>WNGO01000376.1_pt1 | contig 27101 bp, 18 predicted proteins | sample 5400511 | NCBI WGS metagenome assembly WNGO01 (sample SAMN13153380, study PRJNA577476) | soil metagenome | isolation source: 20 cm soil or saprolite under Garry oak tree replicate 2 | place: USA:California | collected 2016-06-15 | reverse complement strand
AGCGACCTCTCGTGTCCCGGCTGTCCTGCCAAGGGCAACGCCGGTTAGCGATGTCGCGCGGGGATAACCGCTGAATGCATCTAAGTGGGAAACCCTCCCCAAGATGAACACTCCCGGGTCGCAAGACCCCTGAAGGGCCCTGGGAGACTACCAGGTTGATAGGCGGCAGGTGCAAGGCGCGCGAGCGCTTCAGCCGAGCCGTACTAATTGCCCGTGAGGCTTGATCTCTTCTCTCTCGAGGTGAGCCTCGGCATCACACACATGCTCGTCAGGTTTCGGGTGCTAGGTGTCAGGTGTCAGGTTTTTTCCCCTGACACCTGGCCCCTGACACCAGACACCTCGAATTCTGCTGGCGACTAGCGCGACAGGGCCACACCCGTTCCCATCCCGAACACGGTCGTTAAGCCTGTCAGCGCCGATGGTACTGCGACTGCGAGGTCGTGGGAGAGTAGGCCGCCGCCAGCTTCATTGCCCCAATGTCCAATGTTGAACGATCACGTTCGATGTGATCGTTGAGCATTGGACATTCTTCGTTTGTACCTCACCCCGCATATCCAGCGCAGTGAACCCGGCAGGGTCAGTGTGACCAATAGCCTGTGAACGCCCTACTGAAAGACGTCCGCGACAATCCGCTGCTCTGGCTGCTGGTCTTCGTGCCCGTAGTGTTTGTCGCCGAGAAGCTCAAGCCTGGTGCGCACACGCTGCTCTTTGTGGTATCCGTGCTGGCCATCGTGCCCCTGGCCGCGTTGTTGAGTCGCGCCACGGAATCCGTCGCGGCCAAGACCGGCGACGCAGTGGGGGGCTTGCTGAACGCTACCTTGGGCAACCTGACCGAATTGGTCATCGCGCTGACGGCGTTGCGCGCCGGGCAATACATGCTCGTGAAAGCGTCCCTCGCCGGCGCCATTGTCACCAACACCCTGTTCATGTTGGGTACATCGTTTCTGCTCGGTGGGCTCAAGCACCACGTGCAGGAATACAACCGGGTCAGCGCCCGCCTGCAAGCGGGTCTGCTCTTCCTGGCCACCGTGGCCCTGCTCGTGCCTTCGGCGATCTCGGAAGCCGATGCGGCAGGCGTGGCGTTCACCAACAAGCTGAGCCTGGGATTGGCGATCCTCCTGATCGTCGCCTACGGGCTGGGCATGCTGTTCTCTCTCAAGACGCACCGGGAGCTGTTTGCCAGCGCGGGGCACGGTGAGGACGGCGAGGCACCGTGGCCCATCGGTCTGGCCCTGGCCACGCTGGCTGGCGTCACGGTGCTGGTGGCGCTGGTGAGCGAGATCTTCGTCGAGTCGGTGCAGAAGGCGGCGGAAGCGTTTGGGATGACCCCGGCCTTCGTGGGATTCATCGTCGTGGCACTGGTCGGAGGCGCGGCGGAAATGGCCTCGGCGTTTTCGGGTGCGCGCAAGAACCGGCTGGACTTGAGCGTGGGGATCGCCCTCGGCAGCGCGTCGCAAATCGCGCTCTTCGTGGCGCCGGTGCTGGTGCTCGTGAGCTATGTGATCGGACCGGCGCCGATGGATCTGCAATTCTGGCCCGGCGCTGTGGTGATGGTGCTCATCGCCACCCTCACTGCGTCGCTAGTGACGAACAGCGGGCGCTCCGCCTGGTTCGTCGGGGTGCTGGTGCTGATGGTCTACCTGATCTTTGCCATGACGCTCTACCTGCTCCCGCCCCGAGTGCCATGAGAGCGCCGCTCATCCCAGCATCGCGGCAACCCGCCACATCCTCCAGGCGCGTGCTCGAACCGGGCGAGCGCATCGCGGAGGTGCTGTTTGGCCTGATCATGGTGCTCAGCTTCACCGGCTCGCTCAGTGTGGCTGAGGCCGGGCGCGATGATGTGCGGCTGATGCTGATCGGTGCGCTCGGGTGCAATATCGCCTGGGGCATCATCGACGGCATCCTCTATCTCATGGATTGCCTGAGCGAACGGGGACGCGACATTCGCGCGTTGCGGGCCGCGCGCACTGCCGCAGCCCCTGAGGAGGCGCACCGTGTCATTGCCGAGGCGCTGCCGCCCGTGGTGGCGGCCACGCTTGGTCCCGCGGAGTATGAGACGGTCCGCAAGAAACTGCTGTTGTTGCCTGAGCCGCCGTCGCGCCCCTGGTTGTCCAAGACCGACTGGCTGGGCGGACTCGCGGTGTTCTTCTGGGTGTTCGTCACGACGTTCCCAGTGGCGATCCCGTTCATCTTCATGAGCGACGTGGCGCGGGCCATGCGCGTGTCGAACGTCATCGCGGTAGTGCTGCTGGTTATCACCGGCTACGCGTTTGGGCGTATCACGAACTATCACCCGTGGCTGACCGGCCTGGCGATGGTCGTGCTCGGCGGCGCGTTGGTCGCCGCGACCATCGCGCTAGGAGGCTGACATAAACGATTCGGTGTCTTCCGACCGCGCGAGGAGCTCTGCAATGCAGCGAATCACTGGCGTCGCTACCAATCAACTGTCCGGGCTGCTGCCGGTGCTCGTGGCGGGAGCCTGCTTCGTGATCGTGGTAGCGGGCCTCAAGGCGGCGGCACCGATCGTCAACCTGGTGCTGCTCGGGCTGCTCGTGGCGCAGACCCTGAGTCCCCTTCCCATGTGGTTGATGAAGAAGGGGCTGAAGCCCGGGGTCAGTGTGCTGGTGTCGATCCTCGTTGTGCTCGCCGGGGGAGGCCTGCTCGTCGCGTTGTTCAGCCTTTCGACCGCGCGGCTGGTGGACAACTTGCCCGCCTATCAGTCGGGGCTCTTGGCGCTGCGGGACCGCGCGTTCGGCTTTCTCACCACCCGTGGCATCGACGTCTCCAAAGTCTCGTTCCTCCAGCCCCTGGACCCTGATCGCCTCCTGGCCGCCGCGCGCGTCTTCCTGGGGGGGCTCGCTTCGGCCCTGGGCACGTCGATCCTCGTCCTCTTGATCGCGGCAGTGGTCGTCTACGAGATCACCGCGGTCCGCACGCTCCACGCGCGCGGGGAGCGGCCGGGGACGCTGGCAGCCCGATTCGACGAGGTCACCGGCCAGTCGCGCCAGTATATCGCGCTGACCGGTCTGGCCGGTCTGATCCAGGCGGGGTTCAACCTCGTCATTCTGCTCGTGGCGGGCGTGGACGCGCCCCTCACCTGGGCCGTACTGTTCTTCTTCCTGAATTTCATTCCAGGCGTCGGCTTCTTCGTCGCCCTCGTTCCTCCCGCCCTGCTCGCGTTGCTCGAGCATGGCTGGCAACGGGCGGTGGTCGTGATCCTGGGATGGTGGGTCGTCAACCTGATCGGCGACAACGTCATCAAGCCCCGCTTCTTCGTGAAGGGGCTCGATCTCTCGTTCACCACCCTCGTCTTCGCGGTGGTGTTCTGGAGCTGGGTGCTGGGCCCGGCGGGGGCGATCCTCGCCGTGCCGCTGGCGCTGTCGTTGAAGCGCACGGCCGAGTTGATGCCGGGCGCTACTGGCTCATAGCCTTGAACACGCCGCCCCGGTCCCGATCGAAATGGTACACCTTCGCGACTTCGATGCGACGGGCCAGGAAACTGCAGGCGAAGATGGCGGCGGCCGTCCCGAGGAACGGACCGACCCAGTAGATCCACCAGCCGGCATAATTCTGCGAGACAATAGCTGGGCCGAGGCTGCGAGCGGGATTGGTGCTCGTGCCGGAAATGGCTGCTTCCAGCGGGACCATGATGGCGTACAAGAACGGTATCATGAACGGGGTGAACCGACGCAGCCGGCGAATGGCGAGAAACACGCACAGGCTCGCGACCAGGCCGAACGTCGTGGCGACCTCGCCGACGAGCACGGCCCAGGTCGGATAGCCTGCACCGGGGAGGCTGGCGCCAAAACTGATGCTCCGGCCCATGTCGCCCCAGGCGAGCAGCGGAATGGAGCCCAGCGCCGCGCCGCCCAGCTGGGCCACGACGTAGCCGAACGCCGGTCGGGGCTTGAGTTTCCCCATCAGCAGGAATCCCAGCGTCACGGCCGGATTGATGTGCGCCCCGCTAAACTCCCCGACCGGAGAAAGCGCAATCGCCGCCCCGATCGCTCCAAACAGGAAGCCGCTGATCGTCCTTCGCACGGCGAGGTTCGGTACGAGCGACGCGACTGGACTGCCGGTGCCGAACATCAGGATCACGAGCGAGAGGCCGCCGACGAGCAGCGCGGCCATGCCGATCATCTCCGAGAGGAAGATCTGCCACGGCAATCGGGGTACCGCCGGAACGGTCGGTCGCGCCTCGAGGGCGCGGGATTCTCCGCTCGTCATCCGAACCTCAATGCGGAGGCGTCTATTCCGCCACCAGCGACGCGTGGCGGTCGGGAATCGCCTTGCCGCCCGATCTCCGCCGTGGCGGGACAGCGGATGCGCCCGGCGCCTTGAGTTCGAAGACGTGGTATTGCCAGGGCTCCAAGTCCACGTAGAGCCCCCGCGAGTTCAGGTCGTCGCCCTCGCGCTCGTAGGACGTACCGCCCAGCAACTCGTTCAGCAGCCAGTGGCGCCCCGCGAGATCCGCAAACGGCAGTCGCAGATACGCGTGGCTCTGGTTCGGGGCGTAGTTCACGGCCACCAGCAAGCGCTCTCCGCCGGACCCTTGCCACGCAAACGCCACCAAGCACTCCGAGGTCCAGTTGCCCTCCCAGGCGGGCGACGCGTCGATCAGCTGCCACTGACCGCTCCGCAGCAGCGGACGACGGAGGACGGCGAGCAGTCGTTGATAGAACTGGCTCAGGGTCTGGTCCACCACCTCGTCCGGGGCCCGGCGCAGATGGGGGGAGATCCGCTTTTTCCGCCCTTCGAATTGTCCCTGATGGAAGAACCGGAGCCCTGGTGACAGGTAGGTGATGACCGCCGCCGCCTCGTGCACCTCCCGCGTGAACGTGGCGGCGGCGCGTGGCTCGTCGTGGTTCTCGAGAAACCGGGCCAGCCTGTTCTGATAGTCGAGTCCCGCCCGGAAATGGTCCCGCACCGGACCGGCATGCCCCTCCACCAAGCGATCGTAGAGACGCTTGTCGTAGGCGTAATCGAATCCCTGCTGCTGCATGGTCCATTCGAGGTCCCAGTAGACCTCGGCCATGAAACAAAAGTCCGCGACGCGCTCGCGCACGCACCCAATGGCGTTCGGCCAGAATGGCTGAGTCCGCATCCCCCACGTCCGCTCGAAGACGTCCGGGAGCACCAGCATCGCCATGTCGCACCGGACCCCGTCGCACTGGCCGGCGATCTTGAGCAGCTGCTCGATCATCGCGTCCTGCGTGGCGGGGTTGGCGTAGTTGAGCTGGAGCGTGTCCGACCACCCGGGGAAAAACGGGTCCCGGCCATGGGCGAGCAGGAGATCTCCCCCGGGGCGTTTGACCCAGACGTAGTTCTTGGGGGCTCGGGTCAGGTCCAGTTCGGTACCGTGGACATAGTACTCGGGGTGCGTCTCGACCCAGGGATGATCGATGGCCGTGTGATTCGGCACGAAGTCGAGCATCAGCCGGAGGCCACGCTGCCGCAGGCGCCCGCGCAGCTCGGCCAGCGCCTGGTCGCCTCCCAGGCCGGGATCGACGGTGTAGCCGGTGATCGCGAACCCGGACCCGGCGATGTCGTCGTCGGTCAAGTCGGGCAGGGTGTCCAGGAATTCCCTGCGCCACTCCGGGTTGGTGCGCGACATCTGCCGCCCGGCCGGGCCGGTTTGCCAGACGCTCAGCAGCCACACCCAGTCGAACCCCAGGTCGGCCACCCGGTCGAGCGCGCTGTCGGGGATGTCGGCCAGGGTGGCCGCGCGCCCGAGGGCGCGCGACACTTCGCTCAGCCAGACCCGGGTATTGATCTGGTAGAGGGAGGGATACAGCGGGTCGCGCATGTCAGCCGCTGCGCACCCGGGAGACGCGCCGGGTCTTGCCGCTCCCGGCCGGCTTCACGACCTCGTGCGCGGCGGCCGCCTTGCCCAGCTCGAGTGCCTGCTCGGGCGTGGTCGTCGCGAACAGATGCATGACTCGGGCGACGGCGCCGGTCCAACCAGTCTGATGGCTGGCGCCGACCCCGAGTCCGGAGTCGCCGTGGAAGAACTCGTAGAAGAGGAGCAGGTCCCGCCAGTACGGGTCCTCTTGGAACTTCTTCTCGTCGCCGTACACAGGACGCCGACCCCGTTTGTCACGCACGAAGATGCTCGCGAGCCGCTGGCCGAGCTCCTCGGCCACCTGGTAGAGGGTCATCTCCCGGCCGGAGCCGGTGGGACACTCGATCTTGAAATCGTCTCCGTAATACAGGTAGTACTGGAGCAGGGCCCGGATAATGAGGGCGTTGACCGGCATCCAGATTGGTCCCCGCCAGTTCGAGTTCCCGCCGAACATGCCGCTGTCGGACTCGCCCGGCAGGTAGGAGACCCGATACTCCTGGCCCCCAACCTGGAATACGAAGGGGTGGTCGGCGTGGTAGCGCGATATCGACCGGATGCCGTAGGGACTGAGGAACTCCTTCTCGTCCAGCATCCGTGCCAACACGCGGCGGAGCTTGGCTTCGTTCAGCGGCGAGCTCATCTGCCGACCTGCCACACCCGGCTTGACCGGGTCATGGATGAAGGCGGTCAGCTCCGGCCGAGCCAGGAGGAACTGACGCAGCCGATTCACCAGCTCAGGGACCTTACGCTTGAGCTCGCCTTCGAAGACCGTGACGGCACAGAGGGGAAGCAACCCGACCATCGAGCGAACCTTCAGGCGCTGAGCCTTCCCGTCCGGCAGCCGGAGCACGTCGTAGAAGAACCCGTCCTCTTCGTCCCACATCCCGGTGCCCCCACCGGCATTCAGCATGGAGGAAGTGATCCACAGCCCATGCTCGATGAACTTCTCAACCAGGTCCGCATACACCGGTCGTGTGAGCGCCAGCTCCACGGCGATCTCGAGCATGTTCTGGCAGAACAGCGCCATCCAGGCGGTTCCATCCGCCTGGTCCAGGTATCCGCCGGTCGGCAGCGGCGCGCTGCGATCGAACACCCCGATGTTGTCCAATCCCAGGAAGCCGCCCTCGAAGACGTTGGTCCCTGTGCGGTCCTTGCGATTCACCCACCACGTGAAGTTGAGCAGCAGCTTCTGGAACGAGCGCTCCAGCCAGTCGAGGTCACCCGTTCCGCGCCGGGCTTTCTCCAGGCGGTAGGTGAAGATCGTGGCCCAGGCGTGCACCGGTGGATTGACGTCGCCGAAGTTCCATTCGTAGGCGGGCAACTGACCGCTCGGGTGCAGGTACTGTGACCGCAGCATCAGGTCGAGCTGCTGTTTGCCGAAGTCCACATCGACCATGGTCAGCGGGAGGCAGTGGAAGGCGAGGTCCCACGCCGCGTACCACGGGTATTCCCATTTGTCCGGCATCGAGATGACGTCAGCGTTGTACATGTGATGCCAGTGCTCGTTCCGAGGGGCGTGCTTTCCGCCCTTATACAAGCTGACGCCGCGCTCCTTGAGCCAGCGCTCGACGTCGTAGTAGTAGAACTGCTTGGACCAGAGCATGCCCGCGAGTGCCTGCCGCATCACGTTGGCCGCGTCGGAGCCGACCGAGGCCGGGAGGATACTCCCGTAGAATTCGTCCGCCTCCTTCCGCCGGCTGGCCAGCACGGTTTCGAACGCGCTTCCGAACGCGCCATTCGATTTCCCCTCTAACCGGCCCGATCCAGCCGGCGCGACGTCACTCAGTCGCAGCCGCACGGTAACCGACTTACCCGCGTCGACCATCAGATTGTAGTGCACCGCCGCCTTCGTACCCGTGTGGTCGGGGTTCACGGCCGCCGCAACGCCGTGGACGAGGTAGTTGTGGATCGCATCCTTGACGTACGGCGTCCGGTTGGCGGTGTGGACCAGACGCTCGGTGTTGGTCTCGTTTTCCGTGAACAGCAACTCGGCGTTCCCCTCCGCGGAGAGGAACCGTTCGCCCAGCTCCGGATGAGAGGCTGCGATGACACCGGGTGCGACCTGGCGCAGCGTGGGCCGGGGCCCACTCTCGCCCCACGACCATGTGTTGCGGAACCAGAGCGTCGGGACGAGGTGGAGTGCCGCGGCCTCGGCTCCGCGGTTGGAGGCGGTGATCTGGATGAGAATGTCGTCCGGGCCGGCCTTCGCGTATTCGACGAACACGTCAAAATAGCGATTCTTATCGAACACGCCGGTATCGAGCAGCTCGTACTCCGGCTCGCCGCGTCCCCGCGCTCGGTTCGTTCGGACCAGGTCGTCGTAGGGGTAGGCGGCGTGAGGGTACTTGTAGAGGTACTTCATGTAGGAGTGGGTCGGCGTCGAGTCGAGATAGAAATAGTACTCCTTGACGTCCTCGCCGTGGTTCCCTTCGCTGTTGGTGAGGCCGAACAGCCGCTCCTTGAGGATCGGGTCATGGCCGTTCCAGAAGGCCAGCGCGAAGCAGAGCAGCTGCCGGTCGTCCGAGATCCCGGCGAGCCCATCTTCACCCCAGCGATACGCCCGCGAGCGTGCATGGTCGTGGCTGAAGTAGTTCCACGCGTCCCCCGACTCGCTGTAGTCCTCGCGCACCGTGCCCCACTGGCGCTCGCTCAGATAGGGTCCCCACTTCTTCCAGGGGGTCTTTTGCTCTCGTGCCTCCTCGAGGCGAACCTGTTCCGCGTTCATAACTCCTCCTTCAGACAGCCTTCGTTTTCGTCTTCGCCGCCGCTTCCATCGAGCGGAAGAAGAACAGATAGATCGGCGCGCTCGCCAGCAGCACAGTGAACGAGGCCACCACGGTTTTGGGCTCGCCTCCCAGCACGGCCCCGAGACAGTAGGCGACCGCGGCGAAGGCGACCCACATGAACGCGAGCACGGCACGCCGTCCGAGCTGGTGGTCGTACACGACCTTCACGACCGCCACCGCCGCGTAGATGTAGGGCACAACGACGAGGATCACCGCGAGGTCGATCAGGCGGTTGAACTGCTTGGCAATCGTGGGCGACATGGTGGCGAAGAGCATGATCGTCATCAGCATTCCGACAATGACGAGCCCGCGCCCGGGCACGCCGTGGCGATTGAGGCGCGCGAACGCCTTGGGGAACATCCCGTCGTCCGCCGCCGCCTTGGCGCTCTGGCCCACGAGCAGCATCCATCCGCCGAGCGACCCGACCGACTTGAGGATCGCGCACACCGCGATGACGATCATGCCCACGGTACCCACGGCGAGGCGTGCCGCCTCGGCGAACGGCGCGTGGGCGGTCTGCAGCTCGGCGTTCGGGATGATGCCCATGATGACGGTCGAGCTCAGGATGTAGATGACCGCCGAGATGGCGAGGCCGATGAGCGTCGCCAGTGGGATGTTGCGCTTCGGATTCTCGATCACACCCGCCGAGACGGCCGCGCTCTCCACGCCCATGAAGGCCCACAGCGCGATCGAGGCCGCGCGCCCGACCGCGTGGCCGGAGGAGCCGCCGCTGACGTTCCACGACGCGAGGAACGTCCCCCGGTCGAACCAGAACCAACCGAAGAACGCGATCGCGAGGATCGGGATCAGGGCGAGGCTCATGGTCCAGGTCTCGAGGGCGCCGACGACGCGGGGCCCCATGATGTTGGCGAACGTGAGGAGCCAGATCACCCCGGTGGCCGCGAACACGCTCGCGGTCGGGTTGGTGAGCTGCGGGATGAGCTCCGCCAGGTATCCCACGGCCGCCACCGCGACCGCGATATTGCCGATCCAGTTGCCGAACCAGTAGACGTAGTTGGTCTGGAACCCGGCGTACGGGCCGAGGAAGTCCCGCGCGTAGGCGTAGGGCCCGCCTTCCTTGGGATCGAGCTCGCCGAGCTTCGCAAAGGCGAGGCCGAGCGCCACCGCGCCGGCGGTGGCGATCAGCCACCCGAAGATCGCGATGCCACCCACGGCCGCCATGGTCGATGGGAGGAGAAAGAGGCCGGTGCCGATCATGTTGCCGGCCACGAGCATCGTGCCCTGGACCAGCGACATCTTCCGGCCCGGATCGCTCACGCGCCCCTCGAGTGGCAATCACATGACGCCGATCGCGTCACGTCTTGCCCGTCGCGCCTGCCTTCAGACACTGCACGTGGTACACGCCGTCCCGGTTCTCGACACCGTGTGTATCGTGCCCGAACCCTAGGAACCGGCGGTCCCACGACGCCAGCGCTTGCAGGTAGCTGAGATATGGCCCGTCGGCGGGGCCGGTCGCCTCGCCCGGCATCAGCATCGGGATGCCCGGCGGATAGGGAACAACGCTCGTGGCGAGCACGCGATTGGCCAGCTTGTCGAGCGGGACGTGCTCGATCTGATCCTTCACCAGATGCTGGTAGGCGGCGTTCGGCGTCATGACGATCGTGGGGAGTGTCGAGAACGCCTCGGAGAGCCAATGCGTTTGTCGGGTCTCCTTGAGCATGGCGAACATCTGGTCGGCAAGATCGCGCAGCCCGATGGCGCCGTAGACGCTGGGATACCCGCTGGCGAGCTCCGGCAGCACCTCCGCCACAGGACTGTTGGTGTCGTAGTCGCGCTTGAAGTCGAGCAGCGCGTTGAGCAGCGTTCCCCACTTCCCCTTCGTGATACCGATCGAGAAGAGCAGCAGGATCGTGAAGTCCGTGGTCTTCTCGACCTCCACGCCGCGGCGGTGGAGGTAGGCGGTCACCAGCGTCGCCGGGATGCCGCGCTTGTCCAGGCCACCCTCGGTGGCCACTCCGGGCGTCAGGATCGACACCTTGATGGGGTCGAGCATGCAGTACCCATCCTCGATGTTCCCGAACCCGTGCCAGGTGTCACCGGGATGCAGCACCCAGGCGTCGGGCTCGCGGATGAGGAAGTCCGGCGGCGCATCCGCGAACGCGACTTCCTTGCCGCCTTTGCCATGCTTGACCTTGTCCGCGTTCCAGGTGTCGAAGAACCAATCCTTTTTTTCCGCGAACTCGCGGTGCACGCGGCTCATGGTCTGCCGGAACGCCACCGCTTCCTGAATGGACTCGGCGGTGATCGCGATGCCCCCGGGGCCGTCCATCATCGCCGCCGTCACGTCGTTCGAGACAATGATCGGGTAGAACGGCGACGTGGAAGCCTGCATCATGTACGACTCGTTGAACCGCGCGTGGGGAATGGGGCTGCGCCCGTCCCGGATGTGCAGCAACGACGCCTGCGACAGCGCCGCGAGGAGCTTGTGCGTCGAGTGGGTCGCGAAGACCGTGGGCCCCTTGTGGTCCTTGGGGTCGCCGTACATGGCGTGGCGGTCCCGGTACAGCGGATTGAAGCGGGCGTAGGCGTACCACGCTTCATCGAAGTGGATCCGGTCCACGCTCGGGTCGAGCAGCTCCGCCACGCGCCGTGCGTTGTAGCACAGCCCATCGTAGGTGGAGTTCGTGATGATCGAATGGACGGGCCGCGTCTCGATCCCTTTCGTGACGAGGGGGTTCGCCTTGATCGCCGCCTTGATCGCCTCCGGCGTAAGCCGCTCGGGAAGGATGGGACCAATGATGCCGTAGCGGTTGCGCACCGGGACCAGGTAGGTCGGGATGCCTCCGGTCATCACCAGACTGTGCTCGATGGACTTGTGACAGTTGCGGTCGCACAGGGCGATCTGGTCGCGCGCCACGGCGGCCATGAAGATCACCCGGTTCGACATCGAGGTGCCGTTGGTGACCGAGTAAGTCCGATGCGCCCCGAACACGCGGGCCGCGTACTTCTCGTGCGCACCCATCGGTCCGCTGTGGTCGAGCAGTGAGCCCAGGGCACCCACACTGATCGAGAGGTCCGACCGGAGCAGGTTCTCGCCGAAATAGTCGAAGAACATCCGGCCCACGGGCGACTTGAGGAACGCCGTTCCGCCGGTGTGGCCGGGCGTGTGCCAGGAATACTCGTACTCCTGGCTGAACTTCATGACCGCCGCGGCCAGCGGCGGCATCATCACCTCGAGGTAGCGGCGGATGGACGCGACCACCCGTCCCCCGACGAACGCCGCGGTATCCTCGAGCGTCCAGACGTACTCGTCCACCATCTCCATCACGTCGATCGGGATCGACGATGCCGCGCCCCGCTCCGCCATCAGGAAGATGGGAACCTTGTCGTTGCGGGAGCGGACGAACTCGAGCAGCGCGCGCGCCTTCTCGTGATCGTGCTCGCCGTTCGATCCCAATGTCCAGTCCAGCAGCAAGGCGTGGATGGCCGAGTCCGATACGACGACGGACATGCCGTCCTCGGCGGACGCCGCCTCCACCACGTCGATCGCGCGGCCCTGCAGCTCCTGCACGAGGGTCCGCGCCGCATGCCCTTCGGCGGTCGGCGTCGGGAGCTCATCGTCCACCATGAGCGCCCGCATGCGGATGCGCTTGATGCTTCGCTCGATCATTTCACCATCTCCTCACTCGCCGTCACTCCGGCCGCGTGTTCCACCGGTAGAAGTTCTCGACTTCCGCCGTCGGCTCCCCGAACCACTGGACGTACAACGCGCGCCCCTCCGGCGTGGGGTAGAGCCCGCTGAGCGTGCGCCCCACGAGGTTGTCAAAAGTCTCGTCGCCCCGGGGGAGCGGTAGCGCGAACGCCTCGTAGGTGAAGTACCGGTCCAAGACCGCCAGCTCCTTCCCCTTCGGATTGTGGGCGATGGCATCGAGCAGGATGGCGCGGTCTCCGAAGAACACGCTGGACCGGCGCTGGAGCACTTCCGCAATGCCATCCTCGTACGTCGTCACCGGTGTCATCTTCGTGGCGAGCTTGAACTGGTTCAGCTTCCCGGCCAACCACGTCTCGGCCGTCGTGCCCTTGATGACAGAAAATGTTTGGGCCTGAAGCAGCTGGCCCGCCGACGCTCGCCAGGTCGGGCTGGACGGGGGTTTCTGGTTCAGGATTTCCGTCAGACGGTCGGGAGCGTCCTTGCGCAACAACGCGCCGATGCCTCCCGGGAAGACGGGTAACGAGAACGCGACTTCCTCCCTCCGGCTCCAGGTATCGGTGTCGGCTCCACAGAACGCGTCGACCTTGCCGGTGCGGACGGCAGCGAACCGATCAGCGGCGCCGAGCGGGACCCATTCGACGTTCAACGTCGGCAGTCCCAACTGGGCTTTCACCGCGTCAGCCACCTTCTGGCACAGCGCGACCGAGAATCCCGCGGCGTTTCCGGACGGGTCCCGGAACGAAAACGGCCGCGCGTCGGGTTGATAGCCGAACCGGATCCGGCCACCCTGCTTGATCCGCGCGAGGGTGCTGGACGTGGGCGCCGCAGCCTGTTGGGCGGGTGCCGGCAACGCGATCGCGAGGCAGGCGATCGCGCAGGCCGTGCTCCTGATGCGTTGCATGACTGCTCTCCTTTCCACGGTTGCGGTCGTCCCTCAGGCTCGGACCGGCTGCCCGGCCGGGGCCGAGACACCCGGGCGTGTGGTGCCTGCCTTTTGGACGAAGCGGTACGCGATGAACCCCCAGATGATGTAGGTGAGCGAGGCGACCAGCATGCCTCCCATCACCGCTTCGAACCCCGAGGCAAAGAGCGCGTACGTGCTGTAGAGCATCGCGATCAGCGCGACCGCCATGTTGCGCCGATAGGTGCTCAGCGGGGCATTGTTCATCTTCATCATCACCCCGAGAGCGGACAGCGCAATGATGTAGGGGATCACGTTGGTGACGACCGCCAGGTTGACGAGCTTGCTGAACTGCTTGCTCAGGCTGGGCGAGATCGTGGACAACGCGAGCACTGTCTGGACCACGCCCAGCACGAGCATACCGGCGAGGGGGGCGCCCATCGCGTTCACTTTCGCGAAGAGCTTCGGGAACATGCGCTCTTCCGCGGCGGCCTTGCCCGTCTGCGCGATCGTGAACTGCCAGCCGAGCAGGGAGCCAAGACACGCGAGGACGGCGAGCACCATGATGACGCGCCCGACGGTCGGATTGAACATGTGTTCGTACGCAGTGCCGAACGGACCGGTGGACTTGGCCAGCACGTCGTTCGGCACGATCCCCTGGATCACCGTGGTCGACAGGATGTAGATGACGCCGGCGCCCAGCGTGCCGAACAGGCAGGCGAGGGGCACGTCGCGTTTCGGATTCTCGACCGCATCCGAGTTTTGCGCCGCCGACTCCATGCCGAGGAAGGCCCAGAGCGTGAGCGAGATGCTCGAGCCGATCCCTTGACCCAGGCTGAGCCCCTGGGGATTCCACGCCGCCGAGAACGTGGCGCCGCTGAACCAGAACCATCCGATGATCGAGAGCAGGCCGACCGGGAGGATGACTCCCCAGACCGTGATGGCACCGATCCGTCCGGTGACGGAAGGGCCGCCGAAGTTGGCCACGGTCGTGAGCCAGAGCAGCGCGATCACCCCGGTGCAGGTGGCGATCGGCGCCGAGGCGAGCCACGGAAAGAACGTGGCCAGGTAGCCCACCGCGGAGATCGCGATCGCGACGTTCCCGATCGCGAGGGAGAGGAAGTACAGGAAGAAGACGAGGAAGTACCCGTCTTTGCCGTAGGCGTCCTCGGCGTAGGCCGACATGCCCCCCGGGCGCTGATTGAAAAGCCCGGCCTGTGCGAAGCCGTACGCGATCGCCATCGAGCCTACCGCCGTCACGCCCCACGAGAGCAGCGAAATCGCCCCGACCTGGGCCATGTTCGTCGGGAGCATGATGATCCCAGAGCCCATCATGTTCACGGCCACGATGAACGTCAGCTGGACGAGAGACATCTTCTTAGGTGTTGCCACGGTCTCCTCCCTTGGAGGACTGCTTTCTGCTAGTGCTTCACACAGTAGATGTGGTAGACCCCGTCCCGTTCCTCGGTGCCTTCCACTTCCTTGGCGAACCCGGGGAACCGCTCACCCCACTCCTGGACCGCGCGCAGATAGGTGAGCCAGGGACCATCCGCGGGGCCGACGTTCTCGCCCGGCATCACGATGGGAATGCCCGGAGGGTAGGGGATGACGCCGACGCCGACGACGCGATTCGCCATTTTGTCGAGGGGGACTTGCTCGGCCTCGCCGGCCATCAGGCGCTGGAAGGCGCGCCGCGGCGTCATCACCGGTGTGGGGAGCATGGCATAGGCTTGGGCCTGCCAGTATCCCTGCCGGCCTTCCTTCATATATGCCCACATCTCGTCGCCCAGGTCCTTGAGACCCATCCCCGCGTAGCGCTCGGGCGCGGCGGCCGCGACGCCGGGCACTACGTCGGTGAGCGGCGCGTTGCGGTCGTAATCCGTCTTGAAGTCGAGCAGCGTGTTGAGCAGCGTCCCCCACTTTCCCTTGGTGATGCCCACGGAGAAGAGGAACAACACCATGTGGTCGGTGGTGCGCGACGGCACGATGCCGTGCCGCCCGAGGTAGGCGGTGACGATATCCGCCGGTATGCCCTTGGTGTCGAATTCCCCGTCCTGCTTCATGCCCGGACAGACGATGCCGAACTTGATCGGGTCGAGCATGCACCAGTTGTCGGGGATCTCATCGAAGCCGTGCCACGTCTCGCCCGGATGCAGGACCCAGCATGCGGGTTCCCTGGCGAGCAGCTCGGCCGGCGCCTCGTGGAAGGGAATGCGCTTGCCCGTCTTCGGATCCTTGACCTCGGTCGCGTTCCACGGCGCGAAGAACCAGTCCTTCTTCGACAGGAACTCCTGGTAGACACGGGCCACGGCCAACCGACACGCAACCGCCTCCTCAATTACGTCCTGGGTGAGGGTCTGCCCACCCGGGCCGTCCATCATGGCGGCGGCTACTTCGTTCGATGCGATCAGGGCGTAGAGCGGCGACGTGCTCGCTTGCGCGCAATAGGCCTCGTTGAAGCGGCCGTGGTCGATCGCCCCGCGGCCGTCCCGGATGTGGATGTAGGACGTCTGGGACAACGCGGCGAGCAGCTTGTGAGTCGAGTGCGTCGCGAACACCGTCGGACCGTCTTTCGGGTGGTCGCCGGGATTGCCGCGCATCGCGTGGCGGTCGCGGTACATCGGATTGAAGCGCGCGTACGCGTACCACGCCTCGTCGAAATGGATGCGGTCCACGCTGTTCGCGAGGCGCTCCTGCGCATCCGCGGCGTGGTAACACATCCCATCGTAGGTGCAGTTCGTCACCACCGCGTAGACCGGGCGCTTTGCGGAGGCGCCCTTCGCGAGCGGGTTCTGCGCGATGCTTTCGGCGATGGCCTTCGGCTCGAGCCGCTCCGGCGGGATCGGCCCGATGATGCCGTAGCGGTTGCGCGTGGGACGCAGGAAGACGGGAATACCCCCGCTGATGGCCAGGCCCTGCTCGATGGACTTGTGGCAATTGCGATCGCACAGCGCGATCTCGCCATCGCCCACGCACGCCGTCATGATCGCCCGGTTCGAGCCCGACGTGCCGTTCAGGACCGAGTAGGAGCGGTGCGCGCCGAAGACCCGGGCCGCGTAGCGCTCGCTCGCGCCGATCGGTCCCAGGTGGCCGAGCAGGGAGCCCAGCGCCGCGCGCTCGATCCCCATGTCCGTGCGGAACAGGTTCTCGCCGTAGTAATCGAAGAACGCGCGCCCGATGGGCGACCTGAGAAACGCGACGCCGCCCTGGTGGCCGGGGGCGGCCCACGAGTACTCCCGATCGCGGTCGTAGCGCGCGAGCGCGGCGGCGAACGGCGGCAGCAGGCCCTGGATGTAGCGCTCGATCGCCGCCGAGGCCCGCCCGCCGATGAAAGCCGCGGTGTCCTCGAGGATCCAGACGAACTCGTCGGCCAGCGTGGCGATCTCGATCGTCACCGTCCCCGCGACCCGGCGGTCCGCCATCAGGAAGATCGGAATCTTGGCGTTGCGCCCGCGCACGGTGCGCAGCAAGTCGGTCGCCGTCGCGTGCGTGCGCTGATCGTCCTTGCCGAGGGTCCAGTTGATGAACAGGCAGTGGAGGGCCGCGTCGGAGACCACGTTGGCCTGGCCGTCCTCGAAGGACAGGGCTTCGACCACCTCGATCCCCCGGCCGCGCAGCTCGGCGGCGAGCGTCCGCACGGCGCGGCCGCCGGCGGTGGTCGCGACTCCGAGCTCGTCGTCCACGATCAGCACCCGCCGGGTCAACGGGCGCGCGGTGCCGACGATCACGGGCGATCGCCCGGCCGGTGGCTAGTACGAATACGAGACATAGACCATCCCGTAAGTGAAGCTCGAGGTTCGGCCATAACCCTCTTCGGCCGCTTGTTTCGGATCGGCGAGCGCCAGGACGAAGCTCGCGGTGAAGTTCCCGTTGATCTTCCAATCGCAGTACCCATCGAGCTCCGTCGCGAGCTTGCTGGACGTCACACCGGGCCCAAACGTGGCCGGCTGATCGAGGCGGAAATCATAGAAGATCAGACCGGCGCCCACCGATTCGCTGGGCGTCGCGTGCACGCGGATCTGGTTGGAGATGAGGTTCGAGTTGGAGAGGAAGTACTCCCCGCCGATCTCGCCCTGCCACCAGGTGCCCCAGTCGTAAAACCCCGGGAGCAGCATGTCGAACGACTCATCGGCCGTCGTGTTCGGGTCATCGCCCTGGAAGACCGCGTACCGGTAAGACAGCTTGGGCTTCCATTTCACCTTGGAGAGCTCGTAGGCAGCGAGGACGTTCCAGGCGTTCGATTTTCTCAGGTCGCCGTTGTCCTCGCGCGCGTATTCTGCCTCGAAGGAGAGGTCGGGCAGCTTGCGTAGCGGCGCGGTATAGGCCCGCAGATTGTACACGTTCATGCCATCGCGCGCGGGCAGCTGCACCGGCGCTCCAGCGGTGTCAGCAGTGAAGTGGAGATAGCTCGCCCCGAGGGTCGTCGCCTTGCCGATCGTCCGCTCGTAGTTCAAGCCCCAGACCTTGGTGTTCGTTGCGGCCTCCGGGACTTCGTCCCGGTCCAGGTAGAAGGCCTCGACCGTGTTGTCCTTGTAATGGAAGCGGCCGACGCCGGCGAACGCCCACGCCTTGCGGGCATTGCTCCAGAAGCCGCCGCGGCTGCCACCTTCGCCTCCCCCATCCCAGAGCAGCAGGCCGCGACCGATCTTGTACTGGGAGCGGCCCAGCGTGAATTCGAGCGCGTTCTCTCCGAGCGACAGCAGCTTGCCGGAGCGCCAGCCGAGGTACAGGTCCTCGACCTTGAAGGATGACGCTTCCGAGCCCACGAGCGGCGGCGGAGTGGAGTACGTCCGCTCGCCGACCCCGCTGAACTTTCCGAAGAACTCGCCCTTCTTGGTGTGGAGTGTGCCGGAGATGGCGGGCTTCACGTAGCTCTCGAACCAATTGTCGCTCAAGTCGCCGGAGGGATCCGGCCTGACGTCCGTATAGAGGGAGTGATTGAAGCCGAACGCGCCGAGGCCGGCGTCGAAATTGAACGTCCATTCGACCTTCTTCGGCAGACCCGTCGGTCGTTCTTCCTTTTCCTTCTGCTGGGCCCTTGCCTGACCGGCGATAGCCACGAGAATGAGCCCAATGAGAGTGGCCCGGAACCGCATCGTAGACTCCGTGTCTCGAGGAAGGACGGCGCCAAGGCAAGTCTGCGGGCCCCCCCCTCCGCGGCAGTATTGGACCTTGGTTCTATTCCATCTCCTTGCGCCACAAGGCACATTCGCTTGTATCCATTCTCCGATCCCGAACGGGGAGCGCCTGCCATGGCCGTGATGCTCCGAGCTACCAGCGTCGGCTGCGCGGTGACGCTACTCGCGGCGGCGTGTCGCAGCGATCGCGCCAAGGCCGCGCCCAGCGTCGTCGACGTGGTCGTCGCTCCGGTGCAGGTGCGCGACGTGCCGATCGTCCAGGAGTGGGCCGCCCAGACCTTCGGCGCCAACGACGTCGAGGTCCGCGCCCGCGTGAAAGGGTTCCTGACGCAGAAGGCGTATAAGGAAGGAGCGCCGGTGCGGCGCGGCGCGCTCCTGTTCCAGATCGATCCGCAGGAATACCAGGCGGCGGCTGCGCAGGCCCGCGCCACAGTGGCCGCGGCCCAAGCGGGGCTCTCCAAGGCCAACACCGACGTCGCCCGCCTGCGGCCGCTCGCCGAGCGCAACGCCGTCAGTCGTCAGGATCTCGATCACGCGGTTGCCGCCCAGCAGGCCGCGCAGGGGCAAGTGGACGCCGCGCAGGCCGCCCTCCGCACCGCGCAGCTCGACCTCGGTTATACCAAGGTCACGAGCCCTATCGACGGGCTGGCCGGCGTGTCCCAGGCGGACGTGGGATCGCTGGTCGGCAGCCCTGGTCCCACGTTGCTGACGACCGTGTCGCAGGTGGACACGATCAAGGTCAAGTTCAGAATATCCGAGCAGGAGTACCTCACGCTGGTGCGGGCGCTCGGTGATTCGGTTCGCACCACGAGGCCCCGCGGCGAAGCACGGCTCGAGCTGGTGTTGGCCGACGGCTCGGTCTATGGCAGCAAGGGGCGAGTCGTCACCGTGGATCGCAGCGTCGATCCGACCACCGGGACGCTCGGGATCGAAGCGCTGTTTCCCAATCCCACCGGCCTGCTGCGCCCCGGCCAGTTCGGGCGCGTGCGGGCGCCGGTCACGACGCGCGCCAACGCTATCATCGTGCCCCAGCGAGCCGTGCGCGAGATGCAAGGAATGTTCAGCGTCGGCGTGCTCAAGCCCGACAGCACGATCGAGGTCCGCCCCGTCAAGGCTGGGGCCCGGGTGGGAAGTGAGTGGGTGGTGGACTCGGGGCTCGTGGCCGGCGCGGTGATCGTCGTCGAGGGCATGCAAAAGGTTCGGCCCGGCGTCAAAGTCCGGGCGTCGTCCCCGGGCGCCGTGTCCGACACCTCAACCCGGCAGTGAGCCATGGCTGATTTCTTCATCCGACGACCGACGGTCGCCATCGTGATCGCGATCGTGACCGTTTTGCTCGGCTTGGCCACGCTGGTGAAGCTCCCCATCGAGCAGTACCCGAGCCTCGCGCCGCCCACCATCCGCGTCGAGACGACCTATCCCGGTGCTTCCGCCGAGGTCGTGGAGCAATCGGTGGCGACGCCGATCGAGCAGCAGGTGAACGGCGTCGACAACATGATTTACATGAAGTCGCTCAACACGAGCGACGGCCGCATGCTGCTCGACGTGTCGTTCGAGGTCGAGATGAACCGCGACATGGCCAACGTCCTGACCCAGAACCGGGTCTCGCAAGCCCAGGCGCGGCTACCGCAGGAAGCGATCCAGCAGGGTGTGACCGTCAAGAAAATCAACCCCAGCATCTTGAACGTGATTTCGCTGTACTCGCCGAACGGCACATACGACGCCCAATTCCTCAACAACTACGCGATGATCAACGTCCGCGATGCGATCCTGCGCGTCCCGGGCGTGGCGCAGGTCGATCTGTACGGCGGCGCGGAATACGGCATGCGCGTCTGGCTGCGACCCGACCGACTGGCGACGCTCGGGCTCACGGCGTCGGACGTCATCTCCGCGATCAAGGAGCAGAACCTGCAGGCGCCCGCCGGCAAGGTCGGGGATGAGCCCGCTCCCCCCGGACAGGAGTTCACTTATACGGTGCGCGCGCCCGGCCGGCTGGTGACTGCCGAGGAGTTCGACAACATCATCGTGCGCCAGACCCCGGGCGGGGGGATTGTGCGCATCCGCGACGTCGGACGTACTCAGCTGGGAAGCGAGAACTACCGCTCGTTCGGGAGGTTGGACGGAAGGCCCGCGGGCGTGCTCGCCGTGTACCTCCTCCCGGGCGCAAATCAGCTCAAGTCCGCCGAGGGGATTTACCACACGCTGGACCAGCTGAAGCAGTTCTTCCCCGCGGATATGGACTACAAGATCACCTATGACACGACGCCGGCGGTCGAGGCCTCGATCGAGTCGATTCTCCACACCCTGGTCGAGGCGTTCGTTCTGGTTACGATCGTCGTCTTCATCTTCTTGCAGAGCGTCCGCGCCACGTTCATTCCGCTGTTGACGGTGCCGGTGTCGCTGGTCGGGACGTTCATCTTCTTCCCGCTGCTGGGCTTCTCACTCAACACGCTTACGATGTTCGGTCTCGTGCTCGCCATCGGCATCGTGGTGGACGACGCGATCGTAGTCGTCGAAGCCGTCATGCATCACATCGAGCACGGCAAGACGCCGCAAGAGGCGACGGTCCAAGCCATGAAGGAGGTCTCCGGGCCGGTGGTCGCCATCGCGCTGATCCTGTCCGCGGTGTTCGTACCAGTGGCCCTCCTGGGCGGGCTCACCGGCCGCCTCTACCAGCAGTTTGCGCTCACGATTGCCATCGCGGTGCTGCTGTCGGCCTTCAGCGCGCTGTCGCTCTCGCCGGCGTTGTCGGCCATGATTCTGAAGGCGGGGCATGGGCCGCCCAAGGGGCCGCTCGGGGCGTTCTTCCGCGGGTTCAACAACCTGTTCGAGCGCGTGACGGGCGGGTACGTCAACTGGTCACGACTCTTCGTGCGCCGTGCGATCCTTGCGCTCGCCGTGATCGGCGTCTCAGGTGTTCTGACCGGCGCGCTGGCGAAGGCGTTGCCGGGCGGCTTCGTGCCGGATGAGGATCAGGGCATCTTCATGATCAACGTCCAGCTGCCGCTCGGCTCGTCGCTCCAGCGCACCGACAAGGTGCTCCGGCAGATCGAAGAGATTCTCGCGAAGACCGAGGGCGTCGAGGCCTGCAACGCGATCGGCGGGCTGGGCATGCTGACCAATAGCTTCAGCCCCGAGTTCGGCTCGTTCTTCTGTCGGCTCAAGCCATGGGGGGAGCGGAAGGGCAAGGCGCTACACGTCGCGGGCATTCAGCGCACGGTGGGGGCGGCCTTGGCGGAGCTCCCCGGCGCTGTCGCGTTCCCCTTCATGCCGCCCACGATCTCCGGCTTCGGCGCCGCGGGCGGCTTCAACTTCCTGCTGCAGGATCGCAGCGGCACGCTGACGGTCGAGGACCTGGGCCGGCAGACTCAGGCGTTCCTGACCGAGGCCCGAAAGCGCCCCGAGTTGGCAAACCTCTTCACCTCATTCAACCCGACGACGCCCCAGATCGCCGTCGCCCTCGATCGGGAGAAGGCGCGTGAGCTCGGCGTTCCCATCAACGAGGTGTTCCAGGGCCTCTCGGCGTTCATGGGCGGCGCGTACGTCAACGATTTCAACCGGTTCGGCCGCCTGTACCGGGTCTACGTCCAGGCGGAGCCCGAGTTCCGAACGCGCCCCGAGAACATCGGGCAGCTGTACGTGAGGAGCAAATCCACCAACGGCATGGTGCCGCTCTCCACGCTGCTCCACGTCACGCCGTCGTCGGGGACCGAGATCACGACGCGGTTCAACCTGTTTCGCTCGGTCGAGATCTCCGGTGTGCCAGCGCCGGGCTACAGCTCGCAGCAGGCGACGAACGCGCTTGAAGCCGTGGCGCATGCCGTGCTGCCGCATGAGATGGGGTTCGCCTATTCCGGGATGTCGTATCAGGAAAAGGTGGCGCCGCCCGCCGCCCCCACGTTTATCCTCGCCGTCGTGTTCGTGTTCCTGCTGCTCGCGGCCCAGTACGAGAGCTGGCGCCTCCCCTGGGCCGTGCTGCTCGAGACCCCGCTCGTCGCCCTGGGCGCGTTCCTCGGCGCGTGGCTCCTGCGGTTCGACAACAACGTCTACGTGCAGGTCGGTCTCATCATGCTGATCGGCCTGGCGGCGAAGAACGCGATTCTGATCGTCGAGTTCGCGAAGGCGAAACGCGAGGAGGGGTCGAGCGTCGAGGACGCGGCCCTCGAAGCGGCCAAGGTGCGGTTCCGCCCGATCCTCATGACTGCCTTTGCATTCATCCTGGGGTGCGTGCCGCTCATGCGTGCGAGCGGATCCGGCGCCGCGTCCCAGAACGTGATGGGCACGGCGGTCGTGTTCGGGATGCTGATCGCGACCGTCGTCGGCATCTTCATCGTCCCCGGTCTGTACGCCTGGACCGAGCGCTGGAGTCTCGGCAAGAAAAAGCCCCAGAAAGGGGCGGAAAAGGCGGCGGAGCCGGCGCCGGCTCCTGCGCCGGCTCTCGCCGCGAAAGCATCGGCAGGGGACTGATGACTGTCGGCCGCTGGCTGGGGTGGGCCGTGCTGGCGTCGGTCGCCGCGGCTTGCGCGGTCGGCCCGAACTACGTGCCGCCGCCCATCGCCGTGCCCGAGCACTGGCGCGATACGACAATCTCCACCCAGGACTCGTCCTACGCGAACCTGGTCTGGTGGAAGGTGCTGGGCGACTCCACCCTGCAAGAGCTCGTCCGCATCGCCCTGCGGGAGAACCGCGATCTGCGCGTCGCCCTGGCGCGCGTGAATGAAGCCCGGGCCAAGCTCGGAATCCAGCGACTCGAGTTCCTGCCGCAGATCGACGTCAGCGGCACGGCCGGGAGGGTGAAGGTGAGCGACTCGCTCCTGGGCCTGCGCACCGGCACGTACGGGTTCTTCGAGCTCGGCGCGAGCGTCAGCTGGGAGCTCGACTTGTGGGGTCGCCTGCGGCGACTCAACGAATCCGCGAAGGCCAGCCTGCTGGCGACCGAGTACGCCCGCCGTGGAGTCATCGTCACGGTGGTCGGCGACGTCGCGCGCGCGTATCTCGAGCTGCGCGATCTCGACCAGCAAACGGTCATCGCGCAGTCGACGGTCGAGACGCGGCGGCAATCGCTGGACCTGGCGCGCGCGCGCTTCCAGGGCGGGCTCACGTCGGAGCTCGACGTGCGTCAAGGCGAGTCGGAGCTGGCGCGCTCCGAGGGGCGCGTTGCCAACATTCGCCTGCAAGCGAGCCAGAAGGAGCACGAGCTCAACGTCCTGCTGGCGCGCATGCCCGGCACGGTGCCGCGCGGCGCCGCGCTCATCAACCAGACGTTCCGCACGCAGGTTCCACCGGGCTTGCCGTCCACGCTGTTGCAGCGTCGCCCCGATATCCGCCAGGCCGAGGAGGAGCTGAAGTCGGCCAACGCGATGATCGGCGCAGCGATCGCGGCACGGTTCCCGACGATCTCGCTCACGGGCGCGGGAGGCACGCGCACCGACGCCGTTGAGAACCTGTTCAAGGTGGGGACCGGCTTCTGGCACCTGGCGACGAATGTCCTGCTCCCGATCATCAACGCCGGCCGGAGCGGCAAGCAAGTCCAGCTCGAGCGTGCCCGCACCGAAGTCGCCGTGGCAAGCTACGACAACGTGGTCCTGAACGCGTTCCGCGAAGTGGAGGACGGGCTGGTCGCGCTGCAGCAGCTCCAGATCGAGGTCGGGGCCGCGGTGCGTCAGGTGGCCGCCGCGCGACGCGCGGTTGCGCTGGCGGGCGACCGCTACCAGGGCGGGGTCGACAGCTACACGACGCTGCTCGATGCGCAGCGCGTGCTCGCCGACGCCGAGCTGGGGGAATCGGGCCTGCAGCGGCAGCAACGCGTCGCCGTGGTGCAGTTGTACCGGGCGCTGGGGGGCGGCTGGGACCCCGTGACCGATTCGCTGGCGATCCCGCATCCGGCTCGGTAGGCCAGCCGCATTTCGCAGTCCGCACTCCGCATTATCTTGCCCCGACCTTTCACTGGCCCAACAGATGGATTGGCTCACGTCGCCCGAAGCCTGGATCGCGCTCGTCACCCTCACCGTGCTCGAGATCGTCCTCGGCATCGACAACATCGTCTTCATCTCGATCCTCGCGGGGAAGCTGCCTGCCGGCGATCAACAGCGCGCGCGCCGCCTCGGGCTCACCCTGGCGATGTTCACGCGCATCCTGCTGCTCCTGTCCATCACCTGGGTCATGCGGCTTACCGCGCCGCTCTTCACCCTCGTCGGGCGGGACTTCTCCGGCCGCGATTTGATCCTCTTCGTAGGCGGGCTCTTCCTCCTCTGGAAGAGCACGCGCGAGATCCACGACAGCCTCGAGGGCCCGGAGCGAGAGGGCGCGCGCCAGGGCAAGGGGGTCGCCGGCTTCGGCGGCGTCCTCGTCCAGATCGCCCTGCTCGATATCGTGTTCTCGCTCGATTCGGTCATTACCGCGGTGGGCATGGCGCGCCACCTGGCGGTCATGATCGCGGCGATCGTCGCGGCGGTGGGCGTGATGCTCCTCGCGGCCGGCGCGATCAGCCGCTTCGTGCACCGCCATCCGACGGTGAAGATGCTCGCCCTCTCGTTTCTGCTGCTCATCGGCGTGACCCTCGTCGCCGAGGGCCTCGGCCAGCACGTGTCCAAAGGCTACGTTTACTTCGCGATGGGTTTCTCCCTCTTGGTCGAGATCCTGAACCAGCGCGCCGCCCGACGCGGCGCGCCCGTCCGCTTGAAGGAGGCGCTCCCGGCATGACGCGCTGCGGCGTCGTGGTCCTGGCCGGCCGGCCGAACGTCGGGAAATCCACGCTCCTCAACGCGCTCGTCGGGGAGCACCTCGCGATCGTGTCGCCCAAGCCCCAGTCTACACGCCTGCCCGTGGTCGGCCTGCTCACCCGCGGCGACGCGCAGTTCATCTTCACCGACTCGCCCGGCCTGCTCGAGCCGGAGTACCAGCTGCACGAGGTGATGCGCGCGGCCGCCGTGCGGGCCATCGACGACGCGGAGGTCATCGCGTACCTGCACCCGCTCGCAGAATTCCCCGCGCCGCCACTGGAGCAGGTTGCAAAGCTCAAACGGCCCCCGCGTGCTCCGGTCGTGACCGTCTACACGAAAGCCGATCTCGCACCGACCTCCACCGTCCTCCACCAACCTCCACCGTCCTCCACCGTCTTCGTCTCCGCGCTCACCGGCGCGGGCCTCGACATCCTCCTCGAGACACTGCGCGTCGCGCTCCCCGAAAGCCCCTTTCATTACAATCCCGACGAGCTCGCCACCCAGCCGATGCGCTTCTTTGCGGCCGAGTTCGTCCGCGAGGCCGCGTTCGAGCTGTTGCACGAGGAGCTGCCCTACAGCGTGGCGGTCGAGATCGACGAGTTTCGTGAGGAGCAGTCGCCCGTGTATATTCGAGCCGTCGTCTACGTCGAGCGCGCCAGTCAGAAGGGCATCGTCATCGGCGAGGGCGGTCGCACGATCAAGGCGCTCGGCCAGGCCGCCCGCGCGAAGATTGAAGCTCTGCTTGGAGGCCGCGTGTTCCTCGAGCTCCACGCCAAGGTCCTGCCCAAGTGGCGGCGCCAGCAATCCTCTCTCAAGCGCCTGGGGTACGCCCGATGAGCCTGGCGCCCGATCTCCTCGGCATCCTGGTCTGCCCCAAATGCAAGGGCTCGCTGGAGCACCGCACCGCACCGGCCGAGGCGCTCGTCTGCCACGCCTGCCGGCTGATCTATGCCGTCGAAGACGACATCCCCATCATGCTGATCGACGAGGCAAAACACTTCTAAACTTTGACATGCGGGCGGGCGGGTCCTAAGTTTAGGCGCGCTCGAACCTTACGCGAGGAGGCAGGTGCGCGGCACGCGCCCGACGATACTCTTCTTCTCGCCGGCAGGTCGTACGGTACCCGACTTCCTGACACGCTGGGTCGATGGCAGGGGGCTCACGATCGTGCCGGTTCTCGACTCGGCGGACGTGGAGCAGCGCGTGCTCCGGTCGCTGCCGCAGCTCCTGGTCATCGATGCCGACGGCGGTCCCCAGGGCCTGGAGCTCTGCGGCCGGCTGAAGGGGGACTCCTACACGGCAATCGTTCCGCTGGCCGTGCTGACGAGCCGGCACACGACCGACCGGGTGCAGGAATGGTTCAACGCGGGTGCGGACGAGGTGATCAGCCCCCTGTTCGAGCCGGTGGAGCAGGCGAGCCGGCTCGACGGGCTCCTGACGCGGACCGCGCGGGACGTGGCGGTGAACCCGTCCACCCGCCTGCCCGGCACGACCGAGATCGAGCGCGAGATCCGGCGGCGGATGGAGAACGGCGAGCTGTTCGCCGTATGCTACGCCGACCTGGACCATTTCAAGGAGTTCAACGATCGCTACAGCTACAACGACGGCGATCGGGTCATCTACCTGGTGTCGCGCATCCTGCACGACGTCGTGAAGGGACTGCTGGGCAGTCGGGGGTTCGTCGGGCACATCGGCGGAGACGATTTCATCTTCATCATCCCATTCGATGCCATTCCAGACGCGTGCGGCGAGGTGCTCGAGGTGTTCGACACGCTGATACCGTATCAGTACAACGAACAGGACCGGCGGGCCGGCTATTACTTCGGTAAGGATCGGCGCGGCCAGCTGCACCGCGTGCCGCTGATGACGTTGTCGATCGGCATCGTCACGAACCAGCACCGCCGGTTCGCCCACCCCGCGCAAGTGAGTGAGCTCGCGACGGAGATGAAGAGCTACGCGAAGACACAGCCGGGATCGGTGTTCGTGGTCGATCGCCGGCACGATCCGGAGCTGGACGAGGATGGAGCGAGGGGGGGCGGGGA
>WNGO01001326.1_pt1 | contig 27136 bp, 31 predicted proteins | sample 5400511 | NCBI WGS metagenome assembly WNGO01 (sample SAMN13153380, study PRJNA577476) | soil metagenome | isolation source: 20 cm soil or saprolite under Garry oak tree replicate 2 | place: USA:California | collected 2016-06-15 | reverse complement strand
TCCAACACAATCGGCTTCAAGCCTGCCTTGGCCAGCGCGTCACTGGAGGCCAGCCTTTTGCCTTCCAACAATACTTCCCCTTCACCAATCATCCCCTGAGCTAGGTGTGCCAGAGGAGCGAGATCGCCACTCGCGCCAACGGAACCTTTCTCGGGAACCACAGGGTACACTCCGCGATTCAGCATGTGACACAGAAATTCCACGACTTCGAGGCGTACCCCGCTGAACCCAAGCGCGAGGACGTTGGCTCGCAAAAAAATCATGGCGCGAACTTCCGGGATTGGGAGGGGTTCACCCACACCACAGCAGTGGCTGCGGACGAGATTAAGTTGCAACTGCCGAAGTGCATCCACCGGAATTTTGACGTCGGATAGTTTGCCGAAACCGGTGCTGATGCCGTAAACAATATCGCCGCGCCGCAAGATTTCCTCGACGACCTTGCGCGAGCCGCGGATTCGCTCGCGCGCTTCGCTTGTCAGCTCGACCGGTTCGCAGCCATAAGCAACCGTGTTCAACTCGACGAGAGAAATCGGGCTGCCAGAAATCTTCACCGCGCAAACTTTAGTTGTTGGTCACATAAATGACAAAGGGCGGCCTAAAAGAAAAAGGCCAGGCCGACGATGCGACCTGGCCTTAGGTTAAAGCCGTCCGCGATTGGACTGCGAAACTGGAGCTTATTTGTGGTACGCTGGGGCAGGCGCCACCTCCTCCTTCTTCTGAGCACAGGCGCCCAAGCTTAGGGCGCCCGCCAAAACGGCCATGATCATTATTACTTTAAGAATTCGCATTCTGTTTCTCACCCCTTTCGTAGCTAGTTGCTGTCGAGCTTTTAAGTTGGCGACCGGGGGCACGCAACGATTTTCTTCGCCGCGCGTGGCGAGGTTGCGCGACCTCCGAGTTCTTAATCATTACCGGCGTTGGCACGTCCCTGGCCTTGGGTTAAAAATTTCCGCAGATCAACCAGCGAAAGTGAGTTTACTTGGAATACGTCCGGGCGGCCGTTGTTTCCGTGGCTGTCGTCTCCTTTTTTTGAGCACACGCGCCCAAGCTTAAGGCGCCCGCCAAAACGGCCACGATCATTATTACTTTTAAAATTCGCATTCTCTTTCTCACCCCTTTCGTAGCTAGTTGCTGTCGAGCTTTTAAGTTGACGACCGGGGGCACGCAACGATTTTCTTCGCCGCGCCCGGTGAGGTTGCTCGACCTCTTACTTTTTAATCGTTACCGGCGTTCCCACGTCCACCAATTCGAAAAGCTCAATGACATCAGCGTTTCGCATCCGAATGCATCCGTGGCTGTTAGGCTGGCCAATTTTGTCTTCGTGTTTCGTGCCGTGAATATAAATAAAGCGATCACGCGTGTTGGCATTAGTTCGTCCCAGCCCATCGAGCCAGAGAATCCGCGAAAGAACAAGATCCTCTGTCGCCGGTAACTCATCGTTCGGGCCGAGCGGGACGCGCCCCACGAAAACCGTGCCGGCTGCGGCGTTCACCCCGATTTTATCGCTAATGCGAAATTTTCCGAGTGGCGTTTTGTTGCTGCCAGGTTGAGTCCCGAGGCCAAAACGCGAACTCGAAACCGGGTAGCGCCGGATGATTTTTCGGCCGCGGCGCAGTTTCAGCTCCTGCTTACCAATCGAAACGTCAATCTTAACCGGAGAACTTTGCATCGGAATAGCGCCGCTCTAAACTGCTGCCGCCAATGAGAAGTTATCATATCGCCATCGTCGGAGCGACCGGCGCAGTCGGAACCGAGATGTTTCGAGTACTCGAGAGACGTGATTTTCCCATTCGCTCAATTCGAGCGCTGGCTTCTATGCGTTCCGCAGGAAAAACGGTTTCGTTTCATGGGGAGCAAATTGCGATCGAAGAACTGACGCGCAATTCCTTTCGCGGCGTCGACATCGCCCTATTCAGTGCCGGCGGCCAGATTGCTCGGGAATTTGGGCCGATAGCGCGGGATTCAGGCGCCATCGTGATCGATAACTCCTCCATGTTCCGGATGGATCCGGACGTTCCTCTTGTCATTCCAGAAATCAACGGTGATGACGTGAAGCTGCATCGTGGAATCATCGCTAATCCAAATTGCACCACCGCCGTCGCACTGATGGCGATCTATCCGCTGCACCGCGCGTTCAACGTGGAGCGGGTTTTCGCGGCGAGTTATCAGGCCGTCTCCGGTAGCGGGGCGCGCGCGATTGTCGAACTGGAGCAGCAAGTTCAAGCCTTTGTGGAAAATCGGCCGATGAAGCCTGAAGTTTACCCACACCCGATTGCCTTCAACGTATTACCCCAGGTCGATGAATTCCTCGAAACCCGCTACACCAAAGAGGAAATGAAAATGCAAAACGAGGGGCGCCGGATCATGCACCACCCGAAGTTCTGCGCATCCGTTACATGCGTGCGCGTGCCGGTCTATCGTGCCCACTCTGTTGCCGTCCATGGCGAGTTTACTGAGCCGGTTTCAGTCGAGCGCGCACATGAGATTCTGGCGAAAGCCCCAGGCATCGAACTGGTAGATGAGCCTGCCCACAGCCGGTACCCGACGCCCCACTCTGTGGCAGGTAAAGATAACTGCGAAGTGGGCCGGGTACGGCGTGACTGCGCGTTTAATAACGGCCTCGCTTTCTGGGTATCGGGCGACCAGCTTTTGAAAGGCGCGGCGCTGAACGCGGTGCAAATAGCCGAATTGCTCTAAAAAACAGCTTGTGCTGGCGCCGCGTTAGTCGTGGAACGGCTCCAGATTATTGCTGAGGAAGCCGTTCTCGATCTCATATCGCCTTCTACTGCGGAGGAAGCGGTGGCGAGGGTTGGCCTTTGCTCTTTTTGCCTTTGCCTTCGGTACCCTGCGGCTGTGGCTGTCCTTGCGCCTGGCCTTGGACTTGGACGCGGCGTTTACCGCCTCCAGCCGCGTTGAATCCCTGCGGAGGAGGTGGAGGAGGACCACCTGGATTGCCCTGGGCGTTCAGTCGTTCAGCTTGGCGGTTACGCTTCCCTTCACCTGGGGGATTTCCTGCCCCACCAGGGGGTTGAACGTTCTGATTGGCTACGTTTTCCTCACGCTTGCGGCCGCCCTTCGGCTCGCCTTTTCCGCCACCCGGCTGACTTGTTAGTGGTTCGACACCTGGCTGCCCGGCGCCTGGAGTACTCGCCGCTGGCATCGCCTGTCCACGAACTTCGCTAGCTTTATTTTTCTTGCCTTTCCCACCAGGCTCACTCGCCAGTGGTTCATTACCTGGGTGGCCGACTCCCGGCGTGGTCTGTCCACGAACCTCGTTACCTTTGTTCTTATTGCCTTTCCCGCGAGCCGGTTGGTTCGCCAGCGGTTGATTACCTCCCTGGTCGACTCCTGGAGTCGCCCCCGGCATCGTCTGTCCACGAACTTCGCTTCCTTTATTCTTCTTGCCTTTAGCCTCAAACGGGACCGCGCCTTCAATGGGTGAAGTTCCTGGAGCGACACCTGCCTGGCTTTCAAACCTGTCGGCTTTGTTCTTTTTGCCTTTGGCCTGGCCGACGGGCACTAGCGACTGGCCAGGCGACACTCTCGGAGGAACCGACGCGCCTGCCTGGAACTTTTCGCCTTTACCCTTTCCTTTACCTTGGAGTGGCGAGCCGCCAGGAGAAGCGGGAGCACCCGGTCCCGCGTTTGGCGCGTTCAGATTCGCCGTGTTCGCAGCGCCCTTCGGTGGAATGTTCGGCTTCGGAATATTCTTCGGGTTTTCAGATTTAAACTTCTGCACCAGCCGTGCCTTGGTGCTCGGATCGGTGACATTGGCCCAGCCCTTTTCCAGTTTCGGTTGTTCGATTTTCCCCTTCACCTTCGGCGGTGCGAGTTGAGCCGGCGCTCTTTGCAGCTTCATCGGCGCGGCCAAAACCAGTTTGTCGCCTTCAACTTTGGTCACGTTGCCCATCTTCACTGCTTGGATTGGATCGACATTGGCGCGCTCCAGTCGTAAGCGCTGGATCGGGCGAACCGAGTACGAGTTCAGGGTTCCGTAATCCGGACCGTAGTTGTAAACGAGGCCATTATTATAGGTAATGTTGGTAACATTTACCGTCCGCTCGACGTAAACGACGTTCTGGTCCCAAGGGAAAATCCGATCTCGCAGAACCGGCTCGCCGATGTAGCGCAAATCGATAAAATTGTAATACGCCGGGCCGATGTCGTATTCGGCGTCGACGCGATAATCGATTGGCCGGCCTTCATAAACGACTTCGCCTCCAGCTGGCGGCAGAGGCGCCCAGCCGACGTAATCTCCTCCAGTTCGCCAGGATACCCAAGCCGGGCCCCAGTCGTAGCCTGGGACCCAAACCCAGCCGTAGTCGGCTAAGCGCGCCCAACGCCCATAATGATAAGTGGCCCAGCCAAAATCTTCATAAGACACCCAGGTCCAACCAACATCGGTATAAGCCCAGTAGCCGTCGGTATACGGTCGCCAATTGGAATTGCTTGCAACGTCCGGCTGCCACACATAACCGTAATCCGCTACCTCGTACCAATTTCCGCCGTTAAGGTTGTCATAGAAATAATCAATCGATACGTCCGCGGCCCGCACTGACTGCAGCGCCGGCATAAGGAGAGCACATGCCGCCCACAACATCAGGAATCGTTTCATCGTAGTAGTTTCCGTATTTGGAAGTTTAGACCTCCACCTCAATCGGTTTATTCACACCCTAAATTGGATGAACTGCGCGGGGCGCGCCCTGCCGAACTCAGCGTGGACGCAAAACAACGAAGGACCGCACTCGGTGCCGGCAGACCGAGAGGACATGCGCGGCATCAGCTTCGAGGTTTCCGGCAATTTTGTTGAACTCAGCAACTGAAGTAACAGGTTGTTGATCGACCTCCTCGATCACATCACCGCGCTGTAATTCGGGGTCCTCGGCCGCAGTGACTACTACACCGCGAACTCCAGGAGGGAGATCAAGCTGTTTAGCCAGGTCCGGCGTAAGCTCCCCCACACGGATTGAGGTCAGGGCGCTCCCGTTATCTTCTTCTTCTGGTGTATCAGGAGCGCCTGGCTGCGGTTGGGATGGCTGATTGGGCGGCGACGATCCTGGCTGATTTGGTTGTCCGGGAAGCGGAACTCGGGCCGTCTGGTAATCCGGCGGCTGCTCTCGTATTTCGGTCGACACGTTCTGCGGCTTTCCCTCACGGACGTTTTCCAGATCGATTTTTTTGTTTATCTCGGTCTGAGCCACGAGCGAGCGCAAGTCGCGGAAATCTTTCACCTCCTTGCCATTGAACTTCCGAATCACATCTCCTTCTTGCAGGTGCGCATCGGCCGCCGGCGAATTCGGAACGACGTAGCCGACAACTACCCCGTTGGGATTCTCCCCGGTGGGATTCTGTGAATTGGGGCGCGCGCCCGCAATTCCCAAATAACCCCGAATAATGCGCCCCTTTTTGAGCAAGCTCTCTAGCGCGACACGCACCGTGTTCGACGGAATGGCGAAACCGAGCCCCTGTGAACCTCCCGTTCGCGAAATGATGGCGGTGTTAATTCCGATCACTTCGCCCGCGAGATTGATTAACGGTCCGCCGCTGTTGCCAGGATTGATGGCCGCGTCCGTCTGTAAAAGATCCCCAAAAGTATCCGCGCGATTTTTGCGTCCTTTCGAGCTGATAATCCCCTGCGTCACGGTTTCCTCGAATCCGAATGGATTACCCACAGCCAAAACCATGTCGCCTGCCTGCACCGCGTCGGAGTCGCCCAGTTTTAGCGGTTTAAGCCCAGGCTCATCAATTTTCAATACGGCGAGATCGACTTCGGCGTCGCTCCCAATCAAACGCGCCTTCTTCGTGCGACCATCCGCGAGTTGGACTTCAATATCATCAACTTGATCGACCACGTGATTATTGGTGATGATGTGTCCTTCATTCGTGACAATCACTCCAGAACCGAGCGAGTTTTGCACCAACGCCGCGTCATTCGGATCGCGAAACTGGCGCGGTCCGCGGAAAAAATAGTCGAACGGATCGAGTGCATATTGTCTACGGACAGCGATCTTTTTTGATGTTTTCACGCTTACGACTGACGGAATTACGTTCGCAACCAAAACCCGGCGTTCGCGATTAAATTCGTCGAGAGTCCCGATTTCTTTTCGATCGACAGGCGGCGAATTCGGTAATGTGTATTTTTCAGGGGCGCGCTCGGTTATGCTTAAACCGCCGTGCTTCATTCGGTAGTCGTAGAGCAAAGAAATTCCAAGGCTCACGAGCACGACGAATAACAAGAATTTCAATAGGTTCTTCATTAGCTGACCTGCGAAAAGCTTTGTCCCTGTCTTTCGACAATTAAGCTGCGGAAACGTTGATTCTCCGGGTTTTCGAGCCCTGGGTCGCCCTCGAACAAGCTCCGCGCAGCGGCGCGCGCTTTTTGCATTAACCCCGCGTCACGCTTCAGGTCCCCAAGTTTGAATTCTGGCAGTCCACTCTGAGCCGTTCCAAGTAGGTCGCCTGGACCACGCAATTCCCAATCCGCTTCCGCTATCTCAAAACCATTGGTAGTTCTCTCCAGCACGGACAATTTCGACATCGTTTCCGGCGACTGATCCGCCGTCAGTAATAAGCAGTGTGAAGTATGCGCCCCCCGACCAACCCGGCCACGTAACTGATGCAGCTGAGAGAGACCGAATCGCTCCGCATTCTCGATTAGCATCACAGTCGCGTTCGGCACATCCACGCCGACTTCGATGACGGTCGTGCTGATGAGCGCATGCGTCTGGCCCGTTCGGAACCGCTGCATGATCGACTGCTTCTCAGGGGAAGCGATGCGCCCGTGCAATAAATCACACCGAAATGGCCGCAGCCGTTCCTGCCATTGTTCGAATTCCTTCGCCGCCGCTTTGACGTCCAATTTATTACTTTCATCAATCAATGGATAAAGGATGTAAGCCTGTCGGCCGGACTGAAGCTCGTTGTGAATAAATGTCAGGGCTTCACCGATCTGCTTTTGGGGTAGGATGCGCGTGCCAATTTCGCCGCGACCGCGCGGCATTTCGTCAATGATCGAAACATCGAGATCACCATAGAGCGTCATCGTCAAGGTCCGTGGTATAGGCGTCGCTGTCATGACAAGAACGTCCGGCGCAGGCTGACGGGATGTGAGTTTCGCTCGCTGGGCCACGCCGAACTTGTGCTGCTCATCGATCACAGCCAGACCCAGATCGCAAAATTGCACTCCTTCATAAAGGAGCGCGTGGGTGCCGACGACGATCTGCGCGCTATCTTCGCGCTCCACTAGCGGCAGAAACGATTCCTCCTGACGCGCTCCAGTCCGGAGCGAAATACGAATACCGAGCGGATCGAGCCAGCGGCGCAAGACCGAATAATGTTGCTCGGCCAAAATCTGCGTCGGGGCCATGAAGGCTGCTTGCGCTCCAGCTTCGACTGCAAGCAGCATCGCTGCGATCGCGACCACAGTCTTTCCCGAACCGACATCGCCTTGTAGTAAGCGATTCATCGGTGCCTCCATTGCCAGATCGTGACGGATTTCAGCGAACACGCGTTTCTGCGCTTTTGTTAAGACAAAAGGCAACGCACTCAGAAATCTTTTCAGCAAGACCCCTGTTGCTTTGTGATGATAACCGACACGCGTGGCATTCTGTGCGTGTTGCGAGATCACCTGCACCTGCATTCGAAAAAATTCGGCGAGAACCAAGTGTTCACGTACGGCGGCCAATTGCTCCTCGCTCTCCGGAAAATGAATTTCCCGCAGCGCATCCGGATGTCCTTCGCCACCCAGTTCCGTCGGCAACTCAACATCGAGGGAACTTTGCTCCACATGTTCGAGCAGATGGAAGATTAAGCTCCGCAGGAGACGCTGCGAAACACCTTCCGTTGCCGGGTAAATGGGAGTGATACGGCGAAAATGAATCGAGATTTCGTCGTCATTTTCGATGACCTCGAATTCCGGATGATCAATGATCAGCCGTTGCCCGCGTAATTTAGGCCGCCCAAAAATGACAATCCTCTGCCCAGTCGCGAGCATTCTTTGGATATAATGCAAATTGAACCAGCGACACGTAAGCGGCTGACTGAGCGCACTGGCATCATTCTCTTCCAGGACCGCCTCGAAGATTTTTCGCCCGCCAAAACGCATCAGCCGTGTCTTGGTCACGCTGCCGCACAAGCAAACCGGCGAACTCATTTCTTCGCGCGGAAAATTTGGGAATTGCTGACGATTTTCGTGCCGACGAGGATAATGCGTCAGCAAATCTCCGGCAGTATGAATTCCCAATCGCCGCAAAGCCATCACGCGCGGCCGTGGAATCCAACTGAGCTCCGCCAATAGCTGATCGATGTCCATATCAATCAAATGGTGCGGCGCTCCGAAGCGCCTGCACTTGCAGCTGAATTCGCGTTTCGCCCTCATAGAGATCCGAGCGGATCCGGTAGGCTACATCCCAGGGAGTCGGCGGAAGGGGCGCAATCGTTCCATCAAAAAAAATCGCGCGTTGCTGCCAGTTCCGCTGTTTTAAACGTAGAGCGAGGTGGCGCTCGCCCACGACCCGCGGGGGCGCAGCGGGTTCGACCTGGCACGAGACAAAGAGGGGCTGCGGATTTCCATTGCCAAATGGCTGCAGCATCTCGTGCCAGTGCAGTAAATCGAAATTGACGTCGGCGAGTGCCAGCTCGGCGTCAATATGTAGGCGAGGCAAGAGAGCATCTGCCGCCAATTGCTGACCAGCGGCCGCGAGAAACATGTCGCGAAAATGGGAGAAATTCTGAGCCGGCAAACTGATACCCGCCGCCATTTCGTGCCCCCCAAATCTTTCCAAGGTAGCGGCACATTGGTTTAACGCCGCGATAAGCGAGAAACCCTCAATCCCGCGCCCACTTCCTTTCCCGGCCCCTTTATCGTCGAAGCCAACGATAAACGTCGGCCGGTGGTACTTTTTTGAAATCCGTGATGCCACGATCCCGACCACTCCCGGGTGCCAGTCTTTGGCTCCAAGCACAATGGCAGCATCACGCGCCAAATCGCAGTTTTCGGTAAGCTGTTGCTCCGCCTCGAGGACAACTCGTTTTTCCATTTCCTGACGATCGCGATTTTGGGCATCGAGTTCCCGCGCGAGTCCTTCGGCTTCGATCTCGTCTTTTGTAAGGAGTAATCGCAATGCCTTTTCGGCCGTTGCAAGCCGGCCGGCCGCATTTAACCGCGGCCCGAGACGAAATCCGATGTCCTCGGGCATAATTGGCGGTTTCACTGCCGCCGTTTCCATCAGCTTGATAATTCCGGGTCGACTCGACCGAGCCAGCATGGCCGAACCGCTCTTTACAAAGATACGATTGTCGCCCTGAAGTGGCGCGATGTCGGCGACAGTACCAAGGGCAACAAGGTCAAGCGCCGCTTTCAGGTCGAAATCAATGCGCCGGGTTTTCAGCAATGCGTGACACAGCTTAAAGGCCAGCCCAACACTGCAGAGATAGGTGAAGGCGGTATCGGTCAGTTTCGGATTCATCAAGAAACAATCCGGCCGCTCGGCTTTCGGTTCATGATGATCAAGCACGATGACGTCGATGCCCAACTTGCGCATGGCGGCGATCTCCGAGAACGAGGACGTGCCGCAATCAATCGCCATAAGCAGTTGCGGGCGGTGCTCTTTTAGACAACGGCCGATCCCCTCCGTGCTCAAACCGTATCCCTCTTCGATGCGGTGCGGAAGGAAGAGCGCCGCCTTACAACCATAAGCGCCCAGCACACCGGACAAGAGGGCTAGCGAAGTCACACCGTCCACGTCGTAGTCGCCAAACAGCACGACGCGCTCGCCACGATCGATCGCGCGAAAAATGCGCTCGACGATGTCGCCCATTCCCTCGAGCAGAAATGGATCGCCCAGACCGGCCAGTCGCGGATTTAGAAAAGAACGAACCTCACCTTCGCAGCTGAAACCTTTTCGTTGCAGGAGACGCGCAATCCAAGGCGAGCCGCACAGGTCCGCCCAGGAAAAGCGAACGCCGTCGCTCTCGCGAGAGAGAATCCAAAGAGGTTGCACTGGTTATTTTATGCGCAGACTCACCGCTGACAACTTAGCGCAGCCCAGTGCACATTCATTCGCTGCGCGAGCTGCTGCGCATCGAAAGGGGCGTGCACTTTAGCGTCATTATCAAAATAAACAAAGATGTCATGTCGCCATTCCTTCTTCCGGCTCGGAGCAATCAGCCTGGCGTCGACTGGTTGACGACCTTTCCGCCAAAGGTTGAGGCGAGCGGCCCACCAATCGAGCGCACTCCCGCTGTAGCCGCTCGCGTAAAGTTGGGTATCCCCATGCAAGCGGCAGTAAACGAAATCACTGGCGAGATCCTCCGCATACGGCCATTTACCCGCTGTGTCGGCGAAGACGAATGCAACATTGAACTCGCGCAACAGGTCAAAGAATTCTCGGACCAGAAAACTGGAATGACGAATTTCGACACAATAGCGGAGGGGCCGTTCGCGCTCGATCTTGAGCCAGGCGCGCGTTTTCAGTTTTGAATCGTGCTGCTTTCCTAGCGCCGCCGCTTCCTTTGTCGTTCGTGGCAATAACTTGAAAAAATCTCGGAAGCGTTGGGGATTCCATCGGAAGTTTGGCGGAAATTGCCATAAGATCGGACCAAGTTTCTGTTCGAGTGCGAGAATGCCGGAGGCGAAAAAGTTCGCCAGGGGAGATTCGATCTCACGTAGCTTTCTCATATGGGTGATGAACCGACCACCTTTCACGCCGAAAATGAAATTATCCGGTGTTTCTGCCCGCCAGCGACGATAGCTTTCGGGTCGCTGCAGCGAATAAAAAGAACCATTGATCTCGATCGAGTTTAGCGCACGCGAGGCGAACTCGAGTTCCCGCTTTTGCGCAAGTGCTTTCGGATAAAAAACCCCGCGCCAGCCTTTGTAGTTCCACCCCGAAATGCCGATCCGTAGGTCCGACGCTTTTCTCACACGAGATGCAGCGGCAATTCCGATGCGACTGGAATCGCATTTGCCAGGCAGAGACGATGGAATTCGTGTAAACCAGCCTTTTCCTTATCACCGAAGTCAAAGCAGAGATGCTCGCAATAATATTTTTGACAAAATGCGGCGGAAACATCGGTTTGTACGGCAATGAGAGCATCGATATTGTGAAGGTTCTCGTTCCGGATTTCGCGTAGCCGATTGGCAATCTCGAGCGGGTTATTTACCTCTGGCCGGATCAACCACAGGGCAAAAACAAAAGGCAGGCCTGTCATTTCATGCCACGCTTCCGCTAAATCCCAATATTCAAATTTTGCTCCCTGTTTGCTGCGAAACTGAATGGCCTGATCTCAATCACCGAGATCGCTTCCAACGGACCTTCGTGCGCGACCACGACACTATAAACTGGCCCGCGTGCGGCAATCGAGATGCCGTCAATGATTCGATAAATCGGCTGCCGCAAATACTCCAGGCTTGAGACGAGGGCGACATCCAAGTCTCCGCGCGCGAGTTTGTGGCAAAGTACAGACGGGTGATCGAAGTCGACACGTCCAGTCCACCCTCGGATGAGTGGACGGGCATTTAGATATCTGACACACCCGATGCGCAGCGGCAAACCTCGCTAGGCGCAGACGAGCTCGCGCTCAATATCATCCGCTTTTCCGCGTTCCCGCCTGATCGGGCGATAGTAACTGTCGCGCTGGACTGGAATGCGCCCCGCTTCGCGGATGACGTGCTCAAGCGCAGCGACGGTTTGTTCCTGAGGCGTTTTCGCTCCTGCCATGTGGAAAATCTTCTCCTCCATAATCGTGCCATGCAGATCATCAACCCCGTAGGCCAGCGATACCTGGGCCAATGGCAATCCCATGCTGATCCAGTAGGCGGTGAGATGATCGATATTATCGAGATAAATACGACAGACGGCGAGATTGCGCAGCTGCTCGACGGCCGTGGCAGGGTTCACATGCGCGAGAACGGTCGTTTGCGGCTCGAACGCAAACGGAACAAAACCGGTAAATCCGCCGGTTTCGTCCTGCAATTCGCGGAGCTGACGCAGATGATCGACTCGCTGTTCGAGTGTCTCGATGTGCCCATAAAGCATAGTGCAAGTGCTGCGGCCGCCCATTTGGTGCCACATTCGATGAACATCGAGCCACTCCTCCGCGCTTTCTTTGCCGCGGCAAATCTCATCCCGTACCTGCGGGTCAAAGATTTCGGCGCCGCCGCCCGTAAAAGAGCAGAGCCCGGCATCGCGCAAAACTTCCATGGTCTCGCCAATTGGCTTTTTGAAAATGCGCTGCGCGAGATGGCGGATCTCGATTGCCGTGAAGGCCTTGATATGCAAATCCGGATCGAGCGCGCGTAACTGACGGAGCAGTTCCAGATACCAGTTTGGTTTCAAGGTCGGGTGCAATCCTCCGACCATGTGGACCTCCGTAATGCCGACGGAAAGAGCTTCGCGCACTGCAGTAATGATGTCTTCAATCGAACGTTCAAACGCGTGGGCATCACGCTTCTTCGCAGCGAAGGCACAGAATTGACAGGAGAGAACGCAAATATTCGAATAGTTGATGTAGCGATTGATAATATAACTGGCGAATTCCCCATTTTTGCGACGACGCACTTCGCTCGCAATCAGACCCAGCGCATTGAGATCATTGGAACGGTAGAGCGCCACCGCCTCGGTTTCGGTAATGCGCTGTTGGGCTTCGATTTTTTCCGCGATCGGCCGAAGTGCGGCGGGGATTAGGCGGTAATTCATTCCCAGTTTGATACGGGTATCACGCGTCTAAATGATGCACGTTCCCCGAAATTGATGCAACCAAAACGGCCAGAACTGTGCGAAACTTTCGGCAATTTGACCGGTTTAAGGGATAACCGCGGGCGCGGCTTTGGCGTCTGCTTACGCAATGTCGGAGCCAGCCAAGGAGATTGACGACGCGGAGCTCATGCTGCGCACGGGCAACGGTGACACCGCCGCGTTCCAGCATTTAGTCGAGCGGCATCAGGCCTTGGTTATTGGAACCGTCGCCCGCATGCTCGGCAACAACTCCGACATTGAGGATGTGGCCCAACAGGTTTTCATTCGAGTCTGGAAGAGCGCACCGCGCTACACGCCGACCGCAAAATTCACGACCTGGCTCCTGACGATTACGCGAAATCTGGTCTTCAACGAAGCCCGCCGTCGCAAACGACATCCTGGAATCGCATTGGATTCACACGAAGGGAACGAGTCGTTGTCATTACCCGATCAGGCCCGTAGTGCTCCGGACGAGGCGCTGCTCGAGCGAGAATTGGAGAATGCCATTGATCACGCGATTCTTTCCCTGCCGGAGCGACAACGATTGGCGCTGGTGCTTCGCCGTTACCAAAGCAAAAGCTATGAGGAAATCGCAGACGTGCTCAATCTCTCAGTCCCAGCCGTGAAAAGCATCCTCTTTCGTGCGCGCTCCGAATTGCGTGCGGCTTTGAGCCGTTATCTTGATCGATAAAAGAAAAAGGGCGAACGCCCCGAAGCGTCCGCCCTCTCTCAACCCCACATTAACTGAAATCTTTTAGTAGTCGCGATCTTTGGCCGAGCTCTTGAACCGGACCTCGCTTGTCGTGACTGCGGGCGGCGGCGGGGTGCCGGGTTTTGGATAATCAGCCACTACTTGACGATTAGCGGTCGGGACGAGGCGAACAGCGCCTTTGGCGTTGTTACGCCACCCGTTGATGTCGGCGTATTCTTCGCCGACGTGATGGAGCCCGCTCACTTGATCTTCGAGGCCGGTGCCATATCTCGACTCGATGATCGTCGGCGTGACGAAGACAAGCAGGTTGCGCTTTACGCGGGCATTCAACCGCTCCTGAAACAGATAACCAAGTAACGGAACATCACCCAGCACAGGCACTTTATTACGCGACTTGGTCACCTCATCTTGCAATAATCCGCCAACTGCGAGGGTATCCCCACTGCGAATCAGCACGTTCGACTCAAGCGAACGCGTATCAATGATCGGGCTAGCCACGGTGGCGCCAGCAAACGTAAACTGTGCGTCGCCAACTTTGTTGCTGATTTCCGGCTTTACGCTCAGCGTGACGAAATTGTCTTTGTTCACGCTCGGCCGAACAATCAAAGTGTTCCCGAATTTCTTGTCTTGGAATCCACCAAAGACCGCAGTCGCGGTTTGTTCGTTGAAGTTCAATTGTGGGACCGGCTGATTCCGATTGATCTCGATTTTCGCTTGCTGATTGTCAGCGGTCACGATGCGCGGATTTGCGAGAAATTCCGCATCGGCATCTTCGTTGAGCAGGCGTAAAGTGGCTGAGAACTGCGGCACGCTGAGGATGGCGAACGAGCTGCCTGGTACCCCTGCCAACTTGCCGAGGCTGCCGAAGAAATTGCTGTTTCCTTGGTTGCCGAGTGCCAACCCATTTGTCGGAATGTTTTGCCCTGGCTGCGGTTGGCTCGTGGTATTGAATCCACCATAACTAACCGTCTGTGGATTGGCCGAGCTGCCAACTACGCCAGCCCAGTTAATTCCGTAGCTCTGCTTCGGGTTCGCCGTCACTTCGACTAACCGCGATTCGATCATGACCTGTTTCGTTGGTTTATCAATCGTGACCAGGAGTTTGCGGATATTGTCCATGTTGCTCCGCGTCTCGCGGAAGAAAATGGTGTTCGTGCGATCATCCACCTGTGGAGGATCCTTGCTGGCGAGCTGAGAGGCGAGCAGCGGCGCGACATCTTTCGCTCGCGAATAACTGAATTGGTAACTGTCGCTTTCGGTCGGTTCTTTGGCGCGTTCTGCTTCCGTCTTGACGTAATAAACGTTATCGATCTTATCCATGAAAAGCCCTTTGGCCTTCACGATGATGGCGATCGCTTGCAGTGCGGTCACGTCTTCCAACCGCATGGTGACGGTAGAATCTTTCGGCAACTGATCGCTCACAACCATGTTGATCTTTGCCTGGCGCGCCAAGAGCCGCAGCACTTGGCCCACGTCATCGCCCTGAAACTCACGCACGCCCACTCCACCGTTTTCGATCGCGGTGTCGGCCGGGCCGGGCGGAATCGCGGTAGTTGTGGTCGTGCTGTTGGTAGTGTTTGCGGCGCCGGTAGTCGCCGGAGCAACCTTGTTCGCGCCTGGAGTAGAGCTGGCGCCGGTCGCCTGCACTACGGTCATCGGGTTTGCCGCATCGGGCTTGGTCCCGGGAGCTGGCGCGGGCGAACTGCTCGTTTGAGCGAACGATACAAAGGCGGCTGCAAAAAAAGCAATGCTCCCGCAGACCAGTTTTCGAGTGAAAGTGCCCATAGCGATGCGTTTTGAAATCGTGCGAAACTGTCTAAAGCAGGAAGCAGACCAGTCCAAACCACCGTTTGCCCCTGATTGTGCTATGGGCAGTGGTAAGCTTGCCCAGCTCGCGCGGCGGCTATGAAATCGCGGACCTTGTGAATATCTTTGCGTCCCACCACCGCTTCCACCCCGCTGGTGACATCAACGCCGAATGGGTGTGCTTGCTCAATCGCCTCGGCAACGTTAGCCGGGGTTAGCCCGCCCGCGAGAATCACGTTCTGACTGACATTAGCCGCAATGAACTCGCGCGCCCATTGCCATGGAAAGGTCATGCCCGTGCCACCGAACGAATCGTTTGTTGCCGTATCCAGCACAATGCGCTCTGCGTAGAAGGTATCCATGGCGAAGTGCGGTCGCGACGCTGGTACTGCCTTCCAAAATCGCACCGACATTTCGCCCAGTTTTTTGCAAAAGATTGTCGTCTCTTTTCCATGCAATTGCAGCACATCCATCTGTTCCGCGATGCTACATGCTTGAGAAAGCCCTGGATTGACCAGCACCGCGACGCGATCCACTTCATCAGGTAAATCGCGAATCCAGCCAATCGCTGCCAAGGGGTCGATATAGCGCCGGCTGCCCGGCCAAAAGTTAAATCCCAAGGCATCAGCACCGGCCGCAATCGCCGTCTCCGCGTCGAAGCGGTTGGTAATTCCGCAGATTTTTACGAACATGCGGGTCGCCATTGTCCCACCGACTATGCTTAGGCCATTATCCTGCAGAATGGCCATTTTCTGAGACGCGTCGCGGGTTAGCAGCTGAATCAGGGCGAACAATCATTGCTGCAAACTGATGTCCAACGGCCATAGATTACCGCGGCCCCGTCGGCTCGATCACTCGACCTTTCACCCGTTTAATTTGAGTGTGATGCGTCAGGACATGGACACGTCCATCACTGCCCCGGAAGAAGGCGCTCAATATCCAGCTCACCAGCCCAATCACAATCGCGCCCCAAAATGCGCTCCCAAAAGTATCAACATGGAAGCCATGTACGAGACTCGGTACGAGTAGCAGCATTAGCCCGTTCACGATGAGGATAAAAAATCCCAGCGTTAGAAGAATGAGCGGCGCACTCAAAATCAGGAGCACGGGACGGACAAACGCGTTTAAAATCCCCAGGAGCAGGGCCGCGCCGATGAGTGAACCGAATGAATCATATCGAATTCCATGAATCAGCGCTGCCGCCACCATCACCGCGATCGTCGTCGCGATCCAGCGAAACACGAAATGACGCATGCATAAGGCTAACGGATCGCCCGGCCTCCGCCAACTGCTTTAAGAAACGGCTTGCGAATTGAGTTTACTCGGTTAATGCGATAGCTGCTTACTGTGCCTAGAAAATCGAAAAATTCTGAGCAAACGCCCCCGCCGGCGGAGACCCCGACATTGGCGCAGAATGATGGGCGAAGCGGCTCGTCCGAGAAAAAACCGGCGGCCGGAAGAACAGCGACCGCCGTCCGCAAGCCGGCTGGGCAAAAACGAAAAGCAAAAGCAGAAGTTACTGACGAAGCGATTCGCGTTCGTGCCTATTTTATCTCTCAAGAAAGAATCCGCCGGGCAATTCCCGGCGACCCAAAATCGGATTGGATCGAGGCGCGTCGGCAGTTGCTGACAGAAATAGGCGAGAGCTAATCGTCAGGCTGCGGTTTCGATCTCCGGAGCGATTTCGCGCACTTTTTCGATCAATCTGTTCATGGCAAACGGCTTTGCGACAAAGGCCCGCACGCCTACATCCCGCATTAACTCCTGCGCCCGCTCTTCATCCCCTTTTCCCGAAATCAAGATCAGTGGCGGCACGGGCAGAGGTGGATTCACGTGATTGTAAACCTTGCCGATGAGGGCAAACAACATCGCGCCGTCAATCATCGGCATAGAGAAATCGAAGATGAACACGCGATATCGTTTTTTCAGTGCCAGTTCAAAGGCATATTCCGGATTGCAAGTGGCATCCACTTCACAGTCGAGTCGAGTCGTGAGCGCCTCGCGCATTAATCGCCCGAGCATGCTGTCGTCGTCCGCGATGAGGATCCGTTTGATGCCGCTTTCAGACATGGCTGACGCTTGCGCCAAAGAGGTCGCCGTTTCAAGCTTTCGTTCCTTTTCATGACAAGAGCCGAAAGCCAGCTCGCCGCGGTCTTGCGCCAGCGACGCGAAATTATTGCAGACGAAGAAAGTCGCCGTCAGCCAGCACAGCACGTCAAGCGCTTGCGCGAAGTCTCCGATCGCATCGAGCATCTGACCGAAGCGCTTCCCCGACCGATCGCGCCACGGCTCGCTCATTTTCTCGAGCGCCGCAGTTACGACAAAGCTCTTGAGTTTTTGGAAGCTCCAGGTAGGGGCGATTGACCCCAATCGCCCGCGGCGGTTCGGTGAACCGCCCTTAGTGGTTAACGCGAATACAGCTCGACAATCAATTGCTCGTTCACCATCGGCTGAATCTCTTCGCGAGAAGGAATGCGTGCGACTTTGCCCTTGAGCGCATCGCGATCAACCGTCAGCCAATCGGGAACTGGTGCGATTTGCGTGAGCTCGAGATTTCGTAACGCTAATTGGCGCGATTTTGGCCTGTCTTTTACTGAAACTTCATCGCCGGCTTTTACGTTGTAGGAGGAAATGTTGACCGGCCGGCCGTTGACCAGAACGTGCCTGTGCGAAACCAGCTGGCGCGCCGCGCTCCGCGTGTTGGCCATACCAAGGCGAAAAACCACGTTATCGAGACGCGTCTCGAGCAGTTGCAAAAGAGTCTCGCCCGTTACCCCCCGTTTGCGGAGGGCATTCTGGAAAATCCGGCGAAACTGCCGTTCCAGCAGACCATATTGGTAGCGGAGCTTCTGTTTTTCACCCAATGCGATCGCATAATCCGATTGCTTGCGGCGCGACCCTTTTGGCCCGTGCATTCCGGGCGGATAATTCTTTCGCTCGAGTGACTTGGATGGCCCGAACAGCGGCACACCGTAGCGGCGACTGACTTTGGTTTTCGGTCCGGTGTATCTACCCATAAAGCGTTAGACTCGGCGTTGCTTGGGCGGCCGGCAGCCGTTATGCGGCACTGGTGTGACGTCCCGAATGACTGTTAATTCCAGACCGATTGCTTGCAAGGCGCGGACGGCTGATTCGCGCCCGGCTCCTGGACCTCTCACCAGGACTTCTACTTCTTTCAACCCGTGCCCCATTGCTTGACGTGACGCGTCTTGGGCTACCATTTGTGCTGCATAGGCCGTGCTCTTACGCGAGCCTTTGAATCCCACCTTGCCCGCGCTCGACCATCCAATCACGTTTCCTTTCAAATCGGTAATGGTAACAATCGTGTTATTAAATGTGGCCAGAATGTGCGCGACGCCGTTATGAACGTTTTTGCTCCCTTTGGCTTTGACGATCTTCGGTAGCTCGATGTTGTCGCCAGTGAGCGACAGATTTTCCGCTACAACTGGTGCGGACGCTTCCTCCTTCTTCGCTTTTGGCGGGGTTTTTTTGGCCGGTTTCGGCTCGGTCGACACGGCGGTGGATGTTCCGGCAGCTTCCGAAGCGGTTGCAGCCGCGTCCTTCGCTGCGGATTTAGCCGGTCTGGGTTTCTTTTCCGGTGCCTCTGTCTTTTTCTTCGATTCAGCCATGTTAAACTTTTCCGACTTTGGCTTCCTTGTTTCGAATCACGCCGACCGTTTTGCGCGGCCCCTTCCGGGTCCGAGCGTTAGTACTTGTGCGTTGGCCACGCACCGGTAATCCGCGGCGGTGCCGAATGCCTCGATAGCAATTAATTGCCTGAAGTCGTTTTAAGTTTCCTTGCACTTCACGGCGCAAGTCACCTTCGATCGGAATCTTGTTATTCGTGATCGTCTGGATGATTTCATTCAACTGCTGCGGCGTGAGATTCTTGGCCCGCGTGTTCGGATCGATATTGGTTCGATCCAGAATGCGCTTCGCCATCGTCGGCCCGATTCCGTAGATATAGGTGAGTGACGCCTCAATGCGTTTCTCTGATGGAATTTCTACTCCAAGTAATCGCGGCATAAATTTACCCCTGGCGCTGTTTGTGGCGCGGATTCTTGCAGATCACGCGTACGACATTCTTCCGTTTCACGATCTTGCACGCTTCACAAAGTCTCTTTACAGATGGTCGAACTTTCATATTCCACGAGGCGAAAAAAGGCGGAGAACGATCCGCATCACTTTTGGCGGAAAGTGATCCGCCCCTTCGATAAATCGTAGGGCGAAATCTCTAGCATAACTTTGTCGCCTGGCAAGATGCGAATGAAGTGAAGCCGCATTTTGCCGGAAATATGGGCGAAAACACAATGACCGTTGGGCAGCTCGACTCGAAACATCGTGTTCGGGAGCAGCTCAATGACCCTGCCTTCTACTTCAATTGCGTCTTTCCGCGCCATGTCAGAATTTCCGGCTCCGCTTTCGTAATCAAAACCGTATGTTCGAAATGAGCCGATGGCATCCCGTCAGCCGTGCACGCCGTCCAGCCATCATCTAATAATCTGACGGCGGCCGTCCCCAAATTAATCATGGGCTCGATCGCCAGCGTCATTCCAGCTTTAAGGCGCGGACCATTATTGCGCTTTCCGTAATTCGGTACCTGCGGTTCCTCGTGCAGTTTGCGTCCGACGCCGTGGCCAACAAACTCGCGGACCACGTTCAAATTGTTGCGGCTCGCTTCTTCTTCGATTTCCGCGCCAATATCGCCCAAATGCTTCCCTTCGTAGGCAACCGAGATCGCACGCTCGAGTGCCTTCTCTGTGACTCGCAGCAATCGCTCCACACGATCATCAATGACGCCCACCGGCACCGTCGTGGCCGTGTCTCCGACCCAACCGTCCCGAATCACCCCGATATCCAGCTTGACGATGTCGCCGTATTGAATACGTCGCTGGCTGGCAATCCCATGAATGACTTCATCATTTAACGAGATGCAGATGTTGCCGGGATAAACCCGATGACCCAGCCGATAACCGAGAAAGGCACTCTTTACTGCCGCTTCCGCCATCATCTCCGCAGCCGCTTCATCGACTTCCTTGGTTGTGATTCCGGGTCGAATTAGCTCGATCACGCGTTCAAGGATATCGCTGGCGACGCGGCAAGACTGACGCATTTTCTCGGCCTCCTTCGCGCTCTTGATCGGAATCATTTCGATTCGATCAACCGGGAAATATCCTTAAAAACTGTCTCGCGATCGCGATTGCCGTCGATGCGATGAATCGCGCCTGATTTGTCATAAAACTTCGCTAACGGCTCGGTCTTGGCATGATATTCTTTCAAGCGAGTCCGCAACACACTGGTGTCGTCGTCGTTTCGACGCACTAACGGTCCTTCACAGTAGGGACAAACAGGGCGTTCCGAAAAATTGCCCGAAGTTACGCTCGTGACAAATCCACAGGAACGGCATTGTAACCGGCCCGCAATCCGTTCGGCTACCGTCTGCTCAGAAACATCGAGCCAGATCGCCAGATCTAAGGGGGTGCGATGCCTTGCCAGGATCTCGTTTAGGCTCTCCGCCTGCGGCACCGTTCGGGGAAAACCATCGAAAACGAATCCGTGCGCGCCATGCAGGCGCAGCCAATCCTCGATCAGCTTCACAATGGTTGCATCCGGCACGAGCCCACCATGCTGTGTAATTTCAGCCGTCTCGAGGCCCAGCGGCGTTTCCAAATCTTTTTCCCGGCGCAAGATAGCGCCCGGCGACGTGACCGGGATCCCAAAATGCCGTGTGATCATTTCGGCCTGGGTTCCTTTTCCAGAACCAGGTGCGCCGAGCAGAACGAGACGTTTTTTCACTCAGCGGCCGTAAAGGAAGATCGCCACCCCACCGATGACGAGGACGGCAATGGCGACATAAAGCCACATCAGCGTGCCTTGCGCGACCGCTTCGCCACGACTGTAGGCACCGCGGGTATCGAACGAGCGTCCCCGGATCCGGCCTTTGCGCAAAAAGCCGTCGTAATGGCGTTGAATGAGGTGAGTCTCCACCTGACGCATCGTATCAAGCATCACCCCTACAATGATGAGCAAGCTCGTTCCGCCGAAAAATTGGGCCGTGATCTGCGGCACGTGCAACCACTGACTGAGCAAGCTCGGCAAGACAGCGATCACTGTTAGGAAAACTGCGCCGGCGAAGGTCAGGCGTGTCATGGTGAAATCAAGAAAATCCGAGGTTGGTTTACCTGGTCGTACGCCTGGGATATAGCCACCGTGTTTCTTCAAATCATCCGCAATCTGAGACGGTTGAAACTGGGTTGCGACCCAAAAATAACTGAAGAAGAAGATCATCGCCGCCAGGAGGACGTAATGGGCCCAACCGCTCGATATGAGGTCTGTGATTTGTCTCGCGATACGACTATTTTTGAAGGCGAAACCGACAATCGTTGTCGGAAACAACAAGAGCGCCCAGGCGAAAATGATCGGCATGACGCCAGCATAATTCACCTTCAGCGGCATGAAGGTCGACTGGCCGCCGTACATCTTGCGGCCAATCACTCGCTTGGCGTATTGCACAGGAATTTTGCGCACGCCTTGGGTAATGGTGATAACGGCGGCGATTACGAAAAACAAGAATGCCACCATCAAAACAAGAATGGCGGGATTGACCTGGCTCGCACCAGTCTCGCCGGATGGGACAAAGGTTTTCCATGCTTGAGCCAGCGCCGCGGGCAAGCGCGCCACAATGCCGACGGTGATGATTAGCGATATGCCATTTCCGATTCCGCGCTCGGTGATTTGATCGCCCAGCCACATCAAGAAAAGAGTACCGGTCGTGAGCGAGATTATGGTGACAATGATGAAGACCCACCCGGTATCTTCGACAAGGGGAATACCGAGTTTTCGAATCGTGTCCGTTATGCCGGGTAGCATGGTGTGATACGATTCCGGGTGCTGGAATGAAAGCGCCAGTAGATATCCTTGGAAAATACAGAGCAACACGGTCGCATAACGCGTGTATTGCATGATTTTTTGGCGGCCGCCGTCTTCGCGCGCGAGCCGTCCAAGCTGCGGAATGACCGCTGTCAGCAGTTGCAGCATGATCGACGCGCTGATGTAGGGCATGATCCCGAGCGAAAAAATCGCGCAGTTCTCCAACGCACCGCCGCTGAAAAGGTTAAACAGCGCCGCTACGCTTCCGCCTGAGCGTTCCGTCAGCGAACTGCGAAACCAATCCTGCAGTACCGCCTGGTTGACGCCCGGAGTCGTAATGGCCGCACCGAGCCGAACGATGACGATGATCGCCAACGTGAAAAGAATCCGACGCCGCAGCTCGGGAATTTTGACTGTGTTCAGGAACGCGGAGATCATTTCCTAAACGCGCCGTCTACTTCTTGACGGATTTCTTCTTCGGCTTGGATGAAGCTTTCCGAGTCGTTTTCCTAGAAACGGTTTTTGCACTTCGCTTCGGTGCCGACGTCTCCTTTGCGGTCTTCTTCTCGTCGTCAACCGAGCCTGCTTCCGCTAACGCTAGTCTTGGTTCCGGCTTGGAAATGCTGCCGCCGGCTTTCTCAATCTTTTCCCGGGCTCCGGCGCTTATCTTTTCCACCTGAATGGTGAGACTATGTTTGAGCTCGCCGTCACCGAGAATTTTGATGCCGGAAGGATGCCCTCTCACGAGTTTGGCGTCGCGCAGCGATTCCTCATTCACTATGCTGCCGCTCTTGAACTGACTGAGATCGGACAGATTCACAATCGCGTACTGCTTATGAAAGGCGGCGTTATTAAATCCCCGCTTCGGTAACCGCCGAATCAGCGGCATCTGTCCACCTTCGAACCCGAGGCGAATACTTCCACCGGAGCGCGCCTTCTGCCCCTTATGACCTTTGCCGCTGGTTTTCCCGTGGCCGGAACTTTCGCCGATACCAAGGCGCTTCACTCGATGCCTTGCGCCGGGGCGCGGCCGTAAATTATGAAGTCGCAACATCGTTCACTTCTCCATCAGGTCGCGTTCTCAGCTGTGGGCGAATGCCGCGCACCTTAAAGATTTCATCGCGTCGCCTCAAGTTCCGCAACGCCTCGATGGTGGCTTTGACCACATTTGCGTGGTTGCTTGAACCAAGCGATTTCGCCAACACGTCGCGTATGCCCGCGGCCTCGACCACCGCCCGCACTCCCCCGCCGGCAATCACTCCGGTCCCGGGAGAAGCGGGCCGCAACAGGACGCGCCCGCCGCCGTATTCACCGATGGTTTCATGCGGAATCGTGTTCTCGTGCAATGAAACCTTTTCCATTGATTTGCGCGCGGATTCCGAAGCTTTGCGGATTGCTTCCGCAACTTCATTCGCTTTGCCAAATCCGACGCCGACTTTGCCATCGTGATCACCCGCAACAATCAAGGCACTAAAGCTGAAACGGCGCCCCCCCTTCACCACCTTGGCGCAACGATTGATGAAAACGACCTTTTCGGTCGTATCGCCCCTCGCCGCTGGCGTCTTGTCCGTGCTGCGATCAGGTCGTCTGGGATTCGGAGGCGCCATCTCTAGAACTTCAATCCGCTTTCCCGGGCGGCATCGGCCAGTGCTTTCACTTTCCCATGGAAAATGAATCCGCCCCGGTCGAACACAACCGTATCGACTTTCTTGGCCAACAATTTTTCGGCGATCGCTTTGCCGACGCGCTCAGCCGTCTCGCGATTTGCTGCAATTTTCTCTCCCGCCAGACCCTTTTGTCGCGTTGAAGCCGCCGCCAGAGTCCTTCCTGTGTCATCGTCAACTACCTGCGCATACACGTGTCGTCCGGAGAAATGCACGGCCAAGCGGGGACGCTCTGCTGTCCCGCTTACTTTTTTCCGGATACGTTGGCGAATACGCTGCCGTGTCCTTCTACGATTGATCGCCATACTACTGAACGGTCTTCCCTTCCTTGCGACGAATCTGCTCGCCCGCATACCGCACACCCTTACCTTTGTAGGGCTCAGGCGGGTAGTAGCGCCGAATATCCGCCGCTACCTGTCCAACAAGCTTCTTGTCGATGCCTTGAACGGTAATCTTCGTGCTTTCTGCCACCGTGATTTTGATCTCGCTCGGGATCGGGAAAAGCACCGGATGCGAAAATCCGAGTGAAAGGTTCAGCGTCTGGCCTTGGACGGCCGCCTTAAATCCGACACCTTCAATCTCTAAATTTTTCGTGAACCCTTCGCTTACGCCGCGCACCATGTTGTTCACTAGCGCACGAGAAAGCCCATGGAGCGCTTTCACGCTGCGCGTCTCCGCAGCACGCGCCAACGAGATGTGGTCGTTCTCGACTTTGGCCGAAATGTCGCGCGGCAGTTTCCAGTTCAGTTTCCCCTTCGGACCTTCGACCGCGATGGCGCCATCGGTGCCGACGTTTACCTTCACCTTTGCTGGAAGGGCGATTGTCTTATTTCCGATTCGCGACATACAGCTACCAAACGTAGGCGAGCAGTTCACCGCCCACATTTTGTTTCTTCGCTTCCCGCCCCGACAGCACTCCACGCGAGGTGGAGAGAATAGTGATGCCCATGCCGCCAAGAACGCGTGGGATCTCCTGCGCGCCCACATATCGGCGCAGACCAGGCCGGCTCACTCGCTTCAGTCCGGTAATCGCGCTCGAGCGATTCACCAATTTGTTTGTGATTTTGATCCGCGGATGCGCCGCGTTCGTATCGACCGTGTAATCGGTGATGTAACCTTCGTCTTTTAAAATGCGGGCCACCTCCGCTTTGATTTTCGAATAAGGCACAAACATCTCCGGCTTCTGCGCCTGCGCACCATTGCGCACACGCGCTAGCAAATCAGCGATCGGGTCGGTTACAGTACTCATTCAATCATGCAGCTTGCGCGGCCGGCTTCTTGGCCCGGTCGCTGAACGGCATTCCCATTTCGCCGAGGAGCGATTTGGCTTCTTCGTTCGTGCGAGCAGTGGTCACGATAGTAACATCAAATCCAATGTTGCGCTTGATTTTATCGAGCTCGACCTCTGGAAAAATTGACTGATCGGAAACGCCCAGCGTGTAGTTGCCGTGACCGTCGAAACCACGGGGGGAAACGCCCCGGAAATCGCGAATGCGCGGCAACGCTGCCTTAACCAGGCGTTCAAGGAATTCATACATCCGTTCGCCTCGCAGCGTCACTTTCGCGCCTATGGCCTGGTCCTTGCGCAATTTAAAATTCGAGATGCTTTTCTTCGCCCGGGTCTCGGCCGCTCGCTGACCAGTGATTAAAGCCAACTCTGTCTTGGCATCTTCGAGCGCCTGCTTCACGTCCGACTGGGAGCCGACCGAAGTATTGATTACGACCTTCTCGACTCTGGGCACCTGATGCACATTCTTGTAGCCGTGCTGCCCTTGCAACGCCGGTATGACGCGCTCTTTGTAATCTTTGTAAAATTCGTTTTCCATCTTCTAAGCCGCTTTGGCTTTCACCCCAGTCTTTTTCTTCGAAGTCTTCGTTTTCTTTTCCGTCCGCTCCATCAGACGCACATTCGAAATGTGGATCGGTCCCTCCCGTTCGGCGATTTTACCCTGCGGATTGTCCTGTGATTTTCGCAGGTGTCTCTTAATGATCCGAACACCCTCGATCAGTACCCGCTGCTTCCTTGGCAACACCTGAAGGATTTTGCCGCTGGACCCTTTGTAATTCCCGGCAATGACCTCGACATTGTCACCCTTCTTCACGTGAAACTTGATGCGGTTCATAAAACTTCCGGAGCAAGCGACACGATTTTCATAAAATTTTTCTCGCGCAGTTCCCGCGCGACCGGCCCAAAAATTCGAGTCCCGCGAGGATTCAAATCTTTGTCAATAATCACGATCGCATTGTTATCGAAACGCAGGATTGAACCGTCATCACGCTTCACCGGCTGCTTAGTCCGGACAAGGACGGCTCGCACCACTTCGCCCTTCTTTACGGTACCGGTGGCGCTCGCCTCTTTCACGTTCGCCGTAATGACATCGCCGATGCGCGCGTAGAGCGTAGCCTTCCCGATTACGCCGATCATGGTTGCCATGCGGGCACCGGTGTTATCGGCGACATCGAGTCTGGAACGAATCTGCACCATAAATTACTTCGCCATCACCTCGACCAAGCGCCAGCGCTTCAGTTTACTCAGCGGCCGCGTCTCCATGATGCGAACGGTGTCCCCATTCTTGGCTTTATTCTCCTCATCGTGCGCATAAAACTTCTTCTCTTGCTTCACGATCTTGCCGAACTTCCGATGCGGCACCCGAGTCACACTGCGAACAACGATGGTTTTGTTCATTCCGCTCGAAATCACCTCGCCAACACGGGTCTTACGCGAACCGCGCTGGTTGATATTCGTTGCTACGAGCTCTGTCGCTTCGGCCATAATCTATTTTTTTCCGTTCTTCTGATTTTTGCGGGAGGAAAGGATTGTCTCAATCCGAGCCACGTCCCGGCGCAGCAACCGCAACCGGCTCGGTTGCTCGATCTGGCCGCTTTGCTGCTGCAAACGCAAATGCAAACTCTCCTGCCGCAGATCGCGCTTCTTAGTCAAAAGCTCGTCCGTGCTCATCTCGATAATCTCTTTGATTTTCATTTGTCGTTAGGTGGCCACGTGATGCCGCGTGAGAAATTTTGTCCGAACCGGTAATTTGTCCGCCGCCAGTCGTAGCGATTCCCGAGCGACTGATTCCGGCACACCGTCCAGTTCAAACAGGATGTTGCCCGGTCGTACCGTCGCGACCCAGAATTCCGGCTGCCCCTTGCCTTTGCCCATGCGCGTTTCCGGCGGTCGCGCCGTCACCGATTTATCCGGGAAAATGCGAATCCATAACTTGCCCTTTCGCTTCATACTGCGGGTCAATGCCACCCGGGCAGCTTCAATTTGGGTGTTTGTGATCCAGGCGCGCTCGAGTGTTTGCAGGCCGAATTCGCCGAAATCAATCCGCAGATTGCGTGAA
>WNGO01008489.1_pt1 | contig 27225 bp, 30 predicted proteins | sample 5400511 | NCBI WGS metagenome assembly WNGO01 (sample SAMN13153380, study PRJNA577476) | soil metagenome | isolation source: 20 cm soil or saprolite under Garry oak tree replicate 2 | place: USA:California | collected 2016-06-15 | reverse complement strand
CTGGAAGGCGATGGCGTAGGATCGCGACGTGGTCACCATCGTTCGACCCCCCGAGGCGCCCCCAGAAGAGCCGGTGTCTTCTGGCACGGGCAGACGCGGGCCGCGGCGCGCGATCTTGGTCGCCGTGATCCTCCTCGTGGGGGTGCTCACTGCGGCTGGCGCCTGGTTGGTGAACGCAGAGCCGCTCGGAACTGGGAGCTTCGGCTTCGGTGTCGCCGACTCGCTGCATGCCACCTACAGCGACATCGATGCGCTCGGCGTCTCGGGCCGTGTCATCCGTATCCCCGCTGCTCCGGGCCTCGTATTCAGGTATCGGTTCACGGTTGCGAACGCGGGCTCGCTTCCGGTCAGCATCACCGATGCCGGCTCTCGCGCACAACCGTCGGCCGTCCGCACGTCCGTCGTGGCGATGAAGCCGAACATGAGCGTTGGCGGAGCGGTCGCCGAGGGCTTCGTCCCGTTCCACCCGTTCCAACTTGATCCCGGGCAGCAATCAGGGCTCGAGATGGAGGTACGGCTCGCCGACGATTACTGCTCTGCGACCGGTACGTTCCTGTCCTGGTACCAGGAACCGATCTCGTTCCGGCTCCTCGGTATCAACCGCCGGGCCAACGTCGAGAGCGGGACTGAGATCGAGCTCACAGGAACCGCCTCAACGAGTTGCTAGACCGTAGGCGCTTGGACGACGCGATCGTTCAGACCGTCTAGTGGAACGAGTTGCCGCAGGCGCAGCCGCCTTGCGCGGCCGGATTGTCGATCGTGAAGCCCGTCTGCTCCAGCGAATCGATGAAGTCGACCGTCGCCTGTGAGAGGTACGGGACCGAGAGCTTGTCGATCACGATGCGGACCCCGTGCTGCTCTTCGCTCGCGTCCTTCTCGGTGACCTGGTCATCCAGGTACATCGCATAGCGGAGACCCGAACATCCGCCCGGCTGCACCGCCACGCGCAACGCGATATCGGCACGGCCTTCCTCGACGAGGAGCTCCTTCACCTTGCCGGCGGCTGCCGGTGTGAGCGTCAGCATCGATCCTCCGCGATGTCTCGGCGTGGCCTTCTCGGACGTCGACCAGTGTACCCGTGGACGCGCGCGAACCCTACCCGCCCGGTCGGGTTTCCGTGAACGGCGCGACCCGGGCGCCGGCGAGCCGCATCAGTTCGTCCGGACCGATCGCGAACACCGAATCGGGCGTTCCAGCTGCGGCCCAAACGAGATCGAAAGCAACCAGGTCAGGGTCCCCGAAGCACCGGAGTCGCGCCGGGTGGCCGAACGGTGGGGTGCCGCCGATCGCGTACCCCGTCGCTGCCCGCACCTCCTCGGCCGTCGCCTTGCGAGCGTCGGGGGCGCCACTCAGCGCCGCCAGCTTGGCCGTGTCGACCCGGTTCCTCCCGGACGTGAGCGCGAGCACGGGCTCGCTCCCGGCGACGAACACGAGTGACTTCACGATCTGGCCGACATCGCATCCGATCGCGCGGGCGGCATCATCGGCCGTCCGCGTGCCCTCGGGGAAACGCCGAACATCGGGGGCAAGCCCGGCGGCGGCCGCCGCCTCAGCGAAACGACCGGCCGCGTCGCTCATGGCGTGACGCCTCGCGCGACGTCCTGTGCGAGCTCCTCAGCAACCAGCTCGACCGACCGGCGCGCATCGTCGATCGCTCGCTCGGCCCCCACCCGATCGACGAGCGATCGCACGACGATCCCCTCGGGGTGGACCTGCGCCGCGCCGCAGACGATCGCGACCGGGACGCGGCGCAGCTCCGCCGCACGCATCACACCGACCGGCACCTTCCCGTGCAAAGACTGCTCGTCGAAGGTTCCCTCCCCCGTGATGACCAGATCCGCCTGCCGGAGTTCGTCGTCGAACCCGACCGCCTCCATCACCGCCTCGACCCCAGATCGCAGGGATGCACCGCAGAACGCGAGCAGTCCGAACCCCAGACCGCCGGCCGCCCCTGCACCCGGCTCGTGCTGCAGGTCGAGACCGAGATCTCGATACGCGACGGCGGCGAGATGCCCGAGCGCGTGATCGAGGTCCCAGACGTCGTCGGGCGATGCGCCCTTCTGTGGGCCGAACGTGGCGCTCGCGCCCGTCGGTCCACAGAGCGGGTTGTCGACGTCGGTCAGCCCCACGCGATCCACGGCCGCCAGGCGCGGATCGATGCCACGGGCATCGATCCGCGCCAACCCGAGCAACGCCGCTCCCCCTTCGCGGATCGCTTCGCCCGCTGCGTCGAGGAACCGGATCCCGAGGGCGCGCGCCATCCCCGCCCCGCCATCGACGGTCGCCGATCCCCCGAGCCCGACGAACAGCCGGTCGATGCCCTCGTCGAGCAACGCTGCCATCAACTCACCGGTGCCGCGGGTCGTCGTTCGACAAGGATCTCGGCGCGCAGGCGTCAACAGCTGGAGCCCCGACGCGCGCGCCATCTCGACGACACCCGTGCCGCCTCGCACGCCCGCGTGCGCATCGACGGGGTCCCCATCCGGTCCGGTCACCCTCCGAGCGACGCGGCGGGATCCCGCGAGCGAAGGGCCAGCATCTGGCACGAGGACGTCGAGCGTCCCTTCCCCGCCGTCCGCCAGCGGCACGAGCCGGACGTGGTCATCGGCCCTGGCGCGCGCCCAGCCGCGCCCGATCGCTTCGGCCGCTCGCGGGGCGCTGAGGGTCCCTCGGAACTTGTCCGGGCAGACCAGGACGCGCATCGCGCGACTGTACACTTCGCGCGAGTTCGGCCCGTCTGGCGGTCGGGACGGCGGCTGCAGGAGGTTGCGCGCTGGTGGCGATCGATCGAGAAGAGCTGCTGGGCATCGCGCATGCCGAGCGGCAACGACTGGGTCGGATGATCCAGTTCGCGGAGCCCGACTCCTGGGAACAGCCCAGCGCGGACCCCGGCTGGTGGAACCGTGACGTGATGGCTCACCTGATGGCCGGGGACACCGCGGCCGCGCAGTTGATGGCACGCGAGCCGGCCGAAGAGCTCGAGGAGTACCGCGCTCAGCTCGGCGAGGAGCCGTTCACCGTCGACGGGTGGAACGCCTGGACCGTCAACCGCCGCTCCGGGCTCGAGACCCGGATGGTCCTCGATACCTGGGGCGCGGCCGCGGAATCGTTCCTCGTCTATGCGGGCAAGCTCGACGATGACGACTGGCGGAACGCTCGGTTCCCGTGGATCGCCGGAGACATCGCGGCTCGGTACCTCGTGCAGTCGCGCGTGATCGAGTGGTTCCTGCACGGCGAAGACATGCGCGCGACGAACGGGGTGGGGAGCGGCTGGCAGACCGGGTGGCAGCATTGGCCGGTCTATCTGACGATCGACCTGGCCGTCCGCATGCTGCCGTGGGCGCTGGGCCAAGCGGGACACGACCTCTCGGGGCAGAGCGTTCAGATCGATGTCGAAGGCCCCGGTGAGGGCTCCTGGCATCAGGGTCTCGGGATCGGTGAGGTTCCCGATCCCGAACGGAAGCCGGACGCGACGATCGTTGGCCGCGCGCCCCAATTCGCCTTGGTCACGGGCAAGCGCCTGGACCCGAACGAGGTCCTCGCGTCCGGCAACGTCGTGTTGGGCGGGGACGCGGACACGGCCGATCTGATCATCCGGACGATCCGCGCCTATCCGTAGCTCAGGGACGATCGACCGTCAGCCGGCGCACGCGCCTCGGCACCGCACCGAACCGATACTTGTAGGCGTAGTCGCCCTTCAGCAGATCGAAGACCGTGCATCCCTCGTCGATCGCGAGGCGGATGTCTTCGGCCACGAGCACCATCCCGGGCGCGAGCGAGCCCCAGGCGCGATCGAACGCCGAGTTGTAGAGGTACGACGTCCCGTCGCACACGAATCCGATCGTGCCCGCAGCCAGCTCACCCCCGACCTCGATGAAGGTCAGCCGGAAGACGTGCTCGGGCAGGAACGTCGCCGCCAGTCGGCGGAAGAAGATCTCCATCCCCGGCACCATGAACACGCCTTTGGGGCCCTCGCTCATCCGATGGAGCTCGACGAACCGATCGAGCAGCGGCTCGAGCGAATCGTGGTCCGCAACGATGATCCGGAACGGACCGGCTTCGGCTTCGAGCTTCTTGGCTTTCCGCCGGATCTCGTGACGGAGCTTGGCGGGCAGCGACCCGAGGTACCCCTCCCAGGTGGACGGGAGCGCGACGAACGGAGCGATCCCGTTCTGGTCCTCGTCCTCTCGCACGACGAGCCCCTCGGCCTTGGCGGCCTCGCGGAGGAGACCGAGCCACGCTCGGTCCTCCGCGAGGCCCCGGAGGTCGGCGGAGCGCCAATCGTCGCGGCGAACGAGCGCCGCCCACAGCTCCTTCGCGACCTGCTCCTGCGTCGAAGGCTCGCCGACCGGGCCCATGTAGTCGGTCACCTCGGTTCCGCCGAGGAACCGAAGCGTGTCGTCCATCCTCTCGAAGGCGGCAGCCGCGACCTGGCGGCCGTCCTCCTCCTCCGCGAACGCCAGCAACAGGTGGTCTGGTGTCTCACCGAACTCTTCCCAGTAGAGCTTCAGGAAGGCAGGTCGATGGAAGATCGTCCCGGCCGGGTCGACGCGAGCCAGATCGGTCCAGTCACGTCGTTGGAAGTCACGGCCGTCCTCGCTGAAGACCACGCGCACCGGTTCATCGTACGGGCGGCCGCGGAGGCCCACCCGCGCGCCCCGGCGAACGCGCGTCGAACCGCGAACGCGCTCAGCCCACGGTGTGCGGCTCGGCGCCGGTCGCCTCGCCGGCGTCCTGCAGCGCCTCCTGCAAGACGTCCCAGGCGAGCACGGCGCACTTGATCCGGATCGGATACTTGACGACGCCCTTGAGCGCGACGAGATCGCCGAAGCGGTCGTCGTCGGGTTCGACCTCGCCGGCCATCATCCCCCGGAACCGCCCGGCGAGCTCGAGCGTCTCGTCCACCGTCTTGCCCGCGGCGGCCTCGGTCATCATCGAAGCGGAGCTCTGCGAGATGGAACATCCCGCTCCCTGGAAGGTCAGCTCGGCCACCGTCCCGTCATCGACGTGAGCGAACACGGTGATCTCGTCCCCACACAGCGGATTGTTCCGGGTGCACGAAACCTCGGCACCGGGCAGGTCCCGCTTGTTCCGCGGGTTCTTGTAGTGATCGAGGATCACTTCCTTGTAGATGTCGTCGAGCGCCACATCGTCTCCCGTCGTGTGTAGAGCCCTCTAGGACGCGAAGATATCGCCCGCGCGCGCGAGCGACGCGACCAAGAGGTCGACCTCCTCGGTCGTGTTGTAGACGTAGAACGACGCTCGCGCGGTTGCGGGCGTCCCGTAGCGGCGCATCACGAGCTGCGCGCAGTGATGCCCGGCCCGGATCGCGATCCCGTCTTCGTTCAGGATGGTCGCCAGGTCGTGCGGGTGGATGTCGCGGTACCAAAAGCTGACCGTCCCCCCGCGGATGTCGGTGTCCTTCGGACCGTAGACCACCGCGCCCGCCTCGAGCAGATGGTCGATCGCGTATCGCGTGATCTCGACCTCATGAGCGCGCACGGCCTCCATACCGAGGGCATCGAGGTAGTCGCACGCCGCGGCCAAGCCGACCTGCTGGGCCACCTGCATCGTTCCCGCCTCGAACCGGTAGGGGACGTCGTTCCACGTGGCGTGGTCGTGGAAGACCTCCCTGATCATGTCGCCGCCGCCGAACATCGGCTGCAGCCGATCCAGGAGCTCACGCTTAGCCAGCAGCCCGCCGCTCGCGGTCGGGCCGAGCATCTTGTGACCGCTGAACGCAAGGAAGTCCACGTCGAGACCGTCCATGTCCAGGGGCAGGTGCGGCGCCGCTTGCGCCGCATCGACCACGACGATGGCTCCGACCGCGTGCGCGGCATCGATCAGCTGTCGCAACGGCGTGATCGTCCCGAGCGCGTTCGACATGGCCGTCACGCCCAGGATCGTGGTCCGCTCGTTGAGCAGCTCACCGAGGTTGGAGAGGTCCAGGAGGCCGTCATCCGTCAAACCGATGTAGCGAAGCGTCGCGCCGGTCGCCTCGGCGACCATCTGCCACGGCACGATGTTCGAGTGATGCTCCATCTCGGTGATGAGGATCTCGTCGCCCTCACCCAGGAAGGCGCGGCCCCACCCGTGCGCCACGAGGTTGATCGACTCGGTGGTCCCGCGCGTGAACACCAGCCGCGATGCGTCCTCGACACCGAAGAAGCCGGCGATCCGAGACCGAGCTCCCTCGTACGCCTCGGTGGCCTCTTCCCCCAACGCGTAGATGCCGCGATGGGCGTTCGCGTTGTGGAGTCGGTAGTAGTCCGACTCCGCCTCGATCACCTGGATGGGCTTCTGAGACGTTGCCCCGGAATCGAGGTAGACGAGCGGCTTGCCGTCGAACGTGCGCTCGAGGATCGGGAAGTCACGGCGAACCGCTTCGACGTCGAACCCGCTCATCTCACGCAACCCCCTCGTCCGGTCCCACATCGACGTCGTCGTGCGCCTCGATCCCGAGCTCCTGCCGGACGCCCTCGTACCCCTTGTCCTCGAGCTCGTGCGCCAGCTCAGGGCCGCCAGACCTCACGATCTGCCCCTGCATCATGACGTGCACGAACCCCGGGGTGATGTAGTTCAACATCCGCTGGTAGTGCGTGACGCCGAGCTCCGGCCCCGCCAGCTCGTTGACGCTCTCGGCCACCAGCTTCAACGAATCGATGTCGAGGCCCGAGTCCGTCTCGTCCAAGATCGCGAGCAAGGGCTCCAGCACGGCGAGCTGCAGAACCTCGTTCCGCTTCTTCTCTCCACCCGAGAACCCCTGGTTCACGTACCGCTGGACCATCGCGTCTTCGATCCCGAGCCGATCCATCTGCGCCTTCATGTGCTTGCGGAACGCCAGCGCGGAGATCTGCTCTCCCTTGACCGCCTGGTACGCCGTCCGCAGGAAGTTCACCACCGACACGCCCGGGACCTCGGTCGGGTACTGCATCGCGAGGAAGAGTCCCCGCTTGGCCCGCTGGTCGGGCGTCAGGGTCGTGATGTCCTCGCCGTTGAAGACCACGCTTCCCGCGAGGATCCGGTATCCGGGTCGCCCCATGATCACGTTGGAGAGCGTCGACTTGCCGGACCCGTTCGGGCCCATCAGCGCGTGGATCTGGCCTTGCTGCACGGTGAGGTCGATCCCTCGCAGGATCTCGCGGTCGCCGACCGCGGCGCGTAGCCCCTTGACCTGCAGCGTCGCGGGAGCACTGGCATCGTTCTGAGTCATCTGGTCACACCTCGATCAGGACATCGTCGTCGGTCACGGTGACGGGGAACACATCCACCGGCTTGATCGCTGGGAGCGTTCGAGCCTTGCCGGTGTCGAGGTCGAAGGTGGACCCGTGCTTCGGACACTCGATCGTCTCGAGATCCACGTCCACCTCCCCCTCGTCCAAGTAGTAATGCTCGTGCGAGCAGATCGCATCGACGGCGCGGAACCCCTCGTCGCCGAGATTCACCACGGCGACCAATCGGCCATCGACGGCGAAGCGACGCGCCTCACCTTCGGGCACGTACTCGACCGAACACACGCGGACCGCCGGGGGCATCAGCGCACCCCCTCGGCGGACGGCTCGGCGAGCTCCTCCTGGATCGCGAGCTCGGCGTTGTGCCGGACCTCGTCCAGACGGACACGGTCCAACACCTCTTGGAAGAAGCCCGTGACGATGAGCCGCTCGGCCTCCGCGCGCGGGATCCCCCGGCTCTCGAGGTAGAACACCGTCTCGTCGTCGACCGGCCCGACGCTCGCCGCGTGCCCGCAACGCACGTCGTTCGCCTCGATCTCGAGGTTCGGGATGGCGTCGGCTTTCGCGTGCTCGGACAGGACGATGTTGCGCGACGTTTGCATCGCGTCCGTCTTCTGCGCCCCGGGTCGAACGTGGACCCAGCCGCTGTAGACGGCCCGCGAGGCATCACGGAGCGCCCCCTTGTACAGCAGGTCGCTGCTGCAGTTGGGAGCGACATGATCCTGGACGGAACGATGATCGAAGTGTTGGGTACCGTCCGCGAAGAAGACGCCGAGCATCTCGGAGAACCCACCGGGGCCGGCGAGCACCGTCTCGGCCTCGGCCCGGGCGAGCGAGGCGCCGAACCCGATCGCGAGGGAGCGGAACTCTGCGTCGCGGCCGACCCGGGCTCGCTGGATCCCCAGATGGGTCACGCCCGAACCCCACTCCTGGATCGAGACGTATCGGACGTGCGCGCCGTCGCCGACCACGATCTCGACGACCGCGTCGGAGAGCGCCCGGGTGAGGTCGGGCGAGGTGAAACGGTCGATGAACGTGACGTCGGCCCCCTCATCCGCGATCAAGAGCGTGTGCGGGAAGGTGGCCGCGCCGTCGGCGTCCAGGTACGTCAGGGTCTGGAGGGGCAGCTCGACCCGAACGTCACGCGGGACGTAGAGGAAGGTTCCCCCGGTCCGGAACGCTCCGTGGAGGGCCGTGAACTTGGTGCGGTCCGTCGGAACGAGCGAATGGAGGGTGCGCTCGACGAGGTCGGCATGGGACTCGGCCGCCCCGTCCAGGTCCGTGAACACGATGCCGAGTTCATCCAGATCCTGCCCGGAGGTCGTCCTCACGCCGCCCGGCACGTGCGGTTCGAACGACAGCTCGAAGTCCGAGAGGTCGGTGTAGCGCCACTCCTCGGTCTCCTGCGACGGGATCGGCAGGGCGCGGAACTCTTCGAACGCTTGCTTGCGCATGCGCTGCAGCGGTTCCGTCGTCTTGGGCAACAGCTCGAACGCGGCTTCGTCGAACGTGGTGGACGTCATCGGAAGGAATCCTACTCAATGGGTCGGATTCACGACCGAGCGCGGCCACGTCCGCTCGGGTCGGCCCTGCTCGCTACCCGACCGAGCCCTCCATCTGCAGCTCGATCAGGCGGTTCAGCTCGACCGCGTATTCCATCGGCAGCTCGCGGGTGATCGGCTCGATGAACCCGTTCACGATCATCGCGGTCGCCTCGACCTCGGACAGCCCCCGGCTCATCAGGTAGAAGAGCTGGTCTTCGCCGACCTTCGAGACCGTAGCCTCGTGGCCCAGTGCGGCCGTCTCGTCCTCGACCTCGATGTAGGGGTACGTGTCGGAGCGACTCTCCTCGTCCAGGATCAGGGCGTCGCATCGCACGTTGGACCGAGCATGGTGGGCACCGGGTTCCACGCGAACGAGGCCCCGGTAGCCGGTCCGGCCGCCGTCCTTCGAGACCGACTTCGACGTGATCACGCTGGTCGTGTACGGGGCGGCGTGGATCGCCTTCCCGCCCGCGTCGGTATGCATCCCCTTGCCGGCGAACGCGACGGAGAGCACCTCGCCGCGGGCACCCTTGCCCAACAGGTAGATCGACGGGTACTTCATGGTGACCTTCGAGCCGATGTTGCCGTCGACCCACTCCATCACGGCGTCCTCGTAGGCGGCCGCGCGCTTGGTCACGAGGTTGTAGACGTTGGTGGACCAGTTCTGGATCGTGGTGTAGCGGACCCGCGCACCCTTCATCGCCTTGATCTCGACGACGGCGGAGTGCAGGGAGTCGCTCGTGTAGATCGGGGCCGAACAGCCCTCGACGTAGTGCACGTACGAACCCTCGTCCGCGATGATCAGCGTCCGCTCGAACTGCCCCATGTTCTCGGCGTTGATGCGGAAGTACGCCTGCAGCGGGATGTCGACGTGGACGCCCGGCGGGACGTAGATGAACGAGCCACCCGACCACACCGCGGTGTTGAGGGCGGCGAACTTGTTGTCGTTCGCCGGGATCAACGTGCCGAAGTGCTCCTTGACGAGGTCGGGGTAGTCGCGCAGGGCCGAGTCCATGTCGGTGAAGAGCACACCGATGTCGTCCAGCTCCTTCTTGATCTTGTGGTAGACGACCTCACTCTCGTACTGCGCGGACACGCCCCCGAGGTACTTCTTCTCCGCCTCGGGGATCCCCAGCTTGTCCCAGGTCCCGCGGATGTCCTCGGGCAGATCCTCCCAGTTCTGGGCCTGCTTCTCCGTGGACCGGATGAAGTAGTAGATGTTGTCGAAGTCGATGGCGGACAGGTCGGCCCCCCACCACGGCATGGGGCGCTGCTCGAAGTGCTTGAGGGCCTTGAGCCGGCGCTTGCGCATCCAGTCCGGCTCGGACTTCCGAGCAGAGATCTCCTCGACGACCGCTTCGGACAGCCCGCGCTTGGGCTCGAAGACCGAGTTCGACCCGTCCTTCCAGTCGAACCGATATCCCTTGCTCAGCTCTCGGAGGTGCTCCTCTTGGCTGACGGCCACGCCGTGTTCCCCCTTCATATCGATCGGGGCGGGTGCCCCGCCCATCACGCTCGAAAGTCTACTCCAGGGGTCGGATTCACGACCCCCGGCGCGTTGAGGACCGATCGCATCCGTGGATATCGATGGATATCGATGGATATCGATGGATAAGGTCCGAACCATGGGCTCCGGGCCGCCCATCCGCAGAGGCCTCGACGCGGCTGTCGCCGCCGCCGGGCTCGTCGTGTTCGGGTTGTGCGCGCTGGTGGCCGACGGCCACCGCGTTCCCGGCCCCGAGCACGCCGTGTTCTCGTGGATCAACGGTCTCCCCGACGGCCTGACGTTCGCCGCCCACAACTTGCAGTTCCTCGGCGTCCTGGCGGTCGGACCGATCGTCGCGGTGATCGCCCTGGGCGCGCGGCGGCCGCGTCTCGCGGCCGCCGCGCTCATCGTGACCGCTCTGAAGCTCCTCACCGAGCGGCTCGTATGGCGGGTCGTGCAACGCGAGCGGCCCGGTGTCACGGAGCCCGGAGCGGTGATCAGGGCCGGGACGCCCACGACAGGTCTTTCGTTCGTGTCCGGTCACGTGATGCTGGTGACCGGACTCGCGTGGTGCGCGACGCCGTACCTGCATGGGCCCTGGCGGTGGGCACCGTGGATCGCGGTCGCTCTGGTCGCCTTCGCCCGGATCTACCTCGGGGCCCACAACCCGCTCGACGTCCTGGGTGGGTTCGGGTTGGGCCTCGCGATCGGCGGCCTCACCAACCTGATCGTTGGCGTTCCCGAAGAACCGTGAGCGCCGTGGATCATCGCTTCCTTAGCCCAGCTCGACCGGTGCACCGACGAGCGAGCCGTATTCGGTCCAGGACCCGTCGTAGTTCTTGACGTGCGGATAGCCGAGCAGCTCTTGCAGCGCGAACCAGGTGTGCGAGCTACGCTCGCCGATCCGGCAGTACGCGATGACGTCGCGGTCGGCGGTGATCCCCTCGGCCTCGTACAGCGCCCTGAGCTCGTCCGCGCTCTTGAACGTGCCGTCGTCGTTCGCAGCCTTGACCCAGGGGATGTTGGCTGCTCCCGCGATGTGCCCGGGCACCTGCGCCTGCTCCTGCGGGAGATGATCCGGGGCCAGCTTCTCGCCGCGGTACTCCTCGGGTGAGCGGACGTCGACGAATCCGGTCGGCGATCCGACCTTCGAGATCACCTCGTCGCGGAGAGCGCGGATCTGAGGCCGCTCGTCACCCAGCAGCACGTGATCGGACGGCGCGAAGCTCGGGACGTCCTGGACCAACTCCCGGCTCTCGAGCTCCCACTTCTTCCGGCCCCCATCCAGCAGCTTCACGTCGTCGAAGCCGCGGAGCTTCAGGAGCCAGTAGGCGTACGCCGCGAACCAGTTGTTGTTACCGCCGTAGAGGACCACCGTCGTCCCCGATCCCACGCCGGCCGCCGAGAGCAACTCGGCGAAGCCGCCCTGATCGAGGTAGTCGCGACCGACCGGCGTGTGCAGGTCGGTTGTCCAGTTCCAGCCGACGGCGCCGCGGATATGCCCCTTCTCGTAGGCCGTCGTGTCCTCGTCGACCTCGATCACGCGGACATCGGGGTCGTCGAGCTGTGCTTCGAGCCAGTCGGTGGAGACCAGCACATCAGGGTTCGCGTACTCGGTCATGCGGAGATCCTCCTTCGCGTTCGGTTTCGTCGAGCTTGGGACGTGCTCGCTGCTCAGGGTCGACAGCACAAACGCGACGGGATCATGAGGCCCACGAGTCCACTGGCGCGCGTTCGGATCACGATCCCTACTCCCCAGGTTGGGTCCGACGGTCGTTCTACCCATGTTGCAGGTGCAACGTCAACCCGCTGACCCGTTCAGAAGATGCCGAGCGATGCCTTCGCTTCGTCCGACATCAGCTCGGGAGACCATGGAGGCCGGAAGACGAGCTCGGGCCGTACCTCACGGATCTCCTGGATCGGCGCCAGGAAGGCACGCATCTGGTCCTCGATCAGCGGCCCGATCGGACATCCCATCGTGGTGAGGCTGTAGGTGATGTCCACGTCCCCCTCATCGCTGACGTCGACGCTGTAGACGAGGCCGAGGTCGACGATGTTGATGCCGAGCTCGGGGTCGTAGACCTGCATCAGGGCCTGCAGCACACGGTCGCGGAGACCGCTCTCCGGAGCCTCAACCGCGACCACGGGGCTCGGCGTTGCGCCTTCGTGCTCATCCATCGGATCGCTCCCACCTTCGCCGTTCGTTCTTGTCGGCCATTCGTCCGGCACGGATATTTCGGCACTATGCTTCCGTCAACGATACCGCCCCTTCCTCGAGGAGACCGATGTCGATCCGTGCACTCATCGTCGATGACCATCCCGTCACGCGGGAAGGGCTCCGGACCGCGTTGGAGCTCTCCGAGGATGCCGTCGTCGTCGTCGGAGAGGCCGGGAGCGGGGAAGAGGCCGTCGAACAGGCCCGAGAGCTCACGCCGGACGTCGTGTTCATGGACGTCCGCATGCCGGGGATGGACGGCATCGAGGCGACCCGCCGGATCCGCGAAGCCTCGCCGGAAACGAAGATCATCCTGATCACGATCGATGAGTCGCGCGGGGCCATCTCCGAAGCGATCCAAGCCGGGGTATCGGGGTACCTCCTCAAAGACGCCTCTCCCGACGCCCTCGTCGATGCAGCTCGAAACGCCGTCGAAGGCAATGCGGTGATCCACCCGCAGCTGACCAAGACGTTCATCGAGGAGGCGCAAGCGGTCGGCGACGAGCCGAAGACCGCGCCGCTGTCCAAGCGCGAACGGGAGATCCTCCAGAAGGTGGCGGACGGGGCGACGACCCGCCAGGTCGCCACCGAGCTCGGGATCTCTCCCCACACGGTCAAGACCCACCTCGAGCGCATCTTCGAGAAGCTCGGCGCGAACGACCGGGCCCAAGCGGTCGCGATCGCGATCCGCACCGGCATCGTGCACTGAGCAGCGCTCTCGCTCCGCCGTTCGACCCCCACGACGTAGCTCGCTCAACCTCCGAGAGGGTCGGCCGATATCCCCAGCAGATGGCGACCGTGCTGCTCTTCGACTCGGCGGACGAGGTCGCGCGCCTGCAATACCACCTGCTCCACGCGGCGCCCGATCTCCAGATCGAGGTCACGTCCGACGCGTTCCGCGCGGTCGAGTCGACCGCTCGTACGCGTCCGGACGTGGTCGTGGTCGACCTGGGCCTCGAAGGTCCCACCGGCCCCGAGCTGGTGCGGCGCCTGTGCGCCTCCTCCCCGACCACGAGCGTCGTCGCACGCTCGACGGCGCGCGACCCTCACCGCATCGCCGAGACCCTCGCCGCCGGCGCCGCCGGGTACGTCTTGCGCGAGGAGGGTCCCGAGGTCGTGCTCGGAGCGGTCCGTGCCGCGCTCGGAGGCGGTGTCGTCCTCTCCGCGATGGTCGCAACAGCGTTCGGGGCCGAGGTCGCTCGCACCGTCGTTCGCGCGATGGAGCTCGAGACGGAGCTCGACGAGCTGCGCGCGAACGTCTCCCAGGGCACGTCGGCCAAGGCCGACTTCCTGGCGAACATCTCACACGAGCTGCGGACCCCGGTGACGGTTGCGAAGGGGATCGCCTACGTCCTGCGGAACCCGAACGTCCCTCCGGCGGAGCGGGAGCAGTTCATCGAGCAGCTGCAGGCTTCGCTGGACAGCCTGATGCAGATCGTCGACGAGATCATCACGATCGCCGAATTGGAACGGGGCACCTTCGCGCTCGAGGTCGCCAACGTGGACCTCGGTCCCCTCGTCCGGCACGCCGTCGACGCGGTATCCCGGTCGTACCCGTCCGTCCCGATCACGGCGCAGGTACCGGACACCTTCCACGCGATCGCGGATGGTGCCCGCATCGGCGGGGTCGTTCGAGAGCTCCTGGACAACGCCTGTCGCTACTCCCCCGCCGGAAACGCGGTCGAGCTGCTCGCACGCACGCTGGACGAAGGAGTCGTCGTCACCGTGACCGACCGGGGAGAGGGCCTCGACCGGAGCATCGCGAACCAGGCGTTCGACCAGCCTTTCTCCACGGGCGAGCCGACGCTGCGGAAGGAGAGATCCGGCGCCGGGGTCGGCCTGCACCTGGCGCGCCAGATCATCGTGGAGCATGGCGGCGTCATGTGGGCCGATCCGCTCCCCGGCGGAGGCACCCGCGTCTCGTTCTGCCTCCCGATCCACGAGGGGCAGCGACTCGCCGCCCCGCCGGTCGGCGTCTCCTGAGCCAGACGTCCGCTGCTGGCGGCAAGCGCCGCCGGAGGCGTATCCTCCGCTCAGGAGAAGCGCTGGGTGCAGAGAACGATCCTCGGGTTGATCGTGATGCTCGCCGCCTTGAGCTGCACGGGCGTGAGTGCCCGCACCCCCGACCTCGAACAGCCCGCCATCCAGATCCATCCGACGGGATCGCCGTACGTCCGCGTGACGGCCGGCTCGGTGAGCGGACTCGTCCCCCATGGATGGCAAGCCGTCCCGATGGACGGGAACGACTTCCACGAGGGGTTCGTCGCGTCGCCTCACCCCGACACATGGCCTGAGATGCGGCCGAGCACCGCCGGATTGGTGGCCACGTGGGTGGACGCCTCGCGCGTGGGCGTTCCGAGCGACCTGTATTACCTCGCTGCCTCCGGGGCCCTACTGTCCGATCTCCGCAACCGGGCCGGCTGTACGTCGTCCTTCGAGAAGGTCCTGGTTGACCATGTCCCGGCGTTCCTCCACGGCGCCACCGACTCCGCCGGCGACTTCGTCGCCCGCGGGGGCGGTGTGTGTCGCACCGATAGCGGAGCGGCGACCCGTTGGTCCTATTTCGTGGCGGCGCCGGGATTCGGGCCGGTCGGCCGTATCGGGATCCCGGGTTCGGGTCTGTACGTGATCGTCGCGGCAACCCGGGAATCGCCGAGAGCTCGCAGGATCCTGTCCCGGTTGCTCGATCACGTTCGTTTCGGGCGCGACGGCATCGGGGATTTCGTGCGGGCCTTGAAACCGCCGATGGCCCTCTAGCGGGGGCTGCGATCCACGAACGGAGGCCGAACGACGGTCGCCGCCCCCCGCCGGCCCCTGATATCCACCTCGACCTCCGCGCCCACGTCGGCCACATCGGCCGGCCAGAGGTAAGCGAGGCCGATCCCCGTCTCGAGCAGTGGAGAGAACGTTCCGCTCGTGACTTCGCCGATCACCAGATCCCCGTCGAACACCGGGTAATGGGCGCGCGGGATGTGCCGCCGCTCGTGCATCCGCAGTCCGCGGAGCCTGCTCGGGAGTCCCTCGCGCTGCTGCCGCACGAGCGCCTCTCGCCCGCGGAAATCCCCCTTGTCCAGCGACACCGCCCATCCGAGTCCAGCCTCCAACGCGGTCGAGGACTCGAAGAGATCCTGGCCGTAGAGCGGGTAGCCCATCTCCAGCCTGAGCACGTCCCGAGATGCGAGGCCACACGGCATCCCATCGACGTCCGCCATCGCATCGACGAGCTCGTGCCAGAGGTCGACGGCGATGTCCTCGTACGTGAAGAGCTCGTACCCAACCTCGCCGGTGTACCCGGAGCGCGTCACGATCACCGGGCGACGGCGGTAGGCCGATTCGACGCACCGCATGAAGCTCAGCTCCCGGGACTCCGGGAACAACGCGGTCACGATGGACGGCGACCGCTGGCCCTGTACCGCGAGGAAGCACCAGTCCTGGTGGTACATCAGATGGACGCGATCGGGAGCATCGGCTTCACCGAGGATCTGCAGCACGCGCTGCGTGTTGGACGCGTTCGGCACGACGAAGTAGCGGTCCTCGCCCAGGCGGTAGACGATCAGGTCCTCGATCACCCCACCCCCCTCGTTCAGCACGAGGTTGTATCGCGCCCCACCGACGTCGACGGTCGAAACGTCGTTGGTGACGACGCCTTGGAGCAGTCCCAGCGCCCCCGGCCCGGCGACCTCCACCTTGCCGAGATGCGTCAGGTCGAACAGCCCCACGCGCTCCCGGACCGCTCGATGTTCCGCGAGGGCGCCCGCGTACTCGATCGGCATCAGCCAGCCGCCGAACGGTCCGAGCTTCGCACCCAGCGCGGCGTGCTCCTTTTCGAGCGGCGAGTGCTTGAGCTCGGACGGGGCCTCCATCGGGCGCATCGTACGCGCGACCAAGGGAGCACGCGTCCTGGTCGGGTGTGGGAACGCGGGTAGACTGGCTCTCCGCATGGGCGACCCGTTCGACATCGTCGTAGTCGGAGCTGGCACCGGCGGCTATTCCACCGCCCTGCGTGCCGCGCAACTGGGCAAGCGGGTCGCCATGGTCGAGCAGGGCGAACGCCTGGGGGGCACGTGCTTGCTTCGTGGATGCATCCCCACGAAAGCGCTGCTGCAGTCGGCTGCCGTGATGGACACGGTGGAGCGCGCGTCCGAATGGGGGATCAAAGCAGCCGGCGAGCCCGACTGGTCGGCGATCGTCGCCTTCGAGGATTCGATGGTCGACAAGCTCGTGAAGGGACTCACCGGGCTCGTGAAGCTTCGAGGGATCGAAGTGGTCTCCGGGAGCGCCCGGATCCGGTCGGGCCAGACGGTGGAGGTGGGCGACCGAACGCTCGAGACCGCCGCGGTGGTGATCGCCTCCGGCTCGCGTCCGAAGATGCTCCCCGGACTCGAGATCACGCCCCGGATCATCACGAGCGACCAGGCCCTGTGGTACGACCGCATCCCCGACTCGGCCGTCGTGATCGGCGCCGGCGCGGTCGGCCTGGAGTTCGCGTCCCTGTACCGCTCGTTCGGAGCCGAGGTCACCGTCGTCGAGGCACTCCCCCGGCTGGCCCCGCTCGAGGACGACGAGATCTCCTCCGAGATCGGACGTGCGTTCCGCAAGCGTGGCATCACCGCGGTCGCCGGCGCGGCCGTGAAGGAGGTCACCGATACCGGTGAGGCCGTTCAGGTCATCTACGAAGCCGAGGGCGTTTCGCACGGCGTAACGGCCGACATCTGCCTCGTGGCCATCGGGCGCGAGCGAGGGGATCGCGTCGGCCGAGCGCCTGGCCGGGATCGACGTGCCGCCGATCGAGTACGCGAACATCCCTCGGGGCACCTACTGCACCCCCGAGATCGCGAGCGTCGGCTTGACGGAAGCGCAGGCACGTGAGAAGGGCCGCTCGCTCGTGACGGAGAAGCTCGACTTCCGCGCGATCGGCAAGGCGAACATCGTGGGAGAGGGTGGGTTCGTCAAGGTCGTCGCCGAAGAGGGCGATGGACCGGTGCTCGGCGTGCACATGATCGGGCCGCACGTCACCGATCTGATCGCCGAGGCGATGCTGATCACATCGTGGGAAGCATCGCCGGCGGACGTCGCGGCGTTGATCCATCCGCACCCGACCCTGTCCGAAGGACTCGGCGAGGCGATGCTCGCGCTCGCCGGCAAGGCGCTGCATTCCGCATGAGGAGGACCGTGGCGACCAAGGTCGAACCCGATGCCGCCGCCAGCGGCCGACCGCTCCCGGACGACCGGCTGAAGGAGATCCTCTACTTCTTGAAGCTGGCGCGGCACTTCGACGAGCGGATGGAAGCCCTCTACCGCCAGGGCCGGCTGCCCGGCGCGATCTACTCGGGTCGCGGACAAGAGGGCACGCACGTCGGCGTCGCCTACGCCCTCGGATCCGAGGACTCCCTGTTCCCCACGCACCGGGACCTCACCGCTCAGCTGACGAAGGGCCTCGAGCTCAACCGGGTGATGGCGCAGTTCTGGGGCCGGATCGACGGGTACCTCCGAGGCCGGGACGGCAACAGCCATATCGGCGACTGGTACGGCCACCGCACCTACGCCGTGATGTCCCACCTCCCGATCGCCTATCCGGTCGCGTGCGGCGCCGCGCTCGCGTACCAGCGGGCCGGGAGCGGCCACATCGCCATGGCGATCTGTGGCGACGGCGCGACGTCGAACGGCCGGTGGCATGAGGCCCTCAACACTTCGGCGGTGTTCCGTCTGCCCGTCGTGTGGGTCGTGAACAACAACCAGTTCGCGTACTCGACCCCCAACGCGAAGGAGTTCGCCGTCCCGACGATCGCCGAGCGCGGAGCCGCCTATGGGATCCCCGGGATCCGCGTGGACGGCACGGACGTCCTCGAGGTCTACGGCGTCGCCCGGGAGGCCGTCGAGCGAGCCCGCCGAGGCGACGGCCCCACCTTGATCGAGGCCGTCTCGCTCCGGTGGCGTGGACATGCCGGTCACGACCCGGCGAAGTACGTGCCACGGGAGCTGCTGGAGCACTACATGCTGTCCAAGGATCCCGTGAAGAATTTCGAGCAGTATCTGAAGGATCAGGGCGTCATCACGGACGAGGACGTCGCGGAGATCCAGGCGCGCGTGGAGCGCGAGTTCGAGGAGGGCCACGAGTACGCGCTGGCGTCACCGTTCCCCGAGCCCGGAGACGTGACCAAGGGCTGGTGGGTCGAGGACGGCTACTGGGTCGGGGAGCCGGGCCGTGGCGGCGGCACGGAGGCGAGCTGATGGCGACGCAGCAGGTCGAAGCCGGCGCGGCCGGGCACGGCGCCGAGCCGCGCGGCAAGCGCGGCGAGGACGGGCAGGCTACCTACCTGATCGCCATCGCGGAGGCGCTCTGGGAAGAGATGGAGCGCGACGAGCGCGTGTTCATGCTCGGCGAGGACATCGGCGTCTATGGCGGCGCCTTCAAGGTCACGGAGGGATTCATCGATCGCTTCGGGCCTGAGCGGGTCATGGACACCCCCATCGCGGAAGAGACGATCGTCGGCATGTCGGTCGGGGCCGCGATGGAGGGCCTGCGTCCGGTTGCGGAGTTCCAGTACGCCGACTTCATGTCCAGCGGCTTCGACGAGATCACGACCGTGCTGTCCCGCTACCACTACCGCGCCGGCGTCCCGCTCCCGGTGGTCCTGCGCGCACCGAGCGGCGGCGGGGTGCGCGCGTCGAGCTTCCACTCGATCAATCCCGAGCCGTGGTACGCGTACGCGGGCGGGATCAAGATCATGTGCCCCGCCTTCCCGTCAGACGCGAAAGGCCTGCTCAAGTCGGCGATCCGCGATGACAACCCCAGCCTCTTCCTCGAGCACAAGTGGATCTATCGCCGGATCAAGGAACAGGTTTCCGAGGATCCCGAGCTCCTCGTTCCGATCGGATCGGCCGACGTGAAGCGCGAGGGTTCGGACGTGTCGATCATCACCTACGGCGCGATGGTCCACAAAGCGCTCGAGGCCGCGGACGCGCTGGCTCAGCGGGGTGTCTCGGCCGAGATCGTCGACCTCCGCACCGTCTATCCGCTGGACGAAGAGACGATCCTGCGCTCGATCGAGAAGACGTCACGGGCGCTCGTCCTGTACGAGTCGTACCGGTTCCTCGGGATCGGAACGGAGGTCTCGGCGGTGATCGCCGAGAAGGCCTTCGAACACCTCGACGCGCCGGTCGTGCGGCTGGCTCCGCCCAACGTGCCGGTCCCGTTCTCGCCGCCATTGGAGGACGCGTTCCTGCCGCAGATCGCCGACATCGAGGCGGCCGTCGACCGGTTGGCCGGCTGGTGAGGAGGACGATGTGACGTCGATCCAGATGCCGCAGCTCGGCGAGACGATCGTCGAGGGAACGATCCTGAAGTGGCTCAAGCGGGAGGGGGACGCGGTCGCTCGGGACGAGCCCCTGTTCGAGATCTCGACGGACAAGGTCGACACCGAGGTGCCCTCGCCCGTGGCGGGGACGGTCACGAAGATCCTGGTCGACGAAGGTGCGACCGTTCCGGTCGGGACGGCGCTGATGGAGATCTCCGAGGCCGGCGCCGCGGCCTCCGGTGACGGCGCGGCCTCCGGTGACGCGGCCTCCTCACCCGCTTCCGGGGCGGCGCCCACGACCGGACCAGCCGGCGAGCCGGCAGGGGGCGCCGCCTCCTCAGAGGGATCGTCAGCCTCGCCACCTGCGGCTCCGGTGGCGGCACCTGCCGCTGCGATGGCGACACCTGCGGCTCGGGCGGCGGCACCTGCGACGGTGCCGGATCGCGGGCCGCGTTCGCAGATCCTCTCGCCGCTCGTTCGCCGACTGGCGAAGGAACACGACCTTGATCTCGCGCAGATCGCGGGGACCGGGAGCGGGGGAAGGATCACGAAGGCGGACGTGACGGCGGTCATCTCGTCGGGTGGGGCGGGGGCGGTCGCGCCCGCGACCGCTCCGTTCACGGCGCCGGCGCAGCCGATGCCCGCGCCGAGCGCGGGCATCGGCGAAGAAGTCGTTCCGGTCTCCCACATCCGGCGGGCGATCGCCGAGCACATGCTCGCCTCCACCCAGACGTCCGCGCGCGCCTGGACCATGGTGGAGGTGAACGTCGATCACCTCGTCAAGCTCCGTGAGCGGATCAAGGCCACGTTCGAGGAGCGCTACGGCGTCAAGATCACCTACCTCCCGATGGTCGTTCGCGCGACCGTCGATGCGTTGCTGGAGTACCCGGACGTCAACGCGCGCTTGGACGGCGACAACATCGTTCGTCACCGGTTCGTGAACATGGGGATCGCCGTCAGCTACGACGCGGGACTCATCGTCCCGGTGATCAAGGGCGCCGACGGGATGAACACGATCGGCGTCGCCAGGGCTATCGCGGACCTGGCCGCACGCGCCCGGTCCCACCAGCTCAGGCCCGACGAGGTGCAGGGGGCGACGTTCACGATCACGAATCCCGGTCCGTACGGATCCGTCGCGAGCGTCCCGATCATCAACCAGCCGAACGTCGGCATCCTGTCCTTCGACGCGATCGTGAAGCGCCCGGTGGTGATCGACGATGCGATCGCGATCAGGAGCATGGTCAACATCTCGATGTCGTGGGACCACCGCGTGATCGACGGCGAGCTCGCCACCCGGTTCCTCGCGCGCGTGAAGGAGAACCTCGAGACCTGGGACTTCGCCGAGGACCTGGGCGTCTGAGGGCGCCCATCGCATGCCCGTACCCGCCTGGCTGATCCGACCCGGAACGGTCCCGTACGACGTCGCGAACGCGTCGATGCATCGGCTGGCGGAGCGACGACTCGCCGACGAGATCCCGGACACGGTGATCCTCCTCGAGCACCCTCCCGTCTTCACGGCAGGGCGTCGTGCGAAGGTCGACGAGCTGCTGTGGTCTCCGGATGAGGTCGAAGCACGCGGCGGGCTCGTTCGCATGATCGACCGCGGAGGTTCCTTCACGTTCCACGGTCCGGGTCAACTCGTCGGGTATCCGATCCTCGGGCTCGGATCCAGACCGGACGCGGTCGACTACCTCCGGCGGCTGGAGGAGGCGGTGATCGGCATCTGTGCGGACGTCGGTGTCGCGAGCGAGCGTCGAGCCGACGTGCAGACCGGGGTGTGGGTCGGCGACGACAAGATCTGCGCGATCGGCGTTCGCCTGATGCGGGCACGCGTCACGCTGCACGGGTTCGCCCTCAACTGCGAAACCGACCTCTCGTGGTTCCGCGGGATCGTGGCGTGCGGACTGCCGGACCGCGGACAGACCTCGCTGTCGGCTCAGCTGGGTCGTCGCGTGGGCGTGTCCGATGTTCTCCCACTCGCCGAACGACACCTGGCCGAGGTGTTCGATCTCTCGTTCGAACCCGCGCCCGGCGAGATCGTCACGGCGTTCCAGGTCGCGGATGCCGTCTGACGCTCGCGTCCATCCGTCGGTCCTGGGCTTCGAGCGCGCCGTCGCCGACTACGAGCGGGGACGCCCCGGGTTCCCGGATCGGGCCATCGCGTTCCTGGACGACCGGTTGTCCTTGGGTCCGGGCCGGACGCTCCTGGAGCTGGGCGCCGGAACCGGCAAGCTCACCCGTTCGCTGGTCCCGTCGGGGGCGCGCATCCTCGCCGTGGAACCGCTCGCCGCGATGCGCGAGGCCCTGAGCCACAACCTCCCGGAGGTGGAGATCCTCGACGCCGTGGCCGAGGACCTGCCGCTGGCAGACGGCGCCGTCGACGCAGCGGTGGCGGCGCAAGCGTTCCACTGGTTCGACGGCGAACGCGCACTCTCCGAGCTGGCCCGCGTGCTGCGGCCCGGAGCGCCAATCGCCCTCGTGTGGAACGTCCGCGACGAGTCGGTCCTGTGGATCCGGGAGCTCACGGAGCTGATCGAGCCCTACCGAGGCGACGCGCCGAGCCACCGGTCGCTCCGGTGGAGAACCGCCTTCGATGCGAGCGATGCGTTCCCGTCTCTGGAGCTCACCTCGTTCCCGTACCTGCACGACACCACGCGGGAGGGGATCGTCGCGCGCGTCTCGTCGATCAGCTTCATCGCGACCCTGGCGCCGGACGAACGGGAGCGGGTCGCCGCCGCCGTCCGCCGGCTGGTCCCCGCGGAGAAGGTCGCGTTCGCGTACCGGACGGATGTCTGGATCAGCCGGCGAACCTGAGGCTCAGGCTTCGGCGACGATCGCGAAGCGGGGGCGTCTCGTCAACGGCCCGAGCGGCCATGGCTCCCGCTGTTCCGCCGCCCATTCGACGTCGAGGAGGCGCTCGAGCTGCACCGCGCGCCACCCGGCCGCGAGCACGGCGTCGACGAATGGTGCCGGCGTCGTGGTCGCCGCGAGCGGAAGGTGACGCACCACGCCCTCGGGATACGGCCCGTGGTGATCGTCGGCGACACCCCGGATCCGGTGGAGGAGAGCGACGATCCCGTCCTTGACCTTGACGAGCGGGCCCTCACCGCCCCACGAACCTTCGAACAGGACGACACGGCCGGTGGGGGCAACCGCGCGCCAGGCGCTGAACGCGGCGACGGGATCCGGAAGCGTCCAGGCGACGTGCCGCTCGATCACGGCATCGAACGGCCCATCGGGCGGTGCCTCGGCCGCCCCGACCACGAATGAGATCGCCGAACCGCGCTCCTCCGCCTTGCGGCGAGCGCGGTCGAGCATCCCTTCGGAGAGGTCGAGCGCGGTGACCTCGTGACCCAGCTCGGCGGCCAGCAGGGAGAGCGAGCCGGTCCCCGCCCCCACGTCCAACACGCGCGAGGGGGGCGCCGGGAGGAAGCGCCGCAGCGCCGCCCTCCAGGCGGCCGCCTCCACCGGATCCGATATCGCGTGGCCGACCGAACGGTCGTACTGATGCGCGTCCGCATCCCACCAGTCCCGGATCGAGCCGTGCAGGTCAGGCACCGTCGTTGTGCTCTCCCGTGTCCTCAATACAACGCCGACGCGAGCCGGCGCCGGTACTCGGGGACGAGCTCGTGCTCGTCCCCGAGCACGGCGAACGAGGTGATCAGCGCCTCCCGGGCGCCGTCACGGTCCTCGGCGAGCGCCGCGATCATGCCCGGGAGCGCGGCCGCCCAATCGCCGGCCGCCGCGAGTCGCTTCGCCTCGGCGAGCGTCCCGTCACCCGTTCCCTCGGCCCAGTCGTGGACCGCGAGCACCGCACGCAGGCGCTCGGCCTCGGGCGCGGGGGCGCAGGGAGATGCTTCGCCACGAGCGCTCGCGCCTCGTCGAACTCGCCGCGGTCGACCAGCAGCTTGGCGAGCCCCAGCCCCGCATCCTCGTTCTCCGGATCCTCGGCGAGGGCGTCCCGGAACCCGCGCTCCGCAGCGGCGACGTCGCCCGATTCGGCAGCCTGCTCGGCCTCCTTCGCGTCGAGCTCGGCGCCGGTCGGCAGGATCGAATCGATGAACCGGTTGACCTCCTCCTCGGGATAGGCACCGATGAACATCGAGACCGGCTGGCCGTCGCGGAAGGCGACCACGGTCGGGATGCCCTGGGAGCGCACCGCTTGCAAGAGCGACTGACCGACGCTGTTCGCGTCGATGTCCACCTTGGCGAGCAGGAACGCCCCCTCCCGCTCCGCCGCGACCTTCTCCAGCATCGGGCCGAGGGTCCTGCAAGGACCGCACCACTCGGCCCAGAGGTCGACGACGACGGGCCGTTCGCTCGAACCCTCGATGACGGTTCGCTCGAACGTCTCGTCGGTCACTTCGATGACGTGTTCCATGGTCGTGCTCATGCTAAGAGAGATCCTTCCCTCGGATGACCAGGCGACCGGCGCCGCCCATCATCGAGGGCAACGCCTCGACCCGCTGCGGTTGTTCCCGCCTCCCGGCCAGAGGTCGGTCATGGCCCCGGTGTAGACTCGCCGCAGGGTGCGAGGAGGCACGACGTGTCCGCGCAGGTGACCGAGACGGCCCACGGGTCCCTGGGGCTCGCCGTCGACGATCTGCTGGGCATGCACCGCACCATGGTGACGGCTCGGCTGATCGACGAAGCCGCGCTCCGACAGAACCGGATGGGACGCGCTCCCTTCGTCGTCCCCGTCTCGGGTCACGAGGGCTGCCAGATCGGGACGGCCTGGCCCATGCGTCGCGGCACGGACATCTGGGTCCCGTATTACCGCGACCTCGGCGTGGTGCTGGTTGCGGGGATGACGCCGGAACAGATCTTCCTAGGTGTGTTCTCGAAGGCGACCGACCCAACCTCGGGCGGTCGCCAGATGCCGAGCCACTGGAGCTCGAAGGAGCTGGGGATTATCAGCCACTCCTCGCCGATCGCGACGCAGGTCCCGCACGCGGCCGGGATCGCGTACGCCATGAAGTACCGGCACGAAGACGCCGTCGTCGCGAGCTGGTTCGGAGAGGGTGCGACCAGCGAGGGTGACTGGCACGAGGGCCTGAACATCGCCGCGATCCATCGCCTTCCCGTCGTGTTCATCTGCGAGAACAACGAGTACGCGATCAGCGTGCCGCAGTCCAAGCAGATGGCGGTGGCCGACGTCGCGACCCGCGCCGCGGGGTACGGGATCCCGGGGTTCGTGGTCGACGGCAACGACGTCCTCGCCTGTTTCCGTGTGATGAAGGATGCGCACGACCGCGCTCGCGCGGGCGAGGGACCGACCTTGATCGAATGCAAGACCTACCGCTTCCTCCCCCACACGTCCGACGACGACGACAAGTCCTACCGGTCACGCGAAGAGGTCGAGGAACGCCGGAGCCACGATCCCATCGAACGGTTCGCCACGTATCTCGTCGACGCAGGGATCAGCGATCGAGACACCATCCAGGCCGTCCACGACGAGGTCAAGTCCCAGGTGGAGGCGGCGATCACGGCCGCCTGGGACGCTCCCGATCCCGATCCGTCGACCGCGACCCGCCACGTCTTCGCCGAGGGCGACGCGTGACGGAGAAGAACCTCGTCACCGCGATCCGGGACACCCTCCACGACGAGATGGCGGCCGATGACCGCATCGTGTTGATCGGTCAAGACGTCGGCGCGCGCGGCGGCGTGTTCAAGGTCTCCGAGGGGTTCATGGCCGAGTTCGGGGAGCAACGCGTGGTGGATGCGCCGCTCGCCGAGTCCGGCATCGTCGGGGTCGCGATCGGGATGGCGCTCCACGGTCTCTTGCCGATCGCCGAGATCGAGTTCGCGGACTTCATCCACCCGGCGTTCGATCAGATCCTTTCCGAGGCGTCCCGCATGCGGTACCGAACGAACGGCGATTGGGGATGCCCGATGGTCATCCGAGCACCGTGCGGCGGCGGGATCCACGGGGCGCTCTACCACTCGCAATCGATCGAAGCGTTCTACGCGCACATCCCCGGTGTGAAGGTGGTCATGCCGTCGACCCCGGCCGATGCCGCCGGACTGCTCCACACGGCGATCGCCGACCCCGACCCGGTCCTGTTCCTCGAGCACAAGAAGTGCTACCGCGTGATCAAGGGTGAGGTGCCGGACGTCCCCCAGGCCACACCGATCGGCAAGGCCGACGTGAAACGGGAGGGCACGGACCTCACCGTCGTGAGCTACGGCTACGACCTCCACCGCTGTCTCGACGCGGCAGCGCGGCTCGAGGAGGACGAAGGCATCCACGCCGAGGTCGTCGACGTGCGCTCCCTCGCGCCCCTCGACACCGAGACGATCCTCGCATCGGTGCGCAAGACAGCGCGCGCGATGGTCGTGTACGAGGACAATCGCACCTACGGTGCCGGTGCCGAGATCGCGGCGACGATCGCGGAGCAGGCCATGTTCGACCTCGACGCGCCGATCGTGCGGATCGGCGGCCCGGACGTCCCGGCGATGCCCTTCGCGGCGGCGCTCGAGCACTACTACATGGAGCCCGAGCCGGATCACATCTTCGTTGCCATGCGCGACCTCGCGCACTTCTGACCCCCGGCACCTAGAGACCAGCCCGGACGACCTACCTGGAAAGCCCCTGCCCGCGAGCGGGAAGCCCCGAACGGGGAAGTTCAGACGCCTCCTTCCCCGCCCGATAACCGGTGGGACGTGCCCCAACGTGTGCGGCCATCCAGCCCTCCTCGGCGGTCGAACGGGCGACGCGACGTGCTCATCGTCGCGACGGCCGTGGCCGTGCTCTTCGTGGTGGGCAGCGCCCTCGGCGTCTTCGCGCGGTTGCAGGATCGCCTCGCGTCCGACGGCCTCGGCGAGGCGCTCGGGCTCGCGCTCCTGGGGTTCGTCGGCATCGCCGTCCTCGCGCTGCGTCGGCCGTCGCGCGCCGACCGGGGGCCGCTCGCTGAGCCGGCCGACGCTCGGCTCCGAGCGCTGATCGAGGGTTCTCCCGCGATCTCGTACACCTGGGACCCGGCGACACACCGCCATCTCTACGTGAGCCCGCAGGTGGAGCAGCTCCTCGGCGTCTCTCCGGAGCGCTACCGGGATGACTGGGTGGACTTGATCCACACCGACGATCGGGAACGCGTCCTGGCCTCGTCCGCGGACGCGGACGAGGCCGGAACGCGGTTCGTCGCCGAGTACCGGGCGTACCGCCCGGACGGAGAGGTCGTCTGGATACGCGACGAGGCCAACTACGTCGCGTTCGACGACGGTGATGGCACGATCCTCTCTCAGGGGGTGATGTACGACATCACCGCTCGCAAGGCGGCGGACGCTCGAGCGGTCGCCGCCGAACGCCAGTTCCAGACGTTGGTCGAGCGGGTCCCCGCGATCGCCTACGTCTGGGACGGGGCGGACGTTCCGGGCCTGGCGCCGGCCACCTACATCAGCCCGCAGATCGAGCATGTGCTCGGGTACGACGCTGCGGATTGGATGCGTG
>WNGO01003366.1_pt1 | contig 27228 bp, 29 predicted proteins | sample 5400511 | NCBI WGS metagenome assembly WNGO01 (sample SAMN13153380, study PRJNA577476) | soil metagenome | isolation source: 20 cm soil or saprolite under Garry oak tree replicate 2 | place: USA:California | collected 2016-06-15 | reverse complement strand
TTAGGCGGCACTCAATGGCGGGCCGGTTCCGCGGTAGTCTTGACGTACTGAGTGTCCGACGGCCCATCACCCGTAATGTAGACGACGACCGGTTCGGCCCGCGTTTCGGCGAAGTGAGCGACGCCCGAAGGCTCGGTATAGAAGCTTCCGGCCGGCAGCGCCATCTCAGCGTCTGCCTTCGCCACGGATCCGTAACCGAAGTACCACACGCCGCTTACCACGATCGCGCTGCGATTGTCGCGATGGGTGTGCGCTTGAATGCGCGTATTAGGCGGGATGCTGAGACGGATCGTGTAGGGGCCCGCCATCGACGGGTCGCCGGCCACCGCGGTCGTGCGAATACCGGCGACGCCCGAGGTTCCGGAACCGGCCTCGTGGGTCGGCATCGCATCGACGTCGGCGGGTGTCAGACGAAGCTCAGGGAATGAGCCTGACGCCGCGTAGGCGACTGTCAACAGCGGCAGGAATATCATCGCAGTGAGACGGCGGGTGCTCATTTGCGCAGGAACTCCGTGACAAGCTCGACGGTCGCCTGGGGATTCTCCTCCATGATCCAGTGACCCGAGGCCGGGACTATACCGCCCGTGACGTTGGTGGCGACGAAGCGCAACTCGTCAGCCATTCCTTTACCGAAAGACTTCTCCGCCCCGAGGGCGAGCACGGGCATCGTCAGTTTTCCGCCCGTGGCGAGGAACGCCTTGTTGTCGATGGCATCCTGGTTGAACGCCGCAAATTGTTCGAATGCATCGTGCATGGCGTGGGGTTGCGCGTAGAGGGCGGCATAGTGTTCCCGGGTGGCCTCGTCGATGGTCTTGGGAACCGCGGACAGCTCGTTCCAGAAGCGATCGAGATAGATGCGTTCGCGCCCCTGAACCAGGCGCTCAACGTCCGGACCGCGGAAGTTGAAATGCCACAGCAGGGGGCTGCGAACGATCGTGTCCCAGTTGCCAATTCCGGGAAGAGGGGCATCGATCACGATCCAGCGGCCAACCCGCGACGGATACTGTGCTGCGAGGGGGTAACCCACCATGTTCCCGATGTCATGGGTGACGAGGTCGGCTTGCTGCACCTTGAGGGCATCCATGATCCCGGCGATATCAGCCGCCTGGTTCTTCTTGGTGTAGCCCGTCTCAGGGTGTGCCGAGAGTCCCATGCCCCGCAGGTCCGGCACGATGACGGTGTGATCCTTGACCAATACCGCCGCGAGCGGCGCCCACATGTCGCCGGTATCGCCGAAACCGTGTAGCAGCACCACCGCCGGCCCCTTGCCACCGACGCGGACGTTAAGGCTCGTCCCATTGGTTTGCATCATCCGGGACTGAAAACTTGCGGGAAACGGGACCACGGCTGCCAGCGCGGTCGTCGTCAGAACGCTTGCAATCAGTGCCGTCACGATAGACCGAAGCATCGGAACTCCTTTGGATCGAGTAAGCCCTGTCACGGGCTGCTGCCAGCGCCTGAGGCAGCAAGTGTATTCTGACTATTGGCGACCTTAACAGGCTGATTGCCGGTTTCGGAATTCGGAGAAATCGAACAATGCTCAAGTTGGAATCCCTCATGGCATTCGCGGCGATCGCCGAAACCGGATCCGTCGTTGCCGCAGCTCGGCGCTTGGGAATATCGAAGTCCGTTGTCAGCGAGCGCCTGGCGGACCTTGAGAGGGGTCTTGGGGCCAGGTTCGTGCAGCGCACCACGCGCAGGCTCTCGCTGACCCAAGATGGCACGGCCTTTTACGCACGAGCGCGACAGATCCTGCGGGACGTCGATCTTGCCGCGACCGAGGTCGCGCAACGGCGCGGAACGCTTGCGGGCCCGTTGCGAATCTCCGCCCCGGTGAGTTTTGGCACTCTGCACCTGGGGCCCGCGCTGTTTGGGCTGCTGCGCACACACCCCGACATCGAGTTGTCGCTCGAACTGGACGATCGGTTCGTCGACGTCCTGGCCGAGGGTTATGACGCGGTGGTGCGGCACGGCCCGGTGGAAGACAGGCGCTTGATCGTGAAGAAATTGGCGGCCAGCCGGCGCGTCCTGGTCGCTTCCCCGGACTATCTCAAGCGATTCGGAAGGCCGGGCTCATTGCCGGAACTGCAGAGACATCGCGCGGTCATCTACACCAATCGCGGCCCGTCTGACTGGCGCTTCCGTGTAGAGCGAAAATTCGTCACGGTGAGCCCAATCACTGCGTTCCGCGTCAACAATGGCTTGCTGATGCGCGACGCCGCGCTTGCGGGGCTTGCCATGGCCCTCTTACCCACGTTTCTGCTGGAAACGCCACTTAAGAACCGCACACTAAAAATCGTTGACGTCGGCGCCGAACCGGAGGGGGCTACCATCTTCCTGGGATACCCGCAGGATTTGCGCGCGTCCGAGAAGATTCGGACACTGACGAGCTGGTTGCGGCAGGCGTTCGGCATTCCGCCCTACTGGGAGTCCGCGGTGGCCTCGGAAGAATGAACCTTACTCCGTAAGGATGGCCTTTGGTTCCAATTGGGGAGATTCAGCATCAGACGGTCGGCACGCTGCACTGCTATGGGTGCAAGGGATCCCGAGTTCAAATCTCGGCGCTCCGACTCGAACTTGCCGTTGATCAGACAGCGGCTCGACTGGGTGATGTTTCTATTTGGTTTCCAAAATTGCACCCGAGTGGCTAGCCCACGGTATAGGGTTTGGGATGACGCTGTCGCATGTCAGGCGGCCCGCAATGCAATGAAGGTTTTTGGTCCTGGCAGTTCGATACACCGGGGAAAACTGGGCGGTTTCTCGCACGCAAGCCGCGCGTTCGCGGAACAGTCCTTGTCACGTGTCAACTCCGACCGGCGAGAGGCTCTCTTTATGAGGATACATGGACTCCTTCTGCTCTGCGGACTATGCGCCGCGTTCGATGCCTCGGCAGCTGACAACGCTGACGTGACGGGTCGCTGGGAGCTGACTACAACCTCTCCCGGCGGTTCGTACGTGGCGGGATTCGATCTTGCCGTGGATCAAGACAAATACGAGGGCAAGTCCGGCCCGCTCATTCCCGATTGGGACTCCTTCTTCTATAAGGGAACGCGTGAAAAGAACGGCGTGCATCTGAAAGTCACTTATGAGGGAGGCTCCGAGATTGGGGACCTCACAGTAAGGAACGACGGTGGCACTCTGAAGGGGAGTGGCACGATTCATGGTATCGCGGTGAACGTGCGCGGGCAGCGCCCTCTGAAGCGCCCACCCGACGCACCGACGGTGCACGACTTCGAGCCCAAGACATTCTGGAGCACTTTCTCAGGTGCAACACCTCCCGCGCTACATGTCTTCCCCGGCGACACTATTCGCACCAAGACGGTGGACGCGTACGGGCGCGATGAGCATGACGTACCGCGTGCGTTGCCCGCAGCGAACCCGCAGACCGGTCCCTTCTACATCGAAGGTGCAATGCCGGGCGATACCCTCGCAGTTCACTTGACGAAGATTCGGCCGAGCCGGAACTCCGCGACCCAGTACCGCGAAGCGATTGATCCGAGCATGCTCAAGCCCGGTCAGCCGCAACAAAAAGTGAGCAATTGGAGTCATACGTGGACGCTCGACCGCGAAAAAGGCATTGCGACGCCTGACAACCCGAGCGACAAACTGAAAAACTTCTCGGTCAAGCTTGAACCGATGCTCGGTTGCGTCAGCGTCGCCCCGTTCTGGAATCAGGCAATCGGAACGTCAGATCTTGGTTCCTGGGGCGGCAACCTGGACTACAACCAGATTCGTGAGGGCACTACGCTTTACCTGCCCGTGTACCAGGCCGGTGCCTTGCTTACCGTCGGCGACGGACACGCCCGGCAGGGTGACGGTGAGATTACCGGTCAGGGGCTGGAGACATCGATGGACGTGGAGTTCACGGTGGACGTTGTTCACGGCGACTTCCTCAACCAGGTTTGGGCCGAGAACAAGGACTACATCATGGTCTCGGGAATTGAGGGCTCGCTCACGACGGCTATGCAGTCTGCGACTAGTGGTCTGTCAAGATGGCTTGCGATTCACTACGGTTTGAATGCGGCCGAAATTGCAACCGTTCTCGCGAACACCGTGCGCTACGACATCGCCGAGGCCGGCGATCCGCACATTCATGTCGTCGCGAAGATCGACAAAGACGTCCTCCGGCAGATTCGCGCGCCCTGACATTGACATTTGCGAGAGCCGGCGGGGTGCGTCGCTGAACTGCACCACCGTCTCAATGATTATTGATCTACCGGATGTCGATGCTGAAGCTGCCTGGGCTCTCGGAACTCGGCCGGTCTTTGAACAACTTCCCAAGAACACTTCCCCGGGCTGCACCAGCGCGCGTACAGTGTCAGCAACGATGATTGCTCCCATCAATCAGTTGCTATGGGCGACGTAGATCTCTGACGCTGAATCGAAGGCAGCGGCTAACGCTTCCGGAACCTCAATGTTCTGGGAGGCCATCAGGGAGCGGTTGCCGACCAATATGGAGTTACCGTCGACTGTGGCGCTTATGCCTTCACCGGGTATGTAAGCGAAGCGCTCGGGCTCCGATATGGGGCCATCACGTGCCCTGACGTAGGCGCCAATACCGCTTCCGAGGGGGTGCTCCGAACGGAATTCAGCTGCCGCTGCTGTTGAGATGATGGAATCTGGGGATTCAGTCCGGCCGGTAGGTGGCCTAATCAGGTTTTCGGCACCTCGGTTGATCGGCGCTACAGTTACCCCGTTGAACGCCCGGCTAGGTGACTTCCCAATCCACGTCGCCGCGCAAATCGGCGGCAATACTGCGCAACTCCACGTCCAGCCGGTCGCGGGTGCTGCGGCGGGGCAAACGGAAGACAAATTCAATCCGCGCCTTTTCCAGCGAATGATGCTCAGCAATGATGCTGCAGCCATGCCCCTTTAGAATGCCGCGATAGACCTCGGTGCACCTGTCGGCGCGATCCCTCGCTATGCCTTCCACCCGGATGCGGTAGGGCGGTCTGGTGTCGAAGACATAGATCAGGGCGGAGGTGAACAGCGTGATGATCACCGCAAAATGCAACAGGCCGAGGCCCGCGGTCAGTCCCACCAGGGTAACGATGATCAGCCGCACTGTGTCGCGCGTCGAATCTGCCGCCGAGCGGAAACGGGTTAGACCGCCGATGCCGAACACCACCAAACCGACCACGGTGCCGAATTCGCGCACGGCCACGCCGATCACCGCGCCGATCAACGCATACATCACATAGACATGCGGCATGTCCGCTTCATGCAGCCCGTCTATGGTGCGCCGCGTCGCTGGGTGGTAGCCAATCACGGCGCCCAGCAGGGTGGCCAGCAGCAGGATGCCGACCGAGTTCGCGATGAATCGCACGTCTGTCAGGCCGGACCAGTCCAGCGCGGCAGCCGGACCATGGGTTCCGTCAAACAGGGCTTGAGCTTTGTCAGCGTTTAGATGTGTCACGACGTATGGCCCCGGCCCCTCTACGTGATTAACGCAAGCACATTTTCATGAGATCGGCCACCTTGGACGGCGATCCGGCCTCCTCGAAAAAGTCGCCGAGATAACCGGCCGCCTTTCGGCGCGTCCTGTCTTCCAGCTGCGGCGTCTCGTTGAGAATGGCCATCAGCGAGTCACGGCGGGTGGAAATCTGCGTGAGGAACGCCTTGGCCTCCTCGTTATGCGCGCAGAAGCCGCGATAGCGCCGCACTTTCACATTGGCGACATGGATTCCGTCCGGCGGCACGGCATAGGGCGCGTTGACCAGGCCGGCATAGTCAAAGTCATAAGGCACGGGGATCAGGCCCGTCGATGCGCCGGTCACGCCCTTGGCACCCATCAGCCGGGCATTGTGGCAGCAATCCGCGCCGGCCGGACCGGCCGTCATGGCCCAATCCAGGTTGCTGATCATGTACTCAAACACCGCATAGCGCGCCGCGGCGGCCGCATCCAGTTGCGAGGCGGATATTCTTCTGACACCCCTGAGCCGTTCCTGCCCGTTGCGCTTCACCACGTCATTGACATCCTCAATAAAAAAGCCGAGCCGTGTGATGAGGGCTTGGCCGTCCTTATAGGTATAGTCAATCTTGGCAAGTCGGACGTTGAAGCTTTCCGGGGTCAGGGCGCGGTACAGCCGGTAGGCAGTATATTCCAGCAGCAGATATTGCTGGTAATCCGCGCTGCGCTGGCAATGGGTCACCAGCTTGAGCCGCTTCTGTCCCTTGAAGATGGAAGACGGTCCGGGTTTTTGCGAGAACTCCACGCGCAGGGGCGGAAAGGCACATACCTCTTTCTTGCGCCGCGTGATGCCGCGCACCGACAAGGTCACGGGCATGGTTTCTGGCGCCGCGCCGCCAACCTTCAGTACACCGGGGACCGGCTTGGCGGCGATGTCGCGCGAAATCGTGTCGAAGGGTCCCGTGAGGGTCAGACTCAGCACATCGTCGCTGGCAAACAACGGTTTGGGGCCGTCGGCAGCGCGGACGGGATTTGCCCAGGACAGGATGGAAAACGTCGCGGCAGCGAAGGCCATTTTCAGAACCAAGCACATCACGGCGCTCCCTGCTTTGAGGGTTGCTGAGATCGTGCGACGGCATGCGGGACGGGCGTCCCATCGACTATGTCCAGATAAGAGACCGTACCGCCGTACACGGCCGATATTCCAGTATCAATGCAGATCAGCTTTCCGTCATGGAAGAGAGCGATTCCCGACAGGATGGGCGTGTGACCGACCACGATTCGCCTCGCGCCATAAGCAGATAGCAGGGCATCCAGCTGATCTTCGCCGGCCGGCTGAATCTGGGCTGGCGTCGGCGCCGCGAGCGTCTCGCCGTTGTTGGACGCCAGCGGCTGCGCCAGCCCCCGGTACCAGAGCGGCCCCTGGTCGTCATTGATGATCGCTGTAGGATCGGTGTTTCGAGCCGTCAGCGCGGCTGCGGCGCGGACATTGATCTCCGCCACGGTCAGATTGGCATAAGCCGGACTGATGCCGCCATGCACGAACAGCGTGCCGTCCAGCAGGACGACAACAGGATTTTTCACGACCCATCGACCGATCGTGCCGTGATCGCTCCAGGCGATCTGGTGCTCGATGCGCCCTAGTGGGAAGGCTTCGAACCAGACCTTCTTGATCGCGTCGCCGCTCATCTGCGGGTCTTTTTGGCGATAGGCCATTTCGATAGCAGTCTTATTGGAATTGTAGACATCCTCGCGCCGCACGGCCGATCGGCGGTCGGCATAGCCGGCATAGTCGGCGGCGGAGACATAGCGCAGGTCACCGGTCAGGTTCATGGCTTCGTGATTGCCGACCATGGCGATGACCTGACCGTGGGCGCGGGCCGCTTCTTTCTGCAGCCGCACGAGATCCTGGATGATCTCGAGCGAATTCGGGCCGCGATCGACGGCGTCGCCGGTCTGGATTAGGACCACGTCGCCGCCGGTCCAGTGGCCATTGTTATCAACCACGCTTGCGGAACGCAGGATATCCCGCCAGGCGGAAAAATCGCCATGTAGGTCGCCGACCGCAACGATGCGATGCAAGGGGGCGGCCGTGGCAGGTATGGCTAGGGCTAGGACCGTCGCCAGCCAAGCAAGGCGCAACCAAAGACCCCGCAAATGGGCGCCCTTTTTAGTACCTTTTCCTCCGGAGAGTGTTGTCCAACTTCTGGTTGTCGTGCAAGCATTGCCGACGACGACCATGGAGTCACCGGCATGTTGAAGATCATGATCATCCGGCATGCGGAAAAGCATCAGCATGGCAGTCGTGACCGGGGTGTAACCGAAGACGGCCGTCCTGCGCATCACGAATTGACGGTGCGCGGCTGGCAACGGGCGGGCGCCTTGGTGCATCTGTTCGCACCGCCCGGGGGGCTGCCGGCTGGCTCCAGGATTCACACGCCTCGCTCGATTTTCGCGTCGGATGCTACCGGGGACAGTCCCAGCCTGCGGGCGATGCACACGGCCGGCCCGCTGGCGGCTGCCCTGGGCATCCCGGTCAATCATGCGTATGCGGAAGAAGAAGAGGCAGCGCTGGCGGCGGTAGTGATCGCGGCCCCATCACCGGCGCTGATTGTCTGGCACCATGCCGCCATTCCGCGGCTGGTCATGGAAATCGCCGGCAAGCTGCCGGGCCGTCCCATCCATTGGCCAGATGACCGGTTCGACCTGATCTGGATTCTGGAGCGCAACGCTCCGCGCGCGGGCTGGAGTTTTTCCCAGGTCTCGCAACGGTTGCTTCCGGGTGACGGTACCGACGTGGCGCCGCCATGAGCGCGCGCTGCGACCTGGTGTTCGAGGAATATACCCACTCCGGCTCGAACAACCGGTGGACCAGGACCGACGGGGGCGACGTGGTCACGCGCGTAATTCCCGAAGAAATCTGAGCACCTTTGCTCATTGCCTGTCGGTGCGACATTGCTGCGCGCCAGTCGCCTTTAGCCCCCGTTCGCGCGGAACCGTCGTCAGCCTCCTGGCGGCTCATGCTCGCGGTGGTAGCGATGGATCGTCCATAGATAGCTCTCCATGAGCGAATCCTTGCCGAGTTCGGCGAGCACCTCGTTGCGCCGACGCACCGACGTTACCCTCGAAAGCAACGCCTTTGCCCGGGCAAAATGCCCGCGCTGGTTGCGGTACTGCCAAAGCAGTTCACGGGTCGCCATCTTGTTCTGATGCAGCTCCCAGGCGCCGAGCAGGATGGCCATTAGCCCCAAGGTGAAGGTCAGCAAGTTCTTGACCGAGATGCCGAGCAGTGTCTGCATACGATCGAACGCACCGCCTGATATGAACAGCGAGGAGATGACGACCAGAATGCTCACCAGCAGCGCCTGCTTCAGGCGTTCAATCCGACGGCTGCGCTTCTCCAGTACCGCGACTTTGACAGTAAAATAACGGTGTTGGTTCTGGATCCACGCTTCCTCTACGCAACGCTGTCGGGGAGATTCCGGCGGTCGGTCGGTGAGCACCGGGATATCCGCTGGCTCGATACTTTTCAGTACAAATGCAATCCAGCTGAAACCCTCAAAGCGATCGATTCCCGAGAGCGCGAGCACCTCGGCCGAGTTCACCAGGTGATCGGCGCCGGCCAGTCGCAGATAGAAACGCGCCCGCAAAGTTTCCGCGAGCGCCCGGTAGGTCAGGTGTTTGCTGAACCAGCGCCGACCCTCCAGAACGTAATACGCTCCCAACCCGGTAAAAAGCATGACCAGATAAACGATCAGCAGCGCGCGCGATGAGGTCAGCTTGTCGTACATAAGATAGGCGATGCCCATGGCGAATGCCATGATGGCAAACAAGTCGAAGAGACGGTCGGACCGGCGCTGGTAGTACACCGCGAGCGCATCTGCTTTGGTGTACTGCGCGTTGATGTCCTCGAGCAGCTGGGACCTCGCGCATGCGCCCAAGCGTGGCAGGGGCGCGAGCAGCGAGTCAGGCGTGCCGAGCCTTCCTGATGCCGAGAGAGTGCGAAACTCAAGGTTGTAATCGTTGAACTGCTCTAGCTGGATTTTGAGCCAGGGCGGCATGCTGGGGTGCGCCTGCAGAGTGTTGTCCCCCGCGCCTGAGAGAAAGCACGGGGGTCGCTGAAGCGGCAGCGGTGCGACATTGATGCGCGCGGTGGGAGCCCAGTACACCAACCGCGTCCCCGGGTCGAGCTCTTCGACCTCGGAGACAAATCCCAGCGCGTCGGCATCCTGGCTCTCATCGGTGTGCACGCCCAGGTAGCGAAGCACCGTGTCGGCTGTGCCGCCGGAGAGATTCGATGGACGCCCGTCCCAAAGGGCGAGCAGAAGGCTGCTGCGCCGAATGAGCGTGTCGGTGAGGTTGGCATACATCGCGTTGCGGGCATCCACGGACGATAGCCGTGCCACGTCCCGTGACTCCTGGGCATCGGCACACAGCTCCACACAATGAACGCGCGGGTGGCGCAGGAGCTCCTTAAGGTGCTGCAGCGTGTCGGGCTCGAAATCGGCCGCATACTGGTCCAGCGACATGGGCAGTACGGCCTCGACCTGGACATTAAGATCCAGGGCCGTCTTGACCACCAGGAGGTCTGCCCCTGGCGCCATGCCGACCACCATGTGCACCTCCGTGTCGGGCAGATACGACTTGAGTTGGGTGACAAACGCCGCAACGGCGTCCTTGAGGCGCGGGAGTTCCGCGGGGTCGAGATCCCGGTGACCCGATACCCCCACGATGAATGGGGAATTTCCCTGGAATTTCCCTGCACGTCCGGTCGAAACTGATCCAACATGGCTCCCGTCGCTACGGTTCGGCGCGACAGATTGTGCGGCCAGCGTCTAGGAGTGCCAAGACGGCCGCCTCCGTCGGTCGGGAGTTCTACCGCAGTGCAGCAAGAGTTGCTTCCCGGCGGAGCACCCGCGAGGTCTACTCGGATGTGATTCGCTCACTTATTGAAGCGAACTATTCAGTCGCGGACATCACGCTTCCTGTAGTCGCTTCCCTTTGTGACGCGTCGACGCTTCTGTACGGCCATGCTGTCCGCCAGTGTTGGTGCACATCTGGTACACAAAATCTGTTAATTTGCCTCCAGGCGTCGCTCTGGACTACGCCAAAACAAGGGCTTAGGGGAGGGGAACAAGGGAAACAAGTCCCTCCCTTTCCACCAATAGTATCAGCGCGGTAGCAATCAGCGCTTGGATTGCCGACTCGCTGTAAACGCGCGGTAAGCGCACAGAGTCGACCGTTCCCTGGTCTTGATCACGAAAATCCTTGTGCTCACGGGTGCGCTTATAAGCGCTCACCAGGCTTAAAGCCTGAGTCCGGGTCGACACCTTGTCGTCGCCTCGCGATGGTTCGCAAACGCGAGAGTTAGGCAAGCGCATCGTAAGCCCCGTCGTTTTCGGCCGAGTGCATTTCTGATGGAGGATGTGGGTACGGTTCAGGGGTTCAGGAGATCATGTGGTGTTAGCTCTTGCTCTGTGTTGCCGCAGAACGAGTCGTCGTGGTTCCAGTACCGGGTTGGAACAAAAGCCGGCTGCAGTTGTCTAAGTCTTTGTTGGCGCGCTCCCGAGGAGCACTTCCGCCATGCCTGCAAGCCCGCTAAAGGCGTAAGGAGGAACCGCATGTCAAAGCAAGTTCTGTTCATTCAAGGCGGCGGCGCAGGCGCCCATGACGAGTGGGACAACAAGCTCGTCGAGAGCCTCGCCCGAGAGTTGGGACCCACGTATGAGATCACCTACCCGCGAATGCCGGACGAAGCCGATCCAACTTATGCCGCTTGGAAGGCGGCGCTTGAGCACGAAATCGCGGCGCTCGACGATGGCGCAATCCTGATCGGCCACTCGCTCGGCGGAACGATCTTGATCAACGCGCTCGCCGAGAACCGGCCGGATCGGAAGCTGTCTGGCGTCTTTCTCGTCGCGGCACCCTTTGTCGGTGCAGGAGGTTGGCCGAGTGAAGACATCACGCCGTCGCCCGAGCTCGGCGCGCGGTTGCCTGAGGCGACGCCAGTCTATCTGTATCACGGCAGCGCGGACGACACAGCGCCATTCGCGCACATAGACCTGTATGCGAGAGCCATTCCGTACTCCCTTGTCCGCAGACTCGAAGGCCGCAACCATCAGCTCGATGACGACTTGGCCGAGGTTGCGGCTGATGTCCGCGCTTTGGTCTGAACCATCGCGAGAAAATCGATGATGTGGGGACCGCGTCGACAATACGGCAGACTGCCTAACACGTGCTCTAAGCGCGAGGAGTTCCGCGCCGTGCCGCTTCGATGGCGGCGATGTCGATCTTTTTCATTTTCATCATCGCCTCGAACGCGCGCTTGGCGGTCGCACGGTCGGGATCGGTCGTTGCGTCCAGCAGCGTCCGCGGGGTGATCTGCCAGGACAAGCCCCATCTGTCCTTGCACCATCCGCACGCGCTCTCGGTGCCGCCGTTGTTGACGATCGCGTTCCAGTAGCGGTCCGTCTCGGCCTGGTTGTCGGTGACGATCTGAAATGAAAAGGCTTCAGAGTGCTTGAACGCCGGCCCGCCATTGAGGCCGAGGCAGGGCACTCCAAGTACCGAAAACTCGACCGTGAGCACCTGTCCCTGTTTGCCGTCCGGGTAATCGCTCGGGGCGTGGTGGACCGCTGTCACGGCGCTGTCTGGAAAGATCTGAGCGTAGAACTTGGCCGCGTCCTCTGCGGTGCCGTCGTACCAAAGACAAATCACGTTTTTGGGCATTGTCTGCCTCCGTTCGTGCGTCAGAGAGCGACCCGTCCAGGCTACAACGAAACAGCGAGCCAGTTCGACGGTCGGCCTAAGCGATGCGCTTGCGGCGCGAGGCGCGAGATTCCTACGATTGTACGGTTTGAGCCGCGGTTTCCAATTGAACTGGCGAAAGCAGGCGAGCTCGGCAGTCGCGGCTATTTCGGCAGATCCTTTGGCGCTGGTCGAAGCACGGGCCGCGCCCGTTAGCCGCAGGCTGGTTGCCAGAGGGGGTCCCCGCTGGATGCTGATGTCCGCCACGTGGGACATGCGTTATTTGTCCTTTTTAGAGGATATATCCATTTAAATGTACATCGGTTATGATGTCCCCCATGAAGGACACCACCCTCCGCAGTGCTGAACAGCTAGGCATGACTATCCGTCTGAAACGGAAGGAAAAAGGCCTCTCCCAAAACAGGCTCGCCGAATTGCTTGGTGTCGAGCGCAAATGGGTCCTCCGCCTAGAGGCTGGAAACCCCAAGGCGGAGCTGGGTCTAGTCTTGAAGACGCTCAATGCTCTCAGCCTTCGGGCATCGCTGAGCGATGAGGACCGACCTCTCTCTCGCGAGGACCGCCAGGCCTCGCCCTCGCGACTCGACGAAGTCTTTCGTCGGCTACAGCGGCCCGCCCCCAAGTGAGCGAGCTTCTCATCATGATCGACGGCAACCTGATCGGTCGGGTTCGCGCCGATAAGGCTGGCCGGCTATCTCTCGACTATGAGGCTCGCTGGCTCGAGTCGCCACACGGCCACTCACTCTCAGTCAGCATGCCCCTCGCGCAGATCACCTATCCACACAAGCCGGTACTGTCATACCTATGGAATCTGCTACCGGAGAATCCAAACGTGCTGCAGCGCTGGGGGCAGCAATATCATGTTTCTGCCGCGAATCCCTTCAAGCTACTAGCGCAAGTCGGGGCCGACGTGCCGGGCGCTACTCAATTCATTCCTCCGGAGCGGCTAGAAGAGATTCAATCCGCGCAGCAGCCGACGATCGAGTGGATGACTATCGACGAGCTCGCGGAGCGACTTCGGCAGCTGCGCGCCGATATCGCTGCCGTGCGTCGGCCCGGGGATATAGGCAAAATGAGCTTGCCTGGTGCGCAGGCAAAGACAGCGTACTACTGGGATAAGCAACGGAATCGATGGGGCGTCCCCGGCGGGCGTACACCGACCACCCACATCATCAAACCCTGCGTTCCAGGCTTTGACGGGCTCGTTGAAAACGAGCATCTGTGTCAGGACATTGCGTCGCGCCTTGGAATGCCGGCGGCGAACTCCTATGTACTCGCGCTCGATCAGACGTATATCGTCGTCGAACGCTACGACCGACTGCCGCCGGCGCCGGGCTCATCCTTCGTGCAGCGCATTCATCAGGAGGACATGTGTCAAGCACTCGGCATGATGCCCGCGAGGAAGTATCAGGAAGATGGTGGTCCCGATATCGCACAGATCGTTACACTAATTCGCCGCGTGAGCTCAGACCCCGACACGGACGTTGATCGATTCCTGCAGGCAAACATGTTCAACTGGCTGATCGGCGGCACGGATGGGCACTTAAAGAACTATTCAATTCTTGTCAGTGCGGGTGACGAGATCCGCCTTGCGCCGCTCTACGATCTCTCAAGTCAGCTTCCATACCCCGAACTGATTGCGCTGCGCGTGTCGATGAAGATTGGCGATCACTACGACATCTGGCGAGTCGGAATTGCCGATTGGCGCAAGCTTGCGCGCACCTGCACGATCGAGGAGGAGGGCGTCCTCAGTATGCTCACGGATATGGCCAAAGCGCTGCCAGATGCAATTTCCGCCGCACGCGAACAGGCGCTCATCGAAGGACTGTCCGAGCGCATCATTGTTCCGCTCGCGCAGCAGTTGATCGGCCACGTTGGAGAGCGCCTCGCGACGATCACCGCCGTTACGGCTTCAAGGAGTCCGCCCCAGAGCACGAGGTGATCACCGACCGTGCCGACGTCCGCACGCGGATACCGCTGGTTGTGCCTCGTGGGACAACTCCGGCGTCGGCTCGACAGTTGCGGCGCATCGCGACCCAGAACTCGACATCCATCAGCTGCCCGGCAATTGTCGATTCGAGCCGTCTCCGTACGTCGTCAGGGAAGGACCGTGGAAGGACACTGGTATGCCTTCTCCCTATCGTTGGGTAATTGTCGGACTTGGCGGGCTGATGGGTTGCGTCGCCATCGGAGCGATGTTCTCGCTTGCCGTCCTTCTGGGGCCGATTTCGGCCGCCACCGGCTGGAGCCGCGCGGCCATCTCGAGCGCCATGACGCTGGACTTCCTCGTCATGGGGTTCGCAGGATTTGCCTGGGGCGCAGCGAGTGACCGCCTGGGCACCCGTGTCGTCGTGCTCACGGGGGCGATCATTCTCGGCGCCGGGCTGTGGCTCGCGAGCCGCGCAACCTCCCCTCTAATGTTCCAGCTTGGGTTCGGCGTGTTCGTCGGCGTGGCGTGCGGCGCATTCATTGCGCCGATGATCGCCGCCGTGACGGCGTGGTTCGACACCCAGCGAGCGCTCGCGGTGTCCCTTGTCTCAGCAGGCATGGGTATGGCACCCATGACGATGTCGCCGTTTGCAGCCTGGCTCGTCTCACACTACGACTGGCGCACAGCCTTGGCTGTCCTCGGGTGTCTCGCCTGGGTGTTTCTGATTCCCGCGGCGCTGCTGGTGCGGCAGCCGCCCAGGACAGATCACGCCACTGCTGCGGCAGCCATGGACGCCGGAAGACCCGTGCCGCGCGTGAAGGCTGCGCTCCTTTCCGTCCCGTTCATTGTTCTGGGAATGACGTTCTTTCTCTGCTGTGCGGCTCATTCCGGTCCGCTCTTCCATTTCGTGAGCTATGCGATTACCTGTGGTGTGCCGATGATGGCAGCGGTGAGCATCTACAGCGTCGAAGGGCTCGCGGGACTCGGTGGCCGACTGCTCCTCGGAGTTGCTGCGGACAGGCTGGGCGTGAAGCCGGTGTTGATCGGTGGTCTGTTTGTCCAGTCGCTCGCAATTCAGGGCTATATGCTCGCGAGCCGACAGAGCGAGTTCTACGTGCTCGGGATCGTGTTCGGAACCGCGTATAGCGGAGTAATGCCGCTCTACGCCGTGCTCGCCCGCGAATACTTCGACCAGCGCATCATGGGGACGGTGTTCGGTGCCGCCATCATGCTTTCCAGCGTGGGAATGGCCCTTGGGCCCGTGGCGGGTGGTTGGATTTTCGACACATATCACGACTATCGCTGGCTATATCTGAGCTCCACGGTCATCGCGCTCGCAGCCACCGCGGTTGCATTCACATTTCCGCCTTTGCCGCGCGCACAGCCCAAGGCAGTGGCCACTTGACGTGTCACCCATCATCATCGCCGCCGTCCGACATCGCATTCCGTACGGCCTGGAACTCGGCCGGTCGTTGAACTTTCCCGGGCTGCACGAGCGCGCGTGAATTTCGCGTGATTCTCTTGTGCCCAACCGTGCTCTTTGGTGCCCAAATGGCTGCTACGCCGTCCCGTCCAGCAGATAAAAAGATGTGCCTACAATCAGGTACCTACGACTAAGCGGCGAGAGCCCGATTCTTCGGCTCGGCACTCATAATGCTGGGGTCGAGGGTTCGAGTCCCTCCCTTCCACCAGTTGAATCAAGATGGACGAACGGCCGCCGGATGACCGTTGCACGGTACGCGCATCCTGAGCACTCCTCGCGGCTGGTTCCGGATGTGCGGGGTGGCTTCTCGTTCAGTTGCGGCGGCCTTGCATGCACGCCACAAGCTACTTGTGCCGCTCGAGGAAGTCGCGGGCACGCTTGACCTCCGTACGGTCAGACGAGGAGCAGTTCTCCGCGAGCATCGCGTAATACTGCGTCGCCTTTCGTGAGTCGCCGGAGGCCTCGGCCGATTGCGCCGCGCCGTAGAGACCGTTGAATCGGTTGGGCGCCACGCTCAAAGAAGCCTCGTACTGCTGCAGCGCTTCGTCCGCCTGCCCCATCTCGCGCAGCAAGTCGGCAAGCAACTCGCGCGCGGGCAGCACGCCTCCCGGACTCACCGGATGCTTGCCCACGCGATCCTCAAGATCGGCCGCAGTGCGCGCGAGATCGACAGCCTCGCTCCGGTGACCCTCGGAATACGCAACCCAGGCCGCAGCGGCCAGTCGCATGGAGTCCACCTGTCCCGCCCAGTCGTAGGGACCGGGAACAGGTGATTTGACCAGCGTTGTATGAATTTCTTCGAGGTTGGCGAGTGGCGCGTACGCGCGCTTAGGCTCGCCGCCGCGCGCTGAGCCCAACGCTCGCGCGAATTGCGTTATGGCGCGTGCGTACGGGAAATTCTGCCAGGGAAGGCTGGCATCCGGCGCTTCGAGCGTCGCAGCCTCGTCCCAGCGACGATGCTCCAGGGCGAAGCGTGCTGGGATGGCGGCGAGCGCGTAACCGACAGCGAAGTTCGGATCATCGAACTTCCTCGCAGTCGCCGCATCCTCGCGCACCTGACGCGCCTTCGGCTCGTTGCCGGTCTGCAAGTACGCATACTCCAGATAATCGAGGGCGTGCAGAGCGTCGAATGAAGCGGCCTCGGGATAGGTCCTTGCAACCAGACGCCGCGCGGCGTCGGCCGAGGCAAGGTTTGATTCGATCGACTCCGGCCACAGCCCGAGCCGTGTGAAGATGTGCGACGGCATGTGCAAGGCATGCGGCGAGGAGGGCGCAATCTTCGCGTACGTCCGCGCCGCCGGTAGCGCCATCGCGGCGAGCGACGGGTAGTCGTAGGCGTGGATCAGGTAGTGGATCGCTCCCGGATGCTGCGGTTCCTTCATAAGCAGGCCGTTGAGGATGTCCGCCGCCTGCTTTTGAGCGGCGAAGGCTGCATCACCCGGTGCTGCCGTCCCAAGCAACGCCAGCGCGTAAAATGCCGACGCCTCGTGATCATCGGGATAGCGGCGCGCCAGATCCTCCATGGCCTCCTTGTACGATCGGTTCTGGCGCCTACGGCACTCGCTCGGTCAGCTGCGGCTGCTCCTGCTGCGAGCTCGGCCGCCGTCGGAGGCGCCCAGATCGGATGGTAGTAGGTCATGGCGATTCCCCAGGCTGCCATTCCGCAGCTGGGGTCTTGCTCGCCAACCTTCGCGAAGGACTTGCGGGCCTCTTCGTAGCCGAAGGAGTGGAGCAGCGCCACCGCCCGCGTGAAGGTCGCTTGAACCCCGGTTTCGCACGCGACCGGAAAGTGAACGCTCCCCAGCGCTTCGCTCGCGCCGTGATGAGAGTGCTGCTCTTGCGCGCCCGCGCGCGATACCAGAGCTGCGCACATGCAGACAAATGCAAGAGTTCTTCTGTGTCTCATTGAGGTTCCCTCGGCACCTGGCGCCCGGAGCACAGGCCGACGACATGCATGCCGCGGCATGGGATCGGCTGAAAGTTATGACACGGCAATCTGGTCGATCTTCGATGCCGAGTATCACTCGGGCTCAATCAGTTGTCGAAGCCGAGCGCGAATGACACCGCCGTGCCCGCTTCTTGCATTTTTCGCGCCGTCAATCGGGCAATGCGATCGCCGATATTGCTCTTGGGCACGGTCTGGAGATTGTCGAAGTTCGCCGCGCAGGTGGTTGGTAACCCGTCTGCTTTTGTCAGAACGACCTCAGTGGGGATACTACGGATAGTAGATGTGATCGGAGCAACCGTGACCGAGTGCAGCACCGCGATCGCCGAATCACGTGTCAGGATCAGCACCGGACGCTTCTTGTCGGGTATTTTGAACGTGTACCAGCAGACGTCACCCCGATTCACGATGTACCCCAGTCCTGTTCGCTTACCCAGATATCGAACTCACCGGAAGCAACTGGCTTGCGCGTGTAGCCCTCACCGTGACGAATCTCGTCCTCGTGAATGCGCTGTCGCCGGATCTCCGCCTCGAGCGCATCGCGAATGAATGCAGACCGGGTTGTCTTTCGCGTTCGGGTTATCTTGTCGACGACTTTTAGGAGACGTTCGTCGATAGTCATCTGGATCGTCTTCACTGCTATGGATTCCAATGTGGATCTCTATACACATCATATACCACATCAGCTGGTGGGGACACTCATGACCCCAATTTCTGCGGGAATTCTCCGGGAATCGGTCGTGCTCAGTTGTGCTTCGTAGCGCCAGTTGCGGCGGGCGCCCCTCGGCAAGTTGTTGAACTTACAAGCTAACTTGAGCCAACTACCGCTCATAATGCCGGGGTCGAGGGTTCGAGTCCCTCCCTTTCCAACTATTTAATTGCTGAATAATTGATGCCAGGTCAGCTCTGAACGCATTGCTGGATCGCTGGATCAACCAGGTGCGACTATGGGTAAAGGATCGGTCGATGAACCTGGCTACGTCGAGTGGCGGCTCGCAGCAAGTCGCGGATCAGCGTACCGAACGAGATGTCCGCATTCCTCGGCTTGCGTTTTGATAAATCCGCCAGAGAAGTGCGGCGTGAGCCTTTGTTGACGCCGATCCTCGCGGCTGGCGTCGAATCTGTGAGGCGGGCAAATGATCGCCGGATGGCCGCGGCGTCAGCAGCGCGGGCGATAGGCAGCGATCGGTCCATCGCTCGGGGCTATCGTTTACTTGCGCCGCCCCAGAAAGCCGAAGCAAGCCAATCCGATCAGCGCGATGATCCAGGCGCGCAGCAACGCCCGATCCCCACCCACGAGCACGTTTACAAACAGGACCGGCCCGGTAAAGATCAGCGCGAGAATGGGCCACAACTCCCTGGGGAGGGCGTGTGAACGCTCCGCCTTGTTTTTCACAGGATTCATCTGCACCTCCTGTTGAACACAGATACCAAGTCGGTCAGCGGTGCGAAATAAGGCGAAAGCGTTACCGCGTGCATGGGGCAAAGACTGGCGAGTCCGCGGGGACAATTGCTATGCCCTGCCGGTCCTGCGCCCGAGGCTTAGCCCGTGACATGAAAACGCCGCCCGAAGGCGGCGCTCTCGAACACCGCCAGATGGGATCAAATTGGACCTATCGGACCTCTCTAGCCATCCCCTTTGGAGGATACCCGTCGCTAGTGCGGGTCTTTTGCGGCCTTCCAACTCGCACACCTTCTCAGAGGCCTCAAGCAACACTCCGACTTCCGGTGCCGAGTAGTGTGTCGTGACATGATCGGGCTCTTGGCCGAGGAGGAGTTTGCGATCCTCGAAACCAACACCAGCGGCGCGCAGCCGATGAGCCGATGCCCATACGCGTGCTTAACATCATGCACCCGAATAGATCGAAATCCCCGTGGAACGACAAAAGACTGAGGTCTCAACTCAGGTGCTCCCATAAACCCGGGCTCACTTAAAGAGCGCTTTACGCGTGGGGCGGTGGCGAGCGCCACCGCCCGACAAATCGACTAGCGAGCGGCAACGGTGATCGGCAGAGGCTGACGGTTCCTCGTGTTGTATGCGGCGATCAACTCCGCCTGGCCGACCTTGGTCACCGCATCCGTGATTGCTCTGTGAACGCAAGCATTCACTTGCGCGTGCGTCGCCAGGTCGCGGATGTTCGTGTCAAAGGATTTGCACACCTCATGGGCCGCGAAAACGATGCGGTTGTAGAGCGTAGCCGCACCCTGCGGGTTCGACAGGTTGAGATCCCCGAACTTCACGACGGCCTGAGGCACATCGCTCCGGTCGGCAGCGATGGACACTGCGCCGCAGCCCAAGGCAAGCGCGCCGAAGATCGCGGCAGTGACCAGACGGGGATGCTTAGCGGAAGCGAGCAGAGTTTTCATGATGGTCTCCTGAGTGTTGGTAAATGGTTCATGGTTCCTGGCGGTTTCATCCGGCGGATTTGGCTCCGCCGTCGCGAGGCAAACAGTGCTCCGTGCCGCGCCGGGAGTCCTGATAGGGGTCTGAAAGTGAGCTAGGGATTGTCTGAATCCGAACAGGGAGGGCGGAACGCGGCGCAATCACCGCAAACTCGCCAGGTTTGTGTAAAATCGCAACCGGCCTCGGGAAGGACCTCCACGAGTAAAGTGCATGCCTAATCAGTAAGTTACGATGCCACTGGTCAGTTCAGCAGCAGCTCGTTCCTTGCTCCGGATCGCCGACTTGCGGGTTGATCCGACGCTGGATGAGATTTGCAAGGACGGCCGCACGATCAAACTCGAACCCAAGGCGATGCAGCTGCTGATGTGCCTCGCCGAGCGCGGCGGCGAGGTGGTCAGCGTCGAGGAATTGCTCGATCAGGTGTGGAAAGACGTGGTCGTCAGCCAGGACTCGGTGTACGCCGCCGTGGCCGCACTGCGTCGCATTCTCGGCGACGATCCGAAGAGTCCTCGGTACATCGCCAACGTCGTACGTCGGGGCTATCGACTCATCGCACCCGTGTCGCCGTGGGCGGAACCGCAGGCCGACCCGACAGCCAATGCGGCCGCGGCACTGCCGGACAAACCGTCGATCGTGGTCATGCCGTTCGTCAACCTGAGCGGCGATCCGGCGCAGGCGTACTTCAGCAACGGTATCACAGAGGACATCATTACCGAGCTATCGCGCTGGCGACTGCTTGCAGTGCGCTCGCCCTCGGCGTCGTTACGGTATCGCGGCGTCGTGGTCGATACGAAGCAGCTCGCCCGCGAATTGAACGTTCGCTTCGTCGTCGAAGGCAGCATCCGGCGGATGGGCGAGCGCATCCGTATCAGCGTCCAGCTGGTTGACGCCGAGACCGGCAGCGATATCTGGGTCGAAAAATTCGACCGCGGGGTCGAGGAGATCTTTGCGGTCCAGGACCGGGTCGTGCAGACGATCGTCAGCACGCTTGCCGGCCGGGTTGAGGTCTCGGCTGCCGAGCGCGCGCGACGCAAGCCGCCCACGAGTCTCGCGGCCTACGAGTGTGTACTGAAGGGCAACGCGCTGTCCTGGGACGATTCACTCGGCGCGGCGGAGGCTACGCGGCTGTTCGAGCAGGCCATCGAACTTGACCCCGGCTATGCCCTGGCGCACGCGTTACTCGCCGTGATGTTTTGCAGGCGTTGGCACAATGACCTGAGCAGCCCGGGCAGTGTGTTGGAGAAGGCGTACGTCCTCGCAAGGCGGGCCGTCGAGCTCGACGATGGCGAGAGCACGTGTCATGCGATCCTCGGTCACCTGTGCCTGCTGCAACGGCACTACGATCTCGCGGAGCAATACACGCGGCGAGCGGTCGAGATCAATCCGAACAACCAATGGAACGCCGCCGATCTCGGATCCTGCCTCGTTTATACCGGCGAGTCTGAGCAAGCGCTCACCTGGTTTGCGAAGGCCAGAGAGATCGACCCGTACTTCGATGTGCCGTGGTGCTGGCGCGCAGCGGGCTTGGCGTGCATGAACCTGGGTCGCTACGCGGATGCGCTGTTGAGGCTCCGCCATGCGCGCGGTCGCCTCTACAGCAGTGTCGCGCTCACGGCCGCATGCCATGCCCGTCTAGGCGAGATGGACTGTGCCAGAGCCAGCGTTGCCACGTGCCTGTCCATCAGGCCAGACTTCTCGATCGCGCAATTCATGAGCAGGGAGCCTTTTAAGAATCCGGCCGATGCCGAGCAGATCGCTTCCTCCCTGCGCTTGGCCGGACTGCCGGACTGACCGTCGGCCGCCGGAAACAGGATCGCTTCCCTCTGCAGAGGAAACATGTCCGGCACGCATGCGAGCAGCGACCCAGGCGAGCCGGCTTGGGTAACCGAGGTTCTAAATTTCTGGTTCGAGGAGCTGGGGGAGGTGCATTGGTTCGCGAGGAGCGAGAAGATTGATGCGCAGATCCGCGAGCGCTTCGGTTCGCTGCACCAACGCCTCGTTGCAGACGAGGGCTGCATCGCAGCGGCGCCACGCGCGCTGCTGGCCGCCGTCATCGTTCTCGATCAGTTCTCACGCAACCTGTTCCGTGGCACGCCCGGTGCTTTCGCGGCCGATCCTGTCGCGCGCCGCCTGTCCAGATGCGCGATCAGTCAGGGGTGCGATACGGCCATGGCGGAGCAGGAGCGGCTGTTTCTCTACCTGCCGTTCGAGCACAGCGAGGAGCGCGCAGATCAGGCACTCGCGGTTCAGCTGATCGGAAGTGTCGGCAATGCAGAGTGGACCCGATTTGCCATCGCGCACAAGGAGATCATCGATCGATTCGGCCGCTTCCCGCATCGCAACGCGATACTCAACCGAAATTCATCCGCGGACGAGCTCGCGCTGCTGCAGCAACCCTCCGCGTGGTGGCTGTGATCATCCGATCAGCCGCTCGTTGCCGCAGAAGGTCCGCTTAGCGTTCGTAGTCCGCGCCTATCTTCAATTCCACTCACTCAGTCCTTCGAGCGCGTAGAGCTTCTTCCAGCTCGGGCGAGCTTTCATCCGCGCGGCATACTGATGCAGCGCCGGCCACTCGGTCGCCGGCCTTGGCATGTTCCGCGACCAGCGCATCAGCATGATCAGCATGAGGTCCGCTGCCGAGAACTCTGCGCCGAGCAGATACGGGCCCTGCGCCAGCAGATGCGCTTCGATTCGCGCCCAAATGCTCTCTATCTTGCGGCACGTCGCGGCGTTCAGTATCGCTTGCGTGTCGGGGTCGTCGCTGACGTCTGCCGGATAAAACCACAGGCGGAACGCCGGCTGCAGCGTATTGGCGAGATACACGATCCACTGATACCACCCGGCGCGGCTCGCGGAACTCTCCGCCGGCGCCAGCCGGGTCTCAGGATGTCGGGTCGCTATCGTCATCAGCAGCGCAGCCGTTTCGGTGAACGGTGTATCGTCGATCAGCAACGTGGGCACGACTCCGCCGGGATTGAGCCGCAGATAAGCCGGGTCGCGCTGGCGGCCAGCCTGCAAATCCACCAGCACCAGGCGGTATTGTGCGTTTGCCTCGATCAACGCCTGGTGCACGCACATGCTGGCGGTTCCCGGGCTGTAGTAAAGCGTATACATACCGTCTGGCTTCCTACTAAGGGAATTACCGCCCGAAGCCTGAGCCCCTCGCAGCAACCCATTTGCCGCTAGTGATTCCGGGGCATACTCTATCGTCGCATGGACACTGCACCAAGCCTTGCGCAAGCACAGGGGAAGAACCGCATCGGCACGCCGTGTCGGCGGGGTTCGCGACCCGAATTCCTGCGGGAGTTTTGCGGGAGTCGGTTGTGCTCAGTTGTGCTTCGTCGTGCCGATTGCAACGGGCGTCCCTCGGCAAGTGATTGAAATTACTGACCACTCGTTTTCTCGGCCGCCGCTGGTCGGGAGCGAGGTGTGCATAGCGCAAAGACATCGCCACCGAGCCGGAGCGTTTCCCGTGACCAGGTCGGCGGAACAGCGGCAAGATGCAAACCGTGCGCGAAACGCGCCGAACGCCGGCACGCCAACGGCCAAGGGCGGGGTTCCTGGCGCAGGACGACGAAAGAGGAGAGCTGCATGAAAGCCCTGTGGCATGGTCAGATCATGGCGGAAAGCGATCGGACGATCGAGCTCGACGGCTATCATTACTTCCCGCCGGCGTCGGTGCGCATGGAATTTCTGCAGGCGGCCCCCAAGACAGAGGCCGACCATCGCTGTCCCCACAGTGTGCGGTTCTTCAATCTCTCGGACGGAACCCACAGCAGCGAGCGCGCCGCTTGGGCGTACGAGGCGCCGCGGGCCTCTTACGCCCATGTGGCTCGCTGGATCGGGTTTTGGAACGACGTCGAGCTGCAATGCTGACGGAGCAGCACGCGGCGCGCGGAGCGGTCGCGTACGTCACCTCCGCTGCGCGGGCGGATCTGAAGCTCGGGCAACTTAAGGTCTACGGCCCCTGACCGAATCGTGATCAGCGGCTACATTACGAAGCCAAAGCCTTCAGCTTTCCTTTGTCGCTCTCAGAGGGCATGTGGTTCAGTTTGAGAATGATCTCCGCGAGCGTCTTTACCGGGCTGGTAGCCTTGTCGTTCTTTGCGATGGCTTCAAGTTTCGGCTTGTCGGCAGCAGCCACCGTATGCTGCACGTTGATTAGAGCCTGAGCCACGGTACGTTCGTCCTTGGTCGCTGACTTGTCCTCTATGATCTGCTTAAGTGACTGCTTGTCGGCATCGGTGGGGTAGTGCTGAAGATGCAGCAGTATTCCGGCCATTGTTTGTACGGCCTTGCTCTCCGCGGCGTTTACGAGGCTCGCAACAGAGCCGAGCAAGAGCATGGTCGACACGACAGCTATCCGAAACTTCATGGTTATCTCCCGGCGATTCATCAATCTACGTGAAAATGTAGAGATCCAGGTAAAGCCCGGAGGGCTCCAGGCGGTCTAGCGTCACGGATGAGAAGAAATTCAGTCTATACCTCCATCCACCGTCCCACTAACCACCAACTCCGGCGGGTGTACCCAAGTCGCTAGATCGAGCGGCCTTCGCGATCGCCGTCCTGCACGCTCAATTGACAATTCCTGCATATACATGCGCTGATGGCAAGCAGCTCCGCCGACTGAGGCCCAGGTGGGAGGCTGCGCAGGAAGCTTTCGAGAAACGCCTCGGGCGCGCCGAAGCCAGGGCTCTGGAGCAGGCGTCGTACCAAGCCGCGAGCCGGCTGACCTCGAACTGACCGGACCGAGGAACTGCCGTTGAGACTGGAAGAGGAAGTACACATTGCATTCGGTCGGTCGTAACACACGCATATACATGCAACTCGAAATCACGGAAGGAAAGCGATTTGGGACTTATTTTCACCCGCGCGCGGTGAGGGTTCGGCTGCGTTGCTGTCGTTCTTCCCGCGGGTGCGGTGGCGCCAGTTCCCGTTGGAAGCCCCTGCGAGTTCCGCAGGCGTGTCGAACGCAAGAGGACCGTCTCGGCGAGGTGCTCGACTGAGACTTATTCCCGGTTGCGCACAGTAACAATCTAGCGCCAGACCGCCCCCGATCGTCCGGCCTTATGGCATCGAAACGCGGATACACTAGCACTGCGGGCGGCTGGTGCGGCGCTACCAAGCCTCACCTGGGCCCGGACCAGCATCTAGGTTTAGCGATGCGCCGCAAATCCGCAAGAGAAGGATCACTCCATGTCCAAGGTCGCACTTCTGACGACCGTTCTGATGTTCGTAGTAACGGGCCCTGTGCACGCGCAGGAAAACTCGGATCCGAAGGCTGACGAGTTCCGTACGAAGCTTCGTGCACTGAAGTGGGTGTTCGGACCCCATGAGGTGACGGTCGGCGGCAACTCCACGCTGTCCTTGCCCGAAGGTTACGTGTACCTCGATGAGGCCAACACCACCAAGTTTGAAGAGCTCAACGAGAACCTCTCCTCGGGCAAGGAAGTCTTGGTTGCTCCGAAGGACCTCGGTTGGAACGCGTACCTGTACTTCGAAGGCGAGGGGTACGTCAGGGACGATGAGAAGGTCGATGCCGACAAGATCTTGAAGGCGCTCAAGGAGAGCACCGAGGCCGCCAACGAGGAGAGAAGGCGCCGCGGGTGGAGCGAACTGCACGTCGTCGGCTGGACGATCCCGCCTGCCTACAACAACACCACGAAGCGCTTGGAATGGGCAACCTTGCTGCGCTCACCGCACGGCGAGGGCACGAACTTCTTCACGAAGATTCTGGGCCGACGCGGCTACACGTCGGTGGTCCTCGTTGCAAGACCGGCGGACACTGCGGCGGCCGTCGCGGACGTCAATCGGGTGCTCACCGCCTACCGATTCAATTCCGGGGACACTTACGCAGAGTGGCGACCGGGCGATAAGGTAGCGGAATATGGCCTCACCGGCCTTATCGTCGGCGGCGCGGTCGCTGCGGCGGTCAAGACCGGCTTGCTCAAAGGGTTGTGGAAATTCGTGGTCGCTGGCGTCGCTGCGTTCTGGAAAGTAATTCTGGCGGCGGTCGTCGCCGTAATCGCGGGGCTCAAGTCACTTTTCAAGCGCAAGCAACCCCAACCGTAATCTCACAGCGGACTGGATCACAACGGACGCATCGAAGATGCCCACGTCGGAGGGGCTTCTCGCCCTCGCGCTTCCTGCGGTGTATCTCTTTGACTCGGCGCACTTCTTGTGCGTCGGAGAAGCAGTGATCTCCACTCGCACCGGGTTCGTGCGGGGACTGTCGTTGGGGTGGTCTTTCGAACTCGGGGGACGTCGCCCCTATGTCCCCAACCCGTTGACGCCCTTCTGGCCGGAGCTGCGAGTGCAGTGGGCCACGTCCCGTGGCGCCGGCAGCGCATCGGAGGACGTCAAAATCGAAATGAGTCGGCACCTGAGAGCGGTGCGCGCGCTCGGATGGATCTCGGGCGTATGTGGGTTCCTGCTCATTCTCGTCGCGCCACTAGCGCTCGCGCTCGGGCAGCAGAGGCTGTTCGTCGCTGCCGCGATTCTCTGCTTCCTCCTGTCAGGAGCGGGGTGCACTCTGGTCTGCATTCGAAGAAAGGATCTGCAGCTCACACGTTGGCAGGTTTGTTCCACGTTCATCATGGCGCTCGTGTGCCTACCCTGCGCGGCTAATCTGGCCCGGGCGGTATCAACGCATCGCCGCTGGACTCTCGCGGCATCCGACCTGCCGGCACTCGGGTTTGACGCGAACGGCGTTGCAATGATCCGACAGAGCCTCAAGGAGGCGCTTGCCAGCGCTCAGCGCTACTTGCCCGAAAACAGCAGAGAGCACCAAGTTCTCAGCGAGGAGCTACGAAAGCTTGGGGGAGCGCCTCATGACCGCCACTGACTGGATTGTGGTCGGCGCGGGCGGGCTTGTCGGGTGGGGACTCGTTTCGTGGCTGATCACCGTCATTCGACAGCAGAAAGCTCCGCCTGTTGAGATGCACCAGGGAACACCACCACCCGCGAGCGGTCGAGCGCTTCTCAGCGTTGCCGAGCTCGGCAACAGCTGGCACGCGATTCTCGGCGTGGCGGCGGATGCGAGCTGGGCGGAGATTGATACTGCCTACCATGAGCGTCTCGCGGAGTGTGAGCGCACCCAGCTCTCCTCGACTGGAACGGCCTCCGACAAGCAGCGCGCGGACTTTCGCCGCGCGCAAGTTAATGAGGCGTTTGAGTTTATCCGACCGCTCAAAAAGTCCTTGTGAGCGGGACACTCCAACGGTCAACGAGTTCGAGGGGGAGCGTGGTAGCGGGGGCCCGATTGGGACTCATTTCACCCGCGCGCGGTGAG
>WNGO01001053.1_pt1 | contig 27310 bp, 24 predicted proteins | sample 5400511 | NCBI WGS metagenome assembly WNGO01 (sample SAMN13153380, study PRJNA577476) | soil metagenome | isolation source: 20 cm soil or saprolite under Garry oak tree replicate 2 | place: USA:California | collected 2016-06-15 | reverse complement strand
CTCGGCGCGCGGGCTGGCGACCTTCGGCACAACGGCGTGCAAGCTCCGGTAGCCGATCAGATCGCCGATGTACGGCACCACCCAGTCGTTGCAGGTTTCGATGAATTGATCGTCGTAGAGCTGCTCCAAATCTTCTTCGAGAACGCCGATTTGTTCGGCGATCATTTTCAAAAGCGCCCGCAGCGGCTCGCCCTGCTCGGCGTCGCGCACGCGATAGATCGCCGGGAGGAGCTCGTACAATCTTTGCGCGTCGAAGCTCATGTCATGACTCCTAGTTGATCGAGCGGCGCCGCATCGAGAGTCAGCAGTTCGGCGGCGGGAAGTTGTCCGTTGGGCGACAGCACCGGTAGCTCCGCCAAAAGCCGCTGCTGCAAGCTCGGCGTGCTGCCGCTCCGATAGAGTTTATCGACGTCCACCGCGATAACGCCCGGCACCGCCTGAATCACCGAAATGACCTCGCTGAGCATCACCGGCTGGCCGAAGCTGCGCGCGTCAAAAGCGAAGTTGTCGCGCAGCGCCTGCTCGACGGCAGCCAAAACTTTTTCGCTCTCGAAATCGCCGTCGACTTTGACGTTGCCGGCAAAACGAAAATAAGCGGGACGAAACGTCTTCACGCGCAACTCGACAAACGGATCGCCGGCCGCGCGCATGGCCGCGAGCAAGTTGTCGAAAGTCGCGCTGCCCGGTTCCACCGCCGCGCCGTTGGGGCCGGCGACGGTCACCATCACGCCGCGGCTGCGCCCATCCCACGTCCAAGTCGCGAGTGCCTTGGCGATGCCGCCGAAGGCACTCGCGAAATTTTCATAATCGACCAGCGAAACGACCCGCTCCAAAGTCAGCACTTTGAGCGGCGCATTGACGCGCGCGTCATCGAGTTGTTCGGGATCTTGCGCGCCGCTGGCGTCGAGCGGATTCGCTACACCTTTGACGCCGAGCGGGCGGCTGAGCAGCATGCTCAACTGGCCGGCTTTGACCAACCCTTCGAGGCCGATGCCCTTGCGGTATTTCGCCCGGATATTATTTTGACCACTCGGCAAGCGCGCGCCGGTGACGCCGTCGCCGAATTGCACCGTGGTGTTGCCGTCGCCGTCGCACCGCGCGATGTAAACATGATCTTTCGCCGCCTCGCCGTACAACGTTGACGTTTCATGCCAGAGCAGGTCGTTGACCCGCACTTCGAGGGTGGGCGCCGCGCCGCGGCGTTGGCGGCGCTGATGTAAGTCAACGGCGGCTGGCGTAGTTTGAAAGTTTGGAATTTTGTACTCGCATCGCCGCCGCCAAGCAGCTCCTGACCGGTTTCACCATGGGTCGCCGCAGCGACGTTGGCGTTGAGAGAAAAACCGGCGCGTGCGTAACTCTTTGCCAATGGCGGCGTCACAGTTATCGTCGCGCCGTCGATGGCGCTGATCTTGACGACTTCGTTGATCGCATCGCCGGTGGCGCTGTCTTTTCCCGTCGCCACTAATTGTTGACCGGCCACTAAGCCATCGGGAATTTTCCCAAGTTCGATCGCCGCGCCGGTAATGACGTCCTCGATCGGCACTTCGGCCATTTCCAGAAGCTCGCTCTGGGCAAAAACCATGGTGTCGCGGTAGTCGGCGCCATCGAATAAATCCAGGTTCTCCTCGATATCGACCTGGATGCGCGTGGTCTTGCCGGTCAACGTGAAGTCGGCTCGGGAAGCTTCGAGCGCGCTGGAGACGCGGTAGAGCTCTTGATAGTTCGGTTTCGCCAGGACGAGCCAGCTTTGCGCGATCACCGATGGATAAGTCGTATCGAGATCAATGGTCTTGTTGGAGATCGAAAAAGTCCAATCGGGCAATGTTTTGGTGACATCAAAACCGTAGTGAGCCAAAGTTTGGTCGCCTAGTGTTTTTGGATGCGGCGCGTTGGCACCGAATAGCGCGGCGCGCTGCCGCAGCGCGTAGACTTTGGGATCCGCTGCCGGCAGCACCGTATGCGGCACGGTCGTGCCCAACCCTTTCGCCCATTCGATCCGCGTGCGGTTGGCGTCATTATCGACAATTACTCTTGTGAGACGGCGAAAATCCCATCGTTCGCTGCCGTGATCGTCTTCGCGCTCCTTGCCAACCAACAAAATTGCATCGCCGGGCTTGAGATTGGTCGCGATGCCTTTCAGATAAAGCCATTGATCGCCGAACTTGGGAATCAACGTCCGCGTCATCTTCGGTTTGAGCGCGTTCCATTCGACCCGCGCGGCAATTTTTTCGATGGTCTCGAACGTTTGCGGTTTTTCGCCGGGACCGGGAATGCTTTGTACGCGGGTGCCGATGTCGATGATGGTTTCGCTCGGCGCGCCCGCCGCGTCGTCGAGCGTGAACGCGAGCGCCGCGCTTGCCGCGACGCCGGGATGGAGCTCGTAGCCGATCAGACGCGCCAGTTCCAAGACCGAGCGCCGTTCTGTGGCGGTGCGCAAATAGGACTCGTTGGCCAGCCGCTCCTGATAAAACGCCAGCACGTCGGCGACCGTTGCCACGGCATCGAGAAACGCAATCGTGAAATCGTCATCGGCGCGCGTGCGCAGATCTTTCAACGCCGAAAACTCGGCGCTGGACAGCGCCGCCAGCATCGACGCCTTGAAACGAGAATGCGTGCCGACTCGATAGGAGATCGCGGACAGGCCGGGACGGTTGACGGCCAAGACCGGGGTTTCCGCCGTGAGCCCGGCGCAGCAGCCGCAATCGTTCGGATGTTTCGGTGCACTCGACAACACAGCGCTCACTTGCCACCTCCGACCGATAAACGGAAAACGCCGTGCTCGGCAAAGTTCGGGTCGTTGTCGCAGCGCGCGATCTCGAGCCGGCCGAGCTCGAGCTTGCCGGCGCTGAGCGGTTTATTGTCCGGCGTGCCCTGGCGATGAAATTGATTCACTTGCACCGACGTTACGCCGGGCACCGCCTGCGCTGCGGCGATCAGCGGGCTTAAGTAGACAGTCTGACCGAAAGTGAATTGGTCCGGATGAAAAATCCCGAGACGGCCGTCGGCCAGTACGCGATTGCTGAAGAGCTTCAGCAACTCCGCCTTCACATCGGCCCGGAAATATTCGGACTCGGCGCACACGTGCATGTCGATCTCCAGGGAAACATAGCGCGGCCCGTCGATTTCCAGATCGTGTCCCGCCATCCGATAGCGCTCCACGTGGCTGCGAATCGACGCTTCGAACTCATCGTTCAGCGGCAGGCCGCCCAATCGATCCACGGTGATGAACACGGTGTGCCAACTGCCGGTCCAGCGAAACGTCGCGATCGCCCGCTGTACGCCCGGATGACGCTCGGTGATCGCCGCGTAATCGTCTTCGGTGACGGCCCGCTCCTGAGTGCGAAATGCCGCCGGCGCGTAGGCGCGCACTTCAGCCATCGTTTCGGGCTCGATGCCCCCTGTGGCCGGCAGCGGATTGCGGACCAGGCGGGTTTCGGCTCGGAGCGCAGCATCCGTCGTGAATAGATGCGCGATCGCTTCGGCGCCGACATTGCCCGCGGCGCCGTTACCGACCCGATAAGTCGCGTCGAATGAAGTCAAAGCTTCCGGCCGGGCTCCGAGCCGGTCATCGCCGAAGCGCAGCCGCGCCGTGCCGTCGTCTTCGACCTCGGCGACGAAATGAGCATCCGTCGTACCGCTATCGAGCAAGTCGCGCACCGGCGTCCAATCGATTTCGTCGAGATTGAGCTTGCCGTGCAGCCGCGCCGCGGGCAGCGCGCTGCGCGGCTCCTGCGCCGTGGCGGTGCGCGCCGCGCCGGGCAATGGGTAAATGTTGAGCTTTCCCTGCTCTTCTTTGACGATAAACGCGTTGCGTCCGTCGCTGATCGACCAGACCGGCTGAGATCCCTGAATCGACGCGCCACTTGGAAAACCCACGCCGATGGCCTCGAATTGTTTCTGCAGATCTAGAGGCAAAATCTTGTTGTCTAGATCGCTCGCATCCTGAGGGTCGCATTCCGAGCCTGTGGGTTTGGCCGGTAGCCCCTGAGGCACGCTAGGCAACGGCTCAGCCGTCGTTTTACCGTGATCCGCCAGCACGACGTTGCCGCGCCCGACGCTCACGTCGTCGATAAACTGAGCGCCATGGTTGTTATCGGTTTGCGCCGAGATGCATAACGCGAACGGCAGCGCGTCTTCATCGGCCCAAAAAATTTCGCTGATCGCCTGTCCGGTCAACGGATCGGCCAATGGTTGTCCGCTCGCGTCCAGCGTCTCCACGTGGGTCAGCCGCAAGGCGCAACGATGCGCGGGGTTGGCATCCTCCGACCGTCCGGTGTGCGGGCCGATCACTTCTTCGAAAATCAAAACGTCTCCTGCCTTGAGATTGAGTAGAGCGCCGCGCAAGGTCGCATGAGTTGCGCCCTTCGGCAGGCAGCAGCGCTGATCGCTCCAGCTGTAAAAATTGATCTTGTTGTGCGCTTCGAAGAGCGCGATCGCTTCCATAGTCTCAAAAACTTCGTGCGCTTGAGCGCGCACGATCGGATCATTAGGCAGCGCCGCCGGCTCGCCTGGAATCGTGGTGAAAAGCTGCGTGCCCGCCTCCATCAAAAAAACGTCGGACTTCACCTGCACCTGTACCCATGCGCGCGCGTTGCAGCCGTCGTGCACGGCGTAGTCGACCAGCCGCGCGTGCCGCCGGACCGAAACGCGCCGGCGCGCCGTGCCGAGATAGGCTTCCGTCGCCACCGCGTCCTGCTGGTAACTTAGATAATCTCCGACGTAGGCGAGCGTCTCGACCAATGCGACGCCAAGATCCGCCGCATTGCGTTCTTGCCACGCAGGCATCAACACCGCCAGGCGGTCGAGCATCAGCCGGCGAAAGCTCGCATAGTCCTTCGCGAGGTAATCGATCTCCGGCTCTTCGCGCACGGCCGGCGGACAATCGCACTGCGGCTGGCAGTCGAAATCCGTGGGACAATCGACCTTGAATGAGAAATCAACCGCGGCGAACAGCGGATCGATGCCGTCGGGTGGCGACGGATTCTGCGCGTTTTGCACCAGACGCAAGGTGTAAATCGAAAAGTCGCCGTACTCGTCGACGTCGACGTGTAAAGCCTTCGGATCGGCGCCATCTACCGCCGCGTTGACGGCGATAATGTTAGGAATGCGCTCGCCGCCTTCGATCTGGACGTTGGCAACGCCTAACGCATTCGGCGCGAGGTCGTTGATGAAGTGGACGACGAGTTTTTTCTGGCGATTGGCGGAATCGGTGAGCTCGATCTCGTGGTCGAGCACTTCGAGATAATCGATGCCGTTGAAAGCGCTGCCGACGAGCTGATTGCGCCGGAGCTGATCGCAGCAGAAATAAATCATGCGCCGAGTCCTCCGCGCGCAAACTCGGCGGTCTGGCGCGTCTGCGTGCGCCGGACCAGATACTGAATCGAGACCCGCAAAGTCGAGTCATCGGCTTCCACCTGCACCGACTCGACGACGATCAGATCACCGAGCCACTGCTGCAACGCGCCTTGAACGAGAAACTGCGAGGTCGCCGCCAGCGCGTCGCTGTTGGGCGCGAACACGAGTTGCATCAAGCCGCAGCCGAAGGTCGGCCGATTGACCCGCTCGCCCGGCGCGGTGAACAGCACCTGCTCGATCAGATCGCGAATGTGTTCGTCTTCCGAAGTTTCTGCCGTGCGGCCACGGGTATCGAAATGAAATGGATAATCGAGCTGGCTCATAATCCGCTCACTCTAGTTTGGGTGAGAATAATATTCAGCGGCGTCGCGGTCGGCGCGCAGGTCGCGACGCTGGTTTGCAGCAACACGGGCATGCCGCCCGCAGTAATTCGCGTGGCGCCCACCAGCCACTGCGCCGTGACACAGGGTCCGTTGCCGCCCGGCGGCACAAACGGGCAGCCGGTGATCAGGTGGGGACTCGCCATCGTCGCAATCGCGTTGCCGCTCACCGTCACCCGCGGGAAAGGCACCATCGGCTGCGCCTGCCCCCCGTGCGCGCACATGACGAGCGCGTTCGTATGAAGCAAGAAGCCCGGCATGCTACGTCACCACCAAAGCCACTTTGTTGATCATCACGCTCGGCCCCATTAAATCGATCGACGCGCCTTTGCCGTTGTTGATATAAATTCCGGTATCGTTCACGACGATCATCGCGCCGCTCGGGCTGCGCAGCACGATGCCGCCGGTGCCCGGCGGCGCCGGCGCCGGTACCGGAGCTTGCATCGGCACCGGCGTGGCGTCGCTGATGATGATCGCGTTTTGCCAAGTCGATTGAATCACGATGGTTTGTCCCGGCGGGATTGGCGGCGGCGCCAACGCCGCCGGCGGCACTTCGGCCAACGCGCCCCAGAAACCGCCGACCCAGATTGGATATTCCGGATCACCCTGCTCGAATTCGATCCATACGCCGGCGCCGACCTGCGGCACCATGTAGACGCCCTCTTGCTTGCCGGCGATGGGCACGCATGGCATCGCCCAAGTCGTCGGCGTGAGACCTTGCACGTCGGGTACGATCGCTTGGATGCGCCCGCGCTGTTCCGGATCGACGTTGTTGACCACCGTGCCGCGAAATTTACCGTAGTAACGCGTGTTTTTTTCGTCGCTCATGCGGCCACCTGCGGCACGGTTGAAATCAAGCCGTTGCGGCTGAGCTCGAAGCTCTGCTTGTATTCACCGGCTTTGATCTTGTGCGTCACGCTCTTCACGTAATAGAGCCCGTCATAGGCCAACCCGGCGCCGCGTACGCCGACCAGTTTGCGGGGCTTCAGCACGCTGCCGTAGCGCAGCACGTCGAGCTCGCCCTTGGCAGTCACCGCTTCCGCCCACTGCGCTGCCTTGGCCAAACCGATCATGATCGACTGCGGCAAAGAGCGTTTCGACAAGTCGTCGCTCACCGGCTGCAAGCCCAGCGGAATCGGCGGAATCAAACCGAGCGGCGGGTTGAGCGGCGTGATCGGCGGAATCGGCACCGCGATCACCGCCTTGGACAATTCTTCGTAATAAAAGACGGTCGGGATCGCGTTCATATTGTTGTTGAAAGTAAACGTCAGCGATTCGACGTTGGTAAACGCATCCATATTAATGTTGAGCGCGCGCTGCGGCGCGCCGACTTTGATCTGCGGCCCCCAGTAGGCGACGTTGGTGCCCGGCGCCGGACCGGGATCGAGATAGAAAACGTAACCGACCTTCGACGCCAGATCGTTGATGTAAGCGAGGTCGGTGCCCTTTTGCGCCGGAATCCGCGTCGTCGGAATCGGCACGTCGATCAAGACGCTCGGAATGATCATCGGGATCAGACCGAGAAACGCGTATTTCAATAGCAGCAGCGCCACCCTTCCCTCCGCCGGCGTCGCCGGAAACGGAAAGCCGCTGAAATCGATCTTGTCCATCAACACGGTCAGATCTTCGCCGGTGATCGACAAGGTCGAATGACTGGCATCGCTCCCCGGCGCGATCTGATGATTGGTCACGACACCGTCCATGATCACGTGTGGCATGCCGCTAACAATGACGACGATCACTACGCGAAGAATATTGATCGGGCTGCCGCCGGTGAGCAAAAACAACGTATGCAGTGGCGATTGATTGCTCAAGGTAAACGATAATTGAAAGCCGCTCTGGCCGACGTCGTTGACCGTGACGGAAAGTTCGGTCAACGCATCCATCACGACCTTGGGCGCCGGGATCGGCACCAGCGGTCCGATGTAGAGCTGGAGCGTCACGCCTTTAAGCATTCTTCACTCCCGGAATTCCCTGCGGCAGCGTGATGCGCACTTTATTGCCGATGGTTTCGGTCAATTCGTCGGGACGAATCGCGCCGTTGGCGTCGCACAGCCTCCAGAACTGTTCGGGGTCGCTCAAGTATTTCGCCGTGACATTGTCGAGCCGGTCGCCTTGAATGACCGAGTGTTCTTGGATGAGCGAAAATTCTTCCGGCGCCGGGACGAAACGGCGCTTGAGAAAAACGACGGTGCGCCCGTCCGCGGTCGTGAGCTTCGACGTGCCGATGCCGTGGTATCGGCTGTTGGGCGGAAACTCGGCCGCGTCCGCGCCGCCAACTTGTAACATCGCCTGTAACGCTTGCATCGGATCGGTCATGGAATGCCTCGAATTCCCAGAAGGCTGAGCGCGCCGCCGAGACTTTTCGCCGCGAGCTGCTCCTTCTGCTGTTGATACGCCATAAACAAACTGCCGCCCTTGTTGTCGAAGCCGAGATCGGTGACACTCAGCACGCGCATGCCCAAGCTCACCTTGGCACGAATTGGGTTGAGCGACGGATCGAAAGCTTCTTCCGTTACGCTGAAGTCCGTGATGCGCACGGGCACGATGCGGCTCTTGCTCCAGATAAAAAGCGGCAGCGCCGACATCATCGGTAAAATCTCCAACATGCCGGCCTGCGCCATCGAGTTGTTCGATAACAACTGGCTGCTCGTCGGATAGACAATCGTCTCCAGCGCTGCCAGTTGCGGCTGGATGCCGAACTCCACCGCCGTGCGGTTCTGATCGGGAAATTCCAATTGATCGGTGGCGTCGATCTCGGCGTCCAGCTTGATCGTCTCCACCGGCGGACCCGTGAGCCGCATCGCTTCCGAGCGGTCGCCGCTTTCTTTCACGGTCTGCGGCTGGAAAGACCGACTGAGGGTATCCGGGTTGTACTGCAAGACGATAATCCGTCGCACCACGGCAGTATCCGGATCGATCAGCACGATGCCGCCTTTGATCAGGCGCGGCGAGTTAGGGAAAGTGGTCATGATAAATCCGCTCCGTTAGAATCGCCGCACGAGCCCAAAATTCACGCCGGCTTTGCGCACCTCGGTGACGTCCTTCGGATTCACGCTTAGGTTGAGATTGGTTTCGAATTTTACCCCGCGCCCGATATCCACCTGAAAATCCAGAGTGAGCTCGCCCTCGCGCACGAAGGTCAAACTCTTGAACAGGATCCCGGTTCCGAGCGCGAGTTTGTCCGCCGTGTCGGGCTTAAAACCGGCATAGCGGAAGCTGCTCTTCAGCACGTTTGCCCCCAGCGCGTAGCGAGTAAACTCGGTTTTTAGAACTTCCGGCTCGTCGGGATGGAGAGCTGCAGCTTGATAGAGATGATGCCCGTAGTCTTGAAGATTTTGTCCCACGTCCAGTTCGAGCTTTTCGAGGAATATCGGCAGATCGCGCAACTTTGACTCCGGCTCGGGCTGGCGCTGAATAAGCCCCCTGCGCATGGGATGAAGGGGGCGGGGAATATTCCCAATTGGCGCTGCGCCGCCGTCACGATGTTCCGTCGCAGCCTGCGCGGTGCTCCTAGATCGACCGGTTTGTTGTACGACGTGAGCCAGCTCATGCGCCAAAAGTTGCCGGCCCGCGCGCGTCCCAGGCGAAAACTGTCCAGCGCCGAAGACCACATGCGATCCCACCGTATAGGCTAACGCACTGACAGAACGCGCCGACGCCGCGGCCTCGGCATCGGCATGCACGCGCACGTTGGCAAAATCATGTCCGAAACGAGCGGCGAAGAAACTCCGCGTCGAGGCATCCAGCGGTTGTCCCGCCGTGTCAAGCACGCGACCCACCGCGGGCGCAGCGTCCAGAGCGCCCGAGGCACCAGGCGCCGCGCGCCGTTGCCCGACCAATGTCGGTCCCGATGACGCGGCGGGCTTGGCGCTCTTGCATTCGCGTTTGGTCAAGACCAACAAACCCTCAGGACAGTGGTAATCGTAAAAGCAGAGCGGGGTTCCCGGCGGCGGCGTCAACGTAGTGAACGGCCCCGGCCCCATGCCGACGACAATGTCCGTCTCGCGAACAATCACGCGAATCACCAATCCATCGCTGAAATGCACGTAGCAACCATAGTTGCCTAACGAGTTCGGCATCTTGACGCCAACTCGGACAACGGCTGCCCTCTTCTTTGTCCTTTCCACCCTCGGTTTGCTGAACAGGTTCTGTCGCCTCTTGCCCGCCCGCTGCTTGTTCCTGGCGCTGGACATTCGTGGCACTCGCGTCACCCTCGTCAATGCGCCGTTGGACAAGCGCTGTCGCGGCGAGCGGCGACGGGCCGAATTCTTGATTCGGCTCCGCCATCCGCATCACTTGCTCAGCCACTCGGTCCGCTTCTTGTTCGTACACGTCGCCCGGTTCATTGATGCGCAATTTGCCCTGCAACGGTTTACCAATCAGTCGTTTAGTCTGGCACCCCGAGCACTCGCCCGTCAGGCCCGGCGAACCGCCGCAGGCGCATTTGCGCTGCAAGATTCCCGGAGAAATCAATCCCCACGAGTTTCGCGACATCGAGCTGAAACTTTTTTGCATTTGCAATTGCGTTCCCATCAATTCACTAATCGCCGCTCGGGGCGGCCTGCTTCGCTGCCGCGGCCTTTTTCATTTCGACCCGCGTCACGTCGATGTTTCTCGCTCCGGCTTTGACCACATCGCGAGTCATCGCGTAGGTGATCACGAAATCCGGCCCGAATTTCTTGCCGCCGCAATCATAGGATTGCGAGCACTGGACCTCGCAGCTGTCTTTTTTAATTTCGTGCAGCAGGCTCGCTTCTTTGGTCGAGAACACGTGAAGGTCGTAGAATCTATTTTTCGCCGCGGGTAATTTTGCTTTGCCCAAAAAGTTCGATTCCTCGCCTACCTTGAAGGTGCTTCCAGCCGTGCCGCCGCGCTCGCCGCTTTCGTTGGAACAAATCTTTTTGCCTCGGTTGCCGCAGGTGTTTTTGATGTTCTTGAGATTTTCGTGAATCGCCGTGCCGTCCCAGGTTTTGCCGGTCGGGTCGGACACTTCCATTATCGCGATGCCGCCCCAGCCGCTCAGAAAACCATCCTTGCCGAAGTCGACGTCGTTGGCGGGGCTGATCGCCGCGACCTGAATATCGCTCGGGCAGTTCGAAGCCACTCTCGCGGGCGGCGCTGGATCTTTTTTGCTCGGCGCCGGCGAATTCGGCTGCGGCTTGGACCCTTCGTCGGGTCCGTTGATGAAAATTTCGCGAGAGCCCGCCGAAGCATCACCTGCTGCTAAAGCGTCGAAGCGCAGGGATTGCGCAGGTAAAACGTCCGCCGCGAACCCATGCGAATGAATCTGCATGCGGCTGAAGTCGTGCCCAAAATACGGCTGCGTCAATGTGCCCGCGCCGAGCGGATCGCGTGGAGAAACAACCGGTTGCTGAACGATGGATGGTGCCTCGATTGCTTTTATTGAGTTCACGGCTTTGCGTTGCAAATGATTTTTCTGACACTCCGCGCACTCGCCGCTCACGCCCGGCGAGCCACCGCAGGCGCACTTGCGTTGCAAGAAAATCGCCGGCGCTGCGTGAGCGAGGCTTGCGGACACCGTCGTCCGGCCGATGGCATGCTCGTTCATTTGATCGCCCGTCTTTGGCGCTCAGTGTAAAAGACCGGTCGATTCATCAGCTGTTACGATCTTCCGTTTCTTCAAAATGATCACAACTAATTTCCCTACCTTCTTGCGCGAACAATCGTTCACATCGACGCATTGAAGATCTCGCGAGCGAATTGCGCGTAGGAGTCGGCGTTGTCGATGGCCGCTTTTGTGCTCAACGTCGAGCAATCGTCGAAGCAATATTTTTTGTCATTGGTGTTGTCCAAGCGATGGCTGAGCTCGTGCAGCACGGTCGCTGAGATCTGCTGCATGTCGCCGGGATGATCGAACGCCGCTTTGCAAACATGCACGGTTCCGAAGGCCTGATTCGGCGAAAATATACGTCTCTTCTTCTTGATATAGGCCAGCCTGATAGTATCGGGATTGTTCGAGGGGCAAGAACCCTCGTCTTGTTCCTCGCAATCGAAGCGCGAGTCCCAATCTTTCCAGTCGCGCAGTATCTTGGAAAAACCGTCGCGGATCTCCGGTAGATGGGATAGCGCATCATCGCCAAAGTAACGCTGCAGTAAAAACTTGATGACCGGTCCTTTGTCCGCGCTGGTGACCGCCGCCAAAGCCCGTTGAGCCATCAGCTTGGCCGCCGGGAAAGCGATCGAGAGTTGCCGCCGCTGATCGTCCGAACAGTTTTTCGTATCGGGCTCTTCCGTTTTTATTGTTACCTCGGGCGTTGGCGGAGGAGGTGGAGGTGGCGGCGGTTTCACTTTTGGCCTGATCATCACCGAGCGATTGAGCGCACGGCCGCGCTCCGAACCATTGGCGACCGGATAATCGTTAACGGAAACGGCGCTTACCGACATGCCGGGCAAGAGTCGAGCGACGGCTTGAGCGCGCTCAGCGCGTAAAACTTTATTCCGGCTCTCCCAACCCACGCAGTCATTGAAACCGACGATCTCCCATGCGCTCATGGCGCTCTTATCGAACGTAGGAATCCAGTACTTGCGAAATAGACTTTCGGTCGACGGTCTGAGGCTTCCGTCGTCAACTTTGAAATCGGCGATCACCACCGCGTCGGCCGGCTCCATGCCAAAAAATTCCGCTCGCTCGATGTCGTTCTGTAGAATGCCTTCCGGTGAACGTGATTTATCCACTTCGCCCTTCTGATATTCACAGTCGGGATCGGTGGATTTCATATCGATGTCGCTGATCGTAAGCCCCGGAGAAGTTCCTCCGCTCGTGGGCGCTCGCTGAACGGACGTTGGTAAACCCCGCTGCTGCACCACGTGCGTCAACTCATGCGCGATCAAGCGCCGTCCCTCGCGCGTTCCAGGTGCGAACCGGCCCGCGGCGAACACGATGTCGTGGCCCACCGTGTACGCGTGGGCATTGACCTGCTCTACCGATCGCTCGGCAGCCGCGCCGGAATGGATCCGCACCCGCGAAAAGTCGTGGCCGAAGCGATGTTCCATATCCTGTCGCAGCGCTGGGTTGAGCGGGCTGCCGGAACTGGCGAGAACATCGTCTACGCCGCTTGGTACCGCATCCAACTGCCCGCCTGCTCTCCCCGCACAGCGGTGCATTTGCGGCGGTACCGCACTGACCGCCGAATGAATTGGCACTTTTAATATCTGATCGGCGACTAAATCGGCTTCACGCTCCAGAGGATCGCTGCTCGCGCCGATGCTTACTTTTCCCTGCAAGCGTTTTTCGCTCATGCACTCGGAGCATTCTTCGGTCAGCGACGCTGTCAGCGACCCGCAAGCGCACTTGCGTTGCAACAGCAATCCAGCGCGCTTCGAACCGATGGAAGTCTGCGATTTGGCAGGCTGGATTTGTGGCGTGAAGTTGCTCATCTCTAGATCTTTGATGGTTTTGGTAAATTTCCTGGATTCGGCGAGGTCGCTATCCTCGCTGGTGCGCCATTCGACCCGGTATTACCAATTCCGCGATACACTGCCTGCGCGATCAGGCTACCCATCGTTTCGCCGGATGCGCCACGCTCCAACGAAATGCTTCCAGCGTCCAAGCGGTCGTGGTCCGTCGAATCGCGCAGGATTGAGGGCAATCCTTGCTCGGATAAGATGCGCGTCAACTCCTGGTTCATCGCCTCGGCGATGCGAAATCGTTCGCCGGCTGGAATTCCCGCCAACACCAGCCGATCAATTCTAAGATCAATCGTCCGCCGCGAGTCTTTGTTACCGGAATCCTTCGTTGCTGTTGATTCTCTCGCGTCAAAGCCGAGACGGCTTCTCATCCGCTGACGCTGATTCATCGCCAACCTCCAATCTCCGATTCGTTGAGCGGCCGTTCGAGCTTCTGGCATTCGTGTTTGGCGGCTTGCAGGAGATGACCCATGCGCACCGGCTGATCGGCTTCGGCGGCGAGGAAGGCTCCGTTCAGCGCGATGTTTCGAATACTGCCGCCGGTTACCGCCAAGCGCGCAAGCTGGGCAAATTCCAACGACTCGGTCGGCGTTTGCGCCGGAAATATCCGTCGCCAGATTTCTTCGCGCTGGGCCGCGTCGGGAAAAGGAAATTGAACGATGAAGCGCAGGCGGCGCAGAAAAGCTGTATCCAAAGCGCTTTTCAAGTTCGTCGTGAGAATCGCCAAGCCGCGGTACGCCTCCATGCGCTGCAAAAGATAACTCACCTCGATGTTGGCGTAGCGGTCGTGGCTGTCCTTCACTTCACTGCGTTTGCCGAACAAAGCATCGGCTTCATCGAAAAGCAGGATCGCGCCGCCTTCATCAGCGGCATCGAAGACGCGGCGGAGATTTTTTTCCGTTTCACCGATGTATTTATTGACCACCTGGCTCAGATCGATGCGGTAGAGATCGAGATGAAGCTCGTTCGCCAGCACCTCGCCGTCCATGGTTTTGGCGGTAACGCTCTGGCGGGCGAACAATGCGCTGATGCCGAGGCCACGCGCGCTCGCCGCGGCAAAGCCCCATTCTTCGTAAACCTTGGCGCGCCGGCGCACGTGGATGGCGATTTCACGCAGTACCTGCTTCTGCGCATCCGGCAGTACTAAATCCTTAAAGGTCGCCGTGGGCGCAATGCGCTGCGCCATGTCGTCAAGCTGCGGCCGGGCCTGGGCGCGGCAAATCTCCCAGAGCGTCGCATCCAAATGGTTAGACTCATTGCCACTTTGCGCCACACCGGCGCAGACAGCGCGAATCGCCTGCGCGTCGAAGTTAAATTGTGCGCCGATTATTTCCAGTCCGCCGTTCAACTGCGCCGCCGCTTCGCCGAGCAAACTCTTCCACATCGCGCGCTGCTCTCGGCTAGTCGGTTTGCCGACATCGAGGGTGAGCATCGGTCGTTGGGGCGCGCGCCGCCGCCCGCGGCTGCTCAACACCAGCACGCCGCATAGCTCTTGGAATAGGCGCGCGAGCGCGTTTTGACGAGAGGCGTCGTTAGGATCCGCATCGTTGCAGTCGATGAATAGACCGCAGCCGCTCAGCACGGCCTCGCGCTGCCAGAGCCTCAAGAAAGCATCGAGCTCGGCAGGATGGGTCGGTAACGCGTGAGCATGGATCGCGTACGGATCCAAACCGAGCTCAGCGCACGCGGCAGCGGCGACGTCCCGTTTGCTGCGCGGCTCGTCGCCGCAGAGCTGGACCGCCGGTATTATTGACTCGGTCGTCGAAGACCAAAGCCGAACCATCGTATCGACGTGAACCCGATGCGACGGCGGTAATTCGGCGGGCACCTCGATTTTCTCCAGCAGGCCGCCCAGACGATCATCCAGATGCGCCACACCGGCGAGATAATTGAGCACGCGCTCGTCGATACGGAGGCGGCCGGCGGTCAAACTTTCGCCGGCGTTGACTTCGATCAGACGCCAGTGCCGCAGCGGCGCCGCCGGCGAGAGCGCGCTCCAGTGCGGTTCGTCGAATGCTGCCAACGCCAAACTAAAAGTCGGAAAACTTTGGCGCGCATCGTTTCGCGCGGCGGCGATGATCCGGGCAAAGCTCGTGTCGAGCTCGATTCCGGCGCAGAGCAGCAGAATTGCTCTTTCGAACTGAGACAGGCCGAATGCATGACAGAGCCTTTCGAGCGCCGGTGGCGGATTCAGATCCGAGGGAACTGCGTCGACAATGGCGCCGTTTTTCTCTGCTTCTTCGCTTGGCCTGCCGGACATCGCGCCGACGCAACGCTCGACGGCCTGTCGCACACTGTTAAGCTCGCGCATCAGGTACGCCTGATTGGCCTCGTGCCAAGACATTGCGCTTTCCGAGCTCATGGCAAAGTTACCGTTGGGCCGAAACCGGCGCTCGCCGGATCGAGATCGAGCGGGCTTTCCGCGCCGTCGATCTGCAAACGGACAAAATATTGACCCGCGCCGGCGCCGGGGATCGCGATCGTAACGACGTTCGTATCGGCAAGCCGCGGCGGCAACAAAAAACTATGCGACAGCGCATTCACCGCGGCGGTTGAATTGAACAGCAGCACGACGCGCTGGTCCTTGCCCACGGTCAAGTCTATATTGACCTGCAAGGCCGGCAACGGCGGTCCGCCCTGCGGATCGGGCGCGGTGGTTTTGACGATGGGCAGATTGATTTGCGGCCGCAAAATAAACGTCGCGACGTTGGACTCGAAGCCGCGGTGCGGCGTGCCCGGCGCCGGGCTGCCTAACAGCAGCTTGTGAATGACTTGCAGCCCGCGCGCGCCCGCCTGCAAATCCGCCGGCATCCCCAGGGTGATCTGCTTTTCGCCGACCGACAAAGGAGTCCGCTCGATGCCGCCGAGCAAAACCAGAGTCACGTCGCCTTGCAGCTGCTTGCCGTCGATTTGCAGGGTGCTGGTCGCGAAGATCGGCGCAAACTCGCCGGCCGTCGAGGTCACTTTGTCGATCACGGGCTGGTGGAAGGGCAAAACGTAGAGATTGCGCGTCTGCACGGGCAGCGATGGCTGCGGCGTTTCGTCGGTCTCGATCAAGACGGCGCTTCCCTGATACGCCACGGAAAGAACGTAGGGCGATTGAAAAAAAATCGACCACACCTTCGACAACTCTTCCAACGAAAGCCCCAACGGCGTGAAGCGCACGAGATCGAGCTGATCCGCGAGATTGGAGGTCGCGAGCAACGTGTCGTAGGGCGGATTGGCTAGCGTCTGCACGATATCTTGTTTGGTCAGGAGTGGCTGCGCATGCAGTTGGCGCGCCGCCGCGCCGAGCAAGCGCTGCGGCTCGAGATTGTTCTCATCGCCGTAGAAGCTCAGCAGATAGTGCAGGATCAGCGCCGCTTGCGGCCGCTGTACCAATTGGCCGTTGGCGCGACGCGTCGGCAAATCGGCATTGCGATACGCCGCATTGGGCGTCACCTGATAAAGAAAAATATTGATCGCCGGATCCTTGGCCGCGGGCGCCGCTCCGTCCGGCCGCGTCGTGCTCACTTTTGCGCCGGGTACCACCGAAGCCGCGTTGGACAGCACATGCTGCAGCGTTCCGGTCACAGTGGCGATAGCGAGATAGTTACTCATCGCCGCCCTTCGTTGCGTTCGCGCAAATATTGATCCAGAGAGCGCAACGGCGGCGCCTTTCTCTCGACGATCCGCGGCGCCTGTGTGGGCGGCGTCACCGCCCGCACCTCGACTCTGCCGATCGACACTTGGATTGTTGGCGCCGCAGTCTCGGCGCGTCCCGTTGTAAAAGATTTAAAATCTGGAATTGACGCGATCAGTCGTGCGCCGTTAACAGTTTGTGGCGGCGAGTCCTGCGTAGTCAATCGCACGGCGTCACGATCCGCAGCATGCTCGACGCTTCGTCCACGCTCAGATTTAACATCGACATCTTCAGCGGCAAACGGAAACTGATCCTGTGCCGAATCGCTGATCGCTTCCCGGACTTTCACTAGCGGACGATGAAACTTTCCGTCGTGGCGCGTTCTTTCAATTGGCGACGCGGGTTCTGCTTGAGGCCGTGCATTCCGACTCGTTGCGACTGGAGCTACATTGTCTGATGTCGAACGGTCGGCGCGCGCGCTTTCCGACCTGGCGCTAATTTCCGTCGACAATTCCATTGGAGCCAAAGGCGCAAACATCGAGGGAAGATCCGGTTGCGCCACCGGCGCTAACCCCAACGCGCGCTCTGCCAATCGTGAAAAAAACTCCGCCATTAGCCGATACTGTCGAGATAAAATTGCCGCCGCACCGGACTCATCGCCAAAATATCCGCTTCGCGCCAACCATAGGCCCACGCGAGCGTGTGGACGTCGCGCAGATACCGCTTGGCCAACCAACTAATCTCGCTCCAGAGAAATGACACGATATCCAGCGCCAGTTGCCAACCATGCGCGCACGCGACGCATGTGAGCGCGAAAGTAATGTCGGCATGAGTTTCCGCGTCGGCCAGCTCCGCAGATATCATGTCGATAGCGCCTTCCGGCCATCCGTCCATGGCCAGAGGAACGCCATCTTGCGCCGCCTCCAACACACATCGTTCGACGAGCACTTTAGTCGCCGTCGCTACATCCGCGCAGGTCGCCGCCGCTGCCAGATCTTCGCTGTCGGGGTTGCGAAACTTTAAGCGCACGCCGTCTGAGACGATCTCGTGCGCAGTCGGCTCAGCTTCCACGGCTTCGCACGCGACGACATCGCCGATGTTTAGTTTGAACTCGAGCCGCGTGTCGCATTGCGGACAAAGAGCGAAACAACTGAGTGACGAGCCGAATAATCGTTCATGCACGGCGAACAGTCGGGCATCGCGCTGGCCGATGGTCAGCGCGGCGAGCTCGGCAAACGTCATCTCCGGATAGGCCGCGGAGAGCATTGTCAGGGCGCGATCGACCCAATGTTGCGTCGCGCCACGCTCCCACGCGCCGATCAACTCAACGGCGCTAGGCAAATGCATGGGTATTATCCGGGTACGGTAAAGGTCGGCTCGCTCGGTTCTTGCACTTCGTTGTCACGAATCCAGCCTTCGTTCTCCAGCTTGATCGACTGGATCGCGATGGCGTTGGCGTTGGCATCAAGATCGGGCTGCGCTTGAAATTCCGAAACCCAGCAGCGAAACACTTTGTAAGCGATCACCAACTGGCCGGCCTCGTTGTACATCTCGATGAGGATGTCCTTGCGAAAATCCTTGAGCGAGACTTCCGCCCCCAAGCCGGCGCCGAAGTTCCAGACTTTATTCGCCCAGCTCTCGAATTCTTTGTCGTGGGTGACGCCACGTTCCAGGGAGATCGCTTCGTACTTGGTCCGCCCGGGAGATTTGCGCCCCGTGCTGGGATCGCCGCCCTCGCGGTGCTCGACCACTTCGGTGGTGCGCTTGAGCGCGCCGCACTTGCTCACGCCGGCGACGTATTTGCCGTCCCACTTGACGCGGAATTTAAAATTCTTGTACGGGTCGAAGCGTTGCGCATTGACGCTGAATTGAGCCATGATTTTCTCCTAAGCCTCGATCTGTCCGGCGATCTGTTGGATCTTGATGACGACGAACTCCGCCGGTTTCAGCGGCGCGAAGCCGACGACGATGTTGACCACGCCGCGATTGATGTCGTCCTGGGTCGTGGTTTCGCGGTCGCATTTGACGAAATAGGCTTCCTGCGGCGTTTTGCCTTGGAACGCGCCTTGGCGAAATAGATTTTGCATGAAGGCGCCGATATTGAGACGAATCTGCGCCCAGAGCGGCTCGTCGTTGGGCTCAAAGACGACCCACTGGGTGCCGCGATAGAGACTTTCTTCGATGAATAAAGTGGTCCGGCGCACCGGCACGTATTTCCATTGCGACGCCAGCACGTCGGACCCTTCGAGGGTGCGCGCGCCCCAGACCACATGGCCGACATTGGGAAAGCTGCGCAAGCAATTGATGCCGAGCGGATTGAAGTCGCCGTTCTCTTTGTCGTTCAGCGCGATCGGTGTGCCCGCCACCGAAGTGCCGACCACGCCGCGCAGCGCCGCCTCGAGGCCTGCCGGCGCTTTCCACACGCCGCGCTCGGCGTCGGTTCGGCTCATGACGCCGGCGACGATGCCGCAGGGCGCGAAGTCGTTGAGACTGCCTTCCTGCAAAGGGTCCGGAATGCGAACCAGCGGAAAATAAAGCGCGGCATTCTTGCGCACGATGCCGCTAAAATCACCGATCTTCTTGGTCGGGTAGTTGGCCCCAGCAGAATCCAAGTTCCAACTGCGCGGCGCATCGACGATCAACAGAGCGCGGTGGTCTTCGCAGAGCTTGGCGGCTTTTTCGAGGGTACCGGCGATCGGCACGTCGACCACCGTGTTGGGCACGGTGCTGGGCGCGATCACGATCGTTAACGGCGGGATGCATAAAAGGTTAAAGAGATCGGCTTTGAGCAAGGCATAAATGCCGGTCTTGTCGTTCTCGCTGCCTTCGACCTCGGCTGCCGCACCCGCCGGAGTTGTAGCCGCGACACCGTCGTTGCCGCTGGCGGCGGTCGCCGGAACGGTCGCTGCTGCGGGACGCGCGTTACCGATCGAAACCAGACGAGCTAAACCAGATTGCTCCTCCAAGATCTTGCCCACGAAACGAGCGCTGTTCGAATCGCGTGAAACGTTGAGAAAAATTTCCCGCGCACCACTGCCGCCGCGTTTGTCGCTGTCGAGAAATTTGGCGGGATCGTCGAAGATCGTCAGGTTGAAGAGATTCGCGTCAGGCGGCGGCGTGACACTGGTCGCGTCTTTGGTATTGTGATCCACGGTTGCAACCAAGTTACGCCCCCACGTGCCAGGGCTCGAAGCGCGCAATACGTTGGTGCCGCCGAGATCAATCTCGGCAGCCGCCGCAGCGTCGCCGCCGGTTCGAGCAGCGACGCGGACAACCAACGCCTGGCTCCCGCCGTTGGTGAAAAACTGGCGCACCGCGTAGCTCATCATGCTGGCGCGCCACAACCCACCGAAGATCCGTTCGTAGTCCGCCGCGCTGTTGACCTTGACCGGTTCATCCAACGGCCCTTTCCAAGCTCTGCCGACAAACGCGGTAATAGACGTAGGCACCCCGGTAATCGTGCGCACGCCGCTGGGTATTTCTTCTATATAAACTCCCGGATAACTCAGTGCCGCTGGCATTGCTCGCCCTCCCTTGCTTTTACGTCAACTCGGCGAATCGGTCGTCGATACGCTATTGATTAAGATTTGCTGAGAAATGTTTCGATCTCGTCTGACTTCGCTTTATTCAATCCGTAGATTTGTTCCGATCGCCGAATCATTCTGGCCGTGAGCCAGCCTTTCGCCGTCAAAGATTCCAATGCGGTCCCAACTTCATCGCTGCGCCATCGGCTTAGGGTGTCCGCAAACCACCACTTGAGAATGCCGCTCAGTGTGTCCTTCGCATCGGGATGTTCGACGCAGTAGGTTAAGATTTCTCGCTGCAGCTTTTCCTGTCGATCGCTTGGACTTTCAGTGAGCGCCAGTTGCGCCAACGAATCCTTCACTCTCGCTTCGGGAGAGCAAATCGAACGCCAAGCGAACCGACGCTGAAACATGCTGGATTTGTAGGAATATTATTCGCGCCGACTCCTCTGCCCACGCGGCAAAATAGCCGCAGCAAAGCGCCTTAAAATGGGCAAGTAGCAATCTGTTCGATAACTTAGCGCCGCGGCATTTGTACCGCGGGGCGGCATGAATGTGCCGCATCTGAGAGGCGGATGAAGCTACAGCTTGAAAGAGGCACGATCCAACGAATATTTTCGGACAAGTCTTTGTAGCGTGCGGCGGTCTTTACCCGCTGCCTTGGCCGCTTGCGTGATATTCCCCTGATGTCGAGCAAGCAAGTCAGCCACATACGTTCGTTCGAACTCGCCGACGATGTAAGATTTGGCTCGACGCAGCGACTCATGACGCAACATTTCCTTTGATTGCCCCTCTGCAAGCTCGATGTCGGCGGCATGCAATACTGCGGCTTCGTTCAAAAGAGCTGCTCGTTGAATGACCGCTTGCAACTCACGAACGTTCCCCGGCCAACGATAATTGAGCAGCTTTTGCCGCGCCGCTTCGGACAGACGGTAGCGCTCGCAACCCGGCTGGTTGCCATAAATATCTAAAAAGTGTTCGGCAAGATGGAGCACGTCGGCGCCGCGCTCTCGCAACGCCGGCAGTGACAGCGAGAGGACATTTAAACGGTAATAAAGGTCCTCGCGAAAACATTTGAGACGCACCTTTTCTTCAAGATCACAATTGACGGCGGCGATTACCCGAACATCAGCAATAATGGAACGCGACGAACCGAGCGGACGATATTCTCCGTTCTGCAAGAAACGCAAAAGCTTAACCTGAGCCGGTGGACTTAAGGCATCGACTTCGTCGAGAAAAAGCGTCCCGCCTTCAGCTTCCGCGATCAAACCCTGCTCCGCGGATGAAGCGTCGGTGAAAGCGCCTTTGCGGTGTCCGAACAGCTCATTTTCAAACAAATGATCCGGTAGCGCGCCGCAGTTGACTGGAATGAACGGTTTTGAATGTCTTGCTCCCTGGTAATGAATCGCCCGCGCGACCAACTCTTTGCCGCTGCCGGTCTCACCGGAGATCAATACTGTAGCGTCGGTTCGCGCCAAATTGGCGGCTTTATTAATGACCGCCAGAAATGGCGGACTTTGACCGATCAGCGGCAGGTTTTTTGACAATCCTTTCAATTGCGTGTTCTGAAACGCAATCTTTGGCGGCTTGAAAAGCAGCAACCGCTCGCTGCGCAACAAAAGTTCGTGTTCGAGCGCCGAGCAAAATAGAAAATCGTCGGCTGCTGCAAGCGCTGATTGCATCTCCGCGTTGCGTACTCCAGTGCGACAGCATAGGATCACGACGATCAGCGCGTCTCTCCAACGGACCCGGCAGCCCTCGATCAGTTGCCTGCTGCCGACATCGGTGGTTAGCCGCAGAAACACAATATCCGGTGCTAACGGGATCGCTGCCAAGTCAACGCTCGGCGGCAGTTCTACCAGACCATCAAAGAATGCGGCACGCGCGAGCAATGGGCGCAATGAATCGCATTGCCTCTCGCCACATGACAATGTGCGCTGGTTCAGCAATAGAGTTGTGCTCATAGCCTTAACCGATCTCTATCTCTAGGACCGAACCTCCTAATCGAATGTGAGATAATTCGAACAAGCGTTTTACTCGTCCACGCGAGATTTATCCGGACACCGACGGCAGCTTCACCCAAACGATTCGTCAAATCTCCCAGTCGGTATTGGAAATTAATATAAAGATTTGGCTGAGTAATATGGATTGAAAAAGCAACCAACGTGCCACGAGACTAACAGCAGAACGAATTGAAAATATTGGTGACAATTCCGTTAAACTATCGTCATGATTTACCGCTGCATGTAGGAAGTGGACATCAAATGACCGTAGAAAGATACATCTCTCGTTGGTGACACACAGATTTGTAGATGCGAATGGAACCGCGTGTATTTTGCTGGCGGCGCATTTTCCCGTGACGCAACGCAAGGTGTGCAATTGGTATGTTATGATGTCTAGAACGGTGGTCGAATAAATGCATCCCGAGACCTGCTTACGTTGACAGTTTTTCGACGATTGTGTTAGGCAGATTTTATGAAAGTGATCGATTCCACCGACGACCAAGCAGTAGAACCCGGCGCCAGCCAACCCTATGTAGATAAACTCAGAGCCGTTCTCAACATCTGCCGACGCATGAGCTCGATGACCGACCTGTCGTCGCTCCAAGCGTTGATCACGCGCGAAGCCAAAGATTTGCTGCAGGCGGACCGCGTAAGTATTTTTCTTTTCGATCGCGACACCTGCGAGCTTTGGTCCGCGATCTCCGAAGAAGGCAACATTATGCGCTTCGATGCGCGATTGGGCATTGCCGGTGCGGTGGCGATGACCGGGCAGACGATCAACGTCGATAACGCTTATGAGCACCCGCTGTTTTATAAGGAGGTCGACGCCAAAACCGGGTATCGGACTCAAACTCTGCTCGCCGTGCCTCTACATAATTTGGACGGGGCCGTTATCGGCGTCGGTGAGGCGATGAACAAATTGAGCGGATTGTTCACCGACGAGGACGCGGAAATCCTGGGGACTTTGGCCGCGCACCTCGCCGAGCTCATCGAGAACTCGCCGATCGGAACCGATCTCAAAACGCAAACATTTGGACCGGTAAACGATCCCGATACACGGCTGATCCATGAGCTGTCCACGCAACACATTGTTGGAATGAGCGATCGAATCCAATCGATCATTCGGCTGATCGATCAAATTCGCCCAACCTCCGTCGATGTCCTCATCCAAGGAGAAAGCGGCACGGGAAAGGAGCTGATCGCGAAAGCCCTCCACCTCACCAGCCCGCGCGCGAAGTATCCGTTTGTCGCGGTCAATTGCGCGGCCTTGCCCGACAACTTGGTCGAGGCGGAATTGTTTGGGATCGAAAAAGGCGTAGCGACGGGTGTTGACCGGCGCGTGGGCAAATTCGAAGCTGCTCAAGACGGGACACTGTTTCTTGATGAGATCGGTGATCTTAGTCTGACGGCACAGGCCAAGATACTCCGTGTTCTCCAAGAACGTTCCATTGACCGCGTCGGTGGCCGAAATCCGGTGTCGATCGATGTGCGCATCATTGCCGCAACCAACCGAAATCTTGAGGCCTGCACGCAAGAGAAACAATTTCGCGAGGATCTCTATTACCGCTTAAGCGTCGTCCGCATCCAAACTCCGGCGCTGCGAGATATACGCGGCGACATTCCGATCCTTGCCAACCACTTTCTGCAGAAGCATTGCGCCGCGATGTCCACCGAATCCAAGCAATTCAGCGCCGCGGCAATGGATCGACTCACCGCCTATTATTGGCCCGGCAACGCACGCCAGCTCGAAAACGAAGTGAAACGGCTGGTCGCTTCCGTGCGCGCCAAAACGATCACCGAAGAGCAGATCACCCTCCAAACACCGTCTCAAGCGTCTCAAGCGGCGACCGAATTCCGGCCGGAACAGGGCCAATCACTCTTCACAGCCATTGATGCGCTCGAACGCCACATGATCCAGGAGGCCTTGAAGCAAACCGGTGGCAACAAGCTCAAAGCGGCGCAGGCTCTCGGACTGAGCCGTCAAGGTCTGATCAAAAAACTCAAAAAGTTCGATCTCCGGACGCCGATCTCGTAGCGCAGTCGGAAAATCGACACAGTCGTAGATAGAACCATCGCTCCACTGCTCCATCACTCCGACGACCCACTCATTTACCGCGGCGTCTGCAACCACCTTTCGGGTTCCAACCCCGGCCGGTCTTTATATTTCTCGGCAATGGCACGAACCTTCGGATGATCAGCAGTGGTGATTTTCCCCTCCTTATATACGTAATTTTCGCCGATCTTCAGATCGCCGCCGCGCAGTTCTGCCGAGACGTGCAGTAAATACGGAAACGTCTTGCTGCGCCGGCTGTTGCCCATATGAAAGTGAAAGCTGCTCCAGTGGTGATGCTCGATGAAGTGGCGGTACGGCGTGTTCGGACACTGGTGCGGCTCGATCATCGCTGAAGGATGTACGCCGCCGTGAAAGCCGCGCACTTCGTACGCCGCTTCGCCGAGATATTTGGCAATGAATTTGTAAAAGTGCGTCAGCGTCTCGGCTTCATCGCCGCCTTCGAACTTCTTGATGTAGCCTTTTTCGATGAAGACTTTGACCGGTTGTTTGAAGGGACAAGGCACGCCGATATGGCGCGCCCAGATCACGCCGACCTCGTTGATGATGCCGACGCCCTCGGCGTCGCGGGCGCGTATCGATGACCATACACCCTCGGGAAATGGACAATAAACACCGATATCGCGGTAGTGCGCGTAATCTTCCGTGTCCTCCGGCTTTACGACGTAGCCTTCGATGTGAGAGCCGTTCGGATGCGTCATCACCCACTTGGCGCCGGGCTTGGCGAGCGCGTTGGCTTGAATGCGAATCTCGGAAACCAGCTCGTAGGGGGTCAATCCCCAGTTGCTCGAAAGCAGTGAAGCCGTCGTCGCCATGTTGCGCGCATATTTGATATTGCGCTCTTCGAGTATGTCCGGGATCTCGCGCAACTCCTCTTCATAGGTGAGGTCGACGGCATTGCTGATCACCACATCGGCGGCGCGCATGGCATTGGCGACAATCGGCGGCACCCGCCACGGTTTGCTCGGATCGGCGCCATCGCCCCAGAGAACCATCGGGCGATAAGGAATATCGCACCAGACCACCGTCCCATCCGCGCCGCGCTGCACGATCGCCGCGTGCAACCACGAGATCGTTTCTCGATCAACAATATTGATCCCACCCGAGAGACCGTCGTTGGCGGCAACCAGGAGCACGTTCATGCCAGGCTTGACCTTGGCGCAATTATCGATCATATCGGCGACGGCGATCGCCGCTTGTTTGGGAATCAATGGCATAGAACTCACAACGTTCTCCGATCAAGTTTTCGTTCAAAGTTCCAGGTTCAAAAGTTCAACGTCAGACTCGGCCTCTTACCTTGAACCTTAAACGTTGAACTTTTGAACGAATTCTTTAAGACGCCGCCTTAACCTGATTTCGTTCACCTTCAACCAACGGCTGATACCTCGCGCAGAGCGCTTTCCAGCCCTCGGCCTTTTTCTTGGCGCGCTCGATCGTCGTGTCCGCAAATTTTATGATCGGCGTGCGCGCCGGACCTGGGTTAACGTAGCCGGCGAATTCAATGGGCAGTTTTGCCGTGGCTCCCTCGTTGCCGCCAGGCCGCTCGCCGCCGGCCGCAGCCATGATTTCGCTGATGACCTGCAGCGCTTCTTGATCCTTTCCGGCTCTCACTAGATTTCGCAGATGGAGCACCGGCCACGGCCCCATCCACGCATCGATGGACCAACAGCCTGCTGACCCCATTCTGTAATACGGAAACATCTGCGCCTGATTCGTCAGGACACTGATCTTGCCCCGGATGATGTCCATCAGCCGGACAAACTCGCGCGTATCGCGATGGCTGTCTTTCATGCCGACAATGTTTGGACACTTTACCAGTCTGGGAAACACCGAGACCGGAATTTTCACTTTGTGGTTGACCGGATTGTGATAGATGAGAAAGGCCAACTTGGGAAACATCTCTGCGATCTGCGTGTAAAAGTCAGCCATGTATTCCGGCGACTGCGCATCATAATACGGCACGCCGAGCAATGTCCCATCGCCGCCGATGTCTTGGACGAACTTCAACCGCTCGACCACTTCGCGCGCATTCGGGCTGGTTGCGCCGATGAACAGAGGCACGCGTTTTTTTACCGCTTCGACGGTTGCCACGGCCAGAGTCTTGTACTCGTCCCAATCGAGGTTGTAGCACTCGCCGAAACTTCCGGTGGTGGTGATCACGTCGATCCCATCATTGATCATCCGGTCGACGCCGGCCTTCAGATTGTCGACATCGATAGTGTTCTTCGAATTCAGATCGCCGGCATCCTTAGTCGAAAAAGACGGCATCATCGCCATCACGCCTTGGACATCTTTCGCAGTAACCATAGTGAACCTCCTCAAATCGCCACAGATTTGATAGAGACATAGCTGGAAATGGTCGCGGTTGTAAAGTCCAAGTTGCGTCGAGTTTCTCCAATTTGGTACATACTCGGTGAGGGAAGAGTTTAAACCGTTTGAACAGCGTGAACTTCAAGGAGACGAATCATGTCTATCCCTGCTGTATCTGAAGCAAAAAACCGCGAACAGCTCCACAAGAAATTTGCCGAGATGGGTCTGCGGGGCTACTGGCAGCTCGAACGCGACGATCACCGCATGGAGCCCAGAATCTGGCGCTGGAAAGAACTCTATCCGGTGCTCATGGAAACCAGCGAGGTGATTCGCATCGGCCCCGACTCATTCCGTCGCAACGTCGGCTTGGAGACCGGAAGCCGAACGGTTTCCTTCGGCTTCCAAATCGTTCTGCCCGGCGAGAAAGCCGCAGCGCACCGCCACACCAACAGCGCCCTGCGCTTCGTCGTCTCCGGCGGCGGCGCTTCCACGACGTCCGATGGCGAGCCCATGACCATGCAGCCGGGAGATCTGCTCATTCAGCCGAATTTTGCCTGGCACGATCACGCGAACAATTCCAAAGAGCCGATCATCTGGATCGACGCATTGGACAG
>WNGO01001050.1_pt1 | contig 27345 bp, 23 predicted proteins | sample 5400511 | NCBI WGS metagenome assembly WNGO01 (sample SAMN13153380, study PRJNA577476) | soil metagenome | isolation source: 20 cm soil or saprolite under Garry oak tree replicate 2 | place: USA:California | collected 2016-06-15 | reverse complement strand
AGGATGCCTACACCCCTGGAAAAGAAGGCACGGTAGCCGGCGGGTCCAAGCACACGCTGCGGATTGATGCGCAAGGGAGAGTGTGGGCTACCGGCGGTCCGTTAACCATGTTCGATCCGAAGGCTGGAAAATTCACGCGATTTGAGGAGATTCCCACAGCGTACGGCTTGGCAATCGACAAGGATGGCAATTGTTGGTTTGCGGAGTACACCCCGAACGGCAAAATCGGGAAGATCGATGGAAAGACGCTCAAGGTGACGAAGTGGTCTCCGCCAACAACGGACGCCCGCCCAAGGCGCATTCAAATTGATTCCGACGGGACGATTTGGTTTGCCGAATTTGAGGCAGGCAAGATTGGCCAGTTCGACCCGATGACAGAGACTTTCAAGGAGTTTTCATTGCCGGGGCCGGAGGCGACTCCTTACGCGCTGGCGATCGACAAGAATCACAGTGTTTGGTATTCCTCCGAACATTTAGACGTGATCGGGAATCTCGATCCAAAGACCGGGCACGTCACCGAATACCCCTTCCCGCAAGCGGAGAATACGATGCGGGAATTCTATCTCGATGCGCAGGGGCGGATGTGGTTCGGCTCGCCCGCGAATAACAAGGTTGGATACTTCTACCTCGCTGGAGGGACGGAGCGCGCGAGCATGTAGTTCAGCGGCAGCAACGTTTTCCTCGCGCCCAGGTGCGTCATCTTTGGAATGGGCACAACCTGAACGAGCAGGAAGTTTTTGCGGGTGCCCCACCCTTTGCGATTTTCAAAGGGTGGGGGTTTAGATTCAACGGCGACCGGGAACGAAAATGTGGAGTCCGAATCCCCCACCCTTGCAAAAACCGCAAGGATGGGGCACCCACGGGATCAAAATCTCAAGTTCAGCCCGCGAGTTCAAAATCTCAAATTCAACTTCCCTTCAAGCGCGCGCCGCGGCAGCCTGGCGCGATATCTGCTTGCTGAGTCGCGGGTAGACCTTCAGCGCGTTGCCCTCGAAAATCTTTCGCTTATCCTCGGCGCTGAGCCAGGAAACCCCGTCAACGTAACGCTTCGTGTCGTCGAAGTAGTGTCCTGTCTCCGGATCGATGCCCTTGACCGCGCCCACCATTTCCGACGCGAACAAGATGTTGTCGGCGGGAATTACTTTCGCGAGCAAGTCGATCCCGGGCTGGTGGTAGACGCACGTATCGAAATAAACGTTGTTGAGCAACAGTTCTTTTAACGGCGGACGCTTCATGTCCTGCGCCATGCCGCGATAGCGCCCCCAGTGGAACGGCACCGCGCCTCCACCATGGGGAATGACGAACTTTAGCGTAGGAAAATCCTTGAACAGGTCGGAGGTCAGGAACTGCATGAACGCGGTCGTGTCGGCGTTGAGATAATGCGAGCCCGTCGTGTGGAAAGCGGGATTGCACGTGGCGGTCACATGGACCATCGCCGGCACATCGAGCTCGACCATTTTTTCGTAGAGCGGATACCACCAGCGGTCGGTGAGCGGCGGCTCCTTCCAGTAGCCTCCTGAAGGATCGGGATTCAGATTGCAGCCGACAAAACCCAGCTCATTTACGCAGCGCTCGAGCTCAGGAATGCAGTTGCCCGGCGGCACTCCCGGCGATTGGGGCAATTGGCAGACGCCGATGAAATTCCTGGGATACAGGTTGCAGACGCGGTGGATCATGTCGTTGCAGATCTGGGACCAGGCCACGCTGGTGGCTCCGTTGCCGACGTGATGGCCCATGGCGGAGGCGCGCGGCGAAAAAATCGCGATATCCGTTCCGCGTTCCCGCTGAAACTTCAGTTGCGCCGGCTCCAATTTTTCGCGGATCTCATCGTCGCTGATGCGCAATGGTCCCGGACCCTTGGAAGGATCATGCAAGGCGGCGACTTGCTGCTTGCGATATTCGAGCAATGCGGCCGGCTCTGACGTGTAATGCCCGTGGCAATCAATGACCATTTCTTCATCCTCTTAAAGAGCCAGTAAGCGAGTAGCACAGGCTTCAGCCTGTGAGGTTTGGATCTTCGCACGAGCTAGAAAGCGCACAGACTGAAGTCTGTGCTACTAAAACATTCCCCGTCACCCCGCGATTTAGTTCCAGCTTTGCTTACTCTGGGGCGCGATCCAGATATTCCACGCCCAGCGCTTGGAGTTTGGCACGAAGGCCGTACATGTCGAGCCCAAGCTTTCCCGCCTTCAACTGCTCGCGGTTTCGAGCTTCTTTGGCAAGGCGCTCCTCGCTCAGACGGACCACTTCTGCCGCCTCGCGGCGCTGGACTACGACCACTCCATCGGTATCGGCCACGATGACGTCGCCGGGATGAACGATTGCTCCGGCGCAAACGACGTCGATATTCACCGAACCGGCGGTTTCTTTCACGGTTCCCATAGAGTGAATCGCCTTCGAGAATACGGGGAATTGCATCGTTGTTATATCCGCGACGTCGCGCACACCGGCCTCGATCACCACTCCGGCAATGCCGCGCGCCTGGCATGAAGTCGCCAGCAGCTCGCCGAACATCCCGTCGGTAGATTCGGATTTTGTGGTCACGACGAGGACATCGCCTTTGCGGCACTGCTCAATGGCGGCGTGAATCATCAGATTGTCGCCAGGATGGGAATAGACAGTCACGGCCGGTCCGGCGATACGCGCTCCCAGATAGATGGGCCGCATGTAGGGCAGCATCAAGCCTGTGCGGCCTTGCGCCTCGTGCACCGTGGCGACGCCAAATTCCCCGAGCTTGCGGACCAGGCCCGCGTCGGGCCGCTCGATATTGCGAACGATCACCGGTTTCATGAAAAATCCTCCGTAGACTGCAAATAATCCGTCAGGTACGTCTGCGTGTGAGCGCTTTCATTTCCTACCAATATCATTGAACGAGCGCGCTAGGATTGGTGACGGCCATGCGGCGGATCTGATCGACGGTGAATCCGCCATCCAGCAGTCGCTGCGCAAACATGGCAAAACCTTCCGCAACCGGAGGGTTGATGGTTTGGCCCAAATCTGTCGAGAGCACGCAGCGTTCAGGCCCGGCCTTACGAATCGCCGCGAGCACGCCGTCCCATGGAGCTTTCCCCGTGTACATCGTCGTGAAGCAGTGCTCGATGAACGCGCCCATTTGCGCGAGCTCGTGCTGCTCGTCGGCCGTAAGATTCTGCGAGGGAAACTCAGCGTGGGTGACGACTACTCTTTGGGCGCCCATTTCGCGAGCGGCTTTTACCAACGCGAAAATTTCCGCACGCCCGATGTGCCCTGTCGCGAGGATCATGTTGTGCTTCGCGATCAGCTCGACGCAGCGTCGCGCGGCTTCGGAAACTTTGCCGTTGGAATCGAGCACTGTGATCGGCGGAGGGGCAATTCCCGTGGCCGCCAGTTCACGCTGAATTTTCGCCCAGAAAGGGAGTTTCACATTCGGGCCGTCCAGGCGGCCCGCGGTTTCGTTGGCCGCGTCCACCGTCGGCATCCACACAATCTTGCAGCCCGAGCGGCCCGCGAGCTCGACCGCAACGGGATTGAGGCCGCCCACGGAATGATTCAGCGTGATGGCTCCAAACGCCGCGATGCCCGGCACGGCGCGCGTGACGACTTTTGCGCGCTCCGCCGTGGGAAAATAATGTGACTTGAGAACGAACCCGCGCAAGCCGCGAGCCAGAAATTCCTTCGAGAGGTCCAAATCGTCGATCCGCCGCTCGATCACATCCGGCGCCACGTGCACCTGCAAGTCATATCCGCCCTTGAGCGCTTCCCAGGCCGCGTCCGATACGGGCATCGCGGATGCACTCGCTCCGCTGCCGGGACCGGCTGGTGACGTTGAACTCATTTTATTAAATTCCCCTTTCCAACTTGTCGAGCCTATGCGCTCTGCGAGGATGAAATTTAACCAGGAAGTCAGTTTGAATATCTAGCCGCAAAAGTATATAACACGCCGCTTATTTTATGGCGTCTCGGTCTTCCGTTTAAGTCAAGGTTTGGATCATTCCGCCATCCACTTGCAGGGTCGCACCCGTGATGTAAGACGCCGCATCGGAGAGCAAAAACGCCACGGCGCGGCCGAACTCGTCGGGGTCGCCATAGCGGGCCATCGGAATACTGGCAAGCGATAGTTTCCGCTGTTCTTCAGCGCTGATTCCACGCTTCTTGCTGTTAGCCTCATCTATTTCCCGCACACGGGCGGTTTCTATTCTGCCAGGGACAGCGTGGTTCACGCGGATTCCGTGACTGGCATATTCGTTGGCGAGAGTCTTCGCGAGAGCCGCCACCGAGGGACGCAAAATATTGGAGAGCGCCAAATTCGCGATGGGCTGCTTGACGGAGGATGAAGTCAGCATCACGACGCTGCCTCGTTTACGGTCCACCATCGAAGGGATGACCTCTCGAACCATTCGAATCGCGCTGAGTACGAGCAGTTCGAATGCGCTTTGCCACACCTGGTCGTCAAAAGATAGCGATGGTCCGGCCGGTGGCCCGCCTGAATTCGTGACCAACAGATCGACGGGGCCAAAGCGCGCGACCGTCGCCTGACGCCATTGGGTGATGCCATCCGCCGATCGGACATCGGCAGTGAATCCGAACGCACCTCCGCCGCCGAGCTCTCCGATTCTGTGCGCGGCTGTTGCGATAGCTGCGGAATCGCGCGAGACCATCGAGACCAACGCGCCCTCTTGCGCGAGGGCGCGTGCCACGGAAAAACCCAGGCCCTTGCTCGCGCCCGCAACCATGGCTACTTTGCCCTTCAGGCCGAGATCCATTCCACCCCCTGTCTTTCATCAGCGGCGCGCGGTTGCCACCGCGACTTCGGGCACCTTGCTGGCGTTTTGGCCGCGGCCAACCAGTAATATCGTCGCAGCCCCCGCTGCCGCTAACGCCACCAGCGGAAGCATCGCTATCGGGTAACTCCCCGTCGCATTCTTGATATAGCCCAACAAATACGTTGTGCCAAATCCGGCGAGATTGCTGATCGCATTCATCTGCGCCAAACCCGCGGCCGCAGTGCCAACCGAAAGTAATTCAGTCGACACCGCCCAAACGGGTCCCTTGCCCGCATAGATACCAATAACGGCGAAACACAAGATGATAATAATTGAAAATAGTGAGTGAAACACGAGGGCTGATGCCAAGCTGACCGCCGTTAGCAAGAGAGGCAAGGCGGTGTGCCAGACTCGCTCGCCCGTTTGATCAGATCGCTTCCCCCACCAGACCATGATGACGGAGGCCAAGGCAAAGGGGATGGAATTGAGGAGGCCGGTCTGCATGTTCGTGAGGCCGTAGGATTTGATTATTTGCGGCTGCCAGATTTGCAGGCCGCTGCTGATCGCCGTGCTTCCCGCCAAAACGACGCTGAGCGCTAGAACATGCTTGTTGCACAACACACGCCACACGCCGATTTGTCCCACCGACCGTGTTCCCCCGCTCTCCCCCTGGAGTTTTCCTAATAGCCAGCCGCGCTGCTCGGTGTCAAGCCACTTCGCGCCAGTTGGCCGGTCGTTCAGCAGAACAAGGCAAGCCAGTCCCAGCAAGATAGCGGGCGCTCCCTCCATAATGAACATCCATTGCCAGCCGCGGAGCCCAAGCCACCCATTGGCTCCCAGAAGCGCCGCCGAGATCGGCGACCCCAGGAAACTCGAGACCGGAATCGCGACGGTGAACCATCCGACCACCCGCGCACGATATTCGGCCGGGAACCAGTAAGTAAGATACAGAATTACGCCGGGGAAAAATCCGGCTTCGGCGGCGCCCAGCAAAAGGCGCATCACATAGAACGAGCGCGGACCCGTCACCATGGCCATGCCGGCAGCCAGAACTCCCCACGTGATCATGATGCGCGCAATCCAAAGGCGCGCCCCGACTTTCTGCAGGATCAAGTTACTCGGCACTTCGCATAAAAAATACGACACGAAGAAAACGCCACTGCCAAAACCAAACACGGCGGGTGACATGTGGAGATCCTTGACCATCTGGAGAGCGGCGAAACCCACATTGACGCGGTCAAGGAAAGAAACGAAATAGCAGACCATCAAAAAGGGAACGATACGCAGGGCGACCCGCCGCATCGTCCTTGCCTGGAGAACGCTAGGGCCCGGCGAGTCGGAATTGGCAGTCACGCGATTGGCTTCCTCCGGCCACATCTTTTTCGAAGATGCCGCCACCGCGTTAGACCGTTGACGGCACTCGAATCCGGATTCATGCAGGATTTTATTAGGCCAGCTTTGTTTTTGAAAGCGCCAAATCTCGCACCCGTTTGCCCGTTCACAGCCTCACTACTTCGCTTGGGGCGGCGACGGCTTGCGCTATTCTGCACCACAGCCCGCGATACTACTAGCCGTCGAAATGTTTGCGCAGCGGACATATTTATGGTCACACCTTCCGGAATTTAACACAGAGAACACGGAGATAAACCACAGAGAGCACCGAGGGTCTAGTCGAGAAGATGCGGAATAGACGCCTGTGAGAGGCAGGCGGATTTCTCTGTGGTTCTCTGTGATTCTTTGTGTCCTCTGTGTTGCGCTTTTCGGGATTTAACACAGGGGCACAGCAATCCTTACCCGTGAGCGCAGTGGCACTCGCGCGCAATCATAGTTCTGGCCGGCGGCCGTGGAAGGCGTCCTCTAGCAGCGCGCGAATGTCCTCACGAGTGGGCTGCCGCGGATTGTAGTACGGGCTTTCGGTCGCGAACGCCGCAGCCCTGTCCAGCCCGTCGGCAGGCATGCCGATGTCTTTCAACGCGGTGGGCGCACCAAGCCGATTTGTCAGATCGAAGAGTCCCTGACCGGGTCCCGCGCTGCGAAGAATTTCGGCGACGGGCGCAAGTTTCTCAGGCACGGCGCGCGCGTTGAAGCTCACCACGTGAGGCAGCACGACCGTGTGCGTTTCCGCATGGGGCAGATCAAACGAACCGCCGAGGACGTGGCAAAGTTTGTGATGCAGGGCCATGCCGACCGAGCCGAGCACCGTGCCGCACAACCACGCGCCGTAGAGCGCTTTCGCGCGCGCCGCAGGGTCGCGCGGCCGGTCGAGAATGGCGGGCAAGCCTTCAGCCATCGCGCGGATGGCCTCGAGCGCCATGAGCGTCACAATCGGATTGCGATCTTCCGCATACAGTCCCTCGACCGCGTGAGCGATGGCATTCATTCCACTCGTCGCCGATAAACGCGGCGGCAGCGTAAACGTAAGTTCCACATCGTAGATGACAACCTCGGGCTGAACCTTCGGTGAGCGCAGAGTCTTTTTTCTGCCTTCACTGGTTTCCCCAAGAATATTGGTCATTTCGGATCCGGCATAGGTTGTCGGCAAAACGATCTGCGGCAGATCCGTTCGCAGGGCAATCGCTTTTCCCAGGCCCGTCGTGGAGCCGCCACCCAGCGCAATTGTCGCGTCCGCTTTCGATTCGGTTACGACCTGCAGCGCTTTTTCGGTGACCTCAACCGGGGTGTGCATCGTGGCCCCGGAGAAGACGCCCGCAACGTCCATTCCGAGTTTTGCCGCGAGAGCCTGCGCCTCATTCTTCTGCTCCGGAGTCGAAAGCACGAGCGGACGTTTGACCCCGATCCGGCGCGCCTCCTCGCCCGCCCGCGCGCTCGTGCCGGAACCGAAAACAACTCGGGTCGGCAGACCGTTGTAGACAAAAACTTCATTACCAATTGTCATTCGATGGCCTCTGGCGATCGGGAAGTATTGTTATGCGCAGGAAGTAGGCGAAGTAGGCGAATCATTTCATGTGCATCTTACCCAGAAAACTCAAAAGCCGCATGCCCCGACCCGGTCGGGGTATGCGGCACCGAAATTCTCTCACACCGTAAGGCTTTGGCTACACGCCAAAGTTCTTTAGTCATGTCCCTCGATATGAGCTTCAAGATGCTTTGCACATGCCTCTGCTGTCGTCTGCTGGCCGTGCATAGTGCTCTTCTTGTCGACAGCGTACGCGTAAACGATCGCGCCGGTTCGGCGATCCGTCATTGTAATGCTGGCGGCATTATCTGAGTGGATGTTTCCCATAACTACAATTTTTGCCCATCCCGCTTTCTTATCCACAGACGTGCCGGTGATCACGTAATCGGCCAGCCTTTGGTCGGCAACGGGCACTAGTTGGACTTTCTTCTTCCCGAGCGCGGCCGCAAGGTAATTCTCGAAGCCTTCCATAGGCGCAATGTAAACCTTTGAGCCGGGGACAATCTTCATACTTGCCGACGTTGCCGAAGCAAGCGTCATAGCCGTAACAGGCGCCTGGGGACTCACGGAAGGTCCAACTGGAGTGGGGCTTGCTTCCCACACTTGAGCGTTTGCCGGAACCGCAACTTGCTTTATCGCGTGACAGGCCATCCCGTTGACGAGCGTTTCTTCAGGACCAAGGGCATCTCCCGTTGGGGCGAAGTCGCGGCACCGCATTTGAACTGTCGTGGTTGGCTGCTGGGCGAGTGTGCTCCCCGCCGCAATCAAGAGGCCGAATAAGATTGCGAAGTTCTTCATGGAATAACCCTCCGATTCGGAGCATGGGGGACAAGATCGTTGGCAGACCTGGTACCTTCGTACTACTGTAGGCAAACAATTACATGGTCGAAGGGTCAGGGTAGGACAATCTGCGATTGCGTACCCTTGCTCAGCGCAAGAGACTTAATCGGGAAATCATTGTATTGGCGCGTGGCCCGGTCTTTTGCTCACCCATATATGTGATTGATTTCTGGTAACGAGAATAACCAAGTTACGTCCGCTTGATTCGGAGCGTCAACACCAGCACTGCGGAAAGGAAGAGCGCTGCGACCATGAAGACCAGGCTAAAGCTGAACGACCCCGTGAGGGTGCGCAGGTAGCCGACGAAATAGGGGCCGACAAATCCTCCCAGGCCCCCGACTGAGTTGATGAGCCCGATGGATGCGGCCGCTGCCGATTCACTCAGCATGGCCGTTGGCAGTTGCCAGAAGCTGGGCATGAAGGCCGTCGTGCACGCGCCTGACAAAATCAGTAAGCCGAGACCGAGCCAGAGGTTGGCCTGGAAACCCACCGCGAGAGCCATAAATGCGCCGCAGAAAAACAAAATCAAGCACGTGTGCCAGCGGCGTTCCCCCGTGCGGTCAGAGTGCCAGCCGTTCCAGAGCATTACGACGACGCCCAATAGATAAGGCAATGCCGCGATCAACGTCACCGTCAGATTGGGGAGTCCCGTCGCGCGTTTGAGGATCGTCGGGAACCAGAAATTGAATCCATAAAGTCCAACGAGCGCGAAAAAATAGACCGACGCCAGCAGAATCACTTTTCGGCTGCCGAGCGCCTGGCTTACCGTCCATGCGCCTGCGGCTGCTTTTGATTCCTTCTCGCGCTGGAGCTCGCCCATGATCCATTCCTGCTCGTCCGCGGGCAGCCAGCCGGCCTGGCGCGGCCAATCGGTCAGGCAGAGCAGCGTGAGAATGCCGAGCAATACGGCCGGAATCCCTTCCAGGATGAACAACCATCTCCACCCGGGAATGCTGAGCCAATGCACTCCCAACAGCCAACCGGCCAGCGGCGAACCCAAAACATTTGCGACAGGAATCGCCGTCATGAACAACGCGCCGGCCCTGGCGCGATCCTCATGCCGGAACCAATGCGTCAGGTAGACGATGACGCCTGGGAAAAAACCTGCTTCCGCGAGACCCAAAAGAAAACGGGCGATATAAAATTGCATCGGCGTATGAATCATGGAGACCAGTATGGTGACGAGTCCCCAGGTAACCAGGATGCGCGCAATCCATTTCCGAGCGCTCCAGCGCTCCACAATGAGCGCTCCCGGAATCTCAAACAGGAAGTAACCGGCAAAAAAAATGCCTGCGCCCAAACCAAATACGCGATCGGTGAAACCCAGGTTGTGGGACATCTCAAGGCCGGCAAAACCCACGTTGACCCGATCCAGATATGCGATGAAGTAAAGGATGAAGAGGAAGGGCAAGAGCCGCCAGGCGATGCGGCGCCGGGCTCGTTCTCCTAGGTTTGATATTTTGGTTTCATCGTTCATTGCGCCCGTCGCTTGTATCACATTCCAAGCTGGCCTTACACCTGGAGAAGAAACATATGGTTCGAGCGCAACAATCAGGAAAAGAACGCGGCGCGCCGATTCTCACGCACATACGGAGAAAACGGAGGCGGCGTGCGATACAATATTTGTGCGTGCTCCTATCTCGAATTTCTCGTGAGCGCGTGACGGACTTACTCTTGCATTTGAGTTTGATGTGTCGAATTTCGGCGCGGAATGTGGCCGCCTCTGGTAGCACAGACTTTAGTCTGTGTGCTTTTCCGCCCGCGCGAAGATCAAAACCACATAGGCTGAAGCCTGTGCTACTGGGATGTGCCGGACCTGCTTAAGGCAAGGCGGGTCGAGTACTTCGAAAAATATGGCGGATTTAATTCCAACGGCGGAAGAAGTTCAACCCACAAATACCCCCACGCCCGGACCTTCCGGGCAAAGCCGCCTCCCCGCAGTATTTCGATCGCTGAAACACCGCAATTTCCGCCTGTTCTTCGGGGGGCAATTGATTTCGCTGATCGGCACCTGGATGCAGACCATTGCTGAAGCGTGGCTCATTTACCGTCTCACCGGATCATCGGTGCTCCTGGGATTGCTCGGCTTCGTGGGCCAGATTCCCATCTTCCTGTTGTCACCGATTGGTGGCTTGGCGGCTGACCGCTGGCCCCGCCAGCGCGTTGTGATCACGACGCAAGTCGCATCGATGTTGCTGGGATTTACGCTGGCGGCGCTTACTCTCACGGGGCGCATACGCGTGTGGGAAATCATCATGCTGGCAACGCTGCTGGGCGTGGTGAACGCGTTTGATGTGCCGGCGCGGCAATCGTTTCTGATCGAGATGGTGGGGCGCGAGGATTTGCTGAACGCGATTGCCCTCAACTCTTCGATGTTCAACGGCGCGCGCGTGGCCGGACCTGCGGTCGCCGGTCTGCTGGTCGCACGGATTGGCGAAGGCTGGTGCTTCTTCGTAAATGGAGTGAGCTATATTGCCGTCCTCGCGGGCCTGCTGATGATGCGCATTGAAAATTCGCTGGTAGCCCACGACGGCAGTTCACCCATCGAAAAGCTGCGTGAAGGATTCCGATTCGTTCGCCACGCCAGGCCGATTCGCACGCTGCTGATTCTGCTGGGAGTTGTGAGTTTCATGGCGCTTCCTTTCAGCGTGCTGATGCCGATCTTCGCCGACCGGATTTTGCACGGGGGCGCATCGGCCTACGGAAACCTGATGGGCGCCGTGGGATTGGGCGCGATGTTCGGCGCGCTGTCGCTCGCGATGCGGCAGGAATTGCGCGGCCTCGGAAAAATTGTCGCCTACTCGGCAATTGGATTGGGCGCATCACTGACTCTCTTCGGCGCATCTCGATGGTTTTGGGCGTCGTTCGTGGCGCTGACGCTGGCGGGCTTCACTATGATGATGCAGTTTACGTCCATCAACACTTTGATTCAGGCCATGGTGCCGGACCAACTGCGCGGGCGTGTGATGTCACTGTACTCGATGATGTTTCTGGGAATGGCTCCGCTCGGTTCTCTGGTTGCCGGAACGCTGGCGGATCGGATCGGCGCACCCGTCACTGTCGCGCTGGGAGGTCTTGCAAGTCTCGCTGGCGGTATCGTCTTTGCGCGCAAGTGGCCTTCCATGCGCGGTCCCGCGCGCGAATTGGTTGCGGCACAGGGGATGATGCAGCCACAATCGCCGCCGGCAGTCACTTCCCCGCGAGAGCCGTAGTGGGCTAGGTGGGCTTTGGTAGCGCAGGCACTCTTGTGTTCAGTCTCATGACATCCTTCACATTGGCGGGCTCCGAGTAGAGCCCGCACCCGTTGTAGACCATGCGACGCGGCGCACAGCCGACCCATCATAGGGGCTCGGGGTGAAGAGTGGCTGAGCTACTGCCAGACAGCGCACTGGAGCGCCGTCTGCATCAAAATAGTACTTGACAAGGCTCATAAAATCTGCTAGCAATACACTCATAGAGGTCAGAGGTGGTCCAAAACCCACCTCGGCCATAACATGCCACCTCTTCGGAGGGGCGAGAAACTTTCGCGTAGGAGGTATGTCATGACCAAAGTAAGTCGTTTTGTAACCATTACCTTAGCAACCATCCTGTTTGCAGCTTCTGCGGTTGCAGGGGACACGCATCCGAACTTCAATGATGATTTGATCCCGCCTGACCCGCACTACATGCTCTACCAAGACTGGCTGGCGCACGAAGTGCGGCACCAGCTCGTGCTGTTGCCGTTTTACTCGGTATTCGACAACCTCGAATACAAGATCAACGGCAGTGAAGTGACACTTCTCGGTCAGGTTACGCGGCCAACTGTGAAGCTCGATGCCGAAAATGCAGTGAAGGCAATCGAGGGCGTCACCAAGGTTATAAATAACATTGAGGTGTTGCCCGTTTCTCCCATGGACGACCAAATTCGGCGCGCTGAATTCCGCGCTATTTACAGCGAGCCAGCACTGCAGCGGTACGCCTTCGGACCCGTGCCACCGATCCACATCATCGTCAAGGGCGGGCATGTGACGCTCGAAGGCGTCGTCGACAACCAGGGTGACAAGAACCTGGTCTCCATTCGGGCGAACAGCGTCCCAGGGGTCTTCTCGGTAACAAACAATCTGCGGGTCCAATCCGGTGAATAATTAGAGCAAGCGGCTGGGGGGCAGTCTCTGACTGTCTCCCAGCACTTGGCCTCGAGAAATGAATTCGCTTGTGCGTCACCGGGTGCAGAGGATGAAGCGATCTTAAGTCGTCTTGGAAACTGCGTCCTCTGGCTCCCGTCCTTTTCACAAACAAAGGAGGTCGTTCGCGATGAGATTGCGTAACGGGATAATGGAACTCATTGTTTGTTTGGTTCTGATCGGACTGTCCGTTGTCGGCGGAGTATCGGCGTTCGTGACAGGTCTGCGGCGCGATATCGACGGACTGTTGCTTATCCTTGTGTGTGTTCTGATCGGCAGCATTTTTTCGACTATGTTATTCGTTCTGGCAAAACAGGAAGGCTGGCTTGCCCATCTGTCGCTGCCACGAAGGCGATCTGTGGTTGGATCTCCCCACATCCAGAAGCCTGTCGTCGAGGAGAGCTAGCCGGCATCTCTCGAAGAGATATGTTCAAAGGTCACTGTTTAAGGAGTTTGCCTAACTAATTGGGTCGTGGATCAGAGGGTCAACTGCTGGATCATGTTGCAGACTTGCTCGACAAAAATCGACAGGCGCTTTTCTGCATCGGTATGGTACAGACTCATCAAAATTCACTATCGCGTGTTTGGGGTCCATATTTGCCCGGCGAAGATTTGAATCAGTGTGCCGGTTTCGTCGTATCCGCCGCGCTTTTTGCCGCCGCCGACGGCTTGAACGCCAGCTCGACGAACCGGAAATCCTTGTCGCTTCCATTTTTTAAGGTCCGGGGCGGGGCGCCTTTTTCAAACCATAGAAATTCCCCCGCGCGCAGCAATTCGTCCGGACCTTTGCCCGATGCCGGTGTGATGGATGCCGGATCGAGAGCGACGAGTAATTCGGATTGGGCCGGATTGGCGATATTGGTGTTCTGGTGTGGAGGGATCCGCACGGACTGGACGCGCGTCTCGTTCGAAGCAAATTGCGGCAGATCGATGCGTTTGGAGGACGATGCCTTTGCCGCAACAGCGGGACAGTTCAACGGCTTGCCGGGAAGAACAGTGGCGCAGAGATTGTGCTCGCCGGTTTGCGGATGGAGGAGCTCGATCGCGATGGTGTGGTACGCCGAATGGCCGTCATTACGTGTCGAGTGAACGTAGCCGCTGAGTTGCATGCGCACCTGGCCGTCTGCATTCTTGGTGTGTACGTCCGGCTTTCCGGGAATACCCACTGTGACCGTCTGGTCGCCAATGGCAATCGCGACCGCGTCCTTGTTGTGCCGATGCAACAGAAGGGAATCGCCGGCGGCGGCCTCCGCGTTGTAGACATTCACATAATCGTTGTGAAGCGCCAGATGGTGATGGGGCTCCTCGGCCATCGTGATGATCGAAGGCGCTTGCGCGGCAAGCGGCAGCGGCAAAATCAGCAGCACGGCGAGCCACGCATTTTTCGATTTCATTCGGCCTCTTTTCTGAAGGATCTCGCGAAGCCCCGTCCGAAATAATTTTCAATCCATCGCAAGCATGTACGCGCGGAAACCGGACACGTCGCACCCAACCTTCTTGAGAAGATTGAGAATTTAATCTATGCCGGATCAAACGCCTCGTCAATCTGCAGAGTGCATGGTCATGCACTGGCACAGCTGTGCGGCCATAACACGCATGTTAATTTCCCCGGCGCGCATTTTTTGTGTTATGGTTCGCGGCGAGAGGAAGCCGGAATGATCTCCGCACCCAGGCATTTCCCCTCTTGTGTCGATTTGGAAGGATACCACAAGGGGTAGACATTTTGAGCACGGACCAACAACATTTTGTGCTTTCTCGTCGGTTTTCACTTGACAGAATTTTCGCTGTTGTTTACATTGCGTCCTCAGATTCAGGCGGAACGTGGTTTGGCGAGCGGCCGGCCCATTCACTCCGGGAACACCGCATCACCATTGCACGCAACCTGTCGAGCTCAATCGCTACATCGAGGGGGTACCCTTCCACTCTCTATCGTCGGCGCTCCCAGCGCTGCCGGCGCGGCGTAGCGCAAAAATCGTAGGCGCTCGAGTGGAGCCAACGGGATGTGCAGGGGGGAATAGTTTTCTATTGATGTTTCGGAATTCCTGGCTCATCCAGTCGAATCTAGTGGTTGCCTGCTGAGAATCAGGCAATTGCGAACTCCCGGCCCATTCGGGAGTAAAATAAGGAGGTTCCCTCTGCGCGGGGGAGCCTACCTGCGCGGAGGCGAGAATGGCGTACACGAACATGGCTGTAAACGAAAAAACGCTCCAGTCGAAACCGGCAGCTACCGCCGATGTAGACGTCCGTACGGGCCTGGAGTTCCAGCGGAAATTTACGGATGGAAAGGTTTCCCCGTTTGACGCGGTCGAATGGGAACGCCGCGTGGCGCTGATCGGCAACGAGAAGGGTAAGACGATTTTCCGTCAGGAAAATGTGGAAGTGCCGAAAGGCTGGTCGCAGACCGCAACGAACATCGTGGCGTCGAAGTATTTTCACGGCAAGCTCAACACGCCGGACCGCGAAGGCTCGGTGCGCCAGCTCATCGGCCGCGTCGTGAACACGATCGTCAAATGGGGCGAGCAAGGCGGCTACTTCGCCCACGGGCCATCGCGTGACGCCTTCCGCGACGATTTGACGCACCTGCTGGTCGAGCAGAAGATGGCCTTCAATTCGCCGGTGTGGTTCAACGTGGGCGTGCAGCCCAAGCCGCAGTGCTCGGCCTGCTTCATCAACTCCGTCCAGGACAACATGGAATCGATCATGAACCTGGCCAAGACCGAGGGGATGCTATTCAAGTGGGGCTCCGGCACAGGCACGAATTTCTCCACGCTGCGCGGCAGCCGCGAAACGCTCTCTGGCGGCGGCATCGCCTCCGGGCCGGTGAGCTTCATGAAGGGTTTCGACGCCTTCGCCGGCGTGATCAAGTCCGGCGGCAAGACGCGCCGCGCCGCGAAGATGGTCATCCTGAATGTGGATCATCCGGACATCGTCGAGTTTATCGACAGCAAGATGAAGGAAGAGCGCAAAGCCCAGGTCTTGATCGAGCAGGGTTACGATCCCGCGATTGATGGAGAAGCCTACTCGTCGATCTTCTTCCAGAACGCGAATCACTCGGTCCGCGTCACCGATGAATTCATGCAGGCGGTCGAAGACAACCGTGACTGGTGGACGCGCAACGTCAACGACGGAAATCCGGTCGAAAAGCACAGCGCGCGCGAACTGCTGCACCGCATGGCTGAGTCCGCGTGGCGCTGCGGCGATCCCGGCATGCAGTACGACACCACCGTGAATCGCTGGCATACCTGCAAGACGACCGCGCGTATTAATGCCTCGAATCCCTGCTCGGAATACATGTTCCTGGACGACACGGCGTGCAATCTGGCGTCGCTCAATCTGATGAAGTACCTGAATCCCAACGGCTCGTTCGACGTCGAAGCGTTCCGCCATGCCGTGGACCTCACCATCACGGCGCAGGAAATCCTGGTGGACAACGCGAGCTATCCGACCCCGAAGATCGCCGATAACTCGCACAAGTTCCGCCCGCTGGGCCTGGGCTACGCCAACCTGGGCGCGCTGCTGATGTCCATGGCGCTGCCTTACGACTCCGACGGCGGGCGCGACATGGCCGGCGCCGTCACCGCTCTGATGTGCGGCGAAGCGTATGCGCAATCCGCGCGCGTCGCCGAGCGCCTCGGGCCGTTCCCGGGCTACGCCGCCAACCGCGAGCCGATGCTCGACGTCATCCGCATGCACCGCGACTCGCTGCGCCCGATCAAGCCGGAAAACGTGCAGCAGTCGCTGCTCGGCGCCGCGCAGACCGCTTGGGACAACGCGCTCGCGCTCGGCGAAAAATTCGGCTACAAGAATTCGCAGGTCACCGTACTCGCTCCGACCGGCACCATCGGCTTCATGATGGATTGCGACACGACTGGAATCGAACCCGACCTGGCGCTCGTGAAGTACAAGAAACTGGTCGGTGGCGGCGTCATCAAGATCGTCAACAACACCGTTCCGGCGGCGCTGATGAAGCTGGGCTATTCGCCGGAGGAAACGTCGCAGATGGTTTCCTACATCGATCGCAACGGCAAGATCGAGGGCGCGCCGGGATTCAAACCGGAGCATCTGCCGGTCTTCGATTGCTCGCTCGCCACGGTGGGTGGGCGTTCCATCGCCTGGCGCGGCCACTTGAAAATGATGGCGGCGGCGCAACCGTTCCTTTCCGGCGCGATCAGCAAAACGATCAACATGCCCGAGGAATCCACGGTCGAGGACGTCATGCAGGCGTATATCGAGTCGTGGAAGCTCGGCGTGAAGGCCGTCGCGATTTATCGTGACAACTCGAAGGGCTCGCAGCCGCTTTCCGCCGCCGGCGATAAGAAAGACACTGCGCAACAGGGACAAATTGCCGCGGCAAAGGCAGCGGAGGCAGCACCGGGCTTGGCTGAACAGCGTGAGCTCTTCATCCGCGCACATCGCCGCAAACTGCCGAGCGAGCGCTCCTCGATCACCCATAAGTTTTCCATTGGCGGACACGAAGGCTACATCACCGTCGGTATGTATGAGAGCGGAGAGCCGGGCGAAATCTTCATCAAGATGGCCAAGGAAGGCTCGACACTCTCGGGCTTCATGGACGGATTCGCGCTTTCCGTTTCGATCGGTTTGCAATACATATCGCGAGGTGGCTCGGCGGACGATTTATCTCCCCGGACTACCTCACGCACAGCGGCGAAGGCGCGTTACCCGCAACGACGCAGGCGGCGCCGGCTGCGTCGCACGTGCTGCTCGCGGCAGTCCCTGACGATTTGCCTACCCATGACGCAGGCATGCGTCCCATGTTCGATGGCTCGCCTACCTGCTCCGAATGCGGCATGCTCATGACGCCCAACGGCGCTTGCTACAAATGCGAAAATTGCGGCGGCACATCCGGCTGCAGCTAGACGAAACACACATCCGATTCCGCAAAGGGCACGGTTCGCCGTGCCCTTTTTTTATGACTCGCAAGCAGTTGTAGCCCGCCTCTTCAGAGGCGGGGGTTTTGTCGCACGGTGAGGCAAATCCCCGAGTCTGAAGACCCGAGCTACAGCAACCGCGTCCGTCGCGTTACCGCCATGGCGCGGGCCATAGAAAATGCCCGCCGTCAGACGGAAACTCTACGGAATCAAGAACAGCCAGCCCTTCGCTCTTCTTCACATACTGGCGATAGCTTGACCAGTGCCATTCTTGTGGCTCTGACACCAAACCAGCTTCGACCGGGTTACGATGAATGTATTCGAGCTTTTGCCAGAAATTGCGAACCTGACGAACTATGGTGTCAAAGTATCTTTCTTGCCAGATGGGACCTGGAATGTTGCGCCGCTGCGCGATTGCATAGCCCGTCTTGCTTTTCAAGTCCCGCATGATTTGGATCAGATTCTGATTTTGAGGAGAAAATAGAAGGTGAACGTGCGTGGGCATAATCACGTACCCGAACAGCAAGAAATCAGCGCGCAGCCTATGTGTTTCGGTTGCGATGAGAATTAGGTCGCGCTCTTCGGGAACGAGGGGAGCAACTTTGCGGGCGAGATTTGTCGTGACGAAGAAAATTCGATTGTGGTTCTCAATGCGCCGGAGGCGTGCAATGATTGGTGCATTCTATTATATACACTGTGACGTTTTGGTTGAGGATTTGCTGTAGCCCGCCTCTTCAGAGGCGGGGGGTTTTGCGGCAATGAGCAGAAAATCCCCGGGTCTGAAGACCCGGGCTACAACAACCCGGGCCAAAAAAACGAAAGGGGCTCGAATCCGAGCCCCTTCCAGCAAAACCCCATTTCACCCCGTCCCAAGAAAGCCTGGGACATCACCACCCCGGGAAAATCAAAAACCACTTTGCGTGTGATGGTGCAAGCGTGTTGCCACCGATTAGAAATTCTTATGTTCGGCTTCAAACCATTGATTCAAAAATGTTTAGGAACTCCAGCCTTAATTGTGAGTACATGAATACCCTGAATATCTACAATTTTTCACAGTATTCGGTTGCGGCCGCTACAATCTTCGGGAGAATTCAGGCGCCGATCGCGGTACGAATGGCGGAGGCGAGGGTCTCGGCCCAGTGGGTCACGTCTCGCTCGGCCTCGACCATGACGCGCGCCTTGGGCTCGGTGCCCGAATAGCGCACCACGACGCGCCCGGCGGCTCCTAAGGTTTTCGTGGCTTTGCTGATCGCGGCGGAAACCACAGGCAACGATTCCAGCGGCGGCTTGGATTTCACCATTATATTCACAATGGTCTGCGGAAAGATCTTGAGGCCGCGTAGCAAGTCGTCGAGGGGTCCGCGCAGCGCCACCAGGCAAGCCATCTTGAGTGCCGTGAGCAGGCCGTCGCCGGTGGTGGCGTCGTCGAGAAAAATAATGTGCCCGGATTGTTCGCCCCCCAAATTCGCTCCGCTGCGCAGCATCTCTTCAAGCACGTAGCGGTCACCGACGGGTTCGCGAGCGAGGCTCAATCCTTCGGCTTGGAGCGCGCGCTCGAGTCCTAGATTTGCCATCGTCGTGCCGATCACGCGTCCGCCGTTCAGGTGTCCAGTGGATTTCAGGAATCTCGCCATGGCCAGCAGCACGCCGTCGCCGTCCACGTGGCGTCCGCTGGCGCTGACGAACATCGCGCGGTCGGCGTCGCCGTCAAATGCCACGCCCAGCGCGGAGTGTGTTTCGATCACTTTCTTTCGAAGATTTTCCGGATGGAGCGAGCCGCAACCGTCGTTAATATTTCGTCCGTTGGGCTGGTCGTGGATCGCAATCACTTCGGCGCCGAGCGAGCGGAACAGCGAGGGCCCAAGCTGGCTCGCGGCGCCATTGGCGCAGTCGAGCACGACTTTCATCCCCACGAGGTTCGCGCCTGGAATCACCCGTCCGCGCAGTTGCGCCAGGTATTCCTCATCGAGCGAGCGGTCCGTCGGAACGGCGATCCCGTGCGGGGCCGTCTCACGGCCTTTGTGATTGTGAATCTCGATTTCGAGGTGTTCCTCGACTTCATCCGGAAATTTCATCCCCGTTCCGGCGAACAGTTTCACCCCGTTGTCATGAAACGGATTGTGCGAGGCGGAAATCACCATGCCGGCCGAGAATTTTTTCTGGCGCACCAGGCAGGCAACGCCCGGCGTGCTGATGATACCCGCGGAAACGAAAGCGACGCCGTCATCGGCGAGTCCTGCGGCGAGCTGCGAAGCAATATGGGGTCCCGATTCGCGCGTATCCATGCCGATCAGCGCGCTGGGTTTCGCGTCGCGTTCCAATAAATATTTTCCGAGCGCTCGCGCGACGCCGTATAGAGTGGCATCGTCCAGCGGATACGTGCCGGGAATGCCGCGAATGCCATCGGTGCCGAACAATTCCTTGGTCATAATTGAAGTCAGAATGGACGGGGAGCCATGCCGGACCCCGAAAAGTCTAGCACACGCTCTTTCACCCGGTAGGAGGAGTAGGTGCGTGGCGCGGCACAAGAGTAACCGGGAAAGCCGAGGGTGAAACCTGGACAACGGTCGCGCCAAACGGAGCCCGCACCATGTCCGGTGAGACCCGCACCTGGGAAGCCCCTTCCTTCCAATCTTTCAGGTCCACGCGAACGCTCAGATCGGCCGTGACCAACCGCCGCAGCAGCACCGACCGCCCACGCACGCGTACGCGCACCGTAGTGGGCACATCGCCTGAAATTTCCAGATGGGCAGGCATGGTGGTGAACTCGAGCGGCACTTGAAAACCCACCTCTGCGAACGGCTCCGAGGTGTACGTAGCCCACAACAGAAAAGAAATACCGAGCGCCAGAACCTTCGAGCCGGCGTTGGCAAAGATGTATTTGCGCAGGAACCGCATCGTCTATTTCCTCACCGGCGTTCGAACGTTCATAAGCGCGGCGGGCAACACCGAGGTCACTCTTCGGCGCGAGAACATTTCATTCAGGCGGTCGCCGAGTTCTTCCGGCGTGAGATTCGTATCGATCGCTCCGCCAGACGCAAGTGAAATCGAGCCAGTCTCCTCGGAAACGAGCACCACGACTGCGTCGCTGTCCTCGGTAATTCCGATGCCGGCGCGGTGCCGCGTTCCGAGCTGTTTCGATATCAAAGGATTCAGCGAAAGTGGAAGGAAACAGCCTGCGGCCGCCACCCGCGATCCCTCGACGATCACGGCGCCGTCGTGCAGCGGAGATCCGGGCCGGAAAATTGAAAGCAGCAGGTCGTAGGAAAGCTTGGCGTCAAGTGGAATACCGCTCTCGATATAGGTTCGCAACCCGGCCTGTCGTTCGACCACCATGAGCGAGCCAATGCGGTTTTGCGAAAAATACTCGGCGGCCATCACGATGTCGTCATGCGAATCCTTCGGATTGCGAGAAGCGAATTTCATCAACGAAAGGTTGCGCCCAAACCGCGATAAAGCGCGTCGAATTTCCGGCTGAAAGAGAATAATCAAAGTGATGGCTAAGTAAGGCAGCATGGTCGTAAGCAGCCACTCGACCATTTCCAGCCGCGCCCACCGGGCGCCGCGGTAAAAAAGCATCAGCAGCCCAATGGCTACCAGCATTTGCACGGCACGCGTCCCGCGCAGCAATTTCAGCAGGTAGTAGATCAGGATCGCGATGATCAGGATGTCGAGCGCCGATCGCACGCCCAGGTGCGCCAGGGGAGCGATCGGCAATGCGTTGGAGGGCATCGTCGTAAGTTCTACGGTATCGCAGCCGTGCCGCCTGGAGCAAGCCGTGGTTTATACCCGTCGGCCGCTATGCTAAGGTGAATTCCGGCCCATCATGCAGACCGAAGACATCAAGATCCCTCCGCGATCCAATTCCTCGCAACGCATTATCGCCCTGGGCATTGTGTTTGCGTTTCTGTACTGGGCTTCCAGCGTCGTCATGACATTGCTGCTGGCGGTCCTGCTGGCCTATTTTCTCGACCCCGTCGTGAAGATCCTCGAAAAAGTGCACATTCCGCGGGCACTCGGAGCGTTGTTCGTTCTACTGGCGGTCACCTCGATCTTTGGTGGGTTGGGCTATCTGCTGGTCGATCGCGCGGATCAGTTCCTCGCCGATTGGCCTCGCTACAGCGCGGGGATGCGCAGTGCCGCAACGCTGGTTGACCGCAAGCTGGCCATCTTCGAAAAACAAGTAGAAGCGATTTCGCCGGAAGCAGAGAAGGGCCGCCCTCCGGTGCGCATTGCCGAATCGCGGCCTGTTCGCGACCTTTTATTTAGCGGCGTTGGTTCGCTGTATCCCATCCTGCTAGTGGCGACCTTTCTGCCCTTCCTGGTTTTCTTCATGCTGGCTGCCAAGCGGCGGATCTGGCAAGCCACCATGGGACTATTTCCCGCTGAAAACCGGACGCGCGTCCAGGGAGCGCTCGATCAGGTAAGCGCCATGCTGCGCAGCTATGTTGCCGGCAACGCTTTGGTGGCGCTGATCGTGATGCTCGCCAGTTGGGTCTTTTTCCTGACGATTCACCTGGACTACCCATTTCTTTTGGGATGCGTCTCGGGCGTGCTGAATCTCGTGCCTTATCTAGGCGCGGTCCTCGCGTGGCTGCCTCCATTTTTGATCGGGATGGCACATTGGAAGACGATCGGCCCTTACGTGGGAGTCGCAGCGATGTTGAGTTTCTTCCACATGATTGGGGTCAATGTCTTGATGCCTGCCATCGTTGGACGCCGCGTTCATTTGAGCGCCCTGGCCGTGACAATTGCATTGCTGTTCTGGGGATGGCTCTGGGGCGCGATCGGACTCATTCTGGCGATCCCGATTACAGCCACGATTAAAGTAATCTGCAATCACGTCGACGGGTGGGAGCCCGTGGGCCGCTGGCTCGGCGCGTAATTCATCGGGTGCGGGCTCTGCTATTGCGCTGCACGCCGCGGCCCGGCTGGGGCGTGGAGCCCGCCGTAATAAATACGAAATACGAATGTCCGTGACTCGGAGATTTTTTTCACCGGACCGCGAGAATCGTGGAATTGGAGGCATTTCAGTTTGAAATGAAGCCACACAAGCGCATTCTTCTGATTATTCTTGGTTTGCTCTTGGCGGGCACGGGCGCTGGACTGGTAGTAACCAGCGACTGGGGTAGCCGCGCGGTTTCGCCCGGCGGACCCCAGCCGGGCGGACCGCAATCTCCCGTGGATATGCATCAGATGCAAACTGCGATGGCGCTTGCTCCACTTGCTGTTTCCGCGGAAGAGCAGGAACGCGCACGCGATGCGCTTCGCCTGGCCGATCATGAAGTTGACATGGAATTCGCGGCAGCGTTGCGCGAAGCCACATCGCAGCCTGTCCCTTCGACTCCCGAAATCCGCGCCATCCTGGAACGTATATCGAAGGCGAAAAAAAGTGTTGCCGAAATTGATGCCGGGGTAGCCCGCATCACGAAACTCCTGGAGGCTGCGACAGCAAATCAGAGGCAGGCTCTCGCGCAGCAACTCGAACTCGCAAAAGCGCGGCTGGAACTGAACGAAGACGAACTCGCCGACGCGAACCAGGATTTGGAGCGCGCCGGCGGCGACCCCCAACGCCGCATCCAGCGCCTGGTCGACGACCACAACGCCGCCGAACAAGATAGCAACGGTCACCTGGACCTCAGCGGAGTGGGAAAGCAGGCAGGTTCGACGCTTCCCGTCTCCAACTCGCTTTTTCCGCGCGCACGCGCTTGGTATGCGCTCCACTCATTTGTGGGACGTCTCGGCCAGGCGGAGCAGGAAGCCAACACAAGAGCCGCCACATTTTCCAGCCGCCACGACGATCTCGGGCGGCAACTCGAACAGGCCCAGGCCCAACAATCGAAAAAGCTCGCTGATTCGGCTTCCGGCAAACCCCCCGGAGGAGCCCTGGGCGGCGCGCCATCGTCCACATCCGACCAAACCGATGCCGCGATATCTTCCTACCGCTCATTGACCGCGCTGCAGAACAGGATGTCCGGTCTGGACAGCCGCATCCGAAACCAGCAAGACCTCGCGGGGGTCTATGGGCGGTGGAGCGCGCTGGCCGCTTCGCGCGAGCGCGGCCTGCTGCATAGTCTATTCCTTTCCTTCGGCTGGATCCTGCTGATTGCGCTGGCTGTCGTGATCTTGGATCGCCTCCTGGAGCGGATTTTCAATCGCCTCGAGCCAGACCAGAAGAAATTGCTCACGCTGCGCGCTGTCGCGCACCTGGCCGCGCGCGTGACCGGCGCCATTTTAATTCTTCTTGTGATTTTTGGATTTCCCGACCAGATGGCCACCGTCCTCGCGCTGGCTGGCGCCAGCCTTACCGTCGCGTTGAAAGATTTCATCGTCGGCTTTTTCGGCTGGTTCGTGCTGATGGGTAAAAACGGAATCCGCCATGGCGATTGGGTCGAGATCAACGGAGTCAGCGGCGAAGTCGTCGAAATCGGACTATTCCATACCGTACTATTCGAAACTGGCAACTGGAACGATTCTGGCTACCCCACGGGCCGCCGCGTGACGTTCGTCAACAGCTATGCCATCGAAGGCCACTATTTCAATTTTTCGACTTCCGGCCAGTGGCTTTGGGACGAATTGCAGATTGCGCTCCCCGCTGATCAGGATCCCTACCCGATCGTGGACGAGTTGCAGAAAATTGTCACCAAAGAAACCGAAGCAAATGCGCGCCTCGCTGAACAGGAATGGGCGCGTCTGGGTAACTTCCGCGGGAAGCCGTCATTCTCGGCCGGGCCCGCGATCAGTGTTCGCCCGGCCAACCTTGGTTTCGAAATCCTGGTGCGCTACGTGACGCGGGCGAACGAACGCCATAAGCAAAGATCGAGTCTCTACCACGAGATCATCGAGTTCCTACGCCGCAGGAATATTCCGCAGCCTGCGCAGCCCCCGGCCGCCCCTTCAGCCGCCGCTGAAAGCGCGTAGACCCTGTCGCATAACTTCCGCCGCACGCATGCAACCCGCCACCCATTGCGCGAATTTGCGTGTGGGCTCTACATGGATCCTGCCGGAAATTGTAGCCCGAGTCTTCAGACCAGGGGCTCTTTCTCCGGCTCTCGCAGACGGCTTACGACGGCCGATACATCTTCGGATTCCTGAAACATCCGGATTGCCGCCACGCCCGCCGCACCTGCGGCAAAACACGAATGAGCATTTTCAACACTGACGCCGCCGATCGCGAGCACTGGAATGCGCACCGCGCGGCACACCTCGCGGAGCCGCCCGATTCCTTGCGGCGCGCCGAATTCTGCTTTTGACGGCGTCGCAAAAACGGGCCCGAAGAAGATGTAGTCAGCGCCAGCGACATCAGCCTCGCGCGCCGATTCCACCGAATGGCACGATGCGCCGATCCGAAATTCCACGCGGCCGGCGGCGCGCCGCCATTCCGCCACCGTTTCCACCGGCAGCGACATTTCGCCCAGATGAACACCCGCAGCGCCCGTGGCGAGGGCAACATCGAGACGATCGTTGACCAGAATCCTCGCACCAGTCTCTTGCGTAGCGGCGCCCGCGAGGCGCACCAGTTCGACGAGCGCGAGGGTTCCAAGGTCCTTTTCACGGATCTGAATCCAGTTGATTCCGGCTGCTGCCGCCTTCCGAATGGTTTCCAGCAGTGCGTGCGTGGGATCTGTCGTGGTCTTCCCGGAAACCGGATCGCCTGGAGAATGCGCACACGCGCGCTCGAGTGCGCGCCTGCTGGTCACGTAGCAGAGAGTGGGCTTACGTTCGCGTGGCAACGGAGTTCGTAGGTTCCCGCAACATGCTTCCAGCGAGCATGACATCGAGCGCGCCCAGCCCGGTCACGGCGCCGCGCACGGAAGGATGCAACAGGTAGGGAATCAGTCCAGGATACTTGTCCAGGAAGAAGTTGTGCTCCCAATATCCCAGCCAGGGAATAAGAATCAGCACCACTCCCAATAGGAACACATCGAGGCTCAGCAAAACACGAAGTAAGGATTTCATCCTGGCGCTGCCTAGCGCGCCTTTCCGAGCAAGCTGATCCGCTCGGAGACGTCGCGGTAGTCGATGTTCATCGCATAAACCTGAGAGAAGCTTTTAACCGCGCCGGCTTTATCGCCGGCCAGCTCTTGTGCCACTCCCAGATCATACCGCAACGCAAGGATGGATTCCTGATCAAGTCCCGGGGTCTGGAGCGCGCGTTCGTACCAGATCGCCGCGATGGCCGGCTGTCCCTTTTCCATAAAGGCCAGGCCCAGCAGGGTGCAACATTGCATCGCATAGCGAAACGCCGGTCCCTTATCGGCCGATTTGGCGACTCTCTGGAACTCGCTGATGGCCTCTTCCAGCAAGCCCATTTCTCTGTAGGCAATACCCAGATTGTAATGAGTCTCGAGATCCTCGTGTTCATCTTTTCCCAATTCGCCCATTTCGGAGCGAAATTCTTCAAACAGGTCGCCAAGTGGCCCGCTCATCTCGTCACCGGAAGAGGCAGCCGGCGCGGAGGTCCCATTTGCCGGTGCTGCGCGCTTCGGTGACGCCGTTTCCGCGGCAGGAGCCTTTGCGGGGGAATGCGCCGCGGGTCGAGCGATCTCTTCCGGAATCCCCAGAGATGGCACATCAACAGGCACAGGCGGGGCCGCTTCCAAATGAGCAGTCGGCGCCGCATCGACCGGGGCTTCCGGGGCCTTTGCCGTCCGCTCCCCCAACTGTTGGGACAACGCCGCCCACTCGTCCGACAAATCCACTTCGTGCACGACGGATTTCACTGTAGGCCGTGGGCTGACCTGTGCCACTGGCGCCGGCTTGGCTGGAACCTCCGCGACCGGTTCCTCCAGTTGCGCTTCGATCGTCGGCACGGAAAACTCCGGCGGAGCAGCTGCGGAAGACTGCGGCGGAGCAACTGCTTCCGTGGGGGAAAGATCTGCCGCGCGTTGGAATCGGCGCCGGAATTCCGCGTATCTCTCGGCGCCGGCACGATCTTTGCGTTGGATCGCAACTTGTTCAAGCGTCGTGGCCAGTTCCGCTGTGCGATTGTCATTGCCCGCTCCCACCGAAAAATCCAGGAGACGTTCCAGGATCGGCGTATGCTGCGGGGCGCGCTCCAATATGGTTTCCAGCAGGTCGATGGCTTTCTGGGTTAGTCCATAGCTGGAAAACAGATCGACGTCGGTCAATGCCTGCGTGACGTAGCGCTGTGTTTCTTCATCCAGGTCTGATTCGGTGGGCGGTGGAGCAGTGGGTTTGGCCTTCGCTTCCAGGGCCGCCAATTTCACCGGCGGCGGTATCTCGGCCTCCATAGGCTCAAGGCCGGCCTTCGCGCGCAACTTCATATACTGGCGGCGGGTCGTTTCGTCTTCCGGGCTTCGAGCAAGCAACTGCTCGTACGTTTCGAGCGCGCTCTTGTCGTTCCCTGCGGCTTCGTGCCCCTGCGCGAGTTGAGCCAGTGCATCGGGCAGGCGGAACGAATCACTGGCCCTTCCGTAAAGATCCACGAGCCATTCGAGCAACTCAATCTGTCCTGGACGGCGCTCGGCTAGCCGCGAAATTGTCTGCGCCAAAGCCTCGTGGTCGCCCGAATCGATCATTGTGTTGCGGATGAGCGCGAGCAACGCCTGCGCCCGGTCGAAGTCGCTGGCTTCCACCAGAACGATTGCGACTTGATGTACGTGCGAATAGTTCTTGGGTTCCCGCGCAAACACTTTCTCCGCCAGCGCCGCGGCTTTTTCAGGTTGTCCGCTTTCTAAATACTGTTTTAGCAGAATCGCCGTAGTCTCGCCGCCGGCGTCTTGATCAGGAAATGATTCCAGGAGCGTGGAGGCTTCGGCGCGCTTCCCTGC
>WNGO01000372.1_pt1 | contig 27379 bp, 18 predicted proteins | sample 5400511 | NCBI WGS metagenome assembly WNGO01 (sample SAMN13153380, study PRJNA577476) | soil metagenome | isolation source: 20 cm soil or saprolite under Garry oak tree replicate 2 | place: USA:California | collected 2016-06-15 | reverse complement strand
AATTACGATATCCACCGCAGAAAGGCCCTTAGCCTGAAGGGCCGTTGGATCGATATCGACGCTGACGACACGCTGTTTGCCGCCGTAAGGAAATGGCGTGGCGGCGCCCGGCACGGTCGCGAGCTGCGTACGGATAAAATAATTGCCGAAATCGAAGAGCTGCTGCTCGCTGAGCGTATCGCTGGTCAGGCCGATCTGAATAACCGGTACAGTCGAGGCCGAATAGATAATCACTAAAGGCGGCGTGGTTCCCGGCGGCAAAAAGCGCAAAAAGGTCTGCGAGATAGCGGCGGTTTGCGCCAGCGCCGTTTGAATGTTGGCGCCGGGTTGAAAGAAAACTTTGATGACCGCAATCCCGTTGAGCGATTGCGATTCGATGTGCTCGACATCGCTCACCAGTGTTGTGACGCCGCGCTCCACGTTGGAGGTGATGCGCTGCTCCATCTCCTGAGGTTGCAGACCATTGTAGGTCCAGACCAGAGAAATGACCGGGATGTTGATGTCAGGGAAAATGTCGACGGGCGTGCGCAGCAACACAACCGGCGTCAGCAGGATGATCGCGAGCGCCATCACCACAAATGTGTATGGCCTCCGCAGCGCTAATCGGACAATCCACATAAAATCTTAGTTCGTCCTCTTACATAGGTCGCGCCCCGTTGTTGCTATGGGCCGCTCACCCATTACCGATTAAGCTTAGATTCCTGGGACCGTTTGTTTGGGTACGTCCCGATCGGAGCGCGATCCACCCGCGCATCTACCGCAAGGCAATCATTCGCACCGGATCCCGGGAAACGCTTAGACTCGATTCGGGACCTTCTGCTCCACTTAAGTCCCTCGCCTCGTATTAGTTAGCTTCCTCGAAGGGTGATGCTTGCTCCCCGTTTCCACTCCCTTTCGATGCGGACACTCTGACACAAGGCACACCAGCGGCTGCATCCAAATTGGACGGCGATTCACACAGATGGACCGGCGCGAGAGGGAAGAGTGTACGGGCGGCAGGCGCTATTTGTGGGTCATAGTGAAGACGCCGTCCGAGCCGAAAAGCGACCCACCGAAGGCATTCCCGTCGGCTCCACGATGAGCTTTCAGCAATTGCCGGACGCTACTCACGGAAGACGAAGTTTAACCGGACCCCGGAGACTTCAACGAGATCGCCGTCGCTGAGGCGAACGGGGCCGGTAATGGGTTTGCCATTGATGCTGGGCACTTTGTCCCCAGCACCAAGATAGTAACCGTCATCGCGCTGGTTGATCTGCGCGGCCATCTGCGGTTTGAACCAGCCCTGAAGGCGAACGGTGGCCATCGCTGACTTTCCGATGACTGTAAGCTTGTTGGCCAGAACATATTCCTTCTGGTCGGTCTTGCCATTCAAAACCACAAGTGTCGGGACCTTCAGGCGCGTCCCGGCAAATTGCATGGATTCACCCATGGCGGCAGCCTGCTGCAGCATCTGACGGCGTTCCTTGGTGTCCAACATCATGGTTTCGTCGATACGCGGCGCGGCGGCTTTGCGGCCACTGTCCCAGGGCACTGGGGCGTCTCCGCTGGCATCCACCTTGATTTTGTGCTTGCCGATGTGGATATTGTCGCCGTCGTGCAAAGTGGCGCGCTCGACGCGTAGATCATTTACAAAAGTGCCGTTGAGGCTGTCGAGGTCTTCAACGACCATGCGGCCAGCTTCGAAATAGACTTTCGCGTGATGGTTGGACACGGCGAGATTGTCCACCGGCAAGTCGTTATCCGGGGAGCGGCCGATGGTTACGGGCCGCGTGCCCACGGAAACCTCCTTCACGATTTTGTTTTCAAACATGAGGCTGAGCTTCGGCATCTCAATTTCCTCCAGTACCATTCGACCCTGAATTTTTGCGCGGTGCACCGCGCAGCCACGAAAACCATCCCTTGGAATCCCTGTCCAGCCGCACAATCACGACGGTGATGTTGTCCGGCCCGCCGCGTTCATTCGCGAGTGCTACAAGCTTCTCGGCCGCTCGCCCTGGGTCGGTCTCCGCCTGCAGCGTTCCCGCGATTTCGGGCTCCGTGACCATGCGCGTCAATCCATCGGAACACAGCAGCAGAACGTCGCGAGGGAAAAGTGTGTGCTCCTCGGCGTCCACTTCGATTTCCGCCTGGGCCCCAAGCGCGCGCAGCAGGACGCTTTGCATGTCGCTCTCTTCAGCCTCGGCGGCGGTCAAGATCCCGCGCCGTACCTGTTCGGCAACCAGAGAATGATCCCGCGTGAGCTGGAGCAGACCGCCGCCGCGGAGCAAATAAGCGCGGCTGTCGCCCACGTGAGCGACGCTCAGTTTTGCGTCATCAATCCACACGGCCGTGAGAGTCGCGCCCATGCCGTGCTGTTCAGCGTTCGCTTCGGCGGACTTGAATATATTTCGATTGGCCAAATGGACGGCCGTCGAAAGACGTTTTGTGCGAGCGCTCCACTTAGGCTCTACGGCCCCGACAACCTTGGCCGCAGGATTGGCCTCGAAGTCCAGGCAATGTTTCACGACCGTTTCCACGGCCATTGCGCTGGCAATTTCGCCGTGGGCTTCGCCTCCCATGCCATCGGAAAGCACAAAGAGGTTCAGCGGCTCAACGATCTTGAAGCAATCTTCGTTGTTGGAACGCACGCGACCTACATCGGTCACGCCGCCGCTCGCAATTCGCACACGAACTCCCCTTGCCCCCGTGGAATTACACCCCTGTCCACACGTGTACCGGGCGACTCTGTTCCCACGCTAACAGAGGCCCACGGCCCGCGAAAGGCTTTGAACCCTACTGATTACTCGCTCTTTAGCGACACTAAGCCGCGGTGCGTGTCTAGCGGTTGCATCTGCATTGCTTTCACATCGTGAGGTTCTCCACTACAATTCCATGCATGTCTTTGCGCCTCCGCTGCCTCTTGCTCCTCTTTGCCTCGTTTCCCGCCGCTTTCTTTCTGCCCCGGCTGGCTGCTCAGCAGCCAGCGCCAGCCGCTTCCGGGGCACGGATATTACTTTTGCCGCGGCGGATCGTTTCGGGAGAGCGCGCTACGCTCGCAGTTTTGGACGTGAACGGACGTCTGACCCCGGGCGTTACCGCTAATTTTTCAAACGGAGATCGGCTCAAGACCGATGCAACGGGCCGGGCTCTTTTCGTGGCGCCACTGAATCCCGGCGTCATTTTTGGCTCGATTGAGGGCCGCGCGGGGCGAGTGGCCACGGCCATTCTCTCGCCAGGCGAGGCTGCGTCGACTTCGATCGAAGTCTCGTCCGCCCCACGAGTGGCTTCGCTGACGGACCGCTTCGAAATTTTTGGCAAGGGTTTCTGCGGCGACGCAGACTCCAATCAAGTGACCATCGCGATGCAGCGTACGATTGTGCTCGCCTCCTCGCCGGCTTCTTTGATCGTGCTTCCTCCGCAGGACTTGCAACCCGGCGCCGCGGCGGTGGAGATTTCCTGCGCGAAACGGCAGTCGCCCCTGTTTTCCATCACGTTTGTCGGGCTGGATCTCGAAGCCGACTCTTCCCCCTTGAAACCGGGCGAGCATCGGGCGCTTACCGTGCGTATCCGCGGGACGACGGCCAGGGTTGCGCTCGAAGCGCGGAACCTGGTGCCGGACATCGCGGAACTTACCGGGGGCAATCCAGTGCGAGCCTCCAGCAGCGGCGGCGCGCAAAATCTTGGCAAGTTTGAAGTGGTTGGGCGGAGGAACGGCAGCTTCCTCATTTCGATCCGGCTGGTGCCTTATTTGGCGCGCCCGGCACCCTGAGGGAGGCCCGAAAAATCCCGTGAAGCATGGATCAAGCGCCTTTCTTGGCGCTGGCTTCGCGGGGCAATTCGAGTGTGCCCTGGGGATTGTCGAAGGGGAGCTCCGGAACACCCGCGCCGAGCATGGTTTGGAGAGTGTTTTGCGCCTTCTCAAACAGCTTGTCGGACTCGCTGTAGCTTTGCTGGGCGTTTTTCAAATGAGTGCCCAGAGTTCCGAATTTGTCCGCGAACTTTTCCAATTGTTTTTCCATCCCGGACAGGCTTTCCAGCCAACGCCTGGCATTTTCTTCCATGTGCATGCCACGAAGACCCATGGCGATCACACAGAGGTGCGCGTAAAGAGTGTTCGGCGAAACAGCGATGACCTTCTTGTCGCGGCAATAGGCGTCCAGGGGCTGGCCCTTGGTGTCTGCGGTCATCAGGAGTTCGTAGTAGACGCTCTCCGAAGGAACGAACATCAATGCCACATCGAGTGTGCCTTCATCGGGCACGATGTATTTCTTGGTGATGGCATCGGCATGTCCCTTCACAGCGGTGATGAAGGCGCGACGCGCTTCGTCGCCCTCGGTGCTGATCCTGCGGTAAGCATCGAGAGGGAACTTCGAGTCGATGGCCATTAGTTTCTTGTCGCGGAGCTTGATGACCGCGTCCGCCGCTTCTCCGCTCGAAAATTTGTACTGCGTTACATACTGAGCGGAAGGAAGAGAATCCTCGAGCAAGCGCTCCAGCGTCACTTCGCCGAGGGAGCCGCGCGACTTGGCGCCGCCCAAAATGCCTTCGAGGGTCTGCGCGGTCTGGGACATCTGCTTCCCGGCTTCTTGGACTTCGCCGAGCTGTCGCTGAATCTGGCTAATCTGATCGCGCGTATTCTTGAGCTCGTCGGCCATTTTAGTTTGCGCGTCGGAAGTCATCTGGCCGGTAATTTGAGCGGAGTTTTTAATCGCATCCTGCAAGGCGGGAGTAACGCTATCGAGGCGTTGCGCGACGCTCTTCGCGATAGTTTCCAGTTTTCCGGTGCTCTGTGCTTGCGAGGTTGCAATGGTCTGCAAGTCGCGGCGCAATTCGTTCATCTGTGATTCGATGGCGCCGCTCTTTTGGCCGCTTTGCAAGCTCTGCAAAGCCAGCCAAATCACCAGGATGGCCACAAGAATCACGCCGCCAATCAGGAATGCGTTCATTCGCTCTCCGATACGGACTCGGGAAACGCTCTTCTTACTTTAGCAGAGGTCGAGAGTCGAAAGTTGAAGGTCGAAAGAAAGGAAATGAAGGCGGCCAACGTTGAGGAGCGCCGCACGCGGGGACTCGAAAACAAATATGAAAAAAGAGGGTCCCTGAAGGGACCCTCTTGAACTTGAGGACTGGGCCGGCGCGAAGAGTTCTGTTACCAGCTTAGCCTAAGAGCGAACTGGAATTGGCGTGCATCGTAGGAAGCCGTCGGCTGGCCCGCGACGCAGGTGGAGCCGGCCAAGGGATCGCAAAGCTGGTTGACGGCAGCAATGTTGGTGCGGTTGAGAAGATTGAAAGAGTCGGCGATAAGGTCGACCTTGAAACGTTCGCCAAGAGGAATGCGCCGGGAGAGTCGCAGATCCACCTGGAAAAAGTTTGGCGACGTGAAGGCGTTCCGGCCGAGATTCCCGTTGCAGCCCGCGGGCGGAGCCACAAGGGGCACCTTAAACGTCGTGCCGTCGCCGTTGAGACACACGTTGGGCGGGCCGAAGGTTACGCCGGGAATAAAGGACGAAGAAGTAGCTCCGCCAACCGAGGGGCGTCCCGTCGATGTGCTGAAGTCGAGACGCGTGTTTTCACCGGTGATGACGTTGAACGGCCTGCCGGATGAGTACTCGATGATGGGAGAAAGCGTGAAATCGGAGATGAGATGCTTGAGGAAACCATCACCAGACTTGGCGCCGGCCGATTGGAAGACGGCGCTGTTCACCCAGCGATGACGCTGGTCATTCACGGAATTGGAGCGCTCGAAACTGAGGAAGCGGCTGTCTTGGGGTTCGAGAGGCGATTGCAGGTCGGTTGCGTCGTCAATGGAATGGGACCATGTGTAACTGGAAAGCAGCTCGATGCCATGGGAGAAACGCTTCGAGAGGTTAAAGGTCAAAGCGTTGTACCAGGAGCTGGCGTTGGAGAGCTGAGCGTCAACGCTGTTGAAGGGAACGGGAACGCCGAAGCCCTTGGGGAAGCCGGCCAGACTCGCCAGAGCGATTTGAGTTCCGTATCCGACGGCGAGAGGTTGTCCCGGCGCGACAAGGCCGGCGAAGGATGGATTGGGGCCGGAGGGGCGGAAGAAGTTGAAGAAGGCTGCCGTGCCCACGAATCCCACGGCCGCTGCCGGGTTGCAGTTCGGCGCAGCGAAGCCCTGCCCCAGGGCGCCCGGAGCAATCAGGAAGATACTGCCGGAACCCTTATTCACACAGGTATTCGGCGCACCACTGGGCACAACGACGGCAAGCGGCTGGCTGGCGGTTAGCCCTGAGGCCACGGCATTAAACATGTTCTGCGCCAGCAGATGAGGATCCGTGCTATTCACATCCTGCGCATGGTTCAAATGTATCCCGCGGGACCGCTGATATCCGAGGCTGAGTTTCCAAGAGCCCGCGATTTCACGTTCGATCGTAAGATTCGCCTGGTTCGCGTAACCGTAGACAAAGTTATTCGCCAACGGAAGGGTAAAGGGAAGAATGGGAAGCGGAAATCCCGCAGTCAGGTAATTTTGGTTGGCAAAGAGCGAACTGGGAGCAAGAGGATCGAAGCGCTGCTGACTGGGCAAGTAAAACATACTCGGGAGCGCGTTCAGCGCGCCCTGGAAAATGGAACCGCCATTGAGATTCGCCGGTGTATCGAAACCCGATCCGCATACGGGAGGGGCTGGCGGAGGCAGCACGCCGCAAGCGGATGCTTTGTCGCCGATAGAAAGCAACTGCACCGAGCGGCCACCGTCGGCAGTCGTGGCGTCGAAAGCAGTGGCCAACAGCGGATGGTCATAGAACAGACCGTAGCCGGCGCGGATAACGGTCTTGCCATTACCGGCGGGATCCCAGGCCAATCCTATCCGGGGAGCGACATTGTTGTAATCACGCGGGATGCCTTCTACAACACCGAGGGCCTGCTCCGCGGCGGCATTTAGGGCAGTTCCGGGTGCGGATAGCGGGCTGATTTCTACGTCGTACCGCACACCGTAATTCAGGGTCAGGTGCCGGTTCAGACGCCAATTATCCTGGAAGAAGAAGCCCATGGGGATATTGTCGAAAGGACTGTTGGAATTCCCAATTCCCTGGATGTAAGACTGTGGGATTCCGAGGCCGTAAGCCTGCACGCCGGTCGCGCTGGGAACACCGGCACCGATGGAGATCCCGCCAAAGTTGACGTCGCCGCCAAAGTCCAGCTGGAAGATTTGCTGCTTCTTTGAGCGAAGTTGAATGAGGTTTAAATCAACGCCCATTTTGAAAGTGTGTTTGCCGCGAACGAGGCTGACGTTATCCGTGAATTCAAAGCGCCGCTCGATGCGGTCGACGGGGGAATAGGGTTCCCGGCCAAAATAGCCGGTCCCGGGAATATTGACAGCGATCAGGTCGCCGCCTGGAAGTTGTGAAAAACCAAAGTGGACTCCGCGACGGGCGACCTGCGTGCGGAATTCATTGAAAGTGGTATCGCTCACGATGGTGTCATGCTGAAACGTGAAGTTGAGGTCGCGGGTTTGGCTCAGCCCCGCGCGCGAGCCGGAATTCTGACCGAAGACCTGATTCTGCGACGTAGACGGAAGTCCGGTTACTAGCGATGGAGAAACGCCGACGCGCAGGAACGAGTTGTCGCGGTTGTTCCAGTGACGGTCGAGGCGGGCGGACCAAAGGCTGGTTTTCTCCGTGGCCGGGAAATTTCCCCGAATAGAATTCAACGCCACGTAATGGAAATGACCATCGGATGAAACAGGCAGCGGGACCAGACCTGTTCCGATACCCAAGGGGACGCCGGACCCGACCGGGAGACACACCACGCTGTTGACCTGTTTTCCAAGAGGGCAAGGCACTGGGATGGGAAAAAACTTGGAGCCCAGTGCCGCAGGAATTCCAAACAGAGCGGAAGAAATGGGGACTGTGGTCCCATCAACATTTTTGTTCATATCGGCATTCACTGCGACGTTTGAGGAAGCGGCTGTGAGGGCCGCGGCTTGTTCGAGCGGCGCAGAGCAACCGGCGGCGGCGAAAGCACCCTGGTAAAAGGCCAGTTGGTCGGGTGTCATACTAAGAGGAAAGGGGATGCAGGGCGAGACGACACCTGTCTTCAGGCCGAAATTGCCGAGGCCAATGCTGGTGAAACCGGATTCTTCACGTTGCGTATACTCGTAGGAGAAAAAAGCAAACGTCTTGTCTTTTTTGAGCGGGCCGCCGAAAGTGAGGCCGCTCTGCGTGCGTGTATACGCCTGTTTGACGGGATCGAGAGCGCCCGTTACCGAATCAACCTGACCGGAAAAGGGATTGCGCGCCTGAAATGCCTTGTTTCGGAAATAGCCAAAAGCATCGCCGTGGAATTCGTTTCCGCCACTCTTGGTGACAATATTGATCACACCACCGCTCGCGCGCCCGTACTCGGCATTGTAGTTGCTCAAAATTAACTGAAACTCCTGTATGCCCTCTTGAGAGAGCGTCGAGCGAATCGCGTTGATAGAGTTGTCGACGGCATCTGCGCCGTCAACACTGACCGCGGTTCCGCGGGCACGTGCACCGCCGATGCTCAAGCCGCTGTTAGGAGCCGGGCCGATGGTCGGGGCCATATCTCGCGTGGTCTGCGAATTCGTAAGCGTGAAATTGATATAACTGCGCCCATTGATCGGTAGATTGTCGATGCGGCGTTGCTCAACGGTCTGGGAGACATCAGTTTTGCTGGTTTCGATGGCAGCGGCTTCGGTCGTTACTGTCACACTCTGCTGCATGCCTTTCAGGTCCAAACGCGGGTCGAAGGTTGCGGCCTCGCCGACGGTCAGCACCATGGAAGGATTCTCGTAGATGGCAAGATTCGGGCCGCCATCGACGGTCATTTTGTATTGACCGGGCTGAAGTCCCACGAGATTGTAGCGTCCGCCATCATCCGTGACGGCGGTCCGCTGCGCGCCGGTGCTTGCATTGGTCAATGTGACCTTTGCGCCCTTAACCGGTAAACCTTGCGGGTCGGATACCGTTCCCGAGAGTGTTGCGGTATTGACCTGTGCCGGGGCCATCGTGGCGCAACCCAGCGCCAGCAAAAGCAGAAGTGCTCCCGCTAACATGGATTTTAAAGAGGCTGATACACACCCACCCTGACTGCGTTGCATGACTCCTCCTAGTTGTGCACCCGAAGATCTCCCGCTACCCCTAGCGGTGACGGGACCGCCCGCCGTTTCTAAATGAAACAATTGAATACACGGCTTTTACTGCAATATGGTGTTGCTTTCAACTGAAAACTTCCAAGCCGTCGCCCACAACGAACTATCGGGGAGCCTGTATCGGCGTTTGTTCTCCCGAAGAGCTAACTTGATTTCGTCGAGAACGCCCAGCACCAGCGGAGAATCCACGAGGGCGAGAGGGCTAGCAAGAGACAAGGTACGAAACGGCGAGGGAAGAAGGGGATGTCGCTTCTTGTCGCCATCTGAGCGCCGCCCCAGACCAATTCAGGACAGGCGAACAACTGGAAGAAACTGGGATTAGACAGGATTTAGAGAGGGAATCGATTATAGCTGCAGATGCCGCTGAACGAGTTTGCGGAGTTTTTCGCGGTCTTCGTCTCGCATGTGCACGAATTCGATGCCGCTGCCATCCGGACCGATGTTACGGACGACGGCGGTGAAATTGATCTTGCGGAGACCGGCGCGGACCTCGAGCTTGATCGAGTCCCCAATAGCGAGTTTCCCCGGGGACTCCAAATAAGCGCCGCCCAGGCTGATGGTCTTCACACGAGAAAGGCCCGCCGGCGCGCCCTCGATCTGCGCGCGAAGCGGCGATTCGAGTGGAACTCGCGTATAGCGGCGGGGGATTACATAGCCGGAGCTCGATTGCCCGGGTGCTCCGAACGCCGCCGCCGCTTGCTTGAACGACGGACGGTTTTCGATCAGGGCCAGCGCATCTTCCGCCGCGGCGCGCAACCCCGCAGGTTCCACGTAAGTGAGGCCCTCGCGATTTTCCGCCAACTTGCGAAGAAGCTCGGCGGCTTCCGAGGCGCGCATTCGGCCGAGCGCTTCGATGGCCTTAATGCGGACAAACTGGTCACGCAAAACTTCATGTTCACCGGCAGCGATTTCCATCAGTTGAGAGACGGCAGTGGTTTCCTGCGCCAAACCGAGCTGGTCGATCATCATGGGAACGACCATTGGATGCGCGTCCGCAAGGATTGCCGAGAAGACAAAAGCAGTGCTCAGCGCCGATGAAGAATTGCTGGGGCGTGAGAGTTCGCTGACGGCCAGGTCCTGAAGGTTCCATTCCCAGCTCGCCATGGCGCGTGTGAGGCCCCGCAGCAGCCGCTCCGGGTCCGCCGCTGCTAAGAGCTTTATCGCCGCCGTCACGCGCTGGCGGCGCGCTTCATAGAGCCGCGTTTCTAGAAGATTCAGAACGGGCACGCCGATCGTGCGCAGGAGCCGTGCCATCGCTGGCACCATTTCAGGGCCGCGGGGTTCGGTGAGGAGCAACGTCATGCGATCGAGCAGCCGCTCGGGATCGCGCTGCAACAGCCGCGGCAGGACAGGATCAAGAGGGCGGTTGGCCAGAGCGGCATCCGCGAGCAAGAGCCAGCGATCCTGGGCCACCAGGCGGTGCGCCAGCGCCGACACATGATCGTGCTCTTTATCGTGAGGAGCGCGCTCCAGCCCTGTCAGGATGGTTTCGAAACCGGAATAGTCGCCGCGATTCACCGCAATGCGCCCGAGCGATTCCACGAAGGCCGCGAGCAGAGCCGCGGTTTCCGGAGACTTCTCCATATCCAGGGCCTTCATAGCGCCGCGGCTCAAATCTTCCGGCAACTGATTCGGCCAAAGGGATTCGATAATTGAAGACAGTTCATTGAGCCCAGCGGCAACAAAACGCCTTGCGCAAGCCTCCGCGTGCTCAATGCGGCGTGCATAATTCAGGACGATGTTGCGCGCTTCGCGGCGAGGAGCGTCGGCGCCCGCCTCAGCGAGCTGCCCGAGGGTATGGCGCAGCGCCGCAACGGGGACGCACCACACGTCGGGGCCGCGCAAGACGGCGGATTTTTCTCGCGGCGGAAGTTCCAGCCAGAACTTATCGATAAGCTGTTCGCGGTGGGTGTCCGTTGCCCAGGTGACCGCCAGCGACGAGAGATGCTGCGATGAGTGAGGACCAGAATAGCCGCCGGCCTCGACGATGACGTCGCTCAAGCGAGAGATTGTCGGCCTGACCGATGAAGCGGTAAGCGATCCGCTGGAAAATTCGGCGCCGAGAAACTCGAAAATGATGTTTTCGGAAAGCCGCAGCAAATAAGGTTGCGGGCGTTCGCCCTCGCGCGGCCCATATTGCGACACGGAGCTCAGCAGCATACACACACTGTCGCGGCTGGCTTCTTCCATCGCGCCATGGATGGCCCGCGCCGCTTCTTCCGGAGAAAGGCCGCGGGCGCTTTCAAGAGGCGGGGTCAGCTGTGCCAGAAGCCGCAGGCAGGCCACGAGATCGTCAAAGTCTGGCGGCTGGATAGGCAAATCCGCTTTTTCGCGTGGTGAATGTCCACCGTACGCCACGAGCGCACCGATCAGACTTGCCAGCACCGTGTCCACGCGGCGCTCTGTTTGCGTATTGATAGAAATACCTTCCACGCGGTTCTCCAAGAGTCGCGCCGGCCACCAGGAATTGCCTGTACCGTTTGCTGGGTCTTCCGATTTTAGCAAGGATGCCTTCACGAGTCGCGAGAGCGTGTCCAGTTCGCCTACATGGAATTTTTTCAAAAAGGCCAGTGCGTGGATTCCGGCGCGTTGCAGGTCGGCCGCCAGCGCTTGCATTTCTCCCCGCGAGTCCGGCAGGTGGGCGTCGCCGATTCTCGGCGCCACTAGGCCGCCACGCTCCACACGAATTTCCAGTCCGCCCAGAAGTTCCGTGACGCTGCGGATCGAATCGTAAGCACTGTCCAGGCTGTCGAGCCGGAGCGGATGATCCTTCTCGTAAAGTCGTTCCGACCGTATCAGCAAATGAAGGTTGCGGAGGGCATGCTGAACTTCGCTGGCTTTTTGATCCATTATGCTGGCCGGTACCCGGGCGACGGCGTACGCCAGTTGGCGCAGTGACGTGCGCGGCGTGGCATCTGGGCTCGCCGGCGACGGTGCCTCGCGCTTCGCTTCGTTGATCGGTACTGCAGCCCTGCGGACCAAGGAATCTCCAATAACTGTCCGTTTTCACCGCATTGAGCGGCGAGGGAGCCTTCCTTCAACTGCTAACGCCCTCGCAAGAAGGCAGATGGCTCCTACCTATAATGCAAGCACGCCTCCGGCCCGGGCAGAACGCCTCTAAGTCCTTTGTTTGGAATAAGAACTAAAGAAAACTCTAGGACTGAACGTGGTCGATGTAACAAAATGTTACGTTTTCGGTAGAGTACGTTACAAGGTGTATGTTGAGAAGAGAAGTCGTTATTTTCAAAATCTGCGCCGATTCTTGATGATTATTTCTCGCGGAGAGACTCGTCCATGTTGATGGTACCCCCTTCGCTCACCTGAAACATCTTCTTTGCTTGCTGAAATCCATTCAAACGCAGGGTAATCGTGTGCGTTCCGGCAGGCACCTGTACGCGCGCCGGCGTGAACTGCCCGGTGGAGGCTCCGTCTACGATGATTTCCGCGCCCTTGGGATTGGAATTCACCTGCGCCCAGGCGACACGCGTCGTAGACTTTTCGGTTAAGACAACCGGGAATTGCGTCTGGATATTGTCCTTGACCTGAATGGGTCCGGCGTAGGGCTCATATCCCTGGAGCCGCAAGACAAGGTTGTACTGGCCTGGCGCGAGCGGAAGCGTAACGGGGGTCTGACCGGACTGTTTCGCTCCGTTAATGAAGACATCGGCTCCCGCAGGCTGGCTGCTGATGAAAATGCCCTTGGCCAGCGATTCGAGTTTGATCTTCTGGTCCTGGGCGTCGCCGCTCTTTATTTGCAACGCGGTTTGAACGGGTTGATAGCCTTCCTTTTGCACTTCAAGGCTGTAGCGCGCCGGAGACAAATTGTTGAAGCTGCAGGGCGTCTCGCACTTGTTTGCCACGCGGCCCTCAGGACCGCGCAGCACCGCGGTTGCGCCGATCACATCGGTGACAACATGAATCGCTCCGCGTCCGGCCGTTGGAACCGGGTGCGTGCCTTCGTCTGGGCTGCCGGCCGGAACCGGCGTGTCGTCGTATTCAAGGTGATCGATCACGCGGACGCCCGACGGGGCGTTCCGCAATAATTTCAAGAGTGCGCCATGTTCAGCAGGCCGGAGCTTTCCCGCAAGCGTCAGCGTGTTGCCGGCGGCCTGAACTTTCACGCGCCCGGTTAATCCTCTTTCGGAAATGGCTTCTTCAATCCGGCCTTTGTACTCTGCCGCTCTGGGGCCAATCGAACTTCCTGCATTCTTGGCCGCCGCTTTCTCGGGGGCGACTCCCGCGGGGGTCGCCTCGGAAGCTGCATCAGCTGCATTTGGCAGCGCAGAAGGCCCAGTTCCCTCGGCCCCCGCTGTCGCGTTGTCCGGAGCAGCTTCTGGCGGCGTGCCAGGCAAGCTGGCGCCTTTCTTCTGCGCATCATGAAGTTCACGTGCGGCTTCGAAAACCGGCCTGATTTTGTTTGCCCCGTAAACAATCACGCCCAGAAGCAGCATCGCTGAGAGAATTGTCCCCAGAACATTTTTCTTTTTCGGAGGTTCCGGGACGGATGTGGGCGCGATGGCTCCCGTTCGCCGCACCAGGGGCGTCTGGCCTGGCGCGGACGCTCGCGAGTTCAGAGAGCGTGCCGTCGTGATGATGGTTTGGTCTTCGTTGGCGAAACCGCGACCCTCCGCATTTCCAGAAACCATGGTCGCCGCAGGCGAGCTTCCGCCCATGACCATTGTCGATTGCGGGTTGCCATTGCGTGGCGAGATTGATCGGTAATTCCTCAGATCCTCCAGCATCTCTCGGCAATTCTGGTATCTCTGATCGGGTTCTTTTTCCAGCGCCCTCATGACCACTGCGCTAATCCCCGGATGAATCGTGGGATTAACCTGCCGCGGCGGCACGGGCTCTTCGTTAACAATCTTGTAGATCACGGTAGTGATGTTCTGTCCCGGAAAAGGTTTTTCGTTGGTCACCATTTCATACAGCATTACGCCCAGCGAAAAAATGTCGCTGCGCCCGTCGACCGCGCGGCCCTTCACTTGTTCGGGCGACATGTAGCTTGGGGTGCCCATGACGTGCGCCGTTTGCTGCACGGTGCCGAACTGCAAAATCTTTGCCGTGCCGAAGTCCGTGACCTTGACGGTGTCGTCGGCGGTGAGCATGAGGTTCGCGGGTTTGATGTCGCGGTGAATTACGTTGCGTTCGTGCGCGAATTGCAGCGCGCTGCAGGTCTGTTCCATGATGCGCAGCGTGCGCGGCAGGGGAAACGCGTGGCCGTCATCGAGCAGCGCCTGCAAGCTTTTGCCCTCAACGAGTTCCATGGTGATGTAGTAGAGGCCGTCTTCTTCGCCGGCGTCGAAAACTACTACGATGTTTGGATGGGTCAGCAAACCGGCGGCTCGCGCTTCGGTTTGGAACCGCGTCAGGAGCTCGGGGCGCGAAAGTCCGGTTCCTTCTTCACTCAGTCGGATGGTCTTAACCGCCACCGTGCGCCCGATCACCGGATCCACGGCTTTATACACGACGCCCATGGCGCCGCGGCCCAGTTCACCGACGATTTCGTATCTTCCGGCTTTTGTTACAGTTGGCATCGTTCAAATCGATCTGCCACCGGAGGAAGACGGCACCGGCGGCACAATCCCCAATCGAGCGAAGCGGGTTTCGGCTAGGGAAAGCAGGGAACCTGACAATACTCCCGCACCTTCTATCGCCCATTTTCTCGTCTTAACTAGCGGAAATGCTTCCGCCGACACCCGGGACGCCCTATCCTGCACAGTACCCGCCGGGTTTTCTTTTGGTCAACGCTACTGGGGTACCAGTGTTTCGCACTCGATACGGTCGGAGCGTCTTCCTCGAGCAGCCTCTCCCTCTGCAACTGCTTGGCCTTCACGCCCCCTGGCGAACTAGGGGTCACGCATCGTTTCCCGGGGCGACATGGTGCGTTCCGGCATCGGCACGTTGGTTTCGCGGACAGGACGATCGACTTCGCCGGGCCGTGCGGGGGCTTCGAGTCCATCAGTTAGCAAGTACCCTTGCAGCGCAATGCCGTTGGTCCACACGCTCTCGAGGGCGGCGATGTACTCAATTTGCAGTTCGTAAAGCCTTCGTTGTGTGTTCAGAACGCGGGGATACGACGCCAGCATCTGGCCATATTTCTCCACCATTAGGCCGTACGCTTTCTTCGCGCGGGGAAGCATTTCGTTGCGGTACTCGACGGCCATCAGACGCGCGTTGGCGTATTGGTCTACAGCCGACGCCGCGCGCTCGCGCAACGTCAGCGAGATGCGCTTCTTTTCCAGCCCAGCGCGATCGATGTCCGCTCGCGCCGCTGCTACGTTTCCCTGGTTGCGATTGAAAAGTGGAATCTGCACCGCCACTTCCGCGATTCCTTCCCAGCCTTTCGCAACCGCAACGTTCCCGGGCTGTTCGTGGTTGTACTCCATTCCGCCCCGGACTTGAACATCGGGAATCGCCTCACGCCTGGCGCGGCTTAAAACGTTCTGTGCCCTTGCTTCCGTCACGTCGGCAATTCGAACGGCGGGGCTCTCTTTCGCGATCGTTTCGACGGCCTCCTCTTCATTCACGTCCGGCCAGCCTCTTTCCAGGTCACCGTCTACCGTTGCGAGTGGCAGATTCGGCTGTCCAATCACGGCCGAGAGAGACCGCCATTCTTCGCGCAGCGTGTTCTCCTGCATCCGCGCGCTCATGCGCATTCTCTGCGCTTCCACTTCCGCTCCAAGTACTTCGGTTTCATCAGCCTGTCCGGTATTCATCAGGCGCCGCTGCGTCTCCGCGGCGTCTTGCGCGATCGCGGCTATGTCGCGCCGGGCGTCCAGCAGTTCCTGCGCGGCCAGCACGCGCAGAAAGGCCATCTTCACGGCGCTTTGCACACGCATTTTCTGCTCTTCGGCTTCTATCTCCGCGAGCTTCACTTCTTTTCCAAAGACTTCGCGGCTCAGCGCAAGTTTTCTATGCGTAACGATCGTCTGTTGCACAAAAAACCCTTGCTTCCCTCCGCCGACCGATCCGCCTCGGATTTCATCGCCGGTGTAAGCTACTGTCGGATTCGGATACAGCCCCGCCTGCTGTTGCCGCACCTGGGCGGCTCGAATCTGCGCCTCCGCTTGACGCAAAGTTGGATTCGACTCGCCGGCGATCTTTTGCGCTTGCTCCATCGTGAACAGCGTGCCCTTCCCATCTTCCTTCGCTCTGCCCATCCGTGGATATTCAGCTCTTACTGCCGCCATTTGCATCGGATGGTGCTGTTCCTGCTTGGGCATCTGCATCTCCTGCGCCCGCGCGACGCCAGCCATCGATAGCAAGCTTGCAGCTGTCATCACTCCGCATGTCACTCCGACTCTCATGTGATTTCCTTTTCTTCTCTGTGAACTCTGTGTTCTCCGAGTCCTCTGCGTTAGGTCTTTTTCCTTCTCTTCACGACTCATGGTGATGCTCCGTTGCCGTGCCCGGTGCCTTCTTTCGCGCCAGAATGGCGTCATATTCTTTGTCCGGCAGCACGCGGATCATGCTCATCATCCCCATCATTCCCGCGCTCCAGTTTTTCGGCAGGCCATACGTCTCGGGTTTTTCCACCACTTCGTCCATCCCCATTTCCATGAACGCATCCTGCGGAAATCCCGGCACGCTCTCCGCATTTTGCGCGATCGGCGCGTGATGCGCGTGCTCGAACGGCACGCTCATGGCGAGCGACATCATTTGACTATCGGCTTTTGCTTCGGTCTGATCCGCCGTTTCGATCTGCCGGTTGCCCAGCAAATCCATCATGCTGTTCATCATGTGGTGCGGCAGATGGCAATGGATCATCCACGCGCCCGGATACTTCGCCTCAAACTCGACAACGCGCGCTTGCGCCACTCCCACCAGAACGGTGTTCATCGGATACCAGGTCGATTCCGGCGCGCGCCCGCCTTCCGTGCCGGTGACCACAAACTGATGCCCGTGCAAGTGAATGGGGTGATGATCCATTCCGAGATTGACGATGCGCAGCCGCACGCGGCTCCCCAGCCGAGCGAGCAACGGCGTCGTCATCGGTGCGGAAACGCCATTGAACGTCAGCCAATTGAATTCCATCGCCGCTGTGTTTGGGACGGTGTTGCTAGGCAACACCGCCCATTCCTGCAAAATCAGTCCGTAGTCGTGATCCACACGCGGCTTGTATTCTCTTTGCGGGTGCGCCACGAAGAATCCGATTTGGCCAATCATTTCCTGCATGGCGCTGTGCGCGTGGTAGAAAAACGTCCCCTCCTGGTGCACCGTGAATTCGTAAACATACTTCTCGCCGGGAGCGACCGGCTTCTGGCTGATGTACGGCACGCCGTCCTGCTCGATGGGAATTTCCAGGCCATGCCAGTGCAGGGAGGTGGACTCCGGCAGGCGGTTCTCAAAGATCACGCGCACGCGATCGCCCTGCTGCACTTGAATTGTCGGCCCTGGACAGCTTCCGTTGTAGCCCCACGCGTCGATGGTCTTGAACGGCGCGATTTTTTTCTTCACCGGTTCGGCCACCAGGCGGAAAACTTTCACATTGCCGTCTATCTCGTGTGGCAAATCCGTCAAATCCGGCGTCACCATGGCTAGCGGCGCGCCCGTCGCCTGCGTGTGCGAGTGACTTGCCTCCCGCGGACGCATCCGCATGGGTTTTTCAGCCTGAGCTTCGAGGCGCTCGTTCATTCCCAATAGCCCCGCGCCGAATATCGCCGCATCCTGAAAAAATCTTCTTCGTGTACCGCTCATCTTGGCCTCCTGAACCTCGTGCAGCTGCAAATCGCGTTCTTCGCGATGGAAAATAAGAAATGTTTCGGAATTGCATGCCGCTGAAAATCGTTTGGATGCAAAAGCAGACAGAGCTTCCGCCTATCGCGGGACTGGCCTGCTCTTAGTTTTTCAGGAGCGATAGCTCAGATTCGAAGGACACCCGAACGCACAGCCGCAAACCCACTTGAGAAGTCATGCGGCCGGCAAAACCATGAATCGGAAAAGCGTGTTGCCGGTACAGAAGTCTCCTGCTCAACCGCGAGGAATTGTTCGTCGGAGGCACTTAAGCGGGATTCGCCGGAAATTCCGCTAAGCGTAGCGTAAGTCGAAACTATTGCGGGCGATTCCAGCAAATTGCAGTTTCGAATGCCGTGTACGAACAGGGCGTCGTGGTGCGCGGTGCCTGCCCTGTGGCAACTCTCGTTTGCTGTAGCCGATGCATCGGCTCGCCGGCAATTCTGACCGGCGCAAAGCGGCGCGCAGGTAGGCGCAACCAGAAGAGCAACAATCGTCAGCAGACTCAATGCCCGCAGCGGCCAGCTCGCAATCCGAATTCGCGTCGCCTTCAGCATTTCTTTTATTACGCTACGCTGGCCGTCAGCCTGCGTCAACCTCACCGTGCAGTTGCGCACGGAAAAGCCAATCCTTCAATCGCCGTAGCCGTGCGAATCTTTGTCGACCGCCACCTTGCCCGCGAAAGAGCGATAGACGTAAGAAAAATATCCCGCCGCCAGAAGAATTCCAACGATCCACCAGGCCAATCCGATTTTCAAACCGTAGTCTCCGGCTTTTGCCGTCGTCACGGTGAGAGAATAAATCGGATTACGCGCAGGCAAGACCATGGGATACACGCCGAACACGACGCTGGTCAACATGCCCGCCAGGTAAGCACAAGACGCGAAGAACGCTTTGCGTTCATCTCGTCTTCGCAATTCAAAAATAACGCCTGCGATTCCCGCCACGGCGAGCACCGGAAAAACAAATCCCAACGGCCACGTCGTGAAGTTCTCTTTCACCTGCGGCTGAATGCCGAATGTGAAGGCCGTCACCAGCGCCGTCAGTGCCACGACGCCCCACCACACACGCCCCGCCAGTTTGCCCGCACGAACACTCACATTGCCGCTGGTCTTCATCTGCACCCACAGCCCCCCGTGCATCATCAGCGCAAGCAAGGCCAACATGCCGACGAGAATTGTGTACCAGTCGAGGATCCCAGTTTCGTCGCCCAGGCGTAAATTGGTCCACAGCGGCTCGAAGAAATATCCGCTCGCGTCCAGCGGCACACCGCGCACCACATTGCCGAGCGCCGCGCCGAAAAATACCGCGAGCAATAAGCTCGACGCGCAAAAGAGAAAATCCCACAGCGGATCCCAGACCGCGCTCTTGATGTGATTACGGAATTCAATGGACGCTCCGCGCAGAATCAGAAGCCACAGCACGATCATCAGCGGCAGATAAAATCCGCTGAAAGCGCTGGCATAGAGACTGGGGAACGCGAAATATAAAGTTCCGCCCGCGGCAATCAACCACACTTCGTTTCCATCCCATACCGGGCCGATGCTTGCCAGAACCTGCCGCCGCTCCCCGTCCGTTTTTGCAACGAGGAGATGAATCGCTCCTGCGCCCAGATCGAAGCCATCCAGCAGCACGTAGATCGTGATCATGATGGCCACAAGCCAGAACCAGATCGTTCCCATCGCGCCTTCTTCAGTCTACCGCTAGCACGGCAGCATCGTCTTTTTTCAGATGCCCGCTCGGTTCCGGTCCGAGTTCGATTTCGCGGTAAACCAGGAACAGCCAGAGAATCCCCAACACCGTGTACATCCCCATAAAGCCGATCAGCGTGAACCAGGCATTGCCTGCCGCCACGCGCGGAGAGACGCCGCTGGCAGTGCGCATCAATCCGTAAATCAGCCAGGGCTGACGCCCGAGTTCCGCGGTCATCCATCCAGCTGTATTGGCAATGTAGGGGAACGGCACGCAGACCATCAGCGTCCACAACATCCATCGAGAGTCATACAATCTTCCGCGCCAGTGCAGCAGCGTGGCCAGGACCATCACCGCGATGAAAATCGTCCCAAGGCCGACCATCACGTGATAGCTGTAATAGAGCAGCGGAATCTGGTCCGGCCATTCCGTCTGCGGAAAATCGGACAAGCCCTTGATGTTCGCGCGCCATTGCTTGTACGTCAGAAAGCTCAGCATTTTCGGAACTTCCAAAGGATTGTCGAGTCTTCTTTTTTCCACGTCCGGCTGTCCCAGGATTGCCAACGGCGCTCCCTCTTGCGATTCAAAGAGTCCTTCCATCGCCGCCAGCGTCGGTTGCTGATTGTACGCAACCAATTTTCCCTGCATGTCTCCGGTAGGGAAGAGTTGCAGGATCGCCGCAACCGCTCCCACCAAAACTCCAGCTCGCACAAACGTGCGGCCGTAGAATCCATGCTGCTTCGTCAATAAATAAAAAGCGCCCACGCCTGCCATGACGAAGCAGCCGGTTTGCACCGCGCCTAGCATGTTGTGCGCGTACTGCCAGAGCGCCCACTTGTTCAGTAGCAGATCCCAAAAGCTGGAGAGCTCAATGGCCCCATTGGCGCCAATCCGGTAACCGATGGGGTGCTGCATCCACGCGTCGGTCGCCACGATAAAATAGCCCGAGAGCCACGAGCCCAGAAAAACCAGAAATCCCGCCACCCAGTGTCCGATTCGCCCCAGCCGTTTTTCTCCCAAAAGAAACAATCCTAGGAAACTCGATTCGAGAAAAAACGAAAAGACTCCCTCCATCGCCAGCGTCTGACCAATTACTCCTCCCGCGGCCTTTGAAAATGCTGCCCAGTTCGTTCCAAACTGAAATTCCATCGGAATTCCCGTAACGACGCCGAACGCAAAATTGATCCCGAAGATCCGTCCCCAGAATCGCGCCGCGCGATTGTAATGTTCATCGCCGGTGCGCAGTGCTTTGGTTTTCAAGTAGACGAGCAGCAGCGCCAGCCCCATCGTCAATTGCGGAAAAATATAGTGAAAGGTTATCGTGAAGGCGAAGTGCAGTCGGTGTACGTCCACTGCCTGTCCCATGCAGTACCTCGTCGAGAAAATCCTCAGCAATCAGCCTGAACCGCCTCGGCGATCTTGAAAGGCGAGTACAGCAAGAATTTGTGGAACCATTCTCGCATTTCCGCCAGACGTTTACGAGTTCGGTCAAACTGATGGAATGCGTCTTCCCAAATAAGGAAAGAGCCCCGTGCCCATTGTTCCGTGAGCAATTGCTCATATCGAGGCAAGGAAGTGCCGAAGTACTCGGAGGCGGCCGTGGCCTCCGGAACAAATCCGGACTCTACGACGGTTCGCGTCCATTCTTCCGAATCGACGGTGGATCCCATCGCCTTCAGCCGGGTGTTTGTGTCAGGATGAGATTCCAAAGGATTTGATTTCTGCGCAAGCTCGATCTCGATCCATTCGTGAATGTCAGAACTAGAGACGCCTGTGGCACATTCTGGCAATCGCGAAAATACGACGGAAGGTGTGCGCGGCAGATTACGGCTGTCTTTCCAGATCTCTGGCCAAAACCGTTTAGCCATGAACTGCCCCGCAAGTCCGATTCGGATTAGCATCAGATCCGGCCTTGAGTCCGGGGTGTGCGTGAGCGCCTGGTGATCCGCAGCAAACTCATGAACGCGAGACAGGACCGCGCTGTACGCCGATAGCTTCGGCATAAACCAGCGATATACCGGTGGCAGAATCAGCCGCGCGGAAAATCCCATTTCCTCATCGAGGAGCGGGAGCTGGCTCCAGCTTTCCCAAACGCGCGTCGTCCAGATTCCGGAATGCCCATGGCCACCTGAAGAATGTGCAAATTCATGGTGGAGCAGAGCACGGAACTCGGCTGGTGAAAGTAGGTGCAGAAGCGGCAGACCGAGCCTAAGCGTCGTGGAAGTCTGACCGAAGAGCCCGTTGACGTAACGACTGGAGATGGACGCGTTTGCTTCAGGGATAAGGAGAATCGCGTCAATTTGTGGCGCTTCCATTTGCCCAGCGAGTTGATGGACGATTTCGTGCAGTAGAGGCGCGTCTTCGCGAGCGAGCGGAATTCCTTTGGGAGGGGGGATCACAACATGTAGGCTCTGCAGTAGCGCGATGCCGCTGGCGAACGAACCGAGAGCCAAGCCTGCCACCCAGATGGCGCGCGCCGCAAGCGCAGCAATAACCGCCAGCAAGCTCAGGAGGAGTGCGGCGAAGACAGCGGACAGAAAAAGCGCGTAGCCAAGGACGATGTGAAGAACCAGGCAAAAGCGAAAGCGATCCGGACTTGCACCAACCAATGCCTCCATCGCTGGGACGAACTTCGCCGCCTTGTTCGCGACAAACTCTTCGTCGGGGAAATGCTTGGGCGCCGCCGGCATCGCTGAGTGACCTGCGTTAAAGATTAGACGGGATGCTCTCGGTCTCGGTTCACCTCCGGTCCATCCACAGTTCATTCTCAGTGCATTGTTCCTGCGCCCCGAACGCGAGAGAGTGCACACCGTTGTCGAACAATATAGCTATTGTAACGGAAATTGGCGGCAAACCGCCGGGGCCGCGCCAATCAGGAGGCTGCAGTGCAAACCAAGCTCAAAGATAACGGTCGCCTATGGCTCTGGGCGTTCCTGGCAGTCATTGTGACGTCCCAACTTTACTTCGTTCAGGAACTGCTCGCAGTGTTCGCCCTCTTCGCGCTGGGCTTTGCCACGATTGCCTTCGTGGTCGCAAGCCTCTACATGCTTCAGCATTGCTGGGAACGGGCCGTAGTGCGCCTTGCAGATATCCGCCGGCCAGTCATGAATATGGCCCCAGTTAGCCGCGAGAATCAGAAAGCGGCCTAAGAAGTCGAGACGCCTCCACCTGACAGACGCGTCACTCAGGTAGATCGTCCGAGCGAATGAGAATAGACCCATCCACTTCGGTGTCTCCGGCAATATATTTCCGGCGTACCTCCTGCTCGATGGCCTGGCGGTTCGCTCTGAATACCTCGAGTTTATCCTTACCTTCCCCATGGAAGTGATCGTCCAGGGCTTCCCTGCTGATGGCGCACCGCACCCACGCTTCGCCATCGTGCCCGTAGAAAAAGACAATGTCGCGCTCGGGAACAAAAGCCTCCTGGGGCGCGAGAAATGTCAGGTCGTGCTGCTCAAGGCGCCATTGCACGCGGCGGACGATAAAGGCTGCGAACGGATGGATGTCCATTTCGATGCTGGCGCGGTCCATGGCGCTCAGATAAGACTTGCGATCCCTGATGCGAATCACCGTCCAAGGATAGCCGCCCGAAGCCAGCATAACGTTCATCAGAAAGCGCGCCATGCGGCCGTTCCCATCCGGGTACGGGTGAATGTAACCGAAAAGCCAGTGTCCCAACACCGCGCGCACCGAAGGCTCGGGTTCTTTTTCCAGAAGGTCGAAGAACGTCGGCATGGCGTCGCGCACCGCCTCCCACCTCGGGGGAATGTAGCGCGACCCGCGCAGATACACGGGTATGTTCCTGTATCCGGCCAATACCCCGGCTTCCATCAAGCCGGCTGTGACGCAGGGCTGGAATAATTCGCGATACCAGTCGTTGTGCACAGTGCGCGCCAGCGCGGCGGCGTTCTCACCCGCGATCACTTTCTCTACTCCTTTTTTCACCAGCTGGAACGCTTGCCAGTATCCCCGCGCCGCAAGGGCGTCGCGATTTCTGCGATCGCCGGCGTCATGCTCGGGGTCCCAGCCGCCCTGCCGCACTCTCTCAACCAGGGCAGGCGTGACGGAGTAGCCTTCAATGGACAACGAGTGGTAAGCATCGGTTCGATAGATTTCGTTGACGTAGCGAAGATACGCTTCATTGTCTGTCGGAAGTCCCGGCGCTTTGGGGAATACCGCGAGGACCTTGCCACGCATCGATTCCCAGAGCATCTCAATGCGAGCCGCGATGGGGGCGGTGGGACGGGGCGGCCTCTTGAATATGTGTCCGGCTTCAAATGGGCTGCTCTCTCGTACGTCGTATCCGGCGCCCTTCATGGCACGGAGAATCTCGTCCGCGAGGTCGCCGCGCCCGGTTTGGCGGAAGGCTTTGGCAAGATAACCGGCTTTCGCGGAATGCCCGCCGTTCAGGAGCAGCCGAAGCACGTCCGAGACGTCACCAAGGCTCGCCATCACCACTTGCGTCTCAATGGGATACAGCTGAAAGAATGATTCCGGCACGCGTACCAACGCCGCCGGCGGCGTAAACAGACGCAATCCGTCCTTCACCATGAGAGCCGCGGTCGCGGGCATGTCCGCAACTTTCAGATCGTAAAGCGTTGTGCCGAACAGAAGCTGAACGTCGTTATTCGTCGCTTTCGGACTGTGTACAACCAGTTGATCCGGGATCACCGTTCTCTCGCCGTGCAAAAAAAGGGACTGCTCCGGCGACAGGTGCCATTGTTCGCCAAAGCGCTCGTCGCAGTAGCGTGCGCAGAATTCCCAGAACGACGCGTGCCACGGGGTGCTCTCGCCGGCCTGTGAGTCGGGGCTGGAAGAGATCAGCCAGCCCTTCATGACTTCTTGCAAGAAACCGTTCTCCACCAGGCGTTCGCGGTGAACCCGGCTCAGGTCGTCGGAACGGAACACCCGTCGGTTGCCTTGCTGGAGTGCCTTGAGTTCGTCGAGGGATTCAGCCAGCTTTTCATTTGGCGAGGACATGAAGCCTCCCATCCTTCGTGAGTCACTACAAGTCTATTGTGATGCGTAAACACAAGTATATACTGCCGTGTAATTGCAAGTCAATTGTGTCGTATTAACGCAAGTGTATAATGCTGTGCAATTACAAGTCAATTGTGTCGTGTAAATGCAAGTATATAGTGCCTCTATGTCGCTAAGTATATGTCTATTCAATTAGTTACAGTTCGCAGAACCACAAGCGTTCTTTTCATCTCTCTTTCCTCCATCGCTTTAGCCCCGAGAAGTCCCTTGGTAGCCGCGAGGATCATCGTTTTAGAAGGTATCATCAATCCTCATACCATCCTTCAATATCCCATAGTATCTTTTGGGATCACTCCGGAGGGCCATCCGCATGAAATACGATGCCATCATCATCGGCTCCGGCCAGGCCGGCAATCCTCTGGCTTATCGGCTCGCCGACTTGGGATGGTCCGTCGCGCTCATCGAGAAAAAGCATCTGGGCGGCACGTGCATCAATGTTGGCTGCACGCCCACCAAGACGATGGTCTACCGCGCGCAAGTCGCTCACTATGCGCGAAACGCCTCGCGCTGGGGTGTCAACGCCTCGAATGTCAGCGCTGATCTTTCCAAGATTGTTGCCCAAAAAGACGAAGTCGTTCTCAGCTTTCGCAGCGGTCAGCAGAAGCAGGTCGACAAGCGACCCAACCTTCGTCTCTATCGTGACCAAGCCCGTTTTGTTGGTTCCCATCAACTCCACGTCGGCGACGAACTGCTCGAAAGCGAAAAGATTTTCATCAACACCGGCGGGCGCCCGAGCATTCCCGCGATTCCGGGAATCGAAACAGTTCCGCATCTCACCAACGAAACCGCGATGCAGCTCACGGTTCTTCCAGAGCACGTTCTCATTCTCGGAGGCGGCTACATCGGCATGGAATTCGGTCAAATGTTTCGCCGCTTCGGCAGCCGCGTCACCGTTATTCACACCGGCAAACAAATTATTTCACGTGAAGATCCGGAGACTGCCGCTGAGCTGCAGAGAGCCCTCGAAGCCGAAGGAATTCGATTCCTGCTCAACACTCGCACAACTGGCGTCGAAAGCAAAAACGGCTCCCTCACGCTGTCATTGGTATCGCCTGCAGGCCCATCGAGCGTCACTGGCTCGCACCTCCTGGTCGCTACCGGCCGCCGTCCAAACACGAACGATCTCGGTCTCGACAAGGCCGGCATCGCAACCGACCAGAGTGGCTACATCAAAGTGAACGGCCGGCTTGAGACAAATATTTCCGGCGTCTGGGCCCTCGGCGATGGCAAGGGTGGCCCGGCTTTCACGCACATCTCTTACAACGATTTCCAGATTGTCTACGGCAATTTGGTGGAAGGAAAGAATCTTTCGATTGAAAATCGGCTCGTTCCGTCCTGCGTTTTCACCGATCCGCAACTTGGCGGCGTCGGCATGACCGAGAAAGAAGCTCGCGCCAAAGGTTTCAAATTAAAAATCGGCCGATGCCCGATGACCTACGTAGCGCGCGCCATCGAACGCGGCGAAACCGCCGGTCTGATGAAGCTCGTTGTTGACGCTTCGAACGACCGCGTTCTCGGCGCCTCCGTCCTCGCCTCCGAAGGTGGCGAACTGGTGCAAATCCTCAGCACTCTCATGCTCGCGAAGCAGCCCTACACGCTCTTGAAGGGCGCCATCTATATTCATCCCACGCTCGCGGAAGGCTTCTTCTCTCTAATGGAAGACGTCAAACCAGTCGACTGAGTGAAAGACCGCTTCGCAATGCGACGGCGAGTGGCACCAATAGTATTCTCCCAGCTGCAGTTTTGGTGACAAGCGGGCGGAGGCCACAACAAAACTCATGGAGAGTCTCAATGGTCAAATTGCCGTGGTCACAGGCGCAAGCAGCGGCATCGGAAAGGCGATTGCTCTCTCGATGGCCACGCACGGTGCCGAGGTTTGCCTGGTGGCGCGCCGTCGCGAACTCCTGGAAGATGTTGCCAAGCAAATCCACGCGCTCGGATCGCGCGGCCATGCTTGTCCCGCCGATCTCACCAAGGATGACGACATCGGCGGCGTCGGCGAGCGCTGTCAGAAAGATTTTGGCCGAGTGAATATTTTGGTGCTATGCCGCGGGTGCGGATGCCGGTGATGCCGGTTCGAAATTGTAGTTCCACCGAATGAGCGGACTTGCTCGCTTGGCTCGTCGAGATTTTCCGCCCTCTGGTCTAACGTTGGGATTGAGATTGGGACGAGTTTGTTGCGCCGGATACCCGGAGTCTTCTTGAATCCACTTCAACAGTTTCGGGACATCGACTATGTGCCGGGTAGGTTCCTGGTGAATCTCTACCTCAACTCGCTGTATTGTTTCATTTCCGTTGGATTCCCGCCCAATATCCTGCAAGCGATGCAATCCGCGAAGGACAGCTTCGTACAGCGATTCTGCGTAAACTTCGACGCTGTGTTCGGTATTGTGGCTGTCCTTCAAACGGACAATGCACTTGCTGATCGACATGATGAACTCGGAAGCGGGAATTTGTATGGTAGGAGAATCGGGAACTCAGTTTACTTTTTATCTTTCCACAAGTCCATGAACAGCTTGACCGTCGCACTGTGGAAACCGCCTTTTTTTTAGGGTCATGGGGCCTTACTGTAGGTTCCAGGGCAAATAGCACGAATCGAAGGGCGGCGGCTCACAGCCAGGATTGGGTGGGTACCATCTTAAGTACTCTCCGTACAGTCTCCATGAGCCCGGGTTTCGGTCCAGCTTTCGCCAGGCCGGACACATCTGTTTGTACAGAGATTCGGACAGCCCCCGCCTAAAATCGGTCCCGGCGATTCGTTGCTTCAGCACTGCGTTCTCAGCCAAGAACGCGTTG
>WNGO01000400.1_pt1 | contig 27399 bp, 19 predicted proteins | sample 5400511 | NCBI WGS metagenome assembly WNGO01 (sample SAMN13153380, study PRJNA577476) | soil metagenome | isolation source: 20 cm soil or saprolite under Garry oak tree replicate 2 | place: USA:California | collected 2016-06-15 | reverse complement strand
CATCCGGTCGGGCGGGTGGAATGATAAGCGGCTATGCACGACGATCGATTCGACAAACTCGCAAAACTTCTGGTGGAATATTCCATTCGTCTGAAGCGTAATGAAACGGTCCTGATCGAAGCGTTCGATATTCCCGACGAAATGACCATCGCGCTGATACGCGCGGTGCGGAAAGCAGGCGGTGTGCCCTTCGCGCAAACCTACTACACCCGAGTGAACCGCGCGCTCGCGCTCGAAGCCTCGGATCGACAGCTAAATCTGATGGCAAGCCACGAGCTGGCGCGAATGAAAAAAATGAATGCATACATCGCCGTACGCGGCAGCAACAACATCACGGAATTGTCCGATGTGCCGCCGGAGAAGATGAAGTTGATCGGCCGAAAAATGCGGCGGGTGCAGGACCAGCGGGTCAAAAAAACCAAGTGGGTAGTCTTACGCTGGCCGACTCCTTCCATGGCACAGCTTGCCGGAATGAGCACGGAAGCATTTGAAGATTTCTATTTCGATGTGTGCACACTGGACTACCGCAAACTGCTGCCCGGAATGAAGGCCCTCAAGCGGTTGATGGAAAAGACCGATCGTGTTCAAATCAAAGGCCCCGGTACCAATCTGCGTTTTAGTATCAAGGGAATTCCAGCCGTCATCTGCGGTGGCGACCGCAACATTCCCGACGGCGAAGTTTTCAGTTCTCCTGTGAAAGATTCCGTTGAGGGCCATGTCACCTTTAATGCGCCAAGCATTTATCAGGGAATCGCTTTCGATGGCATCCGTTTGGAATTCAAAAGCGGAAAGATCGTAGATGCGACGAGCAATGAAACCCAAAAGCTGAACAAGATCCTCGACTCAGATCCTGGCGCGCGTTACATCGGCGAGTTCTCACTTGGCTTTAATCCGCGGGTATTCCAACCGATGCGCGACATATTGTTTGACGAGAAAATCGCTGGCTCTTTTCATTTCACGCCGGGACAAGCTTACGAGGAAAGCCAGGTTCACTGGGACATGGTAAACATCCAGCGTCCGGATTACGGCGGGGGAGAAATCTACTTCGACGGCAAACTGCTTCGCAAAGATGGGAAGTTTCTGCCGAACCAACTGCACTCCCTAAACTGGAAGTGATTGTAGGTACGTCCCATAGGTCACCTTAAACCTATGGGAAATGGGCGCGCAGATGTCGTGCCCGTCAGGCTCGCTTCGGTCCGCCAAGAAGGTTGAGCTGCATCATGGCGATGTTGCCGCTCTCGCCAAGCTCCAGATTCGCGATTTCAAACATTGGCGTTGGTTCGGCTGGGCCCGCTCCGGCGCTAGGCAACTGCACGAAAACCTGTTTGGAATTCGAATTAAGGACAACTGACGCGATCTCGAATGTCGGCGAAAACTCGACTGTGCTGATTCCGCACGGGACTGTCACGAGGACAATGGCCTTTTCCGGCTGCGATGGCGTGAGTTGGATTGGTGCGGCCTCGAAATTAGGGACCACTTGCAATCCCGCGGCCGCAAATGAAGGCGAACCATTCGTAGTGAGCCTCGGCTGTTGAGACGGAGTAACCCGAATAGCCCCTAGAGTGCCGGCGACAGGCTGAACCTTTGCGACTTCAAAGCTGACCTGCGAATTGCTCGCTGGCTGTTGGTTCTCGGACCTGGCCAAACGCATCGTGACAACGTTGGAAGCGGGGCGCACTTTCAAGCAACCCATTTTAAAGCTGGGCGTCAGCTGGATAGCTGCGATCTCGAAAGAAAACGTTACGTGCACGGATTTCTGCACCGGACCATGGGGCTGTGGTTTGACCATGCTAGTTGATGGCGGCTTGTTTAGTGGAGCCGTTGAGATTCGGGTTGTTTCAGGCATGATTGCAGGTGTGGTTGGTTGTGGCAATCCGGGCTCAGTAAGAATTGTGTTCGAGAAATCAGATGCGGGTTCGGTGACCGCTTCGGCTGCGGGGGATTCAATCGCAGTGACAGTCATTTCGTAGCGCATAGGTTCTCGTTGTTCTATCGATCCAACTTCAGACTGGGCTGACGTTACCACGGCGGGTAGCGCGAATTCCTCTGGTCCTCGGGAAATTTCACTTAATTCGTCTGATTCGGAACAGAGCTGTCGCTTGGCTTCGCGCCAATCCGAATCTGGGTTCCCCGGCAGCCCAAATCTACAGCGGCGTCCGAAAATGGCTTGGGCGCGAAGGCCAATCTCCTCGTCCGACGGATCATGGAGTCGTCCCGCCTCGCGCATTGGGACGACTGCCAAAGCCGGGGCTATTTCAGGCGTCTGCGGGACACTCGGACGCAGGGTTTCCGCCGTTTGTTCGACAGCAGGCTCCGCTGACCGCGGCAACAATTCGCCATCTGGCTCTCCCTTGCGGTAAGCCTTAGGTTGGCCCCCTTCGACAAGGGCAACTTCAGGCTCGGCTGACGTTACAACTGCGGATGGTGTGACTTTCTCCGCTCCTTCGGGAATTTCATTCCGCTCTTCTGCCTTTGTCTTAGAAGGCCCACTTAACTCACTGGGTGCCAAAGCCGGAGCTATTTCAGGCGTCTGCGGGACACTTGGACGCAAGGTTTCCGCCGTTTGTTTGACAACTGGCTCCACTAACGACTCAAAGACCGGCTCAGTGAGCGGCGACATTTCGCCATCTGGCTCCGCCTCGCGGTAAGCCGGGGCTTGCGACGATTTTTCTACGAAATCAACCGACCGCTCGAATGCGCCGCTCAATTCCGCTGGAGGCAGGGCAGTGTGTCGCACCGCAGGCTTCCAGGGTTGTAATTGCGCTGAAATCTGGCGGGGTCCTCCAACAAAGCCGTTGCCTTGTACACTGCTCGTCTGCGCTGGCGCGACTCTCGGCTTGAATATGGCGCCATCAGCGGCCGCAGCACCGGGCGGAGGTTCAAGCCGCAAGTGACGCGGGATCTTGAAGAAACGCCAGCGAACGACGGGCACGATCACCAAAGCCAGCAGAAGTAAACCGGCAAAGAGTAGTCCACCGACAATCCACATTCTTCTTTCGCCCGAAAGCAGGGGCGAGACTTTAGCGGCCACTGCTGCAACAGCGGATTTCTCGGACGGACTTGTTTGGACAGGGGTCTGCTGGTTATTCTGTGCGTTGGAAGCAGACGACGCATTCGCCGTCTCAGCCGCTACAGGTTGCGCCGCGGTTGTTGATTTGCTGGCACCTGCGGGGGGTTCCGATAATGATTGTTGTGCCTGAGGGTTTGTTTCCGCAGCGGGCTCGCTCGAGAGAGAAGTAGCCGGTTGTCCAGCTGTCTGCTGAGCACCCGCAAGTTCCATCCCAGTATTTTGTCCCTGCCCTGCCGGGCCCAAGGCAAGCGCTTCTCCCTTCGACGATCCGCCTTCTTTATTTGCAGCAAACACTCTGTCTGGGATTGGACTCGGCTCAACTGCCGGACCACCCTCTCCCTGCGACGCACCAACATTTGTCGTGTCGAACGCGACCGCTGGGGCGGTCGAACCTTCGGGCCTTTGCATCCATCCGACATCGTAAAACGCGTCAGCGAAAACACTGTTGAGTGCTGGCGAATAAATCTTATTGGCAGAACCGGTCCAGTCACCGGCTTTTTCGGGATTATTATGCTTGTACTCCCACGCTGCCTGGGCATAATAGAGTGCCGGCGTGTCGCCCGTAAATTGAAACTCTTCCATCATTGAATGCGCCCGGCTCTCTTTGCCCTCCATCAAGAGCGTCATGTAAATTTTGAATTTGATCAGCTCGGCCGCCTGGTTCTTGTCGCCGCCCGGGGTTTGCTTGTATAACGCCTCGAAACGCTCCTGCGCCTTTGCGTAGTCCTTCTTCTTAAAGGGAATTTGCGCCAGATTATATTGAGCTTCGCGGAACTTCGGATCCAGCTTGGCTGCCTTCTTAAATGCAGCTTCGGCTTGGTCAAATTGCTGCTGCTGCATCAAAATCTCTCCACGCAAATTGAGGGTTGCTGGCTGGTTCAGGTCAGCCTGATCCGCTTGATCCACTAATTTAAGCGCTGTCGCGAAATCGCGCTGGCGAAATGCCTGCTGGGATTGCTCAAATTTTGAACGGGCAAGGACCTTAGTTTCTTGCGAGCGCTCGGCGGCTGTCTTTAGTGGCAACGAAGGCCGTCCTTCGCCAGCCGGCCTTTCCAGCAATCCGATTTCGTAAAGCGATTCTGCGAAAAGTTTGTTCAGCTGCGGTGAGAAATTCTTCCCTGCTGCGCTGGTCCAATCTTTCGCTTCATTTTGATTCTTCTGTTGGAGCGCGACGGCTGCCTTCACATAATCAACGGCCGGGGTATCGGGCGAAAGCTCCAACTTGGCCAGAATGGAATCGACCATGTTCCCTTTGCCCTCCATCAGGTAGGTCAAAAGAATTTTGTATTGGATCAGTTGCGAAGAATCTTTTGCCAGATCGGGCCCACCAGTGGACAGCAGTTGCTCGAAACGTTTTCGCGCCTCCGGCCAATCTTTTTTGAGGAACGGAATCTCCGCCAGGTTGAACCCCGCATTCCAAAATTTCGGGTCGATCCGTGCGGCTTCCTGCAATGCGGTTTCGGCTTGATCGTAACTGCCTTGTCGCATCAGGATGACGCCGCGCAGATTTTTTGACGCGGCAAGATCAGGTTGCCGGGCATCGATGGCGTCGAGTTGCTTTAACGCCTCCGAAAATTTCTTTGAATCGAACGCCTTGTAAGCGGCGTTGTACATCTCCTCCAGCTCCGCTCTGGTCGGGGCGACATTGTCCGCTGCAAATGAATTTGCCGCGAACCAACCAAGCGCCATCGCGGCCACCGCCGTCATCCTCCATACTCTCATGGAGTAATGATTGAAGCTCTGTTCAGGGCGTCTGACAAGTGGAAAGTTGCTTGTGCTAATCGATTTTCAGCGTGTTTCGGAAAAATCGCAAACCGATCGTGATCACCTAGTTCAGTCATTGAGATTGGCTACGATCCGTAAACCTTCCAAAGTGAGGTGGGGACGAATCACACTGATCTCCGGCAAGCGCCCAGCGATCAGACGCGCGTATCCACCTGTCCCTATGACATGAACCTTCTTGCGCGGGAACTGTTCTGCTTTGATTCGTGCAAGGATTTCCCGAACCAATCCACGATATCCGAATACCGCGCCAGATAGCATCGCCCCGATTGTCGATTTACCGACCGCGCGTCGCGGCTCTTTCAACGAAATCCTGGGCAGGAGCGCCGTTCGCTGGTAAAGAAAGTTAGTCATTGCTTCGAGTCCCGGCGCAATCACGCCGCCGACGTACGTGCGGCGCTCGGAAACGATGTCGAAAGTCACCGCGGTACCAAAATCCACCACGACCGCGGGAAATCCATAAAGTTCCGCAGCTGCAGCAGCGTTCGCCAGCCGGTCCGCGCCGATCGACTGCGGTTTGGGATAATCAATTCCCACGCTCAGATTCAGCTTCCAATCCAGCCAGAGTACCTTGGCCCTTTTTTTTGCCGCCTTTGATATTGCGGAGTTTTTTTCCGGCACTACCGACGAGACGACCACCTTCCGCACTTTTCGCTTTCTAAAAAATCCGGCGACGACGGCGCTTGTGAGCTCGCCAGTACTGATCCGGGCAGGAGCCGAGACCCATCTTCTCGATGCAAACGCAAACTTTGCATACGAGTTACTGATATCGATCAACAAATAGTCGGTCATTTGTGTGGCTTACAGACCAGCGTTCGCGTCTGGTGGATAATGCCTCTGTGCTCCATCTGCCTGCTGCCAGGCTCTAATTTCGTTTTCAAGGCGAGTGATCCACCCCATCCGCCTGCTCACGAAGCGTCGTGAGCTGGGCACGGAGCGTCGATATCTGGGCACTTTGGCCGATGACAAGATCGAGCGCATCGAAGGCAGGTTTTAATGAGCGCGGCTTTGCCATCTCACGGGACGGAGCTTCTCTGATGATCACGCCGTGTTTATGAATAACCGAAAACAAAATCACAATGAAATTATGCAGTGGACACTACTATCACCAGGCGATGCCAGCCTTGGGCTTCGAGGCCCTTTTCAACAATGTGGGCGGAAACTTCAACAACACCGTTTGACCGTATAGCGCCGATTCATTACGGAAAATTGTCGCCCAGAATATATCGCCCGGGACAAAAGGACTTCTGCGTGCAGAAGTATTGAAGCATTCTCGTAGAGGAAGCGTTTAGGCGGTCGATCTGAAACTGGCAAAGTGCGGCTATATCTTTGAGATAAGTTTTTTGCAACGCGGAACGCCTCACATTCCACTCGGTCACGCCGGACTCCGGAATATCGATTTCGATCTTCTGGAAATCTTCCTTCCGAAGTCTTACTGGAAGGCGCTCGCCCTCTCGAATTAGGTCTCGGTGTGCGTAGATCGTGTCGCGAGCATCCAACAGAACGTTGTGGAGCAACTGTAATTCCTTATCGGGTAAGCGTCGGAAATCGGCACTGATCGCCGAGAGTCCGTTGTTGTTGCCAAACGAACGTGCATAGCTGATGACGATCCCGGTGTAGATGCAACGGCGCAGCTCCTGATTTTCAGACCGGAGTGCTAAGAGGTGCTTGCATGTGTAAAGGGCTTCTCTCATGTGGACTTCTGCCCAGTAAAGTGCCCGTAGTTTGTTTATCGGGAGAACGCTCATCGGCCAGACGAGATTATGCCGAAGCATTCGGCATTTAGGAAGCGGAATCGTTTCGGAACATCAATGTACGAGGCTGCTAGAACGCTCGGAGTCATTCATAGCTGATCGGTACCCGAATCTGCGACACTGTTCTGGGTTTGAACCGCCACTTTCGAAACGCATCGGTTGTGACCTTATCGAGAATCCCATTGCCTGTGCTTTGATCCATCACCGCACTCGTAACGTTGCCGCTCGCGGTATCAACGGTCATGAGACAAACGCCGCTCCAAGTAACATGCGCCCGCCTCGCTTGGTAGGGGTACTCGGGTATAGGGGTGCTCACTGCCACGGCCTTTGCAGCTGACAACGACATCGTGCCCACAATGGGTTGGGCAGCGGGCGTCACGCGCTTTTTTGCGCGAGTTTTCTTTCCCGTGGGCGGAGCTGGTGTTGCCAGTTCTTCTGCACGCGGCGTCTCCTCGGCAACGGGCGGAGGCTTTTCGCTCGCCGCCTCAGTTGGAATTTCAACCATTGGTTCCGAGGTTTGCTTTTTGGACCGAGGTGTTGGCGTTGCCTTCACGGTTATCGCAGGTTCCAAAAGCTTTGGCGAAGCCGCATCTTGGGCTCGCGCAACCTGTGACGCGCCGAACGCAATGCTACTACACATAATAGAGAGAAGAATTCCCCTGTGGAAGCACATCTAGAAATTCTCCGCCGCTTTCCGCTCTCCGCAATCCTCAATCCTCAATCCGGAATCAATAGCTCGGTTTATTTCCGCTTCAAGATACTTCATCTGCTTCGTTCCAGCTTTGCTGCTGCTATCCGGCCTCTCTTCAATCAATTCGTCGGGCGGCACGGTGTGAAACGAAACCACCGCCCAATCCGCGTCTCTTCCAACCAATCGGTCGGCTGTGGTACGGTAAGCCAAGCGCAATCAGCAACGGAATCGGATACGCAAAGTTTTTCAGCCGGTCATATGATGCTGTGATTCGTGTTCACGATGCAGGTGACGAGAGCCGTTGCGGATTCCCAGGAGAGCGTGGTCAACGTCGCCAACGCAAGCGACAGCTAAATCAGCATTGACGACAATGGTACGCTCTAACCAAAATCGTTCGACTCGAACATTTCGCCCGGCGCTTATGAAAAAAGTGGCGCAGCGACGACAAAAGGCTGTTCACTTGGCGAAACGAGCTGGACGCCTGCTAAAGGCTTCCATGAAATTCGTTCAGCAACGCTGGGCTAAATCAGACCGGGATAAGCATTCGACGACCTCTACACACGTTTACGAGATTCGGCCACGAGCCGACAAACGGAGTGTCGATCTAATTAGTGATGCGCTTCCCTACAGTCCGCTGTGGTATCGCGGACCAAACGCACTCAGGGCTGCAATCGACTATGCAAAGTTTTACAGTCATTTACATGATGTTGTGATTCGCGTTTACGATGATGACGGCAACGTGGTCGAAAGGCACGAGCAGGCCGCTGGCGATTTCCGAGAGTTCGAACTCAGAACAACGCGCCCCTGATCGCAGGTGCCTGCCATATAGGACTTAAGTCCAACATGTGAACCGCGCGTTGACAAACATATTGCAGCCATGAAAAAACCTTTCACGCTCTTGGCGTTTAGAGAGGCACGAAAAAAGTTGGAGTTTGTCTTGCCCGTTGATGGCCGCGGTCACAATAGTTTTCGCCCAGCAAAGGCGTTGCCCCGGAGGAGACGAGGCTACGGCAGAAAGGTAGGGGCGGTTATCCTTTAAGGAAGACCTTATTGCGGCGTGAGCTTCAGCTGTTACGACAACCCTTCAGCTTCGCAGCCGATCTGATGAAGCGGGCAATGTGATTGAGACGCACGAGAAAGCGGGCGAGTTCACAGCGCGGTGAGCGCTGCCAGCAAGTGTTTCGTTGTGCGTGCGGAAGAAAAGCTGACCGCGTTTTTAGAATTGGAATCAGTGATCGGCACGGTCTGCTTAGCTCTTTATCCGAAGTAGTCTTTTGATTTCAGTGTCTGCCAAACCCCCAAAACCTGGGTATGGTTTATTTGGACGATTCGAATATGCCATGAGGTTCGCTGAAGCGGCCCGAACGTCCTTCTCTGGCGGTAATCGGAAAACGCGCTCGAAAACCGGATAGCACACCAGGCACATTTAGCGTCTCCCGAAGAGAGCAAGAGTGCTTTCTGAATAGATCCCGCCACAATTGTTCTTCCGGCGTATTCGCTCAAACCTGCTATTATGCACGCGCTACATGGAAGGCTTTCCAGCGTCAAGTGCCGGTCGCTTGCGACACTTGCCTCGCGCGCGTAGCCTCGCTTGATGAGAAGATTGGTGCATCGCCCGCGGCGCTTGCGGCGTTCCCCCGCTTTGCGAAATCTCGTCCGCGAAACGCAATTGAACGTCCATGATTTTGTTCTGCCGCTGTTCGTAAGCGAAAAACTGGATGAACGCCGGCCCATTGGAAGTATGCCGGGAGTTTTTCAGTTGCCGGTAGAACAAATTGGCGACGAAGCGTGCCGTGCTCGAGACCTCGGGCTCCAGGCGATTCTGCTTTTCGGGATCCCACAACATAAGGACGAACAGGCCAGCGGGGCTCACTCAGAAAATGGAGTCATTCAAAAAGCCGTGCGATCCATTAAATCAAAATGTCCAGATTTGGTCACAATCACCGACGTTTGCCTTTGCGAATACATGAGCCATGGCCATTGTGGCGTCACACGTATCGACGGAGACCATTTCCATGTTCTCAACGACGAAAGCGTCGAGCTTTTGGTCAAAACGGCGCTCTCTCACGCGGCAGCGGGTGCAGACATGGTCGCGCCAAGCGACATGATGGACGGCCGGATTGGCGCAATTCGCGAGGCGCTCGATGACGGAGGCTTCGATCAAACTGGGATTATCAGTTATGCGGCCAAGTTTGCTTCGTCATTTTACGGACCATTCCGCGAGGCAGCCGAAAGCCCGCCGCAATTTGGCGATCGCCGTTCGTACCAAATGGATTTCGCCAACGCAAATGAAGCCCTGCGCGAGGTGGCCCTGGATATCGATGAAGGAGCGGACATCCTGATGGTAAAACCTGCGTTGCCGTATCTCGATATCTTATGCCGCGTCCGCGAGCGCTTTGGAAAACCGACTGCCGTTTATCATGTTAGCGGCGAGTATGCCATGGTCAAAAGCGCTGTCGAAAAAGGGCTCCTCGATGAGCGCGCCGCTGTGCTTGAGATCATGACTGCGCTCAAGCGCGCCGGCGCGGATGTCATCGTCACTTATTGGGGGCGCGAGCTTGCGAAATGGCTGCGGGAGTAACAAGCAGCGGTGAAACTACGCGACATGCCCGGCTAAAGCGGCTCGCGTTTCTATGGGCGCAGACACAAGGATTTTCCGCATGCGCGATGGAAGTAACTTTGCCAAACTGCCGGTACCGTGCCGACGTGGCCACGTGTCGATGGCGGCAAAACAAGATTGGATCGACAGCAATCTTTGAATGCAAACAAGCGCTTTGCGACTTGCGACGAGACAATTGTCATAGCGAAGCTGCGCGTCGCCGTCTCGAGGCGATCTGCGAACGCCGCCAACTTCTCGAAACACGCCTGCGCACGCACTACCCAAGCCTCCGCAATGGTGATTCGCTCTTCCCCGAGTTCGATTCGGACAATTTTGCGGGCATTGGCCACCGCGGCTACGCGCGCCTTTCACGCGAACTGCGCGTGCTGCAAAATCGGCTCTACGATTGCACCAAGTTCGACAAACTAATCCGTTACCGTTGCGCAAATTTGTTTTTCATTGTGCTACCCGAGCAATTATTCCGCGAATCGGAAGTGCCCGTCGGCTGGGGCGCTCTGGTGGAATCCGACGGCGCGCTCACACTCGCGCGCAACCCAATCTGGCAAGACGCCGCAGCCGAGGATCGCATTCGCCTTTTGCACCGAATCGCCATGGCTGGGACACGCGTCCTGAATCGACAGCTGGAAATCGCACGCAACGAAATCGCACGGGGCCGATTTACCCCGTAGCTGCCATTAAACGGCACATTGCCAGGGATGGGCTCGCATGTGAGATCTGGCGCTATTTCCTTTGCCTGACCGTATCACGGACAGCACGGCAGCATTGTTGCCTCAGGTCGACGGATGCCACTCGTTACAAACTTGTTATTTGCAAGGTAGCCGACTTCCAATGTAGTCAAAAATCTTCTCGGGCATTTTCATTTGCTCCCACGCGCCTAATCCTGCTGTTATAGCTAAGGGCCACAAGATGAAGAAGCTAACAGTGCCGACGGCTGCTTTATCAAGCCATTTTCCCGAACCAATCTGGACAGTAAGTGTATCACCTGATTGATAGAAAACGATGTTCAATGACGTAGCCATCCCTACAAAGTCACGCCATCCGCCACGCTTTTTTACCTGGAGAAGGTCGCCTCCATTTTCGGCTTTCATCTGTTGCGAATCGAAACCGAGAGAATCCAACCACCCCTTGACGTCGGCGATAAGAGTTGAAGTGTCTTTCGCCGAGCAGATGTATTTGCGGGATTTGCCTCCGGGGACTTGCGGAGCCTCGCTGCCCTGCTCCCCGAGCATAGTGCCGCAATTTTGGCAGAACTTCTGCCCTTTCACAGCTTGTTTGCCGCACTTCGGACAAAATAAATGTTCCGCGACCGGGGAAAAGCTAGTCACTGCATTCTTCGTCTGCTGCATGTTCATCTCTTCTTCGAGACTATTTAATGCTGCATCAACCTGTGTAGCGATCTTAGCCAACAGATCATCGCGTCGCTTCAATTCCAGTAAGAGTTCGCGTATCTCGACAGGCGATCGGCTAGTCCGAAGCTCTTCCTGAATTTCAAAGAGCAGTGTAATCTGGTTTTGAGAACTCATCGGTTCAGGTGAATCAATTCGTTCCTTCAACGTGCTGAGATATGAAACTGGAACGGGCGGTGGGACCGGAAGCGGGTCAGGCAATGGCGGCGCAGCGGATGCCGAATAGATCGATTTAATCAGCGAAAGCACCGACTCACTGTCGCCGCGCCGACAATCTGTGATTTGAATCTGATTCAGCGGTGCAGGCAAAAGATTGATATTAATCCCGTCAGAAATCAGCACAGGAAGGATCGTCTTGCCGAGTTTGGTAACGTATTGCAACTCACTCTTGCACGCTTCCGATTGCCAGGACTCAGGCGAGAGAGCGAGAATAAATACATCGCAACTGCCGATATTCTCCAGAATGTTATCCCACCAGCGCTGCCCGCCTGTCAGAGTTTGATCATACCAGATATCAATTCCGGCTGCCTGCAGGTCATGAACCAGCTTTGTGACTACGTCTGCATTGTGTCGACTATAACTAAGAAACACCTTTTTCATGCGTTCCGAGGTTCTAAAGGCTTATCCGTGATACACCCGGTGATCGCAAAATGTAAATTCTTTTCGCTCGAGAATAAATTGAAGGGCAAATCAGATACCACAACCAGCACGAATTTCGTATCAGAACGCTGACAGGTTGAGTTAGTCGGCAACGGGCACGAGCAAATTGTGCCCGGTCATTTCTCTTGGCTGCGGCAATCCCAGCAGAAACAAAAGAGTCGGCGCCACATCGGCCAGAATTCCGTCTTCGCAGCGAAACTTTGCTGCATCTCTGGCGACGTAAATGAAATGCACAAGGTTGCTGGTATGCGCGGTGTTGGGTGAACCATCCGCGTTGCGCATCTGCTCGCAATTTCCATGATCGGCAGTGATCAGGCATTTGCCGTCCAGCTCAAGAAGTCTTGGGATGATTCGCGCTATGCATTCATCCACGGTTTCGACAGCCTTGATTCCCGCCTCCACCACCCCGGTGTGGCCAACCATGTCGGGATTGGCGAAGTTTAGGACCATCAGATCGTAATTCGCCATGAGCGCGAGCACTTCATCGGTGACCTCAAAGGCGCTCATCTCCGGTTTCAAGTCGTAGGTAGCGACTTTTGGTGAGGGAATCAGTTTGCGGTCTTCGCCCGGAAACGGTTTCTCGATTCCGCCATTAAAAAAGTAAGTCACATGCGCGTATTTCTCCGTTTCAGCGATGCGCAGTTGTGATTTGCCTGCAGCGCTCACGACGTCAGCCAGGATGCCGTCAAGCTCTTGCTGTGGAAAAAGGAACGGCGACGGGAAACGGACGTCGTATTGCGTGAGGCTGACAAAATGGACTTGCGGCCACACCTCGCGGTCGAAGCCGTCGAAATCCTTCAGCAAAAAGGCTTGCGATAATTGCCTCGCCCGATCGGCGCGGAAGTTGAAAAAGAAAACTGAGTCGCCATCGCGCACCCGCTGCTCGTTTGGGTGGGAGAAAATCAGCGGCGGCATAAACTCATCCGTCTTGCCAAGTGAGTATTGTCGCTCAACCGCTGCGGAAGGCGATGATTTGCAGAACTCGCCGCGACCAAGAACGATTGCGTCCCAAGCTTTTTTCGTGCGGTCCCAGCGCCGGTCACGATCCATCGCAAAATAGCGGCCAATCACGGTGACTATCTTGGCGCTGCTCTTCTCCAGCTCCTTTTCGCAGGTTCTCAAAAAACCAGCCCCGCCAGTGGGTGACGTGTCTCGCCCATCGGTGAAAGCATGGACGAAGATTTCGGCTACATCTGCTTCACGCACGGCGTTAGCAAGCGCGATCATGTGCGAATAATGGCTGTGTACACCGCCGTCGGAAACGAGCCCCAGCAAGTGAAGCCGGTGACCACGCGCATCCGCGAATGTTTCTTGTAAAACTTGGTTACGAGTTAGTTCGCCCTCGTCGATCGCTTTGTTAATTCGCGTCAGATCTTGATAAACGATTCTACCTGCCCCCAGATTAAGGTGGCCAACTTCCGAGTTGCCCATCTGTCCCTTCGGTAAGCCGACATCGACGCCACTGGCGCTTAATTTAGAAGATGGATAATCCCGATAGAGCTTGTCGTGAAAAGGAGTGTACGCGAGGAGCGTAGCGTCTCCATTCTCATTGCGCTTTTCCGCGCCGCCCGGATTGATGCCCCAGCCGTCGCGAATGATGAGCATCACCGGACCAGCCATACGTCGCGCACTTTGCTGGTGAATGCCAAGGCCGACAAGCGGTTCTTTCGTTGACAACCGGATAAACGCGCGCCTAGATCGGCCTCGTGAAATGGCGCAATCAATTCCTCGCGCTTTTTTGCCTTCTCGCGTTTGCCGGCGTCGGGGTTCTTTACTTTCAACACTGGGTCATTCGCAAGCCTTTTGGAATCATTGTGTTTGTTGGAGAAGGCCTGTCGCCGGCTCGGCTGGCGCCCACTCGTACTTACGCCGGGGGCGCGGGGACGCGCCTGAACCTGGACTCGATGCCTCAGGCAGCTTTGATGATGAATTACTCGAAGGATTTCGCCGCTCCCGATCAAGCCGCTGCCGCAACCGCAATCGCGACAGGTGAAAGGGTGGCCAATCGCGCCCTTGCTATTAATGGTGATGGGAAACCTATTAAGAGCATCATTGAGTTGGCGCACGAACGGGGACGAACTACCGGATTGGTGACGGATACAAGACTTACTGATCCGACCAGCGCGGCCTTTTACGCGCACCCGACCGAATCGACCGATTTCGACAAAATCGCGACTGAGTTCGTGGATCGTGCGAACATCGACATCGCAATGGGTGGCGGCGGGGCGCAATTTCTTCCGGTCACGAAAGGTGGAGAGAGGCAAGACAATCGCGATCTGTTGCTCGAACTTCGCGGCAACGGATTCGATATTGTTAGAACACGAGCGGAGCTGGAAACAATCCCCGCGTGGCGCCGGCCGAAACTCTTTGGTGTTTTCAGTGATGGCGATCTCGCTTTCACGAACCAGGTAGAAGAGAGAACTCACCAGCCCAGCCTTTCAGATATGGTACGGCGAGCCATCCAACTGCTTCAATATAACCCGGGTGGCTATCTACTGGTTATCGACGCAGGGTTGATGCGCAAAGCAGCACAGGAGAACAACGGAGAAAGGACCCTCAGCCAAACAGTCGAACTAGACCGAGCAGTCGGCACTGCTCGAAGCTATGGAGGACCAAGATCCACAATTGTAGTCTGCGGTGATGTGGCAATCGGTGGACTAAGCTTGAATGGCTTTCCTTTTCGCAAAGATAGTGGCATCGCGTTGCTGGGCTTTAATTCAGCTGGCCAGCCTTGGATCACTTGGGCAACCGGTCCCCACGGCAGCAAGTCGTATGGCCCCGCAAAAATACCGGACAAAGACGCAGCCGAGACGCAGCAATCGGAACAGCCGGAACCCGCGACGTTCTACACGAAATCCGCACTGGTCACGGTTGAAGATGTCGTCGCGTTCGGCAGCGGCCCAGGAACAGATGCTCTGCAAGGAGTGGTGGAGAGCACAACTGTTTTCGAAATTTTGCGTGACGAGCTTTGACAAGCAATCTGGCGCCGGGGGACGCCGCTACACCGCCCATGCGCTCCTTACCTTCGCGTCTCGCGGTACGGCGCGCCAAGTCGATAAAAACCTAGCTGTTCCCCCACGTCCGTCGCCAATGAGTTGTCACCAGACAGCCGTGCCAGCTGTACAGCGGCTTCCGCGCTTTCGATTGCCTTCGCAAATTGTCCAGTCTCCGCATAGCCTGCTGCCAATGTACGCAGCACAACGGGGTTAGTGCCTCCCAACAGCTGATTAGCTTCGCCCGCAAGCTTGACCGCCTTGTTACCGTCTCGTAAGGCGTCGTTAGAACTGGTAGCCAGCAACCAGGCCAGATTAGTTAGAGCAGAAATTGACTTTGGAGAAATCTGCACGGCTTTTTCGTAATGGTAAATCGCTTCGGCCGTTACGCCTTTCTCATCGAGAGCTACAGCCAGAACCGTGTGACAATCTGCATCGTCAGGCCGAATGAGCAGGGCAGCGCGACAATACTGGACGGCAGTCTCGAGTTCGCCTTTCTCAAGCAAAGCACTGCCGAGACCATAAAGAGCGAGAAAGTAATCAGGACGCAGTGCCATTGCCTTGTGATAATGAACGATCGCTTCATCGACTCGTTTTTTGTGAAGAAGAGCATCCCCCAAAGAAACCTGAGCATCTGGATCATTTGGCTGAATGGCCACGGCTCGATCGCAATGGAGGATGGCCTCGTCCATTTCGCCTTTGGCTACAAGAGCCGTGCCCAGATTGTACTCGGCGTCCCAGGAATCCGGCTGCATTTGCAGGGCCGCCCGGTAATGAGCAATTCCGTCATCAAACCGGCCTTTTTGGAGAAGCACAAGGCCGAGGTTTGTGTGAGCCATCCAGCAGTCGGGGTTTCTTGCAAGAGTAATCCGCCAAAGAGTTTCGATGTCCCCATACATTGCAGCTTGCCGCCACGTCAACGCCGCCAAGCTGGCAAGCGCAAATAACGCCGTGCTCAAAATGAAGGCGCGACGCTGCTTAAACATGTCCGCCAGACTAACTGCGCCTGCCGAAACGAGCGCAATTGGCCCGATACATGCCAGATACTGATAGTGATCCGCCACAAACGTGTAGCGAAACGTAAACAGCATGATAAACCCGAGCACCGGGCTCAGGGTGATCACGAAGAACGCGGCCGCGACTTCCAAGCTGCGCCCCACATAACACCTCGCGAAGTAAATCACGGCGCACAACGCGATTCCGGCCAACAACCAGATGAAGTCCAGCGGGTGCGCCGGTGAGATGTTCCATCTTGGATAAATGAATGTCAGGTTCGTGGGGCAGATAAGCTTGCTCAAGTAGAACCAGACAGCCCGGCTCGCGACCAGAATTCGGTCAATCGGATTCAGAAAAGGAAACACGGCTCGGTTCGTGCCCTGATGGTAGCGCTCCCACCAGACTGCAAGCAGCCCCATCCCGATGCCCAGGATAACAAAAGGTACAATCTGGATCAGACGCTGTTTGGTAATCGGCCTTTTCTGTAGCCAGAGAATCAAGAGCAACGCAGCTGGCAAAGTACAGGCGGTGCTTTTGGCTGAAAGCGCCAGTACGTAAAGGACTAGGGCCAGCGCATAAAAACGCCACGGCCGCTTCGTCCGCTCGTCAATAAAAGCGATCCACGCAAGCAGCGTCAGGAGAAAGAAAAAGGCCATCAGCACATTCTTGCGTTCCGTGATCCAAGCAACCGATTCCACTTGCACCGGATGCAGAGCAAAAATCGCTCCGGCGAGCCACGCGCCCGGCACATTAAGGCGCGCAAGCACCCGCCACACCAGCAGCGCGTTGGCAACGTGAAGCAGGAGGTTAACCCAATGGTAGCCGGAAGGATTCAGACCCCAAAGCGCGCGCTCGATCCGAAAGGTGGTATAAACCAGTGGAAAATATTGAGAAGGCGAATCCAGCGAAAACCAAATTCGCCGTAAGCCATCGGATGCAGTCAGCAGATCATTCTTAATGATGTAATCATCGTCGTCCCACACGAATCCGCCGTTCCATGCAGGTCGATACGCAAAGATCGTCACACTCGCCAGAAGCAGGACGAAAAAAAGGGTGTGAGAATGTGCACGAAAGAGACGTTTATCGACTGCGTGCACGACTGATCTTGGTTTAGATGCCTGTTTCCGCGCGACGGTGATGGAAGAGATCCGCGAGTTTACAATTTGCAAACTCAACTGTGCTATAAAAGTAAGCCGCAGCTTTCATTCGAATTGATTGATCGTCGTAATGATTTTGCCGACTTCGTCGTCGCGAAGTTGCGGATGGCAGGGAAGGGAAAGACATTGTTTGGCGTGAGACTCGGCGTTCGGAAGACCGCGCGGGTCGCAGCGGACGCCTTTACAGCATCCCTGCCGATGTGCTGGAATTGGATAATGAATCAGGGTTTCGATCTCTTCCTTGTTGAGGAAGTCCGCCAGGCGATTTCGTTCCGCGCAACGGACAACGAACAAATAGTAAACATGACTTTGACGCTGCTCTGGCGCTGACAATAAGGAGATTCGAGGATTCTTTATCTCGGCGAAATATTTTCTCGCAATCTCTTGGCGCCGCGCGTTGAACTTTTCGAGCCAGGGCAGACGAATTGAAAGAATCGCTGCTTGCAACTCGTCGAGGCGACTATTCAGGCCCGGTTCCGGGTGCTCATATCGCTTGCTCGTGCCGCAGTTTCGTAGAGTTTTGACGCCAGTCGCGAGTTCCTCCGAATTGGTCACCAGCGCACCGGCATCGCCTTTCGCGCCGAGATTTTTCGTCGGATAAAAACTGAAAATACCCCAGATGCCGAAGGTGCCGGCGTGCCGCCCGTTCCAAATCGCGCCGTGGGCTTGGGCGCAATCCTCCAGAAGATGAATTTTTGCACTCTTACAAAACGCCATCCAACGTTCCATCTCGCGCATCTGTCCATACAAATGAACTAGCAACAACCCCCTTGTTCGTGACGTTCGGCACCGCTCCGCACTGGCCGCATCGAGTAACGCGGTCGCGGGATCAATGTCGGCCAGCACCGGTGTGGCGCCAGCATGCATGATGGCCAGGATCGTCGCAATGGCAGTCATCGGTGTGGTGACAACTTCGTCGCCGGGTCCGATGCTCAACGCGCGCAACCCAAGCTCGATGCTTTCCATCCCATTGGCTACGCCGACACAGAATTTCGTGTCGCAAAAATTGGCCCACGCTTCCTCAAATTGTCGCACTTCACTTCCTAAAATGAACGAGCCCGAGCCAAAAACGCGTTCGACTGCTGCCAGTTCTTGTCGCCGCAATTCCTCCGGCTCTGATGTGAAATCATTCATCCGAATCATGGCGTGGGATTCCAATAATGGGCGCGGTGTTTCCGATAGTATTCGAGCGTCTGGGCCAAACCATTTCGCAGCGAGACTTTCGGAGACCAACCAAGCACATTGTCAATCTTGCTGAAGTCACCATAATAATCGCCGATGTCGATGACGTCCCGGTCGGCCGGGAATGGGACCAGCTCGTAATGTCCGCCGTGATTTAGATCAACAAGCAAGGTCGCTAATTCGTGCAAACTAATGTGCTCGCTGTGTCCTAGATTGAAGACCTCGCCTTCGGATTCCATTTGGGCCGCTGCCAGCAAGAACGCCTCCACAACATCAGTAACGAAATTAAAATCACGACGTTGATTTCCACTGCCGAAGACTTGAATCGGCTTGCCTTCGATGAGGTGACGAATCCAGACACCGAGAAACGTTTGACGGGCATCTTTGACACGCATGCCGGGGCCATAAGTATTTGTCAAACGCAACGCGCAGGTCCGGATTTTGTAAACATTGTTGTAGAGCAAATGATACCATTCTCCGGCTAGTTTATTGATGCCATTCACGTCGATAGGATTAACAGGATGTTTTTCGTCAACGGGCAAATACTGCGGCCGCCCATAAATCTGGCGGGTGCTGGCGAAAACAATTTTCACGCCCCGATTGTGCAGCCGGCAAGCTTCGAGAATGTGCAGTTGCGCCGCGGCGTTGATGTTCAAATCGGTGAGCGGATCGGTCATCGAATCGAGGTGGCTAGTCTGGCCCGCGAGGTTGAAGAGAAAGTTGCGTCCCTTGATCAGAGAGGCCATGGCGTTTGGGTCGCGTACATCCGCCATGTTCACTTCGACGCGATCCCGGATGCTATGGATATTGAAGAGGTTGCCGCCATATTCCGGAATCAGGCTGTCAACCAGCATGACTTTTGCGCCCAAGGTTACGAGACGCCGGGCCAGCGAGGAACCGATGAATCCCAGACCGCCAGTGATGAGGACATCCGACCGGGAGAAAATACTGGCGTCGAAGGGCACAGCAAACTGTAGGTCTCGAACAGGAAGATTTTCGATAACTTTTCGCGCTTTTTTTACGAAAATCCGACAGAGTTGGAATAGAACCTGACAACGCCTCGATGTGCGCCGAACGAACCACGCCTGACCTATCGTTAGTGATCCCGGTTTACAACGGCAGTCGCACAATCGGCCCGCTTGTCGAGCGCATCACAAGGGTTTTCGCGTCCAAACCTTTCCAGATCGTTTTGGTAAATGACGGTTCCGAGGATGATAGCGAAATGATTTGCGTGAAGCTGGCTGAAAAATTTCCGCAGAGCGTGACGTTCGTGCATCTTAGTCGGAATTTTGGGGAGCACAGCGCCGTCCTCGCCGGACTCGGCCATGCGCGCGGTCGGTATATTGCGGTACTCGACGACGACGGCCAGAATCCGCCGGAAGAAATAGTACCGATGCTTCAAGAATTAAAGCGCAGGAACTACGATGTTGTTTACGGTCATTACATCGATAAACAACATTCATGGTTCCGCAACGCGGGGAGCAGATTCAACGATCGTATCGCGACGTTGATGCTGCACAAACCAAAAGAGCTTTATCTCTCGAGTTTTAAGGTTATGGACCGTTTCCTGGTCGATGAAATCGTCAAGTATCGCGGTCCGTTTCCGTACATCGACGGTTTGATTTACCGAACCACCCGCAAGATTGGGCAAATACAAGTCGACCATCACGCCAGCATGGCCGGACCGTCGCGCTACACATTTCGGAAACTCGTGCGGTTGTGGCTGAATATGTTCTTGAATTTTTCCGTCAAACCGCTGCGATTTTCGGTCTATGTCGGCCTGTTTGTAGCCTGTTTGAGCATCTTGGCGCTCGGTTTGATTTTGATAGACAAGATTTGGATCACCCCGAACCTGACACTCGGAGTTCCAACAGTGCTCGCGAGTATTGTTTTCTTTTCGGGCGTCCAGCTCATGATTCTTGGTCTGATCGGTGAGTACCTTGGCCGTCTATATCTCGATCAAACTGGCACGCCACAATACATCGTGCGCTACGTGATACATGCCGACGCCCAAGCAGACGCGTCCATTGCGTCTGGCCAACAATGAAGCGCTGCCTGTTTGATACCTGTACTCAGCAACGCTTTTTGTCATGACAACGCTGACGTGCAGGCGACAGGCAGTCTGGGCATTTTTGTGTCGCAAACGTAATCTCCAGTGAAGCCATCTGAATACGAGATCATGTTTCGCGTCGAGCAGACGCACTGGTGGTATCGCGCGCTGCACCGCCTAATCTTTGATACTCTGGAAAGAGAACTGCCTGATTGGCCTGCGAAGGCAATCCTCGATGCCGGCTGCGGCACGGGTGCGATTCTGAAGCAGCTCGGAAATGAGGAAAGAAATGTCGGTGTCGATTTGGCGCCGGAAGCCATCTCGTTTTGCCACGAACGCGGTCTAAACAACGTGCGACAAGCCAATATTTGTGCGCTGCCATTCGCCAACGCCTCATTCGATGCCGTGATTTGCTCGAGCGTCCTTTACCACCAGTGGGTGAAGGACATCGCGGGCGCGGTTTGCGAGTTCTATCGCATCCTACGCCCGGGTGGGCTGTTGCTCGTGAACGTACCGGCTTATGGGTTCCTGCACAGCGCCCATGACGACGCGGTGATGACGGCGCGACGCTTCAGGATAAGCGAGATTCGCGCGCTGCTGCTGGAAAATAGCTTCGCGATACGGCGATTAACCTACTGGACTACGTTGCTCTTTCCGTTCGCCGTTTTGGCCCGTACTCTAGGCTGGTCAAAAACTGGACGCGATTTCCCCGCGGCGGGAGGACCACCTGGTTTCGCCGATTACTTTTTCGCGAGAACCATGGCACTTGAACGCGGCTTGTTGAAAAAGCTTTCTCTTCCATTTGGTGTGGCCTTGCTGGCGGCTGCTACAAAACGAGTCATTAGTCGGCGCTAGGACTAGTGAAGGATTATTCTTCTTTTGTTCAAGATGGGCAACACTACCCTGGCGGTGCGACAGACAGCTCGCACATTGGACCGCCAACTAGTATCCTTCCTGCCTTTGGACGTTTTCTCGTTCCTTTTCTGACTGCATTGTTTCTGCTGTTGGTAGGAGTCCTAGTATTTCACAACTTCCTCCTGGGCGATAAAGTACTCTTGTACAAAGATGTCGGATCCGATTCTATAAACGATTCGTATCCTTATTTCGTCCACCTCTCAGATTATCTTCGGCGTGAAGGCTTCCCTTCCTGGTCTTTTTATGTTGGGATGGGCCAAAGTCTTTTCTATCTTACCGGTAACTTAATCTGGGAGCCGGTTATCTGGCTGCCAAGAGAGCTGATTGCCCAAGCTCTTGTGTTTCAACATTTGCTTAAGACTTTGGTAGCTGGATTGTTGTTCTTTCGGTTTTTGCAACTACGCGGCATCAATCTGTGCGCCGCGCTAACAGGAGCGCTCTTGCTCTCTTTCTCCGCTTACATGTGCGTGGGTGGCTGCTGGATCATCAGCGCAGACGACGTTGTAGGCTTTACGTTTCTGTTGTTCGCGGTTGAAGAAGCGATTTCTCGCAGTCGCTGGATTTACATTCCACTTGCGGTCGCTCTTATCGGCCTGGTGACGGTATTTCATCTCTACTTGAGTGCGGTATTGCTCTCCTTGTACGTGCCGATGCGGTTGGTCGAAATATATGGCTGGAAGCCACGGGTCTTGTCGCGCGTTTCTGCTCAGCTCGCTGCGGTCGCTTTTTTGGGTATTGGTCTGGCCGCGATTATCTGCCTTGGAAGTGCCTACTCCATTCTGAATAGTCCGCGCGGATCGGGTACGATCGCCAACTTCACTTGGGGACCAACGCCGTCCCTGTTTCAACTCGAGTCGCCTCTCTACTATGTGACAGCCGCGTTGAGACCATTTTCAACTGATATGGTCGGGACTGGAGATGAGTTTCGGGGTTGGGAAAACTATTTCGAGGCGCCGATGACCTATTGCGGGCTGCTTTCTCTACTCATGCTCCCGCAAGCGTTTATCGGGGCTACTCGTCGGCAGCGCATTCTCTGCGGCCTTTTCCTAAGTTTTATAGTTGTTCCTGTGGTGTTCCCATGGTTCAGATATCTTTTTTGGGGTTTTAAGGGTGGCTATTTCAGAACGTTTGCATTGTTCTCGATTTTCGGAATTATCACGCTAAGCATGACGGCTTTCTCGCGCTACATGGAGCGCCGAAGCTTCGGTCTTTGGACTTTGGGCGTCAGTCTTCTTGTATTACTAGGCGTTCTCTACTTGCCGATCAATGAAATCCAGGCACTTATTAATCATGAGCTCAGGCAGGCTGTTGCTATTTTCCTTATTCTATACGCAGCTCTGCTGATAACCGGCCAGATCGTGAAGCGGCAAAGTATCACGGCATGGATAATTCTACTCTTGGCCGCTATCGAGGTTATTCACTTCGATCGAATGACTGTGAATCGCCCGACCGTTACAAAACAAGAATTAAATGAACGGGTCGGCCTTAATGACGAGACGGTCGACGCCATCCGTGAAATAAAGGCGAGCGATAATGCCTTCTTCCGTATCACTAAGACCTGGGGCTCGGGACCTGCGACGCGCCCCAGCTACAACGATGCGATGGTTTTTGGCTATTACGGCACGTTGTCTTACAGCTCCTTTAACAATCTTAACTATATCAAGTTCCTGCTAGCTGTGGACGCCATTCCGAGCGCCGACATCGCCACAGATGCAGTATGGTCAACGGGCTTGGTGGGGCATCCTTTGCTCTCGACTTTCGCCTGCGAGAAGTACGTAATCACTAAAAATCCAGTAGTATTCGAGACCGCAGATTACTACGAATTTGTTAGACGCTTCGGCAACATTTACCTCTTCCGCAATCAGCAGTTTCTTCCATTCGGACTAATATTCAGTCATTACATTCCTGAAGATATGTTTCTGCAACTGCCCAGTTGGGCAAAGCCGCAAGCGCTGCTGCATGCTGTCGTTCTTTTGGAGCGAAATGCCGCTTATAAGCAGGAGGTTTCGCAGCTAACGCTGGACGATTTAGAGCGGCAAATGAGCGAAACCTCGCTTCCAGATGCTCTTGCCGAGCGCCGAGCAGCGGCTCTGAGTATCCACTCCTTTAAACAGACACGAATCGAGGGAACGGCTCGGATCAATCAGAAGGGGATCGTCGTGTTTCAGACGCCGTTTGATGCGGGTTGGCATGCCTTCAGCGATGGCCGGGCTACACCCACGCTTAGCGTGGACGCCGGGCTGCTGGGCATCGCCTTGGAGGAGGGCGAACATAGGATAGAGCTGCGCTACCGGCCGCCCCTGCTGTATGCCGGTGCAGCCGTGACGATCCTGTCTTGCGGTGTTCTTTTCTTGAGCCTGCGGAGGTGGCCGCGGATTCGCTTACTTAATTGAAGGTGTTTCAAGCCCCTCGCAGCAAAAGCCTCAGCGGCGCGCGCGGTCATGAAAATCCGCGTCGCAGGACGGGGTAACATTAAACCATTGCGTCACGCTCCCTCTTATAAAAAGACTCGCCAACATATTTGCAATGTTTCGTAACCAACGGTTGCTGATTTTGCTGTTATGTTTCATGGCGTCGCTTCGAGTTTTTGTTTTTGCGGCTGCTTTCCCCTTTTTTAGCAATGGCGACGAAGACCTACATTTCGACCTTGTCACACAATACTCTGCCGGCCGGCCGCCGCGCACATTCGATGTGCTAACAGACGAATCCCTCAGGTTTATTGTCCCCTACGCTTCGCCGGAATTTCTTCAAGCACCAGATCAGTTCCCGAACGCAAGATTTCCGCGACCTTTGTGGAAGCAATCTGTCGCGGAGGCGGCGCCCGTTATTGAAGCGACAAAGGCTGCCTGGCAAAAGGAGATCAACTGGGAATCTTCCCAACCGCCACTGTATTACGCGGTGGCTGGCTTTTGGTGGAGGTTTGGGCAGTGCATCGGACTAACAGGAATTGAATCGTTGTACTGGATTCGTTTCCTGAATGCGCTCCTCATCTCGATATTAGTGTGGCTTGGTCATGTGATTGGGCGTACTGTTGGGCCAGACCATGTTGGCTTGAGCGTTGGCTTGCCGCTACTGCTTGCGTTCATTCCGCAGGATGTATTGTACGTTCTTAGCAACGACGTTCTATCCCCGATTTGTTTCGGGGCCGTTCTCTTTTGCGTCATGCAATGGTTGCGAAAGGAATCACCGAGCTTCTTGCTCAGCGCAGTCACCGGTCTAGCGATCGCAGCGACCTATCTTACAAAATTGAGCAACTTACCTTTGCTCACAGTCGCGGTCATTGCCGTCGTTGCGAAGTCGCTGTCGGGCCCTCGGCGAGGGCCTGCTGCCGCAACCCTTGCGCTGCTACCGATGATTCTTTGTGCTGGAATCCCAATCGGCAGCTGGATGCTTTGGAGCAAGGCTCATTTCGGCGACGTTACTGGGTCGACAACCGCGATCGCACTCCTTAGCTGGACACGAAAACCGTTCGCCGATTGGTGGGACCATCCCATTTTTTCTCTGCGGGGCTCGTGGACTTTTTGGTCCGAGCTAGTCGCAAGGTTTTGGCGAGGCGAACTCATGTGGCAGAATCGCGAATTGGGTTCACGCATCGCCGATGGATTTTATGCGATCTCATCGTTGTTCTTGCTCTGTGCCGCGATTACAGGAATTCGATGGGACACCCGGCTATCGGTGTTCCAACGACAGGCGCTCCTCTTGGCGGCTTCCGCGTTCGGCGCGGCGCTCGCATTTCTTGCGCTGCTCTCCGTTCAGTTCGATTTTGGCCAATGCATTTATCCGTCTCGCGCCTACCCATATTTCACATCGGGGCGCTTGATCAGCGGTGCGCTCATTCCGTTCGCGTTGTTGTACGCCTACGGTGTCATCCGTCTTCTAAGTCGAGCCGGCAATGCGTTGCTGCCATTGGTCGTGCTTGCAACCATCATGGTGTCTGTTTCGATATCGGACGCGCTTCTCAACTACGAGGTATTTGCGAGCGAACACAATTGGTTTCATCTTCCATGAAATCCTCCGGCCGGCATTCCGACTCGGTTCGTTGTCGCCAACTGCGCAATCTCGAGCGCGATAATCCCGTATCGAGAAGCATGCCGCGGTTTGCACGTGCCAAGCGTTCCGCAACCAGCACGGCATCTGAAACACCTGGCTATCCCTTCTGATTGTGTCGTCCTGTCCTTAGCGGTGCTGTTTGCTGCGGTGACAATCCTGCCCTACCGGCTAGCGTGGAATAGCCGTCTTATCTGAAACGACGACGCGATCTCACGCTAAACGATGGCCGTCGCCTGTACCTGATTTAAAAGACCCTCTCTCGAGTGCAAAAAACCGACGCAATGAAATCGCGTAGTTGCAACCTGATACTTTTCACCTCAATAGCCCTTCCATGACTAACCAGAGTGACATCCATGACAAAACCTTGCGAGTGGCGTGGTGGACTTTGGCGGTAATCGTTTTTGGCGTCACCGTCGCAATCCGGATTCGGCTCCTGGGGATTCCGCTCGAGCGCGACGAAGGCGAATATGCTTATGCCGGCCAACTAATGTTGCAAGGCATTCCTCCATATAAGCTCGCTTATAACATGAAGTTTCCGGGAACGTATGCCGCTTATGCCGTGATCATGTCGATCTTCGGACAAACAATTTTTGGAATTCACCTGGGTTTGCTCCTGGTCAATGCCATCACAGTCGCGCTGATTTTTCTGCTAGGGCGACGGCTAATGGATTCGACTGCGGGAATCGCCGCAGCAACGAGCTATGCCGTTCTCTCCATGAGTCCATCCGTCCTGGGGTTAGCTTCTCACGCCACGAATTTTGTGATGGTATTCGTTCTCGGTGGGACGTTGCTGATTCTCAAGGTTTATGACTCCGGGCGGAGTGCGTTCGAACGACTGTTCGCGAGCGGACTTCTGTTCGGTCTGGCGGTGCTAATGAAACAGTCGGGAGCATTTTTCGTTGTCTTCGCCACAATTTATCTCATCGTTAAAGAGTTTCTTCGCGAACGGAAAGAAACGGGACTCTTTCTGCGAATGCTGATCTTTACCGCCGGGGTGATTCTCCCATTTGGGATCACGTGTCTGTTGTTATGGCGCGCTGGTGTATTCAGGCAGTTCTGGTTCTGGACAATCGACTACGCGCGACAATATGGCGGTATCGTGCCCCTAGACCGGGCGCCGGAGATTTTCTTCCGAAGCATAAAGGAAGTCATAGGAGTCAGCTGGGCACTCTGGATACTAGCTGGAGTCGGAGCAGTTGCAGGTTTATGGAATCAGCGAGCACGCGCCAACGGAATCTTCCTGCTCGGCTTTCTTCTCTTTTCAGCATTGGCGCTATGCCCGGGTTTCTATTTCCGATATCATTATTTCATCCTCGTCCTGCCAGCAGTCTCGCTCCTTGTGGGTACTGCGATTGGTAAACTTTCCGATCTTCTTGGCGGTCGGATGATTGTGGTCAGATCGATACCGCTGCTTATGCTTTGTGTGACCCTGAGCCTACCAATTCTGTGGGACAAAAAATTATTTTTCGAGGTTTCTCCAGTCGAAGCCTGCGAAATGATTTACTCCGAGAATCCGTTCCTGGAGTCCGTCAGAATAGCGGAGTACGTGCGCGAACATACGGGACCGGATGATACGATTGCTGTATTAGGCTCCGAACCGGAGATTTATTTTTATGCCCAGCGACATTCGGCGACCGGATACATTTACACCTACAGCTTAATGGAACCGCAAAAGTACGCGCAGCAAATGCAACAGGAGATGATACGCGAGATCGAAAGCGCGCGTCCAAGGTACCTGATCTCCGTCGCAATGTTTTATTCCTGGTTGCGGCGGCCTGACTCCGAGCCCTCGATCTTTACTTGGGTAAATGAATACATGGCGCAAAATTATGTCGCCGACGGTTTTGTGAACATTATGCCGAGAGAAACCGATTACTACTTTGGAGACGTTCCACCGTCGGTTGAGAATCTAAAAAACTACATTTTGATTTACAAACGGAAGTCTTGAGCCCGCCTTTTGCCGCTGAAATTTTAGCGCGCGCACGTGCATCGCATCAATCGTCAATCAATTGCTCTTCGCAAAACAACCCGCCGACAGTGGGTAACTGCCGGGGTTTGCATCTTTCTTGCATT
>WNGO01000371.1_pt1 | contig 27432 bp, 29 predicted proteins | sample 5400511 | NCBI WGS metagenome assembly WNGO01 (sample SAMN13153380, study PRJNA577476) | soil metagenome | isolation source: 20 cm soil or saprolite under Garry oak tree replicate 2 | place: USA:California | collected 2016-06-15 | reverse complement strand
TAAAATCAAGTGATTTAGAATTCTCGTTGCCCGAATAAAGTCACAAGCTTTACAATCGGACATGAAGGAGAAGTTTGTCTGTTTGCCCAGTGGAACGGTTCTTAACATCGACCGTGTGGCCTTTGTATCGCCTCTCCCAGATGCTGCAAAAAGACGGCGAAAAATCCGCGTGTTTTTCGCCCCCGCAGGAAGTAGCGGTTCACCGGTGAGTATATTTCTCGACCGAGATGATTCGAACGCTCTGATCGAGACTTTGAGCAAGCTTGGCCTCGACGTGACTGCGCTTCGCCGAGCTATGGTTGCACGGAAATGATCTTGCGCTGCGTTTACGATTACGCTGGCAACGTGATTGAGACGTTTGTTGAAGCCGTGCCGCTCGAAAACATCTTCATGCTTCATCCATACGTGTTTCCTCCGTCGCGCCGATCCCGCTGCACGACGCGATTGAGGAATACGTCGCCATCCGAACGCGCAAAAAGGGTAACCGAAAAGAAGGTAACGGAGATAGTCGATGAACTTCTAAAGGCAGGACGTGCAGCGCGTACGGGAGTCGAACCCGTGCACCAGCCTTGAGAGGGCTTACGCCTTCTCTCGTGTACGTTCTACCGTTGCTACTTTGTTGCTACTTTTTCGACCCTTCACCATCGCGGATCGGAAAAGATTAGGCGCTTTTACGCTCATAAGCGTTGCTCCCTGTGAATCTGTAGCTTTCAGCTTCACGGTACCGAATCTTTCGCCTAAATATTTTGCGCTGCCTTTCTCTGTTTTCTAAGTTTCGCTTCCGTCGGTGCAACTCGCAAAAGAAGGTGCCACTAGTTGCCGGACGACTACACTCATAACACAATCCCGCACGCTTGTGGCGCAACTGGTATTTGCGCTGTCGTGACATCGCGTCGATTAAACACTGGCTCATCTCCGGCGTGGTGGTTTCCTATTCTTATTTTGGCCTCACGTGACTTCTCGTCATTTACTTTTCGCTTCTACGATGATAGAAGAGGGCAGCGTTTCGCCAATCGGGACACCACACTGATTAAACGCCCAATTTTTACTTAGGAAAACGGGGTGAATTTCCCTAGTCAATTGTTGAAATTACGGGCAAAGCGTTCTTCGACAGTCGGCCACGCCCCAAAGATCAATCAAAAAACCGGAGAAGCCATCTTCCGGGCTACGCTGCGTGCGAAATTCACCCGGTGATGGGATTAACAGTTCTGTGATCGAAGACGCGTCACGGAGATGGCGTTCCAAGAGGGAATTGCCTGCAGACGGTAGTTGTTACTGTCCCTTGGCTGCTGCCCTGTCGCCCTCTTTGATTGCGTCAGCTTCGCTCACGTACTTGCCCTTCTTGGTCTTGCCGTAAAAACGAGAACCTTCCTTGTGATAAACGTGTGTCTCGGTGTTGACCCACACCAGCCCATGTCCACCGCCCGCTGCTGGAGTGGCGGCAGTAGTAGCCGCGGTAGCAGGCGCTGCGGCAGGCGAGGCGCTAACTGAACTCTTGGGTTTGAACATATCACTACGGCTGAGACGTAGCCCGAACTCCAACCGCGTTTCTTGAGGTTACGCGCAATTGTTTCCCAGTACATCACGCTGATCAGATTGTCCCCCTTTTGCACTCCACACAGCAATGACAAAGCAAGCAAGTACAAGGAGAACCGTTGCAGCCTTTCGACACCACGAATCCCCCGCCCGTTTTCCAAATTCATCCGATAACAAACTTCAATACGACCTCAATCATTGGCACCTTACACCCAATTCAGGGATATAAACCCAAGGACGCTGAGACTGCGTTTCTAAAATACGAATCGTTGAAGTCGCATATCAGCTTAACCGCAGATACGACAACGGTACTGACAACCATGGCGGGATACAACTATGTCGAATTTGTAGCCGTGCCTCTCCAGAACCAACACCAAGCAACATTCACCGATGGAACTGGGGTGTTGGCTACGGTTTACGATCTAAATGGTAACTTGCTGGTGCATAAGCGAAGGATGGTCTTCGTGAAGGACTCACCGGAAGAGACGGCGTTGAAATCTTTGAAGCCGGGTGAAGGGATGCATGTTAGCGGGATTGGATTTTCTGTGCCCTCGGCTTGATGGATAGCGTCCACTGCCGACTTTTGTGAAGAAGCGTTCATGATTTCAGCGACGATGGGCAACCCCACTTCCTCCGCGCGGCCTGCAGCGTGCAGATCAGCGTCATTCTTGGGAGGGTTTGGATGCCGGTGTGCCTTATCGACGACAAACGATACTGAAATCGTCCTGAAGCGGCGCTAACGCCGCGGGCCCCGCGCGCCGCTTCTTCGCAGCCTGCTTGTCGTATTCCGCGATGCGTTGCCTCCATTCTCCGCGATTTCGGCGCGCAGACGCGCGACACGATTTTCCGTCATTTCTGTTTGGAAGGAGAAGACCAGACCGCCCTGATTGACACTAATCTGCCCTTTCGCGACGACATGGCTCAGATCCAGCTTGCACAACGAAACGCTTTCCGTCGCTGCGATGCGCGTCAGCAACGAAGGTTGTTCGCCCGCGAGAATCCACGGCTGACACACAGCCCCAACTCCAACCGGCTTTGCTGAGATTGTCAGCGATGGTCCACCAGTACTTCATACAATTCTGCCTTTGGCTGGACCGACTTATTAGGCGACTCTCACGGGCGCTTCTGGGAAGCGCTTAGAACTTCTTTAGCCGTGTCAGGAGGCAGGTGCGCCAAGGCCATGCGCGCTACCTCTTCCGCCATTTGCCGGTTCCGTCTTTCATGTTCCGCTCCGGCTTGGCCGATCTGCAGTCCGAAGAAGGCACCTACGAGAGTACCCGTCACGCTCAGCGCAAGAGAAGCGAATATAGACGCTGCTGCACAAAGCGGGTATCGCATAAGGCTCAATTCAAGCGGCGGTCAGACCTGTCCGGATTACTGTGGATATTAGGATTGAGGCAAACACGTTGTCTTCGCAACAACTCCGCAGTTGCTTTCGCGTGCTATTGAATGCGTCGCCGGTTAGCGCAATTGCTTCCCGAGGGTCATCAGTGAATCGAGAACCGAAGCTGTAAACAGCCGGATAGTAACGCGCGACCAAAACATCAAAACGTGAGCTTTTCGGCACATTGCCGTTCCGTCTGTGGGGTGCTCTCACTTGTACTCCTTACTACGGGAAATGTCGGACCAAGTTCCCCGACAAAGTGCTTGGCGTCCTGAACATCGATCTCGGTAAGCGCGTCATCCAGCATCTCACTGGTGTCGCCACAGGCAGCAATGCCTAGCAAAAGCATACACCTCAGACAAAGTCTGCGATTGGGCGGTTGCCAGCTTGCCCAGCCGGCGAGCCAACACGGCCACACTCATCAGTCTTTCGGGTTCTTCCATTTTTCACACATAGAACGGTGTCAACCCTGCCATTCGGCGATCACCACATCACCATTTCAATTTCTTAGGCGCTTCACGGAACTTGGCGAACAATTCGTTCACTCTGGCCGGGCTGAGTTCTTTGCAATTCTTGAGCGTGGCGCCGATTGCCTGGAATATCTCGTCCATCGTATTCAAAACTATTTGAATGGGAATCCGTTCTTTCCGTAGTTCTTCTTCCCGAACCGCATTCAATGACGCTTGGCTTAATGCCTGCTTTGCTCGCGCCGACTCCAAACTATCCACGGAATAGATTGTAGGCAGCGCTTCACTGGATTCGTAAAGATGCGCGCCTTTCTCGCCGTCAACGAAATGTAAATCTTCCAAGTGCTTCGTGATCGTGCGTCGATCGCGGCCGGTCAACTCCGAAAGCTGGTTAATGGACAGCAACATCTATTTCAGTCAGCTTTGCATTGGAAACGAGCAGACGAAGGGTGATTTGCTCTGCGGCACCGTCAAGTTCGGCTGCCGTTTTCTGATGCACAAGACTTTTTGCCGTTTTCCCTCGTGTCAGCGCCTCTCTTGTGGTGCAGTGCGCAAACATAACCTCTAGGTAAATGCATCAGTGGAAATCACCCGCCATGACCACCACCGGCTGGAAGGACCCGCGCTTGAGCCGTAGCCGTCGAGAATCGCAGTGCACGCCATAGGAGCCTCTCAGAGCTTCCCTCCGCGTGCCAATTGTTGCAGTGCAGCAACCCCCAGACTTACTGCACTGCAAATACTAAGTATATTTGCAGTTGCAGTAACAGTCAGTACTGCAGTAATTGTTGCAGTTTTTGCAGTAATCATATTTTTGTGTAAAACCCGGCCGCGTTTGCCACACGCCGGGACGCTTTTAGTTCCCCCAGCATGTTATAGAACGTCCGCTCGGATAGCCCTAATTCTTCACGGGCGGATTTTTGCCAATCCTTCGATCTTAATGATTTTTCTCCTAACAGGCTGAGCAGTTGTGTTTGGGTCGCTGTGGCTGGCCGCCCCTACGGTTTGCTTCAATCGGCTGGGATCAAGCGTGCCATCTACCACAAAGAGCGGATACTGCCAGCGAACAACGAACGAAGGTTTTGGCGGATGATTACGCAGAGTCATCTCGACCGAAAAGCATCGATTCTCCGCATTATAATCCTCATGCTGTGTGAACGTGAGAATCGTGTCGGGGTCGCGCGAAAACACTCCGCTACCCGCGAGTCGATCAATAGACTCTTTTTGCGCTTGATTGCCTTTCGGATAGTGCGCGCCAAATAAGACCGCGGCGCCGGTGCGGACGGATAACATTTTAAACTCATTCACGAGGCTGGCGATGTCGCCCGCCTTATTTTCATCTCGACCTAGTAAGAGTTTATAGGATGGATCCAGGACAATAAGCGAATAGACATCTGGCGGGATTTGAGGTTGTAATTTATTCCATTCAAAAATGCGCCCGCGGAGATTAAGGATGTCGATCATCCTGGGCTTGATTGTAACATTTTTCTCGGCGCAGACCTGCTGTAACCGATGGTGAAAAAATGCTGCAGGCAGTTCGAAATTGACGAATAACACGCGGCCTTTTTCCGTAGCGTACCCGTTCAAGCATTCTGTGCCCGTCGCGATTGCAACCGCCAGGTCAATCTGTAACCATGTTTTATAAGACTTAGACGATCCGCCTAGAACCATCTTTCCGCCTTTGTGCAGGACGCCATCGATTATGTCAGACGGCAGGATTATGGGCTCAGCTAAAACCTTGGCAGCATCCTGGGCCAGACTAATGAAGGTGCAATTTCGATCCCCGCCTCCGGCAGTTAGCGTATCAGGTATCGCCCATTCCCCCATGGTTCCGTCCGTCCATTCTGTTTCCAATAGCGCTCTCACTTGATTAGCGCCGGGTTGAAGAAATAAACCGCCTGGCGTTTACCGTTGTCACGCAGCCCGTCTGGCATGCGTACAAACTGCGAGCGCGTCCATGTCGTACGATCTGCGCCTAACGAGACGGCATATCGCATAAAACGTTGCAACCGCTCCTCGGCTTGGCCGGCGCAATAAAACCAGCCATGTAATGATTTGTTGCCGCTGTGAACTACAATCGCCAACGGGGCTCGCGCTGCCAGATACAACAATAAGGCCGCATGTTCATCAACGCCGCCGCAATCGAATTCGATCACGAGAAAACGTCGCGCGGCGGTGGTTTCAAGTGCGTGCGCGGATTCTTTGCCCTTTTTCGTACGCCCGATCCGCGCCGTCATCGGGCTTGGCACGATCAGTTGTTGCGCCGCTAGTTTTCCCCGCCATTCCTCGCGGGAGTAGGTGTTAAAGTCAGAATTGTTTTTCCCGCAGCACAATAACGGGTTGCCGGGGAAGAGCGCGTCAATCAACGCTTCGGTGTGCGCTGCATTATCTTCAAGCCTAATCGGAGAAACTTCCCAGAGATCAACAAGGCCGCCTCCATCACGAACGATTGCCGTCAGTTGCTCTTGATTCACGCACGGCCATTTCGGTGCGGCCTGAATTGGCTGTGATCGATTGCCGGGCTGCCAAGCACAGGCGAGCGCGTTTTGAACTGCTGAAACAATTTCCCCTCGTGGCACATGCCGACCGCAGTTTGCGACGCAATTTTCAAGCAGATCCACAATTTCAGTGGCAGGCAGATGAGCATGAAGTTGCCGCGCAGCTCGGAAGAGAAACGAGTGAACGCCTTCACCCGTTCGCGGCGGGGCAGTCAGCATCTCTACAAGAAATTGCGGAAGTTTGCCAGTCACAAGCACCCTCCCACGTCCTCGCAGTGCAAACAGAAGATCCGGCCGCTCAATGCCGAGCGACCCGAAAATCCGCCGAGATTTTCGTTCCGTACTACGATGCCGCAAACGCAGCACCGGTTCACCCGTTCGCGGCGGTGTGCCCATCGCGCTATTGGCGTTTCGCGCAGGCACGATTGACATTCGCCACTCGAAGAGGGGTTGGAGTTCAATTGCGAAGAGCGCGCTTGGCGGCGCGCTTTTCCTTTTCCAGGCGCGCTCATTTCACGCCTGAGGAGTTCTCGCTTTTCGGTCGCTCGTTCTCCAGTTTTGAATTGAGATACGCGCGGATACTGGGCACATGAAACAAGCGTTTGCCGCGCTTTTCGCCGTGCTCCGCAAGTGACACGGATTTGATCAAGCCCTCGGCGTCGAGGTGATACGCAGTTGACCGGCGCAACCCAAACAGCAAGAGGACGCCGTGAAAATCAGTCCACTCGGTGAGAGGACTGACCGACACCTCGGATGCCGCTCTTGGTTTACTTTTTGTCGTCATCGGCAACGAGTATTGCCGACAACAGACAACTAAACTAGGGACAGTTTTCACCCGTTTCGTGTCCGACTTTTTAGGCCGTCCAAGTGGGTAGCTCAACCAGAGACAACGCCTTGCGCAACCTGTTCCAGTTATGTTGTGGCAGTTTGTTACCGCAGTTGAAACGTTTCTCGATCTCTCTCTTAATAGCTACAATGCCCAACCCGCTGCCGAACAGGTCCGGAAAATACTTAACTACCTTCTTACGAAGTACCAGCTCGCGATCACGTCTAAAGATATGATTAGACTCCTTCAGCGCGTCCCTAACGGTCCTGACTATTTGCCGGTCGTCGGTTAGTAATGCTTTGACTACGAGAACGCCGATCTCGCGAATCGTCGCATCGTTAAAAACAAACGCGATCACCGGGTCAAGCACGCGGTCAGGCGGGCGATCTACGTCTAATAATGATGTAAAGCTACCGCTTCCTGGTAAAGATCGCCGCAGGGCTGCGATGATCGGATTATCGCGCGCCGGTACTGTTCGCTTGCGTTTGTTCACCTTTATATACGCGGGAGCACCGACACGGCCTCTCGATAGATAGCCAACTCGCGGTGCGTGTACCGTTGGCCCATTTCGCGCGAAGTGTGACCCGCCAACGCCATTCTGATTTCTTCGGGAACGCCACTATTGGCCAGACATGAAACGAAGCCATGCCTCAGACTGTGAAAAGACAGCCCATTCACCGTGCGGCCGGATGATCCCGACGCATTACGATCGCGAATGATGTGCTGCCTGATCCCCGCGCGTGCCATCAATTTACGGAACGCTTTGGACATCGGGCTGATGTTCCGCCCCGCCTGCTGCGCCAACGACGGGAATACGTACGCCTCATCGCTCTGCGAAGTAAGCGGGACAACTTTCCGCTGTTTGCGCAATGACGTTAAAAACTTCTCCAGTTCCGGATGAATCACCGTGACGATCTCACGGCCAGTCTTGCCTTGCTGGAAGCGTATCGTTTTGATGTCGCCGACAAGATTGATCTGCTTCCATTGCAGACTCGCGCAATCACCGAGACGCTGGCCACAATAGAATGCGACGCGAATCAAACCCGGCCAATCACCATTGGCGACTTTGATAAGCGCCGTCACCTGCTCCGGTGTGAATGTAGCTTTGCGCGCCGTGACTTTATCTCTTATCGGCTCGATGGCCGCGCACGGATTCACACTGACATGGCCCTGTTTTGATGCAGCGTTGAACGCCGCGGACAAGATCGCCACGTCACCGTTAAGAGTGCTCGGCGCAAGTCCGAGCCTTTCGCGATGATCCCGGAAATCTGCAATATCTTTGCTCGTTATCGCCGCAATGTTGAGTCGCGCACGGTACCCGAGAAACTCGACAAACTCGCGCATCATCTGTTCGTGTCGCAGCGCTGTTTTATCTGCCCGCGATTTTTGTTTTTGCTTTACGAAATGATCGAACCACTCGGCGACGGTGAACATTCGCAAACCCTCACCGTTGACGCTCTGCAGTATTTCACTGAGCAGCTCGCGTGTTCTCGCTTCCGTCAGCCTGTGCTGTCGCGCCTCGTTCGCGGCCTTCTGCAATGCATGCGCCATTTCCAGCGCCTTGCTCTTGCTCGTTAATTTTGTGGATTTCTTCAGCCGCCGCCCCCACGGATCCCGGTAAACCGCATACCAGAAAGGCGATCGCCCCGTCGGATGTCTCACTACGTATGGCATAGTGAGCACCATAAGTGAGACCACTTGCAGATGTCAACAAGCGTTTTTGATGTCCGTTTTCCCTCGTAAGCGGGAATTCTGCCTCGCTAGGATTCGAACCTAGACAGAGAGATCCAGAGTCTCTAGTGCTACCGTTACACCACGAGGCAACGAGAGAAGAAAACTAAAAGAGATAAGGCGGCCTGCAAACGTGCGCAGTCGCGCTCGCGGATGATTTATGTCACCGCGATCGTCCGCTCGAGCAGGATCTCAGCGCCTTCTTGAGCAGCTTCGACTTCCAAGGGTTTTCCGCTTTTTGCTACGAGCTCGCGCGCGCATTTCACCATTTTCTCTACCATCTGATCGTCATGGCCAGGGTCGTGATGGAAAAGCAGAAGCCTGTGGACTTCCGCGTCGAGGGCGAGCGAAACGACACTTGAGACCGAACCGTGTCCCCATCCAATGTGCCGTTGATACTCCTCGTCGGTGTATTGCGCATCAAGAATCAAGATGTCGCTGCCATGGAGAAATTGAATCAGGCTGGCCCGCTCTTCCGCGCCAATTTTCTTCGCCTGTTCCGCACTCATCTGATTTCCGCGGGCGGAATGCAGAAAATCGTACGGCTCGTGATCAGGCAGGAAAGCGATTGAACCAGCACTGGTGAGAAGGCGATAGCCGGCGCAAACGCCTGGATGATTTACGAACATGGCGCGCACCTGCACCTTACCAATAGTGAACTCCATTTCGGTCAGCGCTTTGATGTCCACGGTGCCGGAGAGCTCGCGCATCGCTACCGGGAAGAATGGCGCTTTCATCGGTTCAGCGAGAATTTCGCTAAAGCTTGTATCGATACCGTTGTAGCCAAGCACGCGGATCTCATTTTTCTTGTCGTATACCGGCGAAAAGAAAGGCAGTCCCTGAATGTGGTCCCAATGCGCATGGGTTATTAACAGCGAGAGCTTGATCGGTTTCGCGCCGAATTCCCTGTGCAATGTACTCCCGAGCGGACGGATCCCGGACCCGGCATCAAGCACGATGATTTCGCCGTCTGCCCGCACCTCTACACAAGTGGTATTGCCGCCGTAACGGACGGTGCCGACGCCGGGCACTCCTATGGAGCCGCGCGTCCCCCAAAATTTGATTCGTGCGGGCGATACTGAAACGCTACGCATGGACAAGAGAGCGTGGATTCTGCCACGCGTTTTTAATTAAACCAAGCGATTTGATGATTTGGTACAGCGGTTCACGCGAACCGTCCGGGCGATTGAGGTAAGTCGCCTCTACCTAAAAAAAGATAGGGATGATCAAGATCGCCAGAATATTGACGACTTTGATCATCGGATTGATTGCAGGCCCGGCGGTGTCTTTATAAGGATCGCCCACCGTATCACCAGTGACTGCTGCGGCATGAGCGAAAGAGCCTTTGCCACCGAGATTTCCTTCCTCGATAAATTTCTTCGCGTTATCCCATGCGGCCCCGCCCGATGTCATCGCGATGGCGATGAATAATCCGGTCACGATCGTGCCAACCAGCAGCCCGCCCAGGACGACCGGTCCCAGCGGTTTAATGATCGCCACCAGGATGACTGCGACCAGCGGCAACAATGCGGGAACGATCATTTCTCGCAAAGCCGCCTTGGTTACAATGTCCACGCATGTCCCGTATTCGGGCCTGTCATGTCCGGTCAGGATTCCCGGCTTCAGTTGCAATTGCCGACGCACTTCGCGCACGACCGCGCCGGCTGCTTTGCCTACCGCGTCCATGCTAAATGCCGTGAACGTGAATGGCAGGAGTCCACCGATGAAAAGTCCGATGATCACTTTCGGGTCGCTGAGGGAGAATTGATACGAAAACACTCCGCCGCTAGCGTTGATATGTCCGCGCAATTCCTCCACATACGAGCCAAATAAAACCAGCGCAGCCAGTCCCGCTGAAGTGATCGCATAACCTTTTGTGACAGCTTTCATGGTGTTCCCAACTGCATCCAAGTCATCCGTCACAACGCGAACTTCCCTCGGCAATTTGGCCATTACCGCCACGCCACCGGCGTTATCTGTGATTGGACCAAATGAATCGAGGGAGATGATGACGCCCGCCATGGACAGCATCGACATCACCGCAATCGCAATTCCATAGAGCCCGGCGAAATGAAAAGTAACCAGGATTGCTGCTCCGATGAATAGCACAGGCAGCGCAGTGGCGTGTTCTCCGGCCGCCAACCCAGCAATGATATTCGTGGCGTGACCGGTCTCGGATGCGTATGCGATTTTTTTAACCGGCCGGAAATGGGACGATGTGTAGTAATTTGTGAGCGCGACGATGACCGGAGTCATTATCAGACCGACCAGCGAAGCAAAATAGAGCTGAGCGGGAGAGCGCAAGATGCCGTCGATTGTTACTCCGCCTGGGAAGAGGCTGCGCGTGGCCGGCCAGAACAAAATTGCAGAGATCAGCGCGTTGATCATGACCGCACCCATCAAGACGGCTGCCGGTTTACCGCGCGCTACGTTTACAAATAAAATTCCGCAAATCGCGCCCAGCACGGAAATTCCACCGAGGACGAACGGATAAACGATGGCCGCTGGATTTCCGGAAAGTGTCAACAGACCGGCCAAGATCGCGCCGACCAAACTGACGGCGTAAGTTTCAAAAACGTCCGCAGCCATGCCGGCGCAGTCGCCGACATTGTCTCCGACATTATCGGCGATTACTGCGGGGTTGCGCGGGTCGTCTTCTTCAAGACCGCTCTCGATCTTGCCGACCAGATCGGCGCCTACGTCAGCAGCTTTTGTGTAAATGCCGCCGCCCAATCGCGCGAAAACGCTAATGAGACTGCCACCCAGCGCGAGTCCAACCAGGCTGCGAACGGCCGCGTCGCTTCCGATGAGCTTTGCCGCGATCATGTAGAAGATCGAGACCGAGAGAAGCGCCAGCCCAACTACAAGCAAACCAGTCACCGAGCCACCGTTGAACGCCATCCGTAACGCATTGAGTCGCGCGACTGTGGCGGCCTGCGCCGTGCGAACATTTGCCAGCACAGCCACACGCATGCCGATGAAACCTGCCGCTAGCGAACAAAAGGCGCCGATTACAAATCCAATCGCCGTCGAGTGATCTTTGAATATGAAGAGCAAAATAAAAATCACGACTGCAATCACGCTGATCGTTTTGACTTGCCGATTCAAATAAGCCCTGGCGCCCTCCTGCACAGCACCCGCGATCTCTCGCATCCGCTCGTTTCCCGAAGGAGCCCGGCTCACTGCTGCGATCAAAAAGAACGCAAATGCCAGACCGATCGCGGCGCAGACCATCGACAGTGGCACCCCTGCGTTGAGAATATTTAAGGCCAGAAAATTCATCATCGCGTCGGAGTTGAAGCGCACGACTCTATGAAGAATTGCCGCGCTGGCAAAGGCTATTTGCCGTCTTTGCGCGGCACAGTTCGCTTGCTAGGAAACTTTGAAACCCGAATTTCGATTATCGGATTTTCTCACGGCCCTATGGCTGAGTAAGATCGAAAATTATGGCCGGCACCAGGATTGCCACATTAGCCGAGGCGCATCTCCGCGGCCCGAGGTTCGTTTTCATCGCAGCATTGTTTGCGGCATTGGGCGGGCTTCTGTTCGGCTACGACACAGGCGTCATCTCGGGTGCGCTCATTTTTATCAAACGCGAATTTGGCCTAACGACGGCAGCCGAGGAAATTGTTGTCAGCGGCGTTCTGCTAGGCGCCACCATCGGCGCGATCATTGGTGGAAAAGCCGCCGATTTTTTCGGGAGACGAAGGGTCTTGCTTGTGACTGCGGCAATCTTCGGTATCGGCGCGCTCACCAGCGCGATAGCGCCATCACCTGCGATCCTGATCGTTAGCCGCGTCGTTCTCGGATTGGCGATCGGTCTCGCCTCAACGAACGTTCCGGTTTATCTCTCCGAAGTTGCGCCTGCGCGTGCGCGCGGCTGGGTCGTATCGCTCTTTCAACTCGCCGTGACCATCGGCATCGTCATTGCGTATCTGACCGATTACGCCTTCGCTGGCATGGAAGGCTGGAGATGGATGCTAGGCCTGGCCGTCGTTCCGGCACTGGTCTTCGGCGCTGGCATGTTTTTTCTGCCGGAAACGCCGCGATGGCTCATTCGTGGCGGGCAACATGAAGTCGCGCACCGGGTGCTCATTCGCATCCGCGAACTTGCCGATGTCGATGTGGAAATCGAAGAGATCAAGGCGAGCCTGGCCCAACAGACTGAAAGCGGACGCTGGGTCGATTTGCTGAGCCAGCAAGTGCGCCCTGCTCTCATTGTTGGATTAGGCCTCGCCATCTTTCAACAGATTACCGGCATCAACACGGTCATTTATTACGCGCCAAAAATTCTTCAGGCCGCTGGATTCAATTCCGCTTCGGGTGCAATTCTCGCGACCGCCGGCGTCGGTGTCGTAAATGTCAGCATGACAATTATCGCGATGTTCTTGGTTGACCGCGCCGGGCGCCGGCCACTGTTACTGGTCGGTATCGCCGGAATGATCGTCACGCTCGGCATGCTCGGTTTGAGTTTTCGCATTTCAAACCAATCGGTACAGCTCGCCTGGATTGCTGTGATTTGCCTGATGGGCTACGTAGCTTCGTTTGCAATTAGCCTCGGGCCAATCTTCTGGCTCATGATCGCCGAGATTTATCCACTAAAAATTCGCGGGTTGGCCGAGGGGATGGCTGCCACATTCAACTGGGGCTCGAACCTGTTGGTCTCACTCACGTTTCTGACGTTGGTCGAGAAACTCGGCGCGAGCTCAACGTTTCTGCTTTATGCGTTTGCGTCAGTGGCGTCGTGGCTCTTTGCCTATTATCTGGCTCCGGAAACGAAAGGCCGCACGTTGGAAGAGATCGAAGCATTCTGGAGAACGGATCGTCGCCATCGCCAGATGCCCAATTGAAGCTCTTGGTATAGTGCGCCACAAGTTACGTTGCATGTAAAGGCTCCGATAAAATCGCTGCGTTCTGCTCGCCTCTCCTCTTGCTGTAGGGGAGAGGATTGAGGTGGGGGCATGCGAGGAACACAGAAACCCAAAGTCGCAAACCCTCACCCTGCGCTCTCCCTTGGCAAGAGAGAGGCGAGATTAACGCGCTGATGTAAAGCAACGAAGTGTAGCTGTTACCACACTAGGTTAGCCGTTCGCGATTGTGCCGTTTCTCCAGATCGAGAACCGGTCCGATGGGAACGATGCGTGTGGGATTAATTTCGGTGTGCGTCATGTAGTAATGACGCTTGATGTGATCGAAATTGACGGTGTCGGCAATGCCAGGCTGCTGATACAAATCCATCAAATAAGCCTGCAAATTTGGATAGTCGATGATACGGCGCAGGTTGCATTTGAAATGGCCGTGATAGACGGCGTCGAAGCGAATAAGCGTGCAAAAAAGTCGCCAGTCCGCCTCGACGATACGGTTGTCGAAAAGGAAGCGGCTTCTTGATAAGCGCTCTTCTAGTCGATCGAACGCTTCAAAAACTCTGCGGCACGCTCTTTCGTAGGGTTGCTGGCGCGTTGCAAAACCCGCTCTGTAAACGCCATTGTTGATGTTGTCGTACAGAAAATCCGAGAGCTTCGCGTGCTCGGTTTCGATGTCTTTCGGGAAAAAATCGCGATCTTTATGCTCGGCAAAGTCGTTGAAGACGTCGTTGAACATCCGACAGATGTCGTCCTCGCAGTTATTGACGATTTTGTTCGTTTGCTTGTCCCAGAGCACTGGCACAGTGACGCGCTCGTCATAATCTGGTGCGGTTGCTTTGTAAGCTTCGCTCAAAAAATGGAAGCCATTGACCGTATCCGTGGAATCAAAAGGTGCACCGGGCGATATCTTGCCGGATGGATCGCGAAACGCCCAGCCTTTCTCATCCCGAATAGGATCGACAACTGTCATACCGATCGCTTCTTCGAGTCCTTTCAACTTTCGAAAAATGATCGTGCGACTGGCCCATGGGCACGCCAGCGAAACATAAAGATGATAACGACCCGCGACAGCGGGATACGATGTCGATCCATCGGCCGAGATCCATTCACGGAATGCGTCTTCCTGGCGTTGAAATTCTCCCGAATCGGATTGCTCGGCTGGAAATTGCGCTTTCATTGTTCGGCTTTCGAACTGTAGGGCGTCTGTGTGAGACGCCAAAAGGATTTACCGGCGTTTCACAGAAACGCCCTACAACACCCTATTTCGGCGGCTTGAAAAGAGCCGTGTCGAGGATGAACCACAGATGGATCACCCGTGCCAGGGAAATTTACATCCACTGGCTAATGCCCGTGACGTGAAATGCCCGGCACGTTGACAGCCAAAAATGTCAGTGGTACCGTCGCGCAAATTTACGCGGAAGTCCGCAAAAGGCGGGTTATACCGCAGCTGATTATAGAGACTTGCATACATCGTTAAACAGTCAGGTTTTGGTGCTGAACCGGCTCTGGCAGGCGGTGAATATCTGCAGCGCCCGCCGCGCGTTCTCGCTGGTGTATGCCGGTCACGCTCAGATTGTATCGTCCGATGACGCTAACAATTTCTTGACCCACGATTTCGAAAACTGGCGCGATCTATCCGCGAACGCGCCGGACCACGAAGTAGTCACGACTATTTCGTTCAAGATTCGGATCCCGCGGGTGATCGTCCTGCTGGTATTCGATCGGCTTCCGAAGAAGGAGGTAAAATTTACCCGCCATAATGTCTTCGAGCGCGACAAGAACACGTGTCAATACTGCGGTGAACTTTTCGATCGGAGCGAACTCAATCTCGATCACGTCGTGCCGCGCGACCGCGGCGGAACGACCACGTGGGAAAACGTAGTTTGCTCATGCATCGGGTGCAACACGCGCAAGGGCAACCGGCTTCCGCGCGAAGCGCACATGAGTTTGATCCGCAAACCAAAACGGCCAAAATGGCGGCCGTTCGTCCAGATTACGTTCTCTGCTCCACAGCACGATCTCTGGAAGCACTTTGTCGACCTCGCGTATTGGAATGTGGAATTGAGTGATTAGCATCGCTCAATTCGCCCGTGATTCGTTGAAGGGTTGAACCGTTAAAGCGGAGCCGCCGCTTCATCGCTCTAACTGGTTATCGCTTCAACGCGTCCAAGATCGGTTGCGGGTAAATACCGAACCAGATCGTACAGAGAATCAGCGCGCTAATTGCCAGACGCGACAGCCCGTTCACAGGTATTTTGGCAATGTTTGTCGTGGATTGCCAATACATCGCGCGAACGACTTTGAGATAATAATAAAATCCGCAGCCTACCGTGAGCACGCTCACAACGACCAGCGCGACCTGACGCTGCAGAACTGCTGCGTAAAAGATATAGAACTTCCCCAAAAATCCCGCCGTGAAAGGGACCCCAGCAAGCGAGACCATCCCGATCAGCATCGCGAAGGCGAGAAAGGGCGAACGTCTGGCAAGACCATCGAAATCGGAAATTTCTTCGCCAGTTTGCTGAGCAACAATTATCAAGACAGCGAAACTGAGGAGCGTCATCAGCAAGTAGGCGACGAGATAGAAAGATACGGCGCGAACATCGAAACAGACCACACCGATAAGCAGATAGCCCGCATGCGCGATGCTGGAATACGCGAGCAGCCGTTTTAGGTTCGCCTGCGGCAGCGCTGCAAGATTTCCGTAGATCAGCGTGAGCAGCGCGATCAGAACGACCAGCCGCTGCGTTTCCGGCAGCACCAGGAACGGCTGTAACACACGGAGCAGCACCACAAACCCCGCCGCCTTCGAACCAACGGAGAGATACGCAGTTACCGGCGTGGGTGCACCTTGATAAACATCCGGCACCCAGATTTGAAATGGGACAGCTGCGATCTTAAAGCCGAGGGCGACCAGAACGAAACCCATCCCCAATAACGCTGCGTTGTGGTTAATAGCCGGATTTGCCAGCGCCTCAGTGAGCCTATACAAATTTGTCTGGCCGGTCACGCCGAAGATCCAGGCGATTCCATACACAAGAAACGCTGTGGAGAGTGCGCTGAGCACCAGATACTTCGTGCCCGCTTCCAGAGTGATCGGGTTGCGCCGGGTAAAGCTGACCAGCACGTAAAACGAAATCGTAACCAACTCGAGCGAGACAAAGATAAAGACGAAATCAATTGCCGATACCAGGTACATCAGTCCGAGGCACGTGAAAATAGGCAGCGTAAGAAATTCGCCGAGACCTGACTGCGGCGCCGCGCCGGGAAAGGAACGGCGGACTACCGGGGCGTAATCCGCCATCATGATCAGCACGAAGATCGTGGTCACCAGTGCGAATTGCTTGAAGAAGATCGACAGGCGATCTGCGGTGTAAAAACTCCAGAAACCTGTCGCTTGGTCCGGCGAGGGAGATGGAGCCACGAAGAAACTGGCGAGAAGAACTATCGCCAGACCAGCAATTGCAGCGAAGGCCAGAATTCGCTTATCAATTTTCGTGGCAAATGTTTCGACCAGCAGGATCACCATTCCCAGCACCAGCACCGCAATCTCAAGTTCTGGCGCTGTGATCCTCATCATCTGTTTGCGCTGAGATAAGTCCGGAACCTGGGCGCCACCACTCGCACGAAGGATTGTGGAAAGAATCCGTAGCAAAGAAGCGCGCCCACCAGCAGGGCAACTGGCACGCGCAACGCCAGACGAAGATCGAGCAGTTGCTTCCACCGCTCACTTACCGTGCCCATAAACATTTTGCGATAGGCGCGCAGCATGTAAACCGTCGAAATCACCACTCCCCAAAGCGCAAGCACGGTCGCGATTTGAAAAATATGAAAGCTATCCATAACCCAGCCGTTCTTGAAGGCGCCGAAGAAGATCATGATTTCGCCGGCAAAGTTCGCCAGGCCGGGAAGACCGACCGCAGCAAAAGCGCCAAATCCAAACGCAAGCCCAGCGAAGGGCATCACCTTGGCAAGGCCGCCAAGTTCATCGAAGACCAATGTGCCTGTCCGCTGTCGTAATTCACCTGCGAGCGCAAATAGCAGCGCAATTGAAAGACCATGAGCGAACATCAAAACAGCGGCACCGGTCACACCAAGAATGCCGGCGCTGGCAATCCCGAGAAAAATGTAGCCCATGTGCATCACGCTCGAGTAACCGAGCATCCAATCGAGCCGCTTCTGGGCGATTGTAACCAGCCCTACATAAATGATGTTACCGAGCAGCAAGATCACGAGCAGATTCGTCCAGTGACGCGCGCCTTCCGGCAGCAGCGGAACGGCGAGACGCAAAAGTCCGTACAGCCCAAATTTTTTTAACACTCCGGCGTGCAACATCGCTGCTGGCGCCGGGGCCGAAGCGTAGGCTTCCGGCGCCCATGTGTGAAATGGAAAGAGCGAAACGAGAATTCCGAAGCCGATAAGCAACAGCAGGTAGATGTGGCGTTGTGCGTCTGCTGTGATTTGTCCCGCGCTCGCAGCAGTCTGCAACGCGCGAATGTCAAAGCTGCGTGATGCTGCCGGAACGCTTTGATACAGCAGGATCAAGCCAAGCAGCAAAATAAAACTTCCGATCGCCAGGTAGATTGTAATTTTCCATGCCGCCGCGGCCCGATTTCCGCTTCCCCAGATTCCAATCAACAAAAATGTAGGAATCAACGCTAGCTCGTGAAATGCATAGAAGAAGAATAGGTCGATTGAAGCAAATGCGCCGATCGCGCCACCGGAGATAAATAAAAGGCAGGCATAGAATGCATTTTCATATCTCTCGATAGCGCCGGCAAACCAGACCGCAGCCACCGTAACAATAGTGGCAAGCAGCACCATTATCAGGCTCAAGCCGTCGATGCCCGTCGTGAAGCTGAGTCGCCACTCGCGAGAGATGGTAAATGAGGTGACGTGTTGAAAACCGCTCTGGCCGTGTCCGAATGAGGCAAGGAGAAAGCCCGCCGCTAAAAACGTCAAAACTGACGCGGCTAACGCCGTCTTACGGGCGGGCATGCCGACCATGATCAAAATGGCCGCAATGATCGGACAGAAAATGATGAAAAGGACCATTAGTGAAAGACAAACGGGTTAAAGCTTATTGCTCACGAAACACACGAAAACACGCGGACAAGGAGAATGACGAAGCACGAATGACGAATGACGAAAGAAGCCCGAATGCTCAAATGACGAAATCGCGCCCGGCATTCGTGTCCTGTATTCGGATTTTGTCATTCCTTCGTCATTAGACATTCGTCATTCGGCATTGCTTTCACGGTCATTTAACGAAACACAGCGAAGTAAATGACGGCAACAACACCAAGCCCGAAGACAAAGACGTAACCTTGCAGATTTCCCACTTGAACCAGCCGCAAAAGAGCGCCGATTCCCCATGTTCCGCGGCTACTCCCGCCCACCGCGCATGCGTCGATGATCCATCGATCAACAAAGGCTGACACGGGCGCGAGGAGTTCCTGCGTCCAGTAAATCAGCCAGTTGTAGAACTCGTCGAAATAGAATTTGTGGCGCACCAGCTCCAAGTCCTTCAGGGGTTCAGTGGCTCGATTGCCGTAAAGAGCAATCGCCAGCCCGGTTCCCGCTATCAGGGCGACGATCGCAAGCGCGGGAACAACGATTGCAACTTCCCTTTCCACTGGGAGTGCGAGGAACTTTCGCGCAAAGAACGAAAATCCACCAAAAGTCGCCAGGAGCGCGAGCGCGATTAACGGCACAGTCATTACCGGTGGTGATTCGCGGCTGTTACGCGCTATGTCGCTGCGTGGTCTGCCGAAGAAGACAATCACGAGCATGCGGATCACGTAGAAAGCGGTCAGGAACGCCGTGAACAACGCCACGGCGAAAATCGGCGTGTTGCGTTCGTAGGCGAGCGCAAGAATTGCGTCTTTGCTGAAGAAGCCGCTAAACGGCGGACAGCCGATCAACGCCAGCGCACCGACAACGAAGGTAATAAATGTGATCGGGAGTTTCCGGGAAAGGCCTCCCATTTGCCAGATGTTCTGCTCGTGGTGAAGCATCACAATGACTGAGCCGGCGGCGAGGAACAGAAGCGCTTTGAAGAACGCATGTGTGAACAGGTGAAACATGGCTGCGTCGTTCGAAGCAAGACCGACGGCCATCACCATGTAACCGAGCTGTGATAACGTGGAGTATGCGAGAATTCGCTTAATGTCGTTCTGCTGCGTTGCGATTAACGCAGCCATCACTGCCGTGATTGTGCCGATCCAAGCAATCACTAGCAGCGCCGTCTGGGACCCTTGGATGATGAACGCAACGCGGACCAGCATGTAAACACCTGCTGCGACCATCGTCGCGGCGTGAATCAACGCGGAAATTGGCGTCGGGCCTTCCATCGCGTCTGGCAACCAGACGTGCAGCGGAAACTGGGCCGACTTGCCAATCGCACCGCAGAAAATCAAGAGGGCGACAACTGTCAGAAACATCGGATGCCCCGTTAATGTCGACATCTGCGGCGCAACCTCAGTGAAAACAACGGAGCCAGTCGCCATCCAGAGCATCAGGATTCCAATCATGAATCCGAAATCGCCAATGCGCGTTGTGATGAATGCTTTGTTGGCCGCATCCGCAGCGGCATCCCGATAGAACCAGTGGCCGATCAAGACATAAGAGGTAAAGCCGACTAGTTCCCAAAAGATGAAAAGCATGACGAAATTATTCGCCAAAACGATGCCGAGCATCGCGAACATGAAGAGCGACAGCGCTGCGAAATAACGGGCCTTGCCTTCGTCGTCTCGCATGTAACCCAGCGAATAAATGTGGATGGCCGCTCCAACGCCCGAAACCAGGACAGCCATTGTCCTGCTCAACTGATCCAGCGTCAGGCCTAAGGGGACTTGAAAGACACCACTAATGCTGATCCACATGAACTCAGCGGCCCCTTGAGTCCCATGCGCAAATATGAAACAACTGCAGATGAAGCTTACGAGCACTGCAGCAATAGAGATCGAACTGCTCAACATTTTCCATCGACGGGTGAACAGCGTGATTACGGCGGCGCTAACCAGCGGCGCGAGCAGAACGATCCATGGCAAGAGTGAGTTCATACAATTAGTGCCCGCGAGTCACGCGACATTCGTCTAGCTATTCGTGTTCATTCGCGTGATTCGCGGGATCAAAATCTTAGTTGCCTGATATCTTTGACGTCCGTTGTTTGGCGCACCCGGTAGAGCGCGACGAGAATCGCGAGACCCACGGCAACTTCTGCAGCCGCCACGGTGATGATGAAAAAGACAAATACCTGCGCGTTGTAATTTGGCAGGCCGCTTGAATCGACACGGAATCGCGAAAACGCAACGAGTGACAGATTCGCCGCGTTCAACATCAACTCCAATGACATGAGAATGATGATGAGATTGCGTCGTAACATCACGCCGGCAAACCCAATTGAAAAAAGAATGCCGCTTACGAGGAGATAATCGCCGAGCGTGACCATCTTTATCGAGGCTCGCGTTTGCTTAAGAGCACCACGCCAATGGTCGCCACCAGCACGAGAACTCCTACGATTTGAAACGGCAGATTGTAATTGCGAAAGAGCGCCGCGCCGATGCTCCGCACATCGTCAGTCGTCGATTCCGAAAGCGACGGAAAAGTCTGTCGCGCGGCCTCGAAGCGCCCGATCGTGAGGAAAATCTCAATGAGCAAAATGACCGCCACGGCGATCCCGCCCGCGGCAGCGAGCCAATTGATTCGACGTCGTTCTTCGGCCTGCAGGTTAAGGAGCATGATAATGAAAAGAAAAAGCACCATTACGGCGCCCGCATAAACCAGAACCTGAATGATGCCGACAAAATAGGCGTTGAGTGACATGAATAGCGCAGCGAGTCCTAGGAACGAAACAACGAGACTGAGCGCGCTTGCCACAGGATTGCGATTGATGACAACAGCTGCGCCAAAAATCAACGTCATCAGCGCAAAGACCCAAAATAAAAATGACGACATTATCGATTGCCGATTGGGGATTGAAACTCGGTCGCTTCCATCGCTCGCTCGCCGCTACCCATCGCGGCTTTGCCTTCTGTCTCGGCGATCCCTCGCCTCGGCTGCGGATTGCGGAAAGAAAACATCACTATTTTTTCTCGTTCCATTTCAAGACAACGCCATGCATTACTCCGCCGATTTCGAGCAGCTTCTCCTTGTGGTGCACCATTTCCGCGCGCGTGAATCCGGTGATGGCATAGTCTTTGCGCAGAAAAATCGCCTGCTCGGGACAAACCTCCTCGCACATCCCGCAGAAAATGCAGCGGATCATGTCTATATCGAATGCCTCCGGATATTTCTCCACCTTGGCGAAGCGATCCGTTGAAGGAATCTCACCAGGAATAATCTTGATCGCGCGTGGCGGACAAATGAATTCGCAGAGTTGACACGCGACACAACGCACGCGGCCATCCTCATCCCGCACCAGGGCAGGCGCGCCGCGATAATGATCAGGCAGGCTGCTGTCCCATTTTTCCTCCGGATACTGCATGGTGACTTTGGTGCGGCCGAACAGCATGTTCTTAAAATGCTTAAGCGTGATGGTAAGACCGGCGACGATCGCAGGTAGATATAGTCGCTCGCGCCAGTTCAATCTCGGTCGTGGAACGGTGACGGTAGCCATTTCTAATCTTCCTCTACCTCTTCCTTTTCGTCTGCTATCTCTCCGTATTCGGCTGAATCTTCGGCGATCCGGCAATCCAATTGATCGAGCATTACAAAAAGCATTCTTACGATTTCTTCGAGGATTGTCTTTCCTTTTACAATCGCATCCGCAGCGCAGCAGTGCCGTGCGACCAATAGATCGAGGCACGCTGCAGCCTCCAAGGCCGAACCATGCGCAATTTGGAAAAAGCGAGCGCGGTCTTTCCGGGAGAACTTTCCATTTCCTTCAGCGATATTCAGGGCAACGCTGTCGCCTGATCGCTCCAAGTGATCGCGGGTAGATGTCTTTTTCGTTGCCGATTCGATCAGATCTTGCGACCAAGTCGCGAATTCTAATGCTCGTTGATAGACAGTCAGCTTCTCGTGATGGAACCCCATAGGAAGTAAGATCAGGTTTGGATTGAGATTAAGAGCGAGAGGAAGAGGAAGAGGAAGATTAGGGGCGAATGAAAGGCAAAATTGCCGCGACAATGAAAATGTTTACCAACGCAATTTCGAAAAAGAAAACCCAACCAAGCCGCATGAGCTGGTCCCACCGGAAACGGGGTAGCGTCCAGCGCACCCACATGAAAATGAAGATCATGATGGTCACCTTGGCGAAGAAGACTGCGATATTGATTAGTCCAAAGATCCAGCCGTGTGAGCCGTCGGGAATCCCGGGGAAATGCCAGCCTCCGAAAAATAATGTGACGATCACAGCCGAGCCGGTGATCATGGCGGCGTATTCGCCGAGAAAATACAAGGCGAACTTCATCGAACTATATTCGATGTTATAGCCGCCGGCGAGCTCCTGTTCAGCTTCCGGCAGATCAAATGGCAGGCGATTTGTCTCTGCGAAAATGGCAATCATAAACACAAGGAAGGAAATCACCATGGGAACAGTGAGCAGCCATTTCCACGGGTTCGTCCAGTCGCCAACAAACGGCGCGATGAACCAGCCATGCTCAATCTGATAACTCACCACGCTGGTCAGGCGTAAATTTCCAACCAGGAGAAAAACCGGGATAACTGCCAGGCCAAGCGAAAGTTCGTAGGAGAGCATTTGGGCGCTCGAACGGATACCGCCGAGGAATGGGTATTTGGAATTGGATGCCCAGCCGCCGATCACGATTCCGTAAACGCCAAGCGACGCGATAGCGAACACGAAAAGAATTCCTACGTTTACATCCGCAATCACCATCGGAACACCGAAAAGTGTGCTGCCGAAGGGAACGACCGCGATTGTGATGATGGCCGGCATCACGGCGAGGCACGGTGCGAGCCAGTAATAAAAAGTGTTCACGTTGGCGGGCGTGAAATCTTCTTTCAGCAGCAATTTGAACATGTCCGCAATGGGCTGGAATAGACCGGCTGGCCCGACGCGATTCGGTCCTAGGCGATCTTGAATAAACGCGCTCACGCGCCGTTCGGCGTACACGGCGTAGGACACCATCGGCAGAATCACAAGAAACAACATGCCGATGATTTTCAGCAGGGACGTGATGAGGAAAACAGAATCCATCTCAGTGCGAGCGGACGGCGCGGCGTAAGGCCTGAACGGCGACCGCTTCCTCGATCTTTGCTTCGTCGCTGGGATGCATTGGCGGCAACTCTTCCATTTGTAGAATGTGCACCCCCAGGTCGCCGATCTTGCTCAAGCTTAACCCGGCGAACTGCGGAACCGTCTCGCTGATCTGGCGAAAAACATCCTCGATGGAAAGAAGCGAGTCGCCTCCGCCAACCGCCTGGAGCAGATCTCGTAAAATTTCCCAATCATCGCGCGCATTGCCGGGCGGACGCACGGCACGATTCAATCGCTGCAATCGTCCTTTGCCGTTTACCATTGAGCCTCGTTTTTCGGCAAAACCACACGCGGGTAGAACAACAGTCGCTTTTTCGGTCGCATCATTCGGCAAAATATTCATGGCGATCAATGCAGGGAGCTGGGCGAGTTGTTCGACCGGTATGCCCAAGTGCATCGCGTTTTCTTTGAAGATCGCCAGCGCTTTGATTTGTCCGGACCTTACCGCGTCAGCAATCGACATGAGTTTCGCGCCAGGTTCAGACTCGGAGCCAAGAATGAGTCGCGCACCGTTGGTGTTTGGATTGCGATCTTCGCTCAGCAAAATGTCGTCACCGGGGCCACGTCTGGGGACGATATCGATCATCTGCACGCCTAAGGACTTCGCCAATTGCAACGTCAGCCACAGCTCCTCGTTCGTCATGCGGCCGGAGGCGATGATGGCAATCTCAGCGCCCGAAAACTGCTTTAGTTGAAGCGCCGCCTGCTCGATCGCCGTCGGCCAATCCACCGCGAAAAGTCTCCCACCGGAACGTATCCGCGGTTCGAGCAGACGGTTTTCAGCTTCAAGATATTTGAAGTTGAGCCGGCCATAATCGCACATCCAGGAGGAATTGACGTGATCGTTATCTCGCGGTGTTTGCCGATAGATCACGTCCTCACGACTGCCGATGATGGTGTTGCAACCGGTAGCGCAACTCGTGCAGATGCTCTTCGTTTCTTTCAGGAACCAAACGCGCATTTTGAAGCGAAAATCCGTTGACGTGAGCGCGCCTACCGGACAGATGTCGACGGTGTTGAGAGAGTAATTATTCTCCAGCCGCTTGCCTGGATGCGCTGTCAGCACCGTGTAACTGCCACGGTCAACGAACCCGAGGACGTCATCGTGTGCGATTTCCTGGCAAAAACGGATGCAGCGCGAACAAAGAATGCAACGCTCGTCATCCAGTGTCACGCGCGGACCGATCAACACATTTTTCGGTTTCTTGACTTTGTGCTCGAGAAAACGCGATTTCGAGTTACCGAAATCGACGCTGAATTCCTGCAAACGGCACTCGCCAGCCTGATCGCAAATCGGACAATCGAGCGGATGATTGATGAGGAGGAACTCCATCACGCCGCGCTGGCATTCTTTGACCAGCGGCGAATTTGTGCGCACGCCCATTCCATCGGCGATGTCCTGCGCGCACGAAATTTGCGGACGCAACATCCAATTGATGACAGGTTTGCCGTCGGCACCGAGCTCCGGTTTGCGATCGGGTCCGAGTTTCGGCATGCCCATCTCAATCAAACACATCCGGCAATTGCCGGGCGAGCTGAGTTTTTTATGATAGCAATAATGCGGCACATAACTGCCGGCCTGCTCGCACGCCTCGATTACGCGCGTGCCTTTCGGAAACTGGCGCCACACGCCATCGATCTGAACATTGAACATGGGCAGTGCTGTCGATCCCTCGCTCATCGTTCAATCTTATTCTTTCTCTTGCTCAGAACCGAATGCGAAGTCCGATTCCTCGCGCATCATCGCGGTTCCAGAATCAAAACAGTAGCCGAGCGCTTTCAGCAGCCCAATAAGCATATTGACGATTTGAACCAACTGGTGTTTTGCGGGATCAACACGCTCCTTTGTCGTTAACTTACGCGAAACCAAGACATCAAGGCTCGCTGCTGACTCGAGGGCTGACCCGCGCGCGATATCAACAAATCGGGCGCGATCTTTCTTGGAAAACTTTCCATTCCCTTCAGCAATATTGAGCGGAATGCTTGTCGCGGCGCGATCAAGTTGATCCTTTGCTGCGGTCTTTGCTTCGACTGAGCTGAGGAATTCGCCGACCCACTCGTTAAAGGCGAGTGAGAGTTGATATACATTCAGCTTTTCGTGATCAAAATACGCTTTCATTTCCCAGGATAGAGCAAGAGCAGGAGCATGAGAAAGAGTAAGAATTAAATCGTTCCTGCGGCGCCGGCTTTCTCCCAACCCGGATCGTGTGCGAGCGGACTGGTTGGAATCGTTTCGCGTTCGACTAATTCGTCCGGTGTGTATTCTGGTGGCAGTGGCGGTGGGACTGGCTTCGCAGCGCGGGCGGCAAATTCGTCGGGAAACTTTTCGACAAAACTTTGCGTCGGCCAGGCGCAGGCTTCGCCGAAAGCGCAGATGGTTCGGCCGGCAATATTATCGCCGATTGTTTTCAACGTTCGCGGATCCTCAATCACACCGCCTCCGTGTAACATGCGATCGGTGATTTTCTTCATCCACAACGCGCCTTCGCGGCAAGGTGTGCACTGACCGCACGATTCGTGGGCATAGAACTCGTTGATGTTGTTGAGGGTCCAGACCATGTCGCGCGAATCATCCAGCACGATTACACCGCCCGAGCCGGCCATCGAACCCGCGGCGGTAAGCGAATCGAAATCCATCGGGATTTCATCGATCGACATCTCCCGTTCGATTGTCGATCCATCGGGTTGCTTTTGTTTAAGTTTGAATCGTTCATCCGCGCGCAGAACTTTCGCGGAACTTCCGCCCGGGATGACCGCTTTTAGCGTTCGTCCGAATTTCAAACCGCCGGCCATATCGTAAATCAGCTGACCCATCGTCACGGAGCCGACTTCGATTTCAAAGTAGCCCGGGCGTTGCACGTCGCCGCTCACGCAGACGATGCGGGTGCCGGTGTTGTTGGGGCGGCCCAGTTGCGCGTATTTCGCGCCGCCCATGGCGATGATGTGTTTCACGTGACAAAGCGTCTCGACATTGTTTACGACCGTCGGGCACATGTAGAGACCGAGCACGGCCGGAAAGTAGGGCGGCTTGATGCGCGGATAAGCGCGCTTGCCTTCAAGCGATTCGATCAGGCCGGTTTCTTCGCCGCAAATGTAAGCGCCCGCGCCTCGATGGATGTAAATATCGACATCAAACCCTGAGCCGAGGATATCCTTCCCGAGAAAATTTTTGGCGCGCGCCTCCTCGATAGCATGCTCGAGGATTCTCGCGCCCTCGGGGAATTCGCCCCTTATATATATGTACGCGATATGCGCATTGATGGCGAAACAGGAGATCAGGATGCCTTCGAGCAGTTGATGCGGGTCCTCGTGGATGATGTAGCGGTCCTTAAAAGTCCCCGGCTCGGATTCATCGGCGTTGGCGATTAAGTAAACCGGCTTCTTCTCGTCCGGCTTGATAAAGCTCCACTTCACGCCGCAGGGAAACCCAGCGCCGCCACGGCCGCGCAGGCCTGAAGTCTTGACTTCGTTGACGATGTCGATCCGCGACATCGTCACGGCTTTCTTTAATTGCTTATAGCCGCCGTCGCGGACGTATGTGTCGATGTCGATCTTCCAATCCTCGCGGCCGATATTTTTGAAAATCAGCCGGTGCTCGAGCGGGTGAGGCGATGGCGGATTGCGAATTGCGGATTGCGGATCGGAAAGAATGTTCGCCGCATCAGGCTGTACATTTTCATGTAGATCGTCGTCGATCATGCAAACCGGCGCGGTGCCGCAACTGGCGAGACACTCGACGAACTCGATGCTGTAACTACCGTCCGCGCTGACAGAAATGGGGTTGTGCATTTCCTGCTTGTCGATCTTGCGTTCGATGCCGGTGGCTTCGCAGAATTTTTCCATGAGCCGATAACTTCCCGCCATCGCGCAACTCAACGTGCGGCAAACGCGGATGTGCCTCTGGCC
>WNGO01001928.1_pt1 | contig 27467 bp, 24 predicted proteins | sample 5400511 | NCBI WGS metagenome assembly WNGO01 (sample SAMN13153380, study PRJNA577476) | soil metagenome | isolation source: 20 cm soil or saprolite under Garry oak tree replicate 2 | place: USA:California | collected 2016-06-15 | reverse complement strand
AGCGTGGACGTCGGCCCGAGGTCGCGCCGCACCCGCAGCATGTTGTAGACGGGGTGCGCGCCCGTGGCCGACTGGTCGCTGTTGTCGACGGCGCCGAGATAGGCGATGCCGGTACCCCCGACCTTGCCGGCGAGCTTGGCGCCGAACACCGGCTGCGCGATGCGCCGGGTGTAGATGAGGCTGTTGGGCGTGTCGAACTGCTCCAGTCCCTCGAGAAAGAACGGGCGCTTCTCCGGATAGAACAGGGCGAACCGCTGGTTGAGCGTCACCTGGCCGATGTCGGCTTCGACCTGCGAGAAGTCCGGATTGGCGGTGGCCGTGAGGCCGAGGTTCTGCGTGACGCCCCAGCGCAGGTTGCCCGCGACCTCGGGCGTGCCGCGATAGTCGTAGCCCGGCATGGTCGGCGCACCGTCCACCTTGGTGGTGAACTCGGGTGTGAGGTCGAGCACCAGGCCGCGCCGCAGCGCGGTGAGACCGACCAGGCGGCCCGACTGAATGAGGAAGCTCGCGTTGGCGCGGACCGCGGGCGTCCAGGTTTCCTCGTAACCCGAGTGCTGCACCGACCGGACGACCTGGATGCCCCAATCCTGGGGGTCGGCGCTCTGATAGCGCAGGCTCTTGAAGGGGATTCGCACCTCCACCTCGTACCCGCGCTCGGTCACGCGGCCGCGCGATTCGTAGACGTAGTCGGGGTTCAAGTCGATCGTCGCGTCGAACCTGCCGCCCGCGCTCGGTCCCCCGGCGGCCCCGGCGGCGACGCCGTCACTCCAGACGCCGTCCTCCTGCACGCCGAGCGGATTGACCGCGAACATCGTGGCGCGGCGGTGGTCGAGGTAGGTGTCGAGCAGGATGGCGACGTGGTCGTCCGCTCGAGTCTTCGGCGGGACGGCCGTCCACCGGCCGGTACTGCGAGAAGCCCGTGAGCGTCGCCGCCCGGCTCCACACCGGCTCGTCGAGCACGCCGTCGATCTTCGCCTCCGCCTCGAACCGCGGGATGTGCACGTCGAGTTGCTTAGCGGTGCCTGAGTACGTGGAGCCGGGGTCGGGGGAGCCTTGGAGGACGAGGAGCAGGGCGAACATTGGGAAAAAATAGGAGCGGGGAGCGGGGAGCGGTACTCTCCGGCTCGCGACGGTCCACCGCGTCGCTCGGCGACCTACGAACCGTCAGGTACCGCTCCCTGCTCCCCGCTCCCGGCTGTTGAGGCGCCGACTATTCGTAGCGCAACGCGTCTATCGGATCGAGACTCGCTGCCCGGCGGGCTGGCCAGATGCCGAAGAACAACCCGACGGCAGCGCTGAAGATGAAAGCGAGCAGAATGGCGAGCGGTGAAATCAGCGTGTTCCAGTGCGCCAGTTGCGACAGGACCACGGCACCGAGCGAGCCGAACAGCACCCCGATCAGGCCGCCGACCAGGCACAGCACCAGCGCTTCGACCAGAAACTGGAACAGGATGTTGAAGCTCGTGGCGCCGAGCGCCTTGCGCACGCCGATCTCGCGGGTGCGCTCGGTGACCGACACGAGCATGATGTTCATGATGCCGATCCCGCCCACCAGCAGGCTCACGGCCGCGATGCCGGCGAGCAGGTACTTGAACGTCTCGGTCGTCTGCTGCAGCGTCGCCAGGATGTCGGTCTGGTTACGGATCTGGAAGTCGTCGTCCTGGCCGGGGCGGAGCTTGTGCTGCCGGCGCAGCACGCGCTCGAGCTCGATCATGGCCAGGTTCATGTGGCTGAGGTCGTCCACCCGCACCGTGATGTCGCGCAGCCGGTTGCTGCCGATGAGGCGGTACCGGGCGGTCTCGAGCGGGACGAGAATCTGCTCGTCGGGGTTGAAGAACGAGCCCTGCGATCCCTTCTCGGAGAGCACCCCGATGACCTCGAACGCGATTCCTCGGATCATGATTTCCTGGCCGATGATCGCGTCGCGGTTCGCGTTCAGCATGTCGGGGATGGCGGACCCGAGCACGGCGAACCGGCGGCGCGCGGCGTCGTCGCCCGCCGTGAACATGCGGCCGGCGGTGAGCGTGTAATTGTGGACCGGCACGTAGTTCGGTGTCGTGCCCAGCACGTTCACGTTGATGTTTTGGCTCCCCTTCTGCACCTGGAGGTTGCGCGTCAGCTCGGGCACGACGTCGGTCAGGTAGCGGGCGTTGTGGGCGAGCGCGGTGTCGTCGTCCATCGTGAGGCTGACCCGCTGGTCGCTCGCGACGCCGCGCATGAAGCTCTGGCCGGGATAGACGCTCAGCAGGGTGGGGCCGAGCGCCTGAATCCGGTCCTGCACCGCTTTCTGGGCGCCCGAGCCGAGGGCGATCATGGTGATCACCGCGCCCACGCCGATGATGATACCCAGCATGGTGAGGAGCGAGCGCAGCTTGTTGGCCCGCAGCGCCTCGAGCGCGACCCGGATGATCTCGCCCAACAGCATCGGCTTACCGCGGCGGGGTGCTCTGCTGCTGGCGGACCCCGGGCAGCCCGCCGCCGGTCACGTTCTGGAAGCGCTGGCGGAACTGCTGCAGCGATTGCACCAGCGAGGCGCTCGGCAGCACCAGCACCGTGTCCCCATCCGTGAGCCCGCGCGTGACCTCGATGTAGTCCTGATCGGTGAGGCCCGTGCGAATCGGCACGGCCGTGATCTTGCCGCCGCGCAGCGCGAACACGATGTAGCTTCCTCCGCCACCCCCTCCTCCGCGCGTATTGCGTCCCTGGCGGCCCGCCGCGCGCCCCCCGTCGGCTCCTCCCTGGAACTGACTGCGCAGCTGCGCGAGCAGGGCTTGCTCCGCCGGCGTGAGGTCGCCGCCGGTCATGCGCTTAGCGAGCGCGGCGCGCACCTGCTCCGGCGTCACGCCCGGCGGGAGGGTGATGGCCCGCCCACTCGGCGTTGTAAAAGTCGCGCCCACTCCCGGTTTGGCGGCTTCGGCGGCGTGCAGCTTGCCACCGTCCGCGGTGTCGCCGCCGGCGGTGCGGGGTGGTGTCTCCGCCTGCGCCAGCTGTTGCTGCACGGTCTGCAGGTCGAGCCCCAGCACCTGTGCCGCCGACGCGACGTCGCGCGGCGTGCGTAGCGCCGCATTCGGCAGGGCGAGCACGTTCTCCCGATCGCCGACATGAATCTCGACTTCGGTGTTCATCCCCGGCTTGAGCTGGTGGTTGGGGTTCAGAATATTGACGATGACCGGGAACATCGTGACGTTCTGATTGACCTGTGCCTGCGGCTCGATCTTCAGGACGCTGCCGTCGAACGGGCGATTGGGAAACGCGTCCACGGTGATCGTCACCGGCATCCCGGGCTGGACCTTGCCCACGTCGGTCTCGTCCACCAATGCCTGGACCTGCACGGTGTCGAGGTTCGCCATTTTGAGGATCACGGTGCCGCCGCCCACGTCGCGCGTGGGACTGGAGATTACGGTGCCGAGCACCGCATCGAGCTCGAGCACCGTGCCGGTGACCGGAGAGCGAACTTGCGTATCCTCCATCGCGTCTTTGGCGGTCTGGAGACTCGCCTCGGCGTTGACGACGGCCGATTGGGCCGTCGCATAGCTGAGCTTGGCCGCGTCGTAGTCGGTTTGCGCGATCGCCTGCGTCTGGAACAGCAGCTCGCTGCGCTTGAGCTGCGCGGTGGCGTTGTCGAGCTGGGCTTTGGCGACCGCGAGGTTCGCCTCGGCCTGCGTGAGGTCGTTCTGCGGGATGCGCGGGTCGATCTTCGCGAGCAGCTGTCCCTTTTTCACGTCGTCGCCCGTCTGCACCGGCATCTCGAGAATCTCACCCGAGGCCTTCGACTTCACGCTCAGGGTCAGGATCGGCTGGATCGCGCCCGAGGCGGACGCCGTGACTACGATGTCGCGGTGCGCCACGGCGACCTTCTCGTACAGCGGCGCCGGTTGCGCCTTCTTGCAGGCACCGACGCCAAGCAGCAGGGCCGCGGAGGCGGCCAGGACATACCGCGTCACAATCAGCCTTTCGTCTGCACGTCGCGCTCGACGAGCCCGTCGCGCAGGTGGATCTGGCGAGAGGCATGCGCCGCAATGTCGGCTTCGTGCGTGACCAGCACGATGGTTTGCCCGGCGTCGTGCAGCTCCTCGAACAGCCGCATGATCTCCTCGCCGGTGGCGGAGTCGAGGTTCCCGGTCGGCTCGTCCGCCAGCAGGATCGACGGCTCGTTCACGAGCGCGCGGGCGATCGCGACCCGCTGGCGTTGCCCGCCCGACAGCTCGTTGGGCTTGTGCGTCATCCGGTCAGCGAGCCCGACGCGCTCCAGCGCCCGCGCCGCCTGGGCCCGCCGCTCCTTCGCGGCGATCCCGGCATAAATCAGCGGCAGCTCGACGTTGTGCAGCGCGCTGGCCCGCGGCAGCAGGTTGAACGTCTGGAACACGAACCCGATCTCCTTGTTGCGAATGTGCGCCAGCTCGTCGTCCGACAGGTCGCTCACCTTCTGGCCGTTGAGCCAGTACTCGCCTGCGGTGGGCGTGTCGAGGCAGCCGATGAGGTTCATCAGCGTCGATTTCCCCGAGCCCGAGGGGCCCATGATGGCCACGAACTCGTTGCGCCGCATCTGGATCTCGACGCCGCGCAGCGCGTGCACCACCTCGCCACCCATGTCGTAGTTGCGCGTGAGCTTGTGCGTGAGGATGACGGTATCGGGCAGCGGCGTGTCGCCGGTGCGGAACGTGGTCGGCTGGACGCTCGTCACAGGGGGTGTCCCACCAGCGCCTCGACCTGCGCGCGGGCGATCAGGTAGTTGTAGCGCGCCTGGACCTGATTCACCTGGGCCTGGGTCATGTTGGCCTGTGCGGTGAGCAGGTCGAGCAGCGTGCCGGCGCCGAGCCGGTAGCGCTCCTGCGTGACGCGCAGCGCTTCGCTGGCGGCGGCGACGTTGGCGCCGCTGATCCCGATCTGCGCGTACGCCGTGGTCACGGCGGCGAGCTGCTGGGTGAGCTGGGCGTTCACGCTGCGCCGCATGTCCGCCGCCTGCGCTTCCGTGACGTCCCGTGTCACCGCAGCCGACACCTGGTTCGCTTCGCGAGTGAATCCGTTAAACAGCGTCCAGGAAAGTGAGAAGCGCAGCGACCAGTTGTTGACGTAGCTCTGCGTGGTGGACCAAGGTGCGTCGAGGCCAGTGTAGCCGTTCGAGTAGGACGCCGACAACGTCGGCCAGAACTGCGAACGGGCCACAGTCACCAAGGAGCGGGCGACGCCTACCTCAGCCTGCGCCTGGCGGACCTGGGGCGAGGAATCGAGCACTTGCGCCCGCAGCCGTGTCGTATCGGGGAGCGACGGGAGCGCCGAGTCGGGCACCGCCCTGACGAGCTGGTCGACACCGATCTGCCGGCCGAGGTTCGCCTGGGCCGTGGCAAGGTTGGCGTTGGCCTGGAGCCGCGCGAGCTGTCCGTTGCCGAAGTCCACGGTCGCGGTGAGCGTGTCCGACCGCGTGGCCGCTCCGGCCTGGAACTTGTTGACCGCGATCTGGAGCTCTTCCTTGGCGCGCTGCAGCTGCGCTTCGGCCACGCGCACGAGCTCCTCCTGGGCCAGGGCGGTGAAGAAGAGCTGTTGTGTGGTGGCCGTCACCTGCGCCCGCTGGTTGGTGAACCCGGCGTCGGCGGCGTCCGCCGTGGCGGACGTGGCGCCCTTATTGGCGATGCGACGGAAGCCGTCGAACAGGTCGAGGCTCGCGCTCACCGACCCGAAGTAGCTCGTGTTGGACGGGACCGTGACGATCTGGCCCGTCGCCGAGTTGTAGCGGTTCGCAGACGCCTTGTTGGACGACCCGCCGATGGAGATGGATGGGAGGAACGCCCCCACCGCGGCCCGCTGGCCGGCTCCGGCGTTGCGCTGATCGCCCCGGGCCTGGACCACGGCCGGCTGGACGTCGAGTGCCCGCCGCACCGCCTCTGCGAGCGACACCTGGAGCTGCGTCGGCTGCACCGAGGTGGGGCCGGGCTTCTGCTGCGCCGCGAGCCCCCCGCCCCCCCCGGCCGCGGCGAGCGCCGACACGATTCCCGCGATCACGCCCCGTCGCGCGCCCTTCATTTCTTCTGGCTCCCCGTGCCCGTGTCGGTCTTCTCCTGCTCCTTTTGATGCCGGTACCGGGTTACATGGTCGCGGTACGCGACCTGCTGCTCGGGAGTGAGCTGGCGGGCGACCTCGGAGTCCATCTGCGCCCGCATCGAGTCGAAGCGCGGGCGCACCGTCTCCCACACTGCGGTCATCCGGGTCCGGTGACGCTGCAGGATCGCCCGCACCGAATCGCGTTGCCCGGGACCGAGGCGCAGCTCCACGTTCAACTCGTCCATCATCCGGTCGAGTCCGCGTGCCCGCTCGGGCGCCGCCGCGGAGGCGCGGCGGACCCAGAGCGCCCGGCCGCCGGCCCCGACGGCGAGCCCCGCCGCGAAGGTGGCGACCAGGAACACGACGGCCCAGGTGGTGGAACGATTCAGCATGACGGCCCCTCCATTGCTAATTGTTCTCGATGACGGAGGCGAGGACGACCTCGACCTCCCCTGGGTGCGCGGGCGGTGCGAGCAAGACGTCCGGCACGGTCGGACGAACGGTGGTGGGCGGCGCCGTCGCGCGACCTACGAAATAGCCCGCCGCCAGCGCGACGACGAGGGCGGCCGCGACGCCGGTGCGCGCCCAGCGGGCGAGTACGGCGTCCCAGGACATCACGCGCACCTGCTCGGCGCGCGCCAGCACGCGCGCGATGAACGCTGCGTGCCCCTCCTCTCCCGGGTCGAGGGCCTGTCGCAAGGCATCCCCGAGCACCATATCCGGCCGGTGATCGAACGGCAGTGGATCCTTCATCCCTCCTCCTTCCAGTCCACGAGCAGCACCCGCAAACGGCGCCGCGCGTGGAACACTTCCGATCGGACCGTGCCTTCGGGAATCCCGAGGATCAGCGCGATCTCGCCGTGCGAATAGCCTTCCACGTCGAACAGCACCACCGCCATGCGGCGCCGCTCGGGCAGCTCGGCGAGCGCCTGTCGCAGCCGCTCGTTCAAGGCCCGGCGCTCGGCCGTCGTGTCGGGTCGCGGGCCGCCGGCCGTGAGCCCGACGTCGAGCGGCTCGACGCGACGGACCGATCGGCGCCGCCGCCGGTCCGTGGCGGCGTTGGCGACGATCCGCAACAACCAGGGACCGAACGGACGCCGGGCGTCGTACTGCTCGAGCTTTACGAGCGCCGAAAGCATGGCATCCTGCGCGGCGTCGTCCGCGTCCTCGGAATTGCCCAGCACCGCGCGCGCCACGCGACGCGCCACGCCGGCGTAACGCTCCACCAGCAGCCCGAACGCCGCCCGGTCGCCGGCGACGGCACGGGCGACCAGATCGGCCTCGTCCTGCTGAGGTATACGCGCGACCTGCCGCGCGGGTTGGGGGGGAAGGTCAGCCATCGTCCGAGTCTCGCGCCCGCCGCCGTTCCAACGCGTACACACCGAACGCCAGTGCCAACGTGAACGCCCCGGCGGCGAGCACGACGCCCATGATGCGGGGGAAGACGAGCAGCAGCCCGCCCACGACGGCGCATCCGAGCGCGGCGGTCGCCGCAATGGCGCGCCGCAGCCCGCCCGCGACCCGGCGCAGCGCCACCACCGCGACGGCGCCGAGCTCGTAGCCCGAGCGCTTGTGCGGCGCGTCACCTTCGTCCGGTGCGCTCCCGGTCGTGAGGCGTGGAGGCAGCCGCATGCGGCGTGGCTGCAGCACGATCTCCTGGCTCGACGCGAGGTCGTGTCGGAACTGGCGCGCGAGCTCCTCGGTGAGCCCTTCGCACTCGGCCGCGAGGTCGAGCTCGTAGTTCGTGAGCAGGCTCGAGACATTCAAGTTGGTCGAGCCGACGCGCGCCCAGCGCCGGTCCACCACGATCGTCTTGGCGTGGATCATCGGACCCTGGTACTCGAACACGCGGACGCCTGCGCGCAACAGATCGCGGTAGCCGACGCGCGTGAAGTTGCGGAGCACCGGCAGATCGGTCGTGCCGGGCACGAGCAGGCGCACGTCCACCCCGCTCCGCGCGGCGTCGAGCAAGCTCGCGTACAAGGGCGCGGGAGCGATGAGGTACGCGTCGGTGATCCAGAGGCGCTCGGCGGCACTCGCGGCGAGCAACTCGACGGCGCGGTACACGCGGGCGCGCCCCGGCACGCCTTCCACCACGCGGACCGTCGAGTCGCCGCTGGACGCGGGGTCGGCGTCGAGCTCGTCGGGGGGCAGGGGCGCGCCCGCTTGGCGCCAGATGCGGGCGAAGGTAGCGTCGAGGGCCGCGGCGGCGGGCCCGGTCACGGCGACCATCGTATCGCGCCACGGGCGCCGGCCGCGCGCCGGGTCGCCCGCCCATTCGTCGCCGATGCACAACCCGCCGGTCATCGCCCACGTGCCGTCCGCGACGAGCAGCTTGCGGTGGTCGCGCGCCAGCAGGTCGAGCGCGTGGCGGGTGAGGAGTGGGTGGAAGGCGCGCACTTCGACGCCGGCCTGGACGAGCTGCCGCCAGTAGCGGCGCGACGTGCCGAACGAGCCGAGGGCGTCGTACAGCACGCGGACGCGGACGCCGGCACGGGCGCGCTCGGCGAGCGCGTCGGCGAAGCGCCGACCGGTCGCGTCGTCGCGGATGATGTAGTTCTCGAAGTGCACCCAGCGGCGCGCGGCGGCGATCGCGGCCAGCATCGCGTTCAGCGCACGCGGGCTGTCGGGATGATGCTCGAGGCGGTTGCCTTCGATCGGCCGCGCGCCGGCGGCGCGATCGAGCGCCAGGGTCAGCTGGTCGCGCGCGGCGAGCGTAGAGGTCGCCGTAGCGGGAACGCTCACCCCACCGCTGCCTGCGCGCCAAGGCCGAGCGCACCCTCCGCGGGACGCAGCGCTTGCACCACGAAGGCGATGTGCTCGTCCAGCGGCACACCCAGCTCGGCGGCTCCCTGATTCACCTCGTCGCGATTCACGCCGCGCGCAAAGCCCTTGTCCTTGAGCTTCTTCTTCACCGACGACACCTCGAGGTCGGCGAAACTCTTGGATGGGCGTACCAGCGCGCACGCCACGAGGAAGCCGCACAGCTCGTCCACCGCGAACAACGTCCGGGCCATCAGGGTGTCGCGCGGCACGCCGGTGTACGTCCCGTGCCCGAGAATGGCGCGGCACAGCGGCTCGGGCATCCCCTTTTCCCGGAGCAGCCGCACGCCCCACGACGGGTGGCCATCGGTAGGCGAGCGCTCGTGATTTGGAAACTTCTCATAGTCGAAATCGTGCAGCAGCCCGACCATCCCCCACGTCTCCTGGTCTTCGCCGTGTTTCTCCGCGTAGGCGCGCATCGCCGCCTCGACCGCCAGCATGTGCTGGCGGAGCGAGGAGGACCGGGTGTGCTCGTGCATCAGGGCGAGGGCTTCTTCGCGGGTCATGTCTCCTCGTGTCCTCGGGCTTGCGCCCGGGGTTAGCTATCACCGATCCCGTCTCACTGACCCCGGGCGCGAGCCCGGGGTTACCCAATGTCCACCTTCCACCTCTCCGCCCACAGCTCCGCCATGAGAATGGGCCACAGCTTCCGGGCGTTGTTGCGCGCGCCGGCGCGGTGCTCCGCCAGCAGGCGAGCGGTCGGCGCGTTCCGGAACAGCCGGGGCGCGGCGAGGTAGCGATCGGCGAGCGAGCGGAGTCCCGCATTTAGCCAGCGCGCCACGGGCACCGACAGGCCGCGCTTCTTGCGCCGGATCACCGACTCGGGGACCAGCCCGCGCGCCGCTTCCTTTAATATCGCCTTGGTGGTGAAGCCCCGCACCTTCAGCGCCGCCGGCGCCGGCAGCGCCAGCTCCATCACTTCGCGGTCCAGGTATGGCGCCCGTGCCTCAATGGACGCGAGCATCGTCCCGCGGTCCACCTTGACGAGCAGGTTGTCCGGGAGATAGGTAAGGAAGTCGAGCCACAACACCCGGTTGAGCGACGAGTCCCCGGGGAAACCGTGCAGCAGCCTGGCGGCCCAGGCGAGCACGTGCGTGTCCGGCCCCAGTGCGCCGAACCAGGTCAGGTGGCGCTCGACGAGGGGCAGGTCGGCTCCGGCGACGAACTGCTTGAGCAGGAACTCGAGCGTGACCTTGCCGGTCGAGGTCGGCAGGCGGCCCACGAGCCAGCGGAGCGCCCCTCGTCCGGGGATCGAGCGGTACAGCCCTGCCGCTCTGTGACCCAGGTACGTCGGGTAGCCGCCGAACAGCTCGTCCGCGCCCTCGCCCGAGAGCACCACTTTGACGTGCTCCCGCGCCGCCTCAGCCAGTAAGAACGTGGGCAGGATGGCGGGATCGCCCACCGGCTCGGCGAGCGAGCGGGTGATGTGATCGAACGCGCGCTCGAGCGCCGGGTCGTCCGCGGTCACCACGTGGTGGATCGTGCGGATCTGGTGCGTCACCGCTTCGGCCTGAGGGCTCTCGTCGTAGCCCGGCTCGGCGAACTTCACGGAGTAGGTGTGGATCCGCTCGCCCGCCATGACGCGCGCCGCCGCGGCCGCGAGGAGCGACGAATCGAGCCCGCCGCTCGTGAACACGCCGACGGGCACGTCCGACATCAGCTCGCGCTCGACTGCACGGAGCAGCACGTCCCGCAGCGTGGCCGCGCTTTCGAGGCGCGACGGGCGCGCGGCGACCGCGGCGGGGTCCCAATAGCGGCGCACCGCCAACCCCTTGCGATCGGCGACCAGCAGATGGGCGGGCGCGAGCTTCGAAATGCCGTCGAGCATGGTGTAGGGGGCTGGGACGTAGCCGAGTGCGCCGTACAGGGCCGCCGCGGCGGGGCTCACGCGGCGCGGCTGGTCGGGGTAGGCGAGCAGCGCCTGAATCTCCGAGGCGAACCGCAGCTCGCCGTTGACTTGGGTCCAAAAGAGCGGCTTTTCGCCGGCGCGGTCGCGCGCCAGCACCAACCGACCGTGCCGGTCGTCCCACACCGCCAGGCCGAACATTCCTTCGAGCCGACCCACGCCGTCCGCGCCGAAGCGCTCATACAACGGAACGATCGTCTCGATATCACCCGTCGAGCGGAACGGATAACCGGCGAGGGTATACTCGCGGCGCAGCTCGGGCGCGTTGTAGATCTCGCCGTTGCAGATCATCCAGATGGACGCATCGGGGCTCTGGAACGGCTGGTCGCCGGTGGTCAAGTCCATGATGGCGAGCCGGCGGGCGCCCAAGCGCGCGCGCTCGTGACCCACGATGCGCTCTCCGTCGGGCCCCCGGTGGGCGAGCGCGGCGGCCATGGCGGCCATGCAGTCGGGATGCTTGAGCGGGGCGCCCGAGAGCGAGACGGCGCCGAAGATGCCGCACATTACCGCACACCCCCGCCCCGCCGGGGAGGTTGGGGAGGTTGGGGAGGTGGGGGGGGACGGCACGGCCCGTACGCCGCGTAGTGGTCGTCGGCGGCGAGGAGCGGGAGCGCGGCGCCCAGGGCGGCGCGCGCCTCGCGGTGCCCGGCGCCCGTCAGGAACACCGTCGGCATGGGGCAGCGCGCCAGGGCTTCGCGCCAGTAGCCCGCCGGGAGAAGCGGCGAGCCGGGGAGGGAGCGGAACGGCTCCACGTGGTCGGCGATGTAGTTGCTCGTGAGCTCTCGGCCGGTCTCGGTGGCCACGGCAATGGGGCGACCGAGATAAAAGGGCAGCGACGGCGGATAGGCGAGGACGCCGAGCACTGTACCTGTATCGCCGCTGCGCTCGAGTGCCGCGGCGGTGGCGCTCGCCACGGCGGCGGAGGAGCGATCCTCCCCGACCGCGACGAGCAGTCTTCCGGAGAGAAACGGGATGGCCATGACGACCGCGGCATACCCGAAAATCGTCGTGCGGGGTCGGCGGGTGAGGGCGCCGAGCCCGACGAAGACGGCGGAGCCAAGCACCACGATCCCGAGTGCCACCGCCGTCGGGGGGATGGCGGCTTTTTCGGCCGGCGTCAGGCTGATGGGCGCGGGGAGCCAGCGCGTGAGCGCCACGAGCGCCAGGCCCGCGACCGCCGCGACGGGGACATAGACGCGCGCCGCGATGTGGCTCCCGCCCGTGACGAGGTTCCGCGTCGCGGCGAGCGCCAGCGCAGGTATCAACGGCAGCACGTACTGTGGCAGCTTGGACTGGTTGAGGGACAGGAAAAGGAGCGGCACGATCACCCAGCACGCCAGCAGCAGCGGCTCGGTCGCCGCTCGGTCGCGCCGGGCGTCCCAGGCGGCGCGCCAGTGTCTCACGCGCGCGAGCGCCGGGACGATCCAGGGGAAGGCCGCGACGGGCACGATGGGCAGGTAGTACCAGAACGGCGCGGTGCGGTGGAAGCTCCGCGTGGTGACCCGCTGGAGCGTCTCTCTGAGGAACACGTAACCGGGGAAGTCGGGATGCTGGATCGACACGACGATGAACCAGGGGAGGGCGATCGCCCCAAACAGCGCGAGCCCACGCCACGAAAACAGCCGCCGCACGGACGTGGCCGTGGCGAGCGCGTGCGGCACGAGCGCCAAGAGCGGGATCGCGATGGCGATCGGGCCTTTGGTGAGGGCGCCGGCGGCCATCGCCGCCCAGGCGGCGACGGGCCGCTCGTCTGCGAACCAGAGGATCGCGGCCGTCGTGCACAGCGTGAGGGTGCTGTCGAAGATCGCCGTGCGGGCGTAAGCGAGTGGGAGCACCATGGTGGCATAGGCGAGCCCGGCAAGCCAGCCGGCCTCTTCGCCCCACCGGCGGCGCGCGAACCACACGAGCAGCGCGATCGTGGCGAGCGTCGCGAGGTAGGCAGGCAGCCGGGCGGCCGCTTCGGTCGGGCCGAACAGCTCGATCATGGCGGCCGCGGCGGCGAAGTAGACGATCGGCTTATCGAGGTACGGGAGTCCGTCCAGGTGCGGCACGACATAATCGTTCGAGCGCGCCATCTCGCGCGCCACTTCGGCGTTGCGCCCTTCGTCGGGGTCGAAGAGGCGGTAGCCGCTCAGGTTCCAACCAAGCGCGACCGCCGCGACGAGCACGAGCAACGGCAGGCTGAGAAACGGGCGCGATGGCGAGGGCAGTGAGGTCTGAATAAGCTTGGCGTGTGGGTGATCGAGTCTATCAGGCGTCGCTCGCGGAGCTGCCGACGGCGGAGGCGCACACGTTCTTGGGCTGGGTGTACTCGTTCGACCGACGCTACGACGAGGCGATCGCCGAGTGCAAGCGGGCGATCGCCGTGGATGCCACGTTCGGGAACCCGAAGTGCACCTAGTCGTGATCGTGGCGAAGCTCCCCGCGCGGAACCGGCGACGAAAGCGCACCGCCTAATTGCTCATGCAGTCCCGAGGGGCCTCGAAGGCAAGGCCCCTCAGCACAGCATAGCGGGACAACGGGGCGGTCGTTGAGGAAGAAAAGCGGGAAGCGTTAGATCAGTACTTTGCACCCGCACGCACGAGCACCACATCCTGCTTGGTCTATGCGGGCCTTAGCCTGTTCGACTGGCGCGCTCGATAGCAGGGTGTGGGGCCAGATAGGCCGCTCGGTGGCGGACCACGCAATGTGGTGACCTGGGGTGGTGATTACCCAGCATCTGGCGGGGGCGTTGAAATCGACTTGCCACAGCCGACCTACGTGCCAAAAGCAATCAGGAACCGGCATGCGCCCCTCCTTGCTCGCAGGGCCGCAAGCGGGGCGGGATTTCGCGAAAGGGCCGGAATGGCGCCTTGCTTGTGCAGCCGACATTAGTGAACAAACTGCACAGTGTCAATACGTCGTTTTAGCGGGTCACGTTCGTCACGTGCAAACCGTTGTTTTCCTCCGGCCCCGACCTTGGGGGCCGGGTCGTTTTCAGCTTGCAGTGATCCCGCCCGGCGAAGACTTCCCGCGCTCGGGCCAGAAAGAATGAATGCGCCCCGCCACAAGAGGGGGCAGGGAGGCGACCGCAGCGCACAGAAGGAGCAGCAGGAGCATGAGTACCTATCGTGTAGTGACCGCCACAAAGACGGTCTACGTTCACAATGTCGATCCCACCTTAGGGGCGGAGATTCGAGGAGAGGTCTCAGACGAAGACCACAAGGATAACGGCGAGCTGGTGATCTACCGCGTCGGCGGACCAACGGTGTCATTCCCCTGGGTCAACGTGGTGAGTTACGAGGTGCGCGATGGCGATCGGGCCTGTGGTGAGGGCGCCGGCGGCCATCGCCGCCCAGGCGGCGACGGGCCGCGTTGCGGCCTTCGTCGGGGTCTATCAGGCGTCGCTCGCGGAGCTGCCGACGGCGGAGGCGCACACGTTCTTGGGCTGGGTGTACTCGTTCGACCGACGCTACGACGAGGCGATCGCCGAGTGCAAGCGGGCGATCGCCGTGGATGCCACGTTCGGGAATCCCTACAACGACATCGGTTGCTACTTGATGGAGCTGGGGCGCGACGACGATGCGATTCCCTGGCTCAAGCGGGCGATGGATGCGCCGCGTTACGAGGCGCCGCAATTCCCGCACGTCAACCTGGCGCGGATTTACGAGAAGAAAGGTCAGGTGCTGGACGCCGTGGCGGAGTATGGGCACGCCCTGGACAAACAACCGGGGTACGGGCCTGCTCTCGCGGGCCTCCGGAGGCTACAGACCAAGGTCAACTAATATGCACCCGCAACTTCAGCTGATCGCCGATGAGTATCGCAGCGCGCAGGCGCGTCTCCACGAGCTGGTGCGCGCGGTTCCGGTCGAGCGGTGGGGCAAGCGTTCCGACTCGGCACGCTGGTCGGTCGCCGAATGCGTGGCGCACTTGAACCTCACGTCCACGGCCTATGTGCCGCTGCTGCAGCATGCCGTGTCGCGCGCTCGCATGCTGGAGCGGCGCCCACCGGGTCGGTACCATCGGGATCCCATCGGTTGGTTGTTGTGGGCGACCATGGGACCGCCTGTTCGGGTCCGCTTGAAGACCATCGCGCGGTTCCTCCCGTCGAGCTTGGCGGCCCCTGCGCTCCTCGTCCAGGAATTCGATCGCCTCCAAGCTGCACAGCTCGGCTGCCTCGCTCAGGCGGACGGCCTGCCGCTTTCTCAGGTGCGCGTCAGGTCACCGTTCAACGCGCTCGTGCGGTACAACCTGTACGCGTGCTTTACGATTCTGCCGCGGCACCAGCACAGGCACTTGTGGCAGGCGGAACGAGTGTGGGGGCGGTAGAGGCGGTGTCGCGCGCGAGGTGCGCGAGTGAGCTCGCGGCTCGGCGTCTGCCCGTAAACCGGTCGACCCCGGACGCGGAGCAATCCCGATGCCGTTTCGAGCGCTCCGGGTGCTACAACCCGATCGGTCCGCCGCTCACGCCTCCGCTCCCACCATCTCGGGCCCCTGCTCCGCGATGGTCGCTTTCCGGCCCGTGGAAATGAGGAGCGCGGCCGCCAGCAAGCACAGGCCCCCCGAGAGCCAGAACGCCGCACGATAATCGCCCAGCGACGTACGGATCACCCCGGCCATCACCGCCGCGAGGGACGCGCCCAGCTGGTGCGACGCGCCGATCCACCCGTACACCACGCCGACGTTCTCCTTCCCGAAGGTGTCCGCCGTGAGGCGCACCGTGGGCGGGACGGTGGCGATCCAATCGAGGCCGTAAAACACCGCGAAGCCGGAAAGCCAGATGTGCCGACTCGACAGTGCGAACGGGAGGAACAACAGCGACAGCCCCCGCAGCCCGTAATAACAGAAGAGCAGCAGCCGGCTGTTGAACCGATCCGTGAGCCAACCGGACGCCGTCGTGCCGACGAGGTCGAACACGCCCATCGCCGCGAGCAGTCCGGCCGCGGTCACTTCGGGAATGCCGTGATCCATGCAGGCGGGAATTAGATGCGTGCCGATCAGGCCGTTGGTGCTGGCCCCACACACGAAGAAGCTGCCCGCCAGGATCCAGAACTCGCGCGAGCGAGCCGCCCAGAACAGGGCGCGCAGCGGGGACTGCGCCACGCTCTGCTGCGACTGCCGCTGCACGCCCGTCGCGCCGTACGGACGCAGGCCCACATCAGAGGGCTGGTCCTTCAACCAGACGAGTGCAATCACGAACACAGCGCCCGCGGTCCCGGCGACGACGTAGGTCGCGCTACGCCAGCCGTGCGACGTCACCAGGTGCGCGAGCAGCGGCAGGAAGGCCAGCTGTCCGGTGGCGTTCGCGGCCGACAGGACCCCCAAAACCAGTCCCTGTCGCTGGTCGAACCAGCGATTGACCACGATGGCCGCGAGCACCAACGCTGTCACGCCAGTCGCCGAGCCGACCAATACTCCCCAGAACAGCGTGAGCTGCCACCGGGTGTGCATCGTCGAAGACGCCCCTACGGACACCGCCAGCAACGCCAGGGCCCCGAGCACGATGCGGCGCAGCCCGTAGCGGCTCATGAGCGAAGCCGCGAACGGGCCGATGATTCCGAACAACGCGATGTTGATGGCGATGGCCCCGGAGATGGCGGCGCGCGTCCAACCGAACTCGTGCTCCAGCGGTACCATGAAGATCGCGGGCGTGGCGCGGACCCCCGCGGTTGCGAGCAGAATCAGAAAGGTGACGCCCGCGACGATCCAGGCGTAGTGTAGCTTGGCGCTGCTCAGGGTCGCGACCGCTCGGTCGGACGTTCCGCAACCGATTGCCAGAGCCACTGCCGGGCTGCGTCGACCTCGCCCTCGGTCACCGCGTGCCCGCCCGGCTCCCAGTGGACCGTCACGGCCGCGCCCGCTCGTCGGAGCATGTCGGCGAGATGCTCGACCTGCCCGGGGGGTGCGATCGAGTCCGCGCGCCCGGCGCCGATGAACACGGACGTACCCTGGAGATGGGGAGGCGCGGCGGGCTCGAACGGGACCATGGGGCTCAAGAGCACCGCTCGTCGGACGAGCCCCGGGCGCCGTAGCAATAGGCTCGCGGCGATGTTCGCCCCGTTTGAGAACCCTACCGCCACGATGCCGTCGCGATCGAGCTCGTAGGTCTTTGCGGCCGCCTCGATGAACTGCGCCAGCTCGTCAGTGCGGTGGGCCAGGTCCTCCTGGTCGAATACACCCTCCGCGAGCCGCCGGAAAAAGCGGGGCGCGCCACGCTCGAGCACCTTGCCGCGCGGGCTCAGCATCCCGGCACCAGGGAGCAGGGCTCGGCCGAGCGGGATGAGGTCCTCCTCGTCCCCACCGGTCCCGTGCAGGAGGAGCAGCGTCCTGCTGCCTGCGAGCTCCACGCCTGCGGCCGGGGGGATGTAGCGATGGACGAAGCCGAGCGCGTCACCACTCACGTCCTCGGGTCCGGTGGTGCGCGTGAGCAGCGTGGCCGCGGACGCCGGCACGGGAAGATGGATAGGCGGCAGGAGCGCCTCGATCTGGGTGCGGTGCGCCTCGTACTGCCGCGGCAACATCAGGCGCGCGCCGAGTCCCGTCACCGGCTCGTCGATCGCGAAACCCGGCGGGTCGGTGGCGAGCTCGAACAGCACGCCGCCCGGCTCGCGAAAGTACACAGAGTGGAAATAGTGGCGATCGATCACCGGCGTGGGGTCGAGCCCCGCCTTGCTGACCCGCTCGCGCATCTGGAGTTGCGCGGCGTCGTCGGGTACCCGCCACGCCACGTGATGGACCGTCCCCGCGCCGCCGGCGCCGCGCACGAAGCCCCCGACCGAGCGCACGTCCACCAGCGTTCCCGGGCCACCGTCGCCGACGGCGAAACGGCGGGTGGTGCCGTCTTCATGCACGGCGCGAAAGCCGAGCGTGTCCACGAGCACGCGCTCGGTGTCATCGCCCCGCTCCGCCCAGATCGTGACGCCGTGAAAACCGTGGATCGCGTGCTCGCGCGGAATACCGGGTGCTTCTCCCCACGCGCCCCTGGCCTCGGCGCCGGCGTCGCCGACGAGCTCCAGCATCAGCCCATCATGGTCTCGGAAGGAGATCACCTGCTTCGTCGGCCCCTCGTGCCTGATGCCGTGACGCACCAGCCGCTCTACCCAGAATCCCAGTGCGCGCGGGAGCACCGCGAACGACGTCACGGCGACCTGCCCCGTCCCCTGGCGCCCGGGTTTCGCGCCGGGCCAGGGGAAGAACGTCATGATGCTGCCCGGAGTGCCCACCTCATCGCCGAAGTACAGATGGTAGGTCTCCGGATCATCGAAGTTCACGGTGCGCTTGACCAGCCGAAGGCCGAGCACCCCCACGTAGAAATCGAGGTTGCGCTGCGGGTCACTCGCGATCGCGGTGACGTGATGAATGCCGAGGACGCTGGTTATGATCAATACTCGGCGAACGTGTCATCCGGATAGCAGTACAACCAGCGCTCACCCGGCTCCGCCGACGCGATCACCGGATGGCCGCTCGCCCGAGCGTGCTTGCTCGCATGCCGGTTGGGGGAATCGTCGCAGCACCGCGTCGTGCCGCACTCCTGACAGGTCCGCAGGTGCACCCACTGTGCACCGATCTTCACGCATTCCTCGCACTCCCGGCGCTTCGCGTGCCGGACTGTCGTAACCGCGGCGATATGGGCGCATGCTGTGTCGGGCATGCTCGAAAGTTACTGCCGGAGTCCCTGATGGACGAAGACCACGGCGACGGGGTAGCTTGAGTGTGACAGTGAGGTCTGGGACACTCCGTGACGATCCGATGGCTGCTGGCCGCATTCGTCGTGCTCATGGTCCTGGCCGCCACGGCCATGGCCCGCGGGTACGGCGTATCACTGAAAGGTTGATTCCCATGTGCCGAAACATCAAACGCCTACGACACGCGGATCATCCACCGACCGACGGGGAGCTGCATGACGCGGCGTTGCAGTTCGTGCGCAAGATCAGCGGCTTCCACGCTCCGTCGAAGGCCAATGAGGCCGCGTTCGACGTCGCGGTTCGGGATGTAGCCGCGGCGGGTCGGGTGCTGTTCCGCTCGCTGCAGGTTCGGGGGCATGCCGATGCCACTGCCTGACCACCGGTTCGCACTCGCCCTGTGCGTGACCGTGCTCGGCTGCAATCGCGGCTCCACGCCCGCGTCCGCCGGCGCCGCCCCGTTCACCAGTACGAACCCGTTCGCGAGCGCCAGTCCGCTCCTGTACCAGGCGCCGCCATTCGACCGGATTCATGACGCCGACTACCAGCCGGCGGTGGAGGAGGGAATGCGTCGGCAGCTGGCGGAGGTCGCCGGTATCGCGTCCGATACCGCGGTGCCCAGCTTCGACAACACGATCGTCGCCCTGGAACACTCGGGGGTGCTGCTCACGCGTGCGTTCAAGGTGTTCATCGCCATGACGCAGGCCAACACCGACGACACGCTGCAGCGCGTGCAGACCGAGGAAGCGCCGCGGCTCGCCGCGCATCTCGACGCGATCCACTTGAACGACACGTTGTTCCGCCGGGTCAAGAGCGTGTACGACCGGCGCGGCGATCTCGGCCTCGACTCGGTGCAGGCGTTCCTGGTCGAGCGCTACTATCGTGACTTCGTGCGCGCCGGCGCCCTGCTACCGGAGCCGGACAAGGCGCGGCTGCGCGCCCTGAATCAGCAGGAGTCGAAGCTCGCGACCGAGTTTCAGAACCGGCTGCTCGCGGCGACGAAGGCGGGGGCGATCGTCGTGGGCGACAAGAGCGAGCTCGAGGGCCTGAGCGACGCCGAGATCGCCGCGGCGGCCGAAGTGGGGCGCCAGCGCAAGCTCGACGGCAAATGGGTGCTGCCGCTGCAGAACACCACCCAGCAGCCGGCGCAGGCCTCGCTCAAGAACCGGGGGCTGCGGCAGCGCCTGTTCATCGCGTCGACGACCCGCGCCGAGCGCGGTGACTCGAACGACACCCGGGAGATCGTCAAGCGGCTGGCGCGGTTCCGCGCCGAGCGCGCCCGGCTGCTCGGCTACCCGAGCCTCGCCGCGTACGTCCTCGACGACCAGATGGCCAAGACGCCGGACGCGGCGATCAAGCTGTTGAGTGACCTGGTGCCGGCGGCGACCGCTCAGGCGCGCCGCGAAGCGGACAAGCTGCAGGTGATGATCAACAAGCAGCACGGCGGCTTCAAGCTCGCCCCATGGGACTGGCAATACTATGCCGAGCAGGTGCGCAAGGCGGACTACGCGCTGGACGAGGCGCAGCTCAAGCCGTACTTCGAGCTCGATCGCGTGCTCGAGGACGGCGTTTTCTTCGCCGCGAACCGGCTGTACGGCTTGACGTTCAAGCGACGCACGGACCTCCCCGTGTATCACCCCGACGTCCGGGTGTTCGAGGTGTTCGACGCCGACGGTACGTCCATCGCCCTGTGGTATTGCGACTACTTCAAGCGCGACAACAAGAGCGGGGGTGCGTGGGAAGACACGTTCGTGGACGGCACGGGCCTGTTGCGCACCAAGCCGGTCGTCTTCAACGTCGCCAACTTCCCGAAGCCCGCCCCCGGTCAGCCGGCGCTGCTGCGCTTCGAGGACGTGAAGACCATGTTCCACGAGTTCGGGCACGCGCTGCACGCGATGCTCACCAGCGTCGAGTATCCGCGGCTCGCCGGCACCAACGTGCCGACGGACTTCGTGGAGTTTCCGTCGCAGTTCAACGAGCATTGGGCGCTCGAGCCCAGCGTGCTGGCCCATTACGCGAAGCACTACCAGACGGGACGGCCGATGCCGCGCACGCTGGTCGACAAGATCAAGCGGGCCCGCACGTTCGACCAGGGATTCGCCACCACCGAGTACGTCGCCGCCGCTCTGCTCGACATGGCGTGGCACACGCTGCCGGTTGGGCCGGAGCAGCCGGACATCGGCGCCTTCGAGGCGCAGGCGCTCAAGCGATTCGCCGTGGACGTGCCGGAGGTGCCGCCGCGCTACCGCAGCAGCTACTTCGCGCACATCTGGAGCGGTGGGTACTACGCCGGTTATTACGCGTACTTGTGGAGCGAAGTGCTCGATGACGACGCCTACGCCTGGTTCACCGAGAACGGAGGCATGACGCGGGCCAACGGCCGGCGCTTCCGCGATATGATCCTGTCGCGGGGAGGGACGGGCGACATGGGTGCGCTGTACCGCGCCTTCCGGGGGCGCGATCCGGAGGTGGGGCCTTTGCTCGAGGAGCGGGGACTCCAGGCGGAGCAAAAGTAACGACGGCCTGCGAGGATCCTTGATCGCGGCCGCCTGAGGCCGCACCTTAAGCGCGACCCGAAGGAGGTCTTCATGACACCGCTCGTCTCCCTGTGGCTTCCCATCCTGCTGTCGGCTGTGGGCGTCTTCGTCGTGAGCTCCGTCATCCACATGTTCACACCCTGGCACAAGAGCGATTACCGCAAGGTACCGAACGAAGACCGAGTGATGGACACGCTCCGTCCGCTCGCCATCCCGCCCGGCGACTACATGATGCCCCGGCCGGAAAGCACCCAGGAGATGCGATCGCCCGCGTTCGTCGAAAAGTTCAAGAAGGGCCCGGTGATGATGTTCACGATCATGCCGGGTGGCTCCATGGCCATGGGGAAGAACCTCGTTCAATGGTTCCTGTTCTCGGTGGTCGTCGGGATCTTCGCGGCGTTCGTCGCGGGGAGCGCGCTGCCCCCCCGCGCGGGCTACGGCCCCGCTTTCCACTTCGCGGGCCTCACCGCGTTCGCCGGGTACACGCTCGCGCTGTGGCCGATGTCGATCTGGTACCGCCGCTCCTGGATCACGACGATCAAGGGTACGGCGGACGGGCTGATCTACGCGCTCCTCACGGCCGGCGTCTTCGCATGGCTGTGGCCCCACTGACCCTGGCCGTTCGTGATCCCGGCGTCCCGTCGATCGGGCGCATCATGCGGCTCGAGTAAGGCCTCAGCGCCGCGGATACCCCACCGTCGCCAGCGCCGCGGCGATTTCATCGAGGCTCGTGGGATCGTCGATCGTCGGAGGCACGCGGTACTCCACGCCGTCGGCGATCTTCTTGACGGTGCCGCGCAGGATCTTTCCGGACCGTGTCTTCGGTAGCCGCTGCACGACGATCGCCGTCCTGAAGGCCGCGACCGGGCCGATCCGCTCGCGCACCAGGCGCACCAGCTCGTCGGGCGTGGCATCGGCGCGCCGTACGCCCGCCTTGAGGACGATCAACCCCAGCGGAATCTCCCCCTTGATCTCGTCGGCCACGCCCACGACGGCGCACTCCGCGACGTCGGGATGGGAGGCGAGGACCTCTTCCATGGCCCCGGTGGACAGTCGGTGGCCCGCCACATTGATGATGTCGTCGGTCCGACCCATCACCCAGAGATAGCCGTCGGCGTCCTTGTAGCCGGCGTCGGCGGTGAGGTAGTAGCCGGGGTAGCGACTCATGTACGCCTGCACGTAGCCGTCGTCGTTGTTCCACAGGGTCGGCAGGCAGCCTGGGGGCAGGGGGAGCCGGATCACGATGTTGCCGGTCTCGCCGGCGGCCAGCTCGCGGCCGTCCTCCCCGAGGACGCGCACGTCGTAACCCGCGACCGGTTTCGCGCACGAGCCCGGCTTCACCGGGAGCATGCCCAGCCCCACGCAGTTTGCACCGATCGGCCACCCGGTCTCCGTCTGCCACCAGTGGTCGATGACCGGGACCCCCAGCTGCCGCTCCGCCCACTGTAGCGTGTCGGGATCGCAGCGCTCGCCGGCGAGAAAGAACGTGCGGAACGCGCTCAGGTCGTAGCGCCGGACGTGGTCGCCGTTCGGGTCGTCGCGCTTGATGGCGCGGATCGCCGTCGGCGCCGTGAAGAAGACGCGCACCCGATGCTGCGAGATCACGCGCCAGAACGCGCCGGGATCGGGCGTGCCGACCGGCTTGCCCTCGTACAAGACGGTGGTGTTGCCGTTGAACAGCGGACCGTAGACGATATAGGAGTGACCGACGGCCCACCCGAGGTCGGAGGCCGCCCAGTAGACTTCGCCCGGCTCGACGCCGTAGATGTGCGTCATGCTCCACGTGAGCGCGACGGCGTGGCCGCCGTTGTCGCGCACGACGCCCTTGGGCATCCCCGTCGTGCCCGATGTGTAGAGGATGTAGAGCGGATCGGTCGCGGCGACGGGGACGCACTCCGCGCGTCGCGCCCCCGCCATGAGCTCCGACCAGTCGCAGTCGCGCCCCGCCACCATCGGCGCCCGTTCCTGGGGCCGCTGCAGGATGACCGAGCGGCGCGGTTTCACCTCGGCGAGCTCGATCGCCTTGTCGAGCAGCGGCTTGTACGGCACGACGCGGTTGACCTCGATGCCGCACGAGGCGGAGACGATCACTTTCGGCGCAGCATGACTGATGCGGGCCGCCAGCTCGTGGGAGGCGAAGCCCCCGAACACGACCGAATGGATCGCCCCGATCCGGGCGCATCCCAGCATCGCGACGACCGCCTCCGGGACCATCGGCATGTAGATGATGACTCGGTCGCCCTTGCCGACGCCCTGGTCGACCAGCGCCCCGGCGAAACGCGCGACGTCATCGAGCAGCTCTCGGTAAGTGAAGGTCTTAATGGTCCCGGTGACCGGACTGTCGTAAATGAGCGCGGCCTGATCGGCCCGGCCGTGCTCGACGTGCCAATCCAACGCGTTGTAGCAGGTGTTGATCATGCCTCCCGCGTACCAGCGATAGAACGGGGGCCGCGCAGCATCGAGCACGCGCTCCCATGGCCGGTGCCAGTGGATGGCTTCGCCGGCCTCGGCCCAGAACCGCTCGGGGTCCTTGCGCCACTGCGCGTAGACGTCGTTCTGGGTGCTCGGACTGGCGCGCGTGCCAGGTGTCGCGTGCATGAGGCGGTCCTCCGGCGGCGGGGTCCTGTACGATATCACCCCTCGCGGCGGGGCTCCAGCGCGCCCTGGATGCCAGAGTGGTTGCAGGTGGGCGTCCGGCCGGCATCTTTAGCCGCCACGGCTCCACAGGGAGGGCTCATGGCGCACAACGGGAAGCATGCGTTGATCACCGGAAGCTCGCGCGGCATCGGCCGTGGCATCGCGCTCAAGCTGGCCGGGCAGGGGGTGCAGGTCGCGATCAACTATCGTAAGAACGAAGCGGCCGCAAAGGACACGCTCGCCAAGGTGAAGCAGCGCGGGTCCGACGGTTTCGTCATCCAGGCCGACGTGTGCCGCCCCGATGATATCACCCGCATGGTGGGGCGGGTGAAGAGCGAGTTCGGGAAACTCGACATCTTCGTCAGCAACGCGCGACCCGAGGTGCCCGAGTTCTACCAGGGCCCCATGAACATCACCCTGGAGCAGTGGGACACCGCCATGAACTCCCAGGCGAGGGCATTCCTGCTCGCGGTGCGCGCGGCGTGCTCGCTGATGGGCGAGGGCGGGAGAATCGTCGCGATCACGTACGCGCCGGGCGGGCGCACCGGCAGCTGGCAGCCGTGGGTGGGCATGGGTGCGGCCAAGAGCGCCATGGAATCGCTGTGCCGCTACTTCGCGGTAGCGCTCGCGAAGCGGGGCATCACCGTGAATGCCGTCAGTCCCGGGTGGATCGAGGACAGCGTGCTCAACACGTTGCCCGACGCCGCGCAGGACATGATCCGGAACTGGCACCAGGGTGACAAGGGCTGGACGCCGATGGGTCGGCTCGGCACGCCGGCGGACATCGGGAACGCCGTCTCGCTCCTGTGCTCGGCCGACGCCGCCTGGATCACGGGCCAGGTCATCGCGGTGGACGGCGGCTTGTCCCTAATGGACGCGGGGCTCCCGCTCGACATCCAGCGAGGCTAGTGCTGCTGTTGGGCCGGCAGCTGGCTCACCGTGAGCGGCACCGACGCCTTTTTGTCTCCGTCGATAGTGATCTCGAAGCGGTAGGCGCCGGGATGCGGGAACGGCACGTCGAACACGAGGATCGCTCCCGCCTCGATATCGGTCACCCCCGCGGGCGGCTCGGCGAAGTTGACGTTGCCGTTGCCGCCGAGGATCTCCCCGTCCTGCTCGTCCAGGAGCCGGATCTGCACCTGGTGCTCGCCGATCTCCGTGCGCTTCCCTTTGAGACGGAGCACCAGGTGCAGGCGCGGGTGCATGGCGGGAAACTGTTGCACCCAGATGTGCTGGAAGATCCCCAGGACGGAGAGCTTTCCCGCCTGATCGACGATCGCATAGTCGGCGACGACGGCGAAGTCGAGATGCACGCTACTTCGTGGAGAGCGGGATCGACGCGCGCGTCTTCTCCCATTCCAGCTTCAACACGCCTCCGTTGCCGCTCGGCTCGATCGCGATCGTGAACTGCTCCACCGGCTGCCGCAGCGGCTCTACCCTCATGTCGAGCCGGGCGAGGTCGTACTGCGCGTCGTACTCGGTGCCCGACTGGCCGCTGTTCCGATTGACGATGAGCTTCCAGCCGGCCGGCGAAGGGATGGTCCAGAGGCTGTACTTGCCCGCCGGAACGGTGGTTCCGGCCACGATCAAGTCGGCGCTGGTCTCCAGCACCGTCGCCTGGTTCGCGCCGGTCCGCCACACTTGGTTCCAGGGAACCACGTTCCCGAAGATCACCCGGCCGCGCATGGAAGGCCGGCTGTAGCGCACTGCCACGGCAACGCCGGCTACGCTCGCCCGGACCGAGTCAGCCGGCGACAGCGTACCGAGCGAGCGCGCGGCGAACGACTTCGCCAATGCGGCGAAGTCCAGTCCCTGCACCCGCTCGACCGTGACTTGCATGGTGCTGCCGATGCCGGAGACGCCCAGCAGCGTCCCCTGGCCGTCCACCCGCGCGTGCATCAGACCGAGCACGCCGAGCACGATGGTCATCGAATCCGGTCCCTGGGGCGTGGCCGTGACGTCCAGAGGTTCGGTCGCGCCGAGCAGTACCATGCCAACCGCATAGGGCCCGCTCCCTGCGGTACGGGCGCGGCGCGCCACCTCCTCGACGAGCGCCCATCCTTGGTCGACGAACGGCACCGTGCCAGGGCTCGTCTTTACCCGGATCGTCACGCTCGAATCGCCCCGCGGCACGGTCATGATCGCCGAGTCGGCGCTAAACGTCGCGGTGGCCCTGCGCTCGAGCGGCCCCGGTCCGCCGGTGACGTTGTGCGTGATGAGCTCGAAGCGTTGCAACGCACCGCCGCGCCCAAAGGTCGCCGTGTACAGGCGGTGTACAGTGCGCGGGCTGCGGACCACCTGCTCTCCCTCGAGCCGCTCGGCGGTGCGGGTGTAGCGCTCGATGGCGAGCGTGTCGCGTCCCAGGCGAACGAGGAACTGGCCCGACTGGGCGGGTAGTCCGGTCGGGATAGCGAGCGCCGCGATCAGGAGGCTCCACCGTCTGCCGCTCATGGCTGTTTCCTCGTGAAGGGAATCGAGATGCGGGTCTTCTCCCAGTCCATCCGGATGACGCCGCCATTTCCCTGCGGGATAAGGGCGATCGTGAACTGCTCCACCGGGCGGGGGAGCGGCTCGGTCGTCGCGTCCACGCGTGCGAAATCCGAGTCGGCCGCATAGTCGGTGCCCCACAGCGGCGCCCGCGTCGGCACGGTACAGGTCTCGCCCTCGCACGGTGCCTTGGTCTGCTTGTTGAGGATGAGCTTCCAACCTGTCGGGGCGGGGAGGGTCCAGAGGGTGTAGGTGCCCTTGGGGATCGTGGTGCCGGCCATCACGAGGTCGACGGACGTGGTGAAGCGGGTGGCGAGGTTCGCGCCCGTGCGCCATACCCGGTTCCAGGGGACGATACCGCCGAAGATCGTGCGGCCGCGCATGGCCGGCCGGCCGTACGCCACCGCGATGACGGCACCCGCGATCGTCGCCCGCACGGAGTCGGGCGGGGAGAGCTGGCCGAGTGGCCGGTTCCCGAACGCCCGCGCGAACGCCTCGAGGTCGAGCGTCGGTACGCGCGTGACGACCACTTTCTGCGTGGTGAGCCGGCCATCCACTCCCTGGATGCGGCCCGCGGCGTCAACCTTGAACAGGGTAGGGGCGTCGCGCTCGAACGCGACGCCCATCGAATCGGGCGCCGGAAACGTCACGGTGAGGTCGAACGTGTTGGTGGCGCCGAAACCGAGGACGGCGACCTTCACCGGGGACCCTCCGAGCTTCCGGGCCCGCTCCCCCGTCTGATCGTACAACGCGTAGCAGAAGTTGATGAACGGCAGGACGCCCCGCCCGTCGGCCGCGATCACGTGGGCCGTGGTCGTCTGGCCGTTACGCGTGAGGTCGATGAAGGCCTCGTCATTCGTGAACCGACCCACGGCGTGGATCGGCGAGACGTCGGACGCCACGACGGGCTTGTTGTCGAGCTCGACGTGGCTGATCAGGCCGTCGGCGCCGAGCGTAGCGACCAAGTGCCGGTAGATCACGGGCGCCCGGTCGCGCATGACCATGTCGTCCACCAGCCGGTCGGCGCTGCGGGTGTAGCGCTCCATGCCGATCGTGTCCTTACCGAGCGTGATGACGAAGGCTCCACTGTCGGGCGTCTGGAAGGCGACGGCGACGAGGTACATCAGGAAATACATACGGGTCTCCGAGTGGTCATTTCACTCGAATCGATTTGACTTCGTCGTTCTGCGCAATCTTGTTGACCACATCCAGGCCCTTGGTGACCTGTCCGAAAACGGTGTGGACTCCGTCAAGGTGCGGCTGGGGCGAATGACAGATGAAGAACTGGCTGCCGCCGGTGTCCTTGCCGGCGTGGGCCATGGACAGCGTCCCCGCCACGTGCTTGTGGACGTTCTTCTGAGTCTCGCACTTGATGGT
>WNGO01000486.1_pt1 | contig 27472 bp, 22 predicted proteins | sample 5400511 | NCBI WGS metagenome assembly WNGO01 (sample SAMN13153380, study PRJNA577476) | soil metagenome | isolation source: 20 cm soil or saprolite under Garry oak tree replicate 2 | place: USA:California | collected 2016-06-15 | reverse complement strand
TACAAGGATCTGCAGGACATCATCGCGATTCTGGGCATGGACGAGCTGTCGGAGGAGGACAAGCTGCTGGTCGGGCGGGCGCGGCGCGTGCAGCGCTTCCTGTCGCAGCCGTTCTTCGTTGCCTCTCAGTTCACGGGGCTGGAAGGGAAGTACGTGAAGCTCGAGGATACGATCGCCTCGTTCGAGCGGGTCGTCTCCGGCGAATTCGACCAGCTGCCCGAGCAGGCGTTTTACATGCAGGGGGGGATCGAAGACGTGGTGGCGCAGGCCAAGAAAATGGCGTCGGCCTGATGCACGTCTCGGTCATTTCGGCGGAGCGCTCGGTGTTCGAGGGCGAGGCGGATGCCGTCGTAGCGCCCGCGTATGACGGATTGGTGGGGATTCTTCCCCGCCATGCCCCCTTTATGACCCTGTTGGGCAAGGGAATCGTGCGCGTCAGCCGGTCAGGGGAATTCACCAGATTGCGCGTCGAAGGGGGGTTTCTCCAGGTGGCCGGGGACAGGGTCCATGTCGTTGCCCGGAAGGCGAGTACGGCGGACTATTGACTTCTGCAACACTTTTTCCAACCGTAGACCCGGCTAGTTAGCCCTGTTTGCGGCACCTCTCGGTTCTGTGTCGTCTTGTGCAGCACTTCTCTCCTAGGAGGCGGGACATGAAGCGTATTACGCTGGCAGTGATGGCAGCGGCGGGGTTTACCATGGCAATGGCCACGCCGGCTGTCGCGCAGAGCGGGACGACGCTCGGCGTGGGTGTCGGTCTCACGCTGCCCATGAGTGACTACGGGGACAAGAACGTTTACGGCGACAAGGCAGGCTTTCACTTCGGCGTAGGCGCCGGCTTCGCGCTCGGGACCGCTCCGGTCCGTCTCCGCGTCGAAGGTTCGTACACGCAGACCAGCCATCAGACGGGCATCGACGGCAACACTAAGCTGCTCGGCGGCATGGTCAGCCTCGTCTATCCGTTCTCGACGGCCGGCAGCATCAAGCCCTACATTCTCGCCGGCGTCGGCTTCTATAACACGAAGATCAGCAGCGGCGGCCAAGACACGTCAAAGACGTCTGTCGGGTTTGGCGGCGGCGCTGGAGTCCGCTTCCCGATGAGCTCGATGAGCCTCTTCGTGGAAGCCCGCTATCTAACGCAGAAGGCGTTCGATGTGACGTTCGCGCGGCTTCCGATTACAGTGGGTCTCCAGTTCCCGCTGGGTGGCAAGAAGTAAGCTCGGCATCGCGGTACTCCGACCTCAAGCGGCGTGAGCCGCGTCACGGGGTCGTGTGTAAACGATGGCCCGTCAGCAGTCTAGCTGACGGGCCATCGAGTTTTCTGACGGGCGCACGCTTGACAGAGAATGACGTCGTTCTTAACGATGTGGCGGTTTTCACCACCCCAACTGGAGGTCCTCGGTATGCGGAAGCTCTTCGGCGGGATGGTTTTGGCGGCGTTCGCGCTGTCGCTCCCCGCAGCGAGCCATGCTCAGCGGCGCCCGGCCGCCGCGAGTGGTGGCGCCAAACACGAGTTCGGCGTCGACGTCGGCGCGGCCTACTTCAGCTCGAATGTCACCGGCGTTTCCGGCGGCATCGTGATCGTGACGCCACTCGATTTGCGTATCGGCTTCGTGCCGCGCGCTGGTAGCAAAATGATGTGGGAGCCGCGGTTGAGTCTGAACTTCAGCACGGTGGGTGGGACCACTGCCTACGTCTTCACCCCCGGCATCAACATGTTGTATGCCAACAGCAGCGGCGGTCACCGGCGCGGAATGTATTTCACCGGTGGGGCCGGACTCGTGCTGGGCGATTTAGGTGCCGGCAGCGGTACGGCCGTGAAGCTCGAAGGCGGCGTCGGCTGGCGGAAGCCGTACGAAGGTGCGGCCTGGCGTTATGAGGTCGGCTTGCAGTGGGTCTCTTCGAGTAACGCGCTGGCCCCCGTCTATGCGGATTACATCGCCATCGGCGGCCGCATCGGCATTTCACTCTGGCACTAGTAGTACGGGCGCAGCATGCTGCGCCCCTCCATGAGCGCGGCGTTCCGGAACATCGGAACGCCGCGCTGTTCGTCGGGTAACCTTCGCACCACATCTCGAGGAGCTGGTATGCGGTGGTTCCGCGCGGGCTGTCTGCTGTTCGTTGGCGCCGCATCGGTCGCCGAGGCCCATGCGCAAGCGACAGGCGTCCCAAGCTTCAACGCACCATACCGCGCGTTCACCAGATCCGAGTTCGGAGCCGTCATCAGCTTTCCGGACGGGGGCGGCACCGCGTTCGAGGGTGCGTACCGGCTCTCGAGCGGCAAGTTCGACCTCGGCTTTCGGGGGGGAATCTACGATCCGGGAGGCAACGGCGACGCGATCCTGTTACTCGGCACCGAGGCGCGCCAGCGCGTCGTGTCCCACACGGTGGACTTCCCACTCGATGGCGCGCTGATCGTCGGAGTCGGCGGGCAGTTTGTCAGCGGCAACTCCGCGCTCATCGTGCCGATCGGCTTGTCGCTCGGGCGCCGGCTCGATCCGCAGGGTTCCAAGATCAGCATCGTGCCGTACGTTCAGCCGACCGGGTTCTTCGTGGCGGGCAACAGCAACTCCGACTTCCTGTTCGATCTCGGCTTGGGCGCCGATTTCCGGCTGTCGCCACGGTTCGATGCCCGCATCAGCGCGGGACTGGGTGACCTGGAGGGTGTGTCACTTAGCGCCGTGTGGGTGCATTAACCCGACACAGATTGACTTGGCAGAACCGTTTCCCTACCGTAGGAGCCCAGATCAATGATCAATGATCATTGATCAATGATCATTGACCTTGGAGGATACGAATGAAGCGACTTGCGGTAATCATCGGGCTGATCGCTTGCGTGGCGATGCCCGCGGCAGCGCAGTGGCAGGGAATGCCGGCGTGGAATAATCCGAAGGGCGGCACCGGGATCACCGTGAACGGCGATCTGGGATTGCCGAACAGCGACGCGGGCAAAGGCACCGCATTCGGCGCGCGCGCCACGCTCGGGCTGGCCAACATGAGCTTCACGGCCGGCGTTGCGAGCTGGAAGCCGAAAGGGGCCCCCGCCAGCACGACCTCGGTCGGTGGCGTGGCGCAGTTCCGGGCCATCGGCGGGAGCCTGATTCCGATCGCGCTCAATATCCAGTTGGGCGCGGGGACGGCCGGCGCTATCTCCGGCACCACCATTCCCAAGACGACGAACATCCTTGCCGGTGCCGGCCTCTCGGCATCGGCGCCCACGTTGCCCTCAAGGCTCCCATCGGGATGTAAGACGCTGTAGCTTAGGGGCGCGCCGTACCATGCGGCGCGCCCCTTTGCTTCCCGGGAGATTCGTGATTCGTCCTGTAACGCGCGTGGGCCTCGCAGCGCTGGCCCTCACGGTGAGCGGCTGCGCCCTGACGTTCGATGCCAGGGATCTCGGCGTCCCGACCTCCCTCGCCGAGCCGGCGCAGAGCCCGCCGCAGGGCGCGCCATTCCGTGTGACCAAGCGTCCCGTCTTCCTCTTCTGGGGGTTGGCCGGGGCGTCGCGACCCAACGCGGAGGACGTCCTGGCCGGTCAGGTGGGGACGGGGGCACGTATCGCCAACCTGCGGATCAAGGTGCGCAGTCGCTGGAGCGATCTGCTCGTCACCGCCCTGACCGCAGGGCTGATTACGCCGCGTTCCGTAACATTTGAGGGTATTGTCGTCCCTCACTAGCGGTCTTTTTTCCCGAGTGCTATATCGGACCCGTTGAGCCCAAGGAGTCAAACCGTCCACTTGGGAGGGTTCATGCGTCTCACCGGTCTATCTCTCTTTCTACTCAGCGCAGGCGTGGCTGCCACGGCGACTCCAGCGATCGCGCAGGAGCCCACCACGCTGAGCGGACGTGTCCTCGCCGCCGGTGGCGTGCCGATCGGGTACGCCGAGGTGGTCATCCCATCGCTGGGACTTGGCTCGAGCACGCGGGACGACGGCCGCTACGCGATCGTCATCCCCGGCGCCCGCGCGAACGCGGGCCAGACCCTGGCCGTCGTCGCTCGCCGTCTCGGCTATAAGCCGGTGACGATCCAGGTTACCGTCCGGCCGGGCGTGGTCGAGCAGGATTTCACGCTCGCGCCCAACCCGCTGCAGCTCGGCGAAGTCGTGGTCACGGGGGCCGGCACGGAGACCTCGACGGAGAAGCTCGGCAGCGTACGCAACGCCGTCGATACGGCCGCCGTCCAGCGCAGCAACGAGTCGAACGTGGTGCAGGCGCTCGCCGGCAAAGCGCCGAACGTCGAAGTGACGCAGCAGTCCGGCGATCCCGGCGCGTCCTCGTACATCCGCATTCGCGGCACGCGGACCTTGTCGGGCAACGGCCAGCCGCTGTTCGTCGTCGACGGCGTTCCGCTCGACAACTCGAGCTTCTCGACGTCGAACTTCAACCTGAACGACGATCTCGGCTCCGGGCAAACGGACGGCACGGTGGTCGAAAACCGCGCCAGCGACCTGAACACCAACGACGTGGAGTCGTTCGAGATTCTGAAGGGCGCCGCGGCCGGCGCGATTTACGGCGCGCGCGCGGGACAGGGCGTCATCCTGATCACGACCAAGGCGGGCCATGCCGGCCCGACGCGCTTCTCGCTGAAGTCGTCCATCTCATTCGACGATATCAACCATCATTACCCGTTGCAGACGAGCTTCGGCGAGGGTATCAGCGGCTCTGCACCCGACACGACCCGCGGCGGCGACTGCGATGATCCGAGTTCGGGCAGCATCTGCTCACGGTCGTGGGGTCCGGCGCTCGCGCCGGGATCGCCCGTGTACAACCACGCCGACGAGGCGTACACGACGGGCCACGTCGTCGAAAACGATCTGACGATGTCTGGCGGGAACGACCGGACCACGTTCTATCTGTCCGGCAGCCAGTATCACAACAACGGCATCATCGTCGGCGACAACGACAGCTATACACGGAATACGATCCGCTTCCGCGGCTCACACATGCTCGCCGACAATCTCAAGGTGGGCGCGAACCTGTCGTACGCCGATACGCGCGGCAGCTTCATTCAGCGCGGCAACAACGTGAACGGCATCCAGCTCAGCCTGCTGCGCTCGCCGCCCAACTTCAACAACCTGCCGTACCTCGATCCGACGTACGGCCTGCACCGGACGTATCGCTTCCAGCATCCGGGCGCGGGCGACCTCGTCGCCGATCGCGGGTTCGACAATCCGTTCTTCATCATCAACGAGCAGCAGAACCGCTCGAAGGTCGGTCGCGTGTTCGGCAACGTCAACGCCGAGTACACGGCCTCCGACTGGCTCCGCGTGAACTACACGCTCGGGGCCGATTATTCGAATGATGAGCGTCTCGAGGGATGTCCGATCTCCTCCTCCGACGTCTGCTTCGCCGGCCGGGTGATCGAGGGCAAGCTCGTCAACTACCAGATCGATCATAACCTCACCGCCACGGCGAACTACCGGCTCAATGAGAAGATGGCGGGGACCGTGACGCTGGGGCAGAATCTCAACAGCCGCAATTTCCGCCAGCTCGGCAACGTCGGCCGGACGCTGATCACCGCGCAGCCGTTCCGCGTGTCCAACACCGTGTCGCGTGACATTCCGGCGGATAACCAGACGATCATTCATAACGAGGGCTATTTCGGGCAGGGGACCCTCGATCTGTACGATCAGCTGTATCTGACGGCAGCGTTGCGCAACGACGGCTCGTCCACCTTCGGCGCGGCCAACCGGCGCAGCTGGTTCCCCAAGGGCAGCGTGGCGTGGACGTTCACGAAGGTGACCGGTGAGCGGCCGTGGCTGACGTTCGGCAAGCTACGCGTCGCGTACGGCGAGGCGGGGCAGGAGCCGCAGCCCTACCTCACGTCGACCAACTTCCTGTCCAACACGATCGTGTCCGGCATCTCGCAGGGCACGGGTGAGACGCCAACCCAGGCTGGACTCGGCGGTCTCGTCCAGGGCACGATCAGGGGTGCCACCGATCTGCGGCCGGAGCGGACCAAAGAGCTCGAGACGGGCTTCGACCTCGGCCTGTTCCGCGACAAGTCGGACCTGAGCTTCACGTACTACAATGCCAAGACCCAGGACGTCATTCTCTTGACGCCGATCTCGGCGGCGGGCACCGGCTTCCCCTTGCAGGCAAGCAACGCGGCGACGTTCCGCAACCGCGGGCTCGAGGTGTCGCTCAACATCCGGCCGATTCAGCGGCCCGATTACGGGTGGGATCTTGGCTTTCAGTGGGCCAAGAACCGCAGCATGGTCTTGTCGCTCGGTGGTGCGAACTTCGTGAGCATCGGCGACTTCGTGCAGAACGTCGCGCAGGTCGGCCAGGAGCTCGGCGTGCTGCGGGGGATCGGGTTCATGCGGTGCGGCATCAGCGCGACGGGCGTGCTCGCGGACTTCGATGCAGCCTGCCCATCCGCGCCGAAGGGAGCGCTCTTCGTTGACAGCACCGGATTCCCCGTCGTCGACAACGATCCCCGCATTCTGGCGAATCCCAATCCGCGCTGGACCGGCAGCGTCCGCAGCGGTTTCCATTACCGCAAGCTGCAGCTGACCGGTTTGATTGATATCCGGCACGGCGGGCAGATCTGGAACGGCACGAAGGGCGCGCTCTGGAGCTACGGAACGCATAAGGACACCGAGTCCCGGGGCACGATGCGGACGTTCGGGCAGGGCGGTTGGTTCGACGGTCCCGTGGCGGGACCCGGTGCCGGGACCGCGGTACCGATCGGCCAGAACTGGTATCGCGATGGCGACGCGCCCTGTCCGTTCACGGGCGTCGATGAGCCGTGCATCGAAGACGGCGGGTTCGTAAAGCTGCGCGAGATCTCGGTGACGTACACGCTCGATGCGCCGTGGGTGACGCGCACGCTCGGCGTCAGCAGCGTCGACATTCGCGTGTCGGGACGCAACCTGCACACGTGGACGAAGTACAGCGGGTACGATCCCGAGACGAGCCTGGGCGGCGCCGTCGCGCCGGTGACTGGGGTGGATTACTTCAACAATCCCCAGACGCGCTCGTTTGTTTTCTCCTTCACCTTCAACCGCTAACCGGGAGGCGATCATGAAACGGTCTCTGCATATCGCGCTCGCGGTGGCGGGCCTGACGTTGGTGGCTGCGTGCAATCCGTTCCTGACGGGTGAGGGACTCAACAACGATCCCAACAACCCGCAGACGGCCAGCCGTGAGGCGTTGTTCATGGGGGTTCAGGCGAACACGTGGGGTCAGCAGGAAAGCAGCGTGGCGCTCACCGTCTGCATGTGGATGCAGCAGTGCACGGGCGGTGGTGGCCGGTTCGTGGAGCAGTTCGGCAAATACGTGATCGATGAAGGCAGCCACTCATTCGACTTCAATTCGGTCTATATGGGTGGCGGCTTGATCGATATTCGGAAGATCGAGGCGTCCTCCGCTGCGGACGGCGACAGCATTTTCCTCGGCATCGCGCAGATCTATGAGGCGCTGGTGATCGGAACGGCCGCCGACGTCTGGGGAGACATTCCGTACACCCAGGCGCTCCAAGTCGCGACGCCCGCGCTCGACAACCAGTTCGCTGTGTACGACAGCGTCCAGGCGTTGCTCAGTCGCGCCATCGTGAATCTCGGTGGCGCGGGCCCCGGACCCCTGGACCGTGATCTCATATTTGCTGGTGATCCCGCGCCGTGGATCGAAGTCGCCCACACGTTGAAGGCGCGCTACTTCCTGCACACGGTCGAAGCCGCGGGGGCGGGACTGCTCGGGACGCGCACGGCGGCCCAGGTGTATGCGGATGCCATTGCCGAGGCGTCCCTCGGGATCAGCGCGCCGGCGAACGACTTCAAGGCGGTGCACGGTCAGTCGACGTCGGAGCGGAACGTCTGGTTCCAGTTCTCTCAAACGACGTTCGGGATCGATCTTGTCGCCGGCAAGTTCCTCGTGGATATCCTCAGGGCACGCGACGACGCGCGCCTGCCACAGTATTTCTCCAAGAATGCGTCAGATGGCTGGAAGCCGAATCACGAGTACGGGGTCAACTCAATCATTCTCGACCCCAATGACAACGCTGAGCTCGTCACCGCTGGAACTGGCGACAGTACGTCGGGCAGCACAGAGCCGGCGTGGTCGGACACGGCGGGCACCACGAGGGTAGACAACAACGTTACATGGACGAATTACGGGCTGCCGTATGGCGGCGAAGATGTCAACACGGCCCAGATCGTTTCCACCATTTCGGCGGTGGACGGGACGCGCAACTCGCCGACATTCAGACAACCGTTCGTGACGTACGCCGAGAATGAGCTCATTCTGGCGGAGGCATACAACCAGACGAGCAACGACCCCGTGGCTGTTACGCACCTCAACAATGAGCGCGCGACGGTCCCCGGTCTCGGAAGCGTCGCGGCAGTGGGCGCTGCGCTGTTCGATTCGATCATGACGGAGAAGTACGTCGCGCTATTCGAGAACGTGGAAGTCTGGAGCGACTACAGGCGCACCTGTCTCCCGGCGCTCACGCCGTACTTGATCGCGAACGGCGCTGACCCGGTATTCGGCAATAAGGTTCCGGGCCGGTTCTATTACGGCTCCAACGAGCGGAACACGAACCCGAACATCCCGGCACCCAGCGCACAGCTGGCGAACAACGGGTTCCGCAACCGCAACGATCCGAATCCTTGCCCGTAACGTGAGCCGGGGATAGGGAATGGGTGGCAGACTGGGCGGGCCGCCGAAGCATTGGCGGCCCGCTCTCTTCCTTAATACGGAGGTAGCCTCCGCATGCACCTGATTCGTCAGATCGCCGTCCTCGTGCCGCTGTGCCTCAGCATGGGCTGCTACTATTACCAGCCGCTGATGACGCCGGCGCCCGAGCCCGGCACCTATCTCCAGGTGATGCTCACCGACTCCGGCACGTCCCACTTCTGGTCCTACATCGGGCCCGACGTCGGGGATCTGCGCGGCCGCCTGGTGACGGCGGACAACGCGGCCATTGCGCTGTCAGTCGAGTCCGTCGAGCTGCGCCACGGCCAGGTCCTGTCGTGGAAGGGCGAGAGCGTCACGCTGGGACGAGAGTACGTCGCCACGCTGCAAGAACGGCGGCTTTCCAAGAGCCGCACGGTTCTCGCGGCGGCGGGGTCGGTCGCTGCATTTATCGCCGCATTGACGGCGTACAGCAACATCGGGGTGGGATCGAACGGCGGGGGCGGGGGCGGCTACCCGCGCTGATTCCTCAGTAGACGCCGACGCTCGAGCGCCGCAGATCGGACTCGAGCGTCCATTCGATGCGCTGCCCCGGCCGCACCGCCAGGACATCGGTGCGGGCGGCGTCCCCGCTGCCGACGGCCTCACCGATCAGCATCAGCTCGTGCGATTGCCCGATCATTCGCGCGCTCAGAATGAACTCCTGGTCGGATGAGGCGGTCACCAGGCCCACCCGCGTACGCACGCCATCGTGCACCACGTAGATCGTGACATCGAGCCAGTTGTGATTGGTCACCTGCAGGGGGATGTCTTCCGGCGGTGCATCTGAGGTCTGCCGCCGGTGGTGGCTGCATCCCACCCCAGCGATCAGCAACATCACCACCAGCGCTTCGCTAGCTCGCCGCATCGGGTGTATGCACCAGCCCCTGTACGAGGGCCGTCGTTCGCTCCGAGGCGCCCCGTCCGTCCGCCACGACTTGTTTCGCCGCGTTCCCGGCGTTGCGGCGGGCCGCCGGGTCGTGGTGCCACACCAGCCACTGTGAGTGCAGCGGATGGCGGGCATCACCCGGCAGCGCGACGGCGCCTCCCTGCTCGAGTAACAGCGCAGCGTCCCGGCTCATGCGCCAGTGCGGGCCGAAAGTGATCGGCACGCCGAACACGGCCGGCTCGAGCACCGAGTGCAACCCGGCCCGATGGAAGCCGCCGCCGACGAACGCGGCATCGCCGAGGGCATAGAGATCGGCGAGAATCCCGACGCGATCGACGACGATCACCGGACCCGCCTTGGCATGCTCCAGTTGCGACAGTCGCACCGGTCGCGGCAGCTTGAGATGGCGCAACCGCTCCGCGATGCCGGCGAGGTGATCCGGGTGGGGCTCGTGCGGAGCGAGCAGCAGTCGCGCGGTCGGCAGCTGATGCAGCAGATCCGCGAACGCCGGCAACAGCGCCGCTTCGTCGGAAGGCCACGTGGAGCCCGCCACGATCGTAAACGTCTCAGGGGACGTCGCCGCCAGACGCGCCAGGGGCTCGCGCGTCCGATCCAGCCGCGCCGCGCGCTCCGCCACGCTGTCATACCGCGTGTCGCCGGTGACGGCGATCGCGTCGGCCCGAGCCCCCAGCAGCTCGAGGCGCTCGCCGTCCTCCTCACTGATCGTGCCGACGCGGTCGAGCGCCCGGTACGCCGGCGCCGACCACTGTCGCGTCGGCCAGCGCAGCCGGGAGCTGTGCGGCGCCACCGTCGCGGAAATCAGGCCCAGCTTCACGCCGCGGCGGGCGGCGGCCAGCGTCAGCTCCGGCCACACGTCCAGCTTGCTGAAGACGAGCGCGCTGGGCTGCAGCGCGTCGAGCACAGCCGCGACCTCCGAGGGACGATCGAGCGGCAGGTAATCGGCGACGTCCACCGGCAGATTCCTCGCGAGGCGCTCGGCGGACGGAGAGAAAAATGTGAACGCGAGCTGCCAGTCGGGGTGCTCGGCGCGCAGCGTCTCGAGCACCGGCTTCGCCTGCAGCCCCTCGCCCACGGAGGGAGCATGCATCCACACCAGGGGGCGTCGCGTGTCGCGTTGCGCCGCAGCCCACGCCGCAAGGCGGGCGGCCAAACCGCGCCGCCCGTCCAATCCTCGTGCCACCTTCTTGTCGAAGCGTGCGACCAGCGGGGCCGCCCGCGTGGCCATATGGACGCTCAGCCGGTACAGGAACGAGGGACGACTCACTTGGACGAGCGCGTGCGCACGGCGTACACCGAGTCCAGCAGGTGGCGCATCGGATCGGGGGTGTAGGGAGCACCCTCGAGCAGGCCACCCTCGATATAAAAGGAAGGGGTGGCGTGGGCGCCGGAGCGGGCGGCGCGCTGCGCGTCGAGCTCCACTTCCTGGCGGGCGCTTCCCGCGTTGAGGCAGGCGAGCAGCTTCGCCTTGTCCGTCCCGGCCCGCTGCGCCAGGGCGATCAGCGTGGCGCGCGGCTGGGCGAGCTTGGCCCAGTCGTCCTGCTGCTGATAGAGGGCGTCATGCGTAGGCCAAAACCGCCCCTGCCGGCCGGCGCACATGGCGACCTCCGCCGCGGCCGCCGCATTGGGGTGGATGCTCGTGAGGGGAAGGTTGATGAACACCCAGCGCACCTTTCCGGTCTGGATGTATTCCCGTTCCAAGGTGGGCAGCACCGTCACCGCGAACAAGCGGCAGGCGGGACACTGGAAGTCCGCCATCTCGTAGACCGTGACCGGGGCATCGGGACGCCCCTTGGAGCGCTGCGCGAGGGGGTCATCCGCCTGCGTTGCCGCCAGGATCACGACACACCCAGCCAGCCCGAGAGGGAACGCGAGTCTCACGGCAGCAACATACGAAAAACGAGGGGGATGGTGGGGGGATCAGGGACCCGTGCGGGTCCAGATCACTATGGTGCCGCAGGTGTTGGCGCCGCGAATGAATTCGACGGGGGTCTCGGTGATCGTCCGATAGATCTCAACGCCGATAATGCCGATCGTGGGCAGCTCGAGGCTGGTGGCGTTGTTGGCCGAATGCCCATCCACGACGAAATCGGGCTGACACTCGTTCCGGGCCATGCGCGCCACGCAGCCGCTGTAGCGGCAGATTAACCGTACGCCGGACACGTTGCGGAGCACGTCAGACAGGCGTGTGGCGTCGATCCGCTTGATGTCCTCCTCCGTGATATAGACCCCCCGGCGCTGCCGGCGGCGTTCTTCGAACTCCACCATCACCCGCTGCTGCCAGTGGGTCTCTACGGTCACGCTGGGCAAGGTGATGGCCACCGGCTCCAGCTCGAACACCACCGCCAGGGTCTCGCTCGCGATGAGCTCGATGACCCGGGAGGTGGGCGCATACCCCAACGCCCGTGCCTGGAGCACGTAGGTACCCGGTCTGAGGCCGGTGCCTGCGAACTGCCCGGTGACGCTGGAGCGCAGGCTGATCGGGGTCCCCAGGAGGGCAATCGCGGCGCCTGCGACGGGCTGGTGACTGGACCGGTCGAGCAGCTTTCCGGCGATTCCCGCCGTGCCCTGCCCGGCGCCGGTCCTCAGCATGGCGGCCACGGAGAGGGCGAGGATCAAACTGGCCACCCGCATCCAGGGAACCTTTTGGTGTTGTCCGAATCCATTTTAGCGTCTCGGGGCGGTCTTGACCACCTTCCGCATGGCGGGTTTACTTGGAGAGGTTCGCCGTCAACGAACGGGGATTCTGTCCCAGTGGCCGTCACCCCTTGGGATCCTGCAAAAGTTGTTCCTCCTGTCAGTCGGCTCCGCTCCGCGGCGCCGCGGGACCTCGTTGTGTCTTCCCCCGAAGGGAGTTCTCTATGCTCCACAAGTGTGTGAAGACGTTGTTCGTCGTATGTGTCGCGGCCGCCACTCCGGCGCTCGCGCAGGACGTGACTCTGCGCGGCACGGTGACGGACGATCGCGGTGACGTCGTCCAGGTCGCGTACGTGCAGATCCCGGAGCTCAACCTGCAAGCGATCACGGGAGCGAACGGCCAGTACGCCCTCGTGATCCCCGGGGGCCGCGTGCGTGGTCAGGTCGTGACGCTGCGCGTGCGCTCGATCGGCCACAAACCGGCGATCCGGCCGGTGACGCTCACTCCGGGCGAGCAGACGTTCGACTTCAAGCTCGCGATCGACGTCAATCTGCTCGAGGCGGTCGTCGTTACGGGTGTGCAGGAGGCGACCGAGCGCGGCAAGGTCGGCTTCGACGTGGCCCGGGTGGACGTTGCGAGCCTGCCCGTAGCCTCGGCCGATCCGCTCCGTACGCTGCAGGGCAAGATCGGCGCGAACATCGTTTCCGGCAGCGGCCGGCCGGGAACGCAGCCGGCTGTGTTGCTGCGCGGTCCGACGATGCTCAACGCCACGGGCCGCAGCCAGGACCCGTTGTACATCGTGGACGGCGTGATCATCAACGGCAATCTGCCGGAGATCAGCCCGAACGACATCGAGAGCGTGGAAGTCGTGAAGGGCGCAGCGGCGGCGTCGCTGTACGGGGCGCGCGCCGGCAACGGCGTCATCACCATCACGACCAAGCGCGGCACGCGCGCGCTGGAAGGCGTGCGCTTCAACGTGCGCAGCGAGGTCGGCACCAGCGACATCGAGCGCGACTTCGGTATCGCGCACCGGCACGGACTCGTCACGGACGCGAGCGGCACGCGCTTCTGCCAGGCCGTCACGGGTCAGCCGGCGTGCGCCAGGACGTTCGACTACCTGTTTGAGCAGCAGAAGCTCAACGACGATCCCGCCGTCTTCACGGGTGATCCGCCCGGCATGCCGGTCGACCCCGGCTCCAACGCCAACGGCGGCGCCCCGGGGATTCCCGGGAACTGGCTGAAGGAACGCTTCCAGATCGCGGCGTGGCCCGGGGTCTCCTATAACGCCGTCAATCAAACAGTGGCGCCACATCCGTTCACGAACAACAGCATCGACGTGACGGGTCGGGTGGGCGGGACGACCTTCTATGCGAGCGGGACGAACCTCGCGGAGCAGGGCGCGATCGAGTTCCTGCACGGCTTCCGGCGCAACTCGTTCCGCGCCAACGTCGATCAGACCATCGGCTCGCAGTGGAGCCTCGCGGTCAGCACGTCGTATACGCGCACGTCGAGCGATGGCGCGAACAACGACGGTGGCAACAACGCGTTCTTTGTGCTCACCCGCCAGCCGGCGCCGGCCAACATGCTCGCCCGGGACTCGCTCGGCCGGCTGTGGATCCGGCCGAACCTGCAGGGCGGCGGCGGCCAGAACGTCAATCCGCTGTATTCGTTCGCCAACGCGCTCCGCAGCGATATCGCCAACCGTTTCATCGCGGGCGCCCGGCTGCAGTACACGCCGGCGCAGTGGCTGAACTTCGATGCCAACCTCGGCTACGATTTGCGGCGCACCACGTTCGCGCAGATCCAGGACAAGGGATATCGCACCAGCAGCTCGGCGCCCCTAACGAACAACGGGTTCATCTTCCGCGGCGCGACGGGCGACGAAGCGGTAAACGGCAGTCTCAACGCCAAGCTGCGCCGCGAGATCACATCCGATCTCAAGGGCACGGTGTCGCTGCGCTATTTATTCGAGCAGCGCGACGCGGACGTCGGCACCGGCCAAGGGCGGTTTCTGTCGGTCAAGGGTGTGACGACGCTCGACAACACGACCGCGTCCAAGCTCGTCGCCTCCTCATTTCAGCGTGTCCGGCAGCTCAGTCAGTTTGCCGGCCTCAACCTCGATTTCAAAGACCGCTACACGCTCGACGCGCTGATCCGGCGGGACGGCTCGTCGCTGTTCGGCATCGACAACCGCTGGGCGACGTTCGGCCGCGCCTCGCTGGCATGGCGGGCGTCGCAGGAACCGTGGTGGCCGATCTCCCAGATCAGCGACCTGAAGTTGCGCGCCTCCTATGGGACGGCCGGCGGCTCGCCGCGGTTCAACGCGCAATACGAGAGCTTCACTATCGGCGACGGCGGGATTCTGCTCCTGACCACGCTCGGCAACCGCAACCTGCAGCCCGAGATGCATCGCGAGCTCGAGGTCGGGACGGACATGGAGTTGTTCGGGCGCTATGGCCTGACCGCCACCTACGCGCGTTCCAATATCGATCGCCAAATCCTGCCGGTGCCCCTGTGCGCTTGCACCGGCTATCTCCAGCAATGGCAGAATGCCGGCGAGCTGCTCAACATCAGCCACGAGCTGTCGTTGAACCTGCCGTTCATCAACCGTCGCGATGTGTCGTGGTCGATGAGCGTGATCTATGACCACAACGAGAGCTGGATCAAGCGGCTCGACCCAAAGCCTTTCCAGTATGGGCCGCCGCAGCAGGGCGCAGAGGGGATGTTCATCGCGCGTGAAGGCGAAAAGGTCGGCACGTTCTACGGTCGCGCCTTCCTGCGCTCCTGCAGCCAGCTCCCGAGCGCCTATCAAGGCGATTGCGGTGGCACCAGCAGCTCGTTCCAGCGCAACGATGAGGGGTGGCTGGTCTGGGTCGGTCCGGGCAACAATCCCGGCATGGGAATCACCGATAATCTGTGGGAGACGTCGCTGCCGGCGACCGTGGCACCGTGGGGCGTCGCGCTGCACTGGGGCATGCCGATCATCCTGCGCGGCAACCCCGTCAATCAAGCCGACGCGCTGCTCGTTCCGCTCGGCAACGCGCTTCCTGATTTCCGATTTGCCATCACGCAGAACGTCCGCTGGCGCAAGCTCTCCTTGTATGCCCTGCTGGACGCCGCCATCGGCCAGGAAGTGTGGAATGAAGGCTTCCATTGGGCGCATCTCGACTTCCTGTCCAAGGATGTGGATCAGATCGGCAAGGGCGTCGCAGACGCGAAGCCGCTCGGCTACTACTACCGCGCCGCGTTTCCGGACAACCCCTCGGGTGTGGGGGGATTCTATGACCTCCTGGGTCCCAACAATTTCTCCGTGGAAAGCGCCAGCTATGCGAAGCTGCGCGAGCTGGCGGTCTCCTATCACCTCGGGCGCATCCAGGGCACGGGGGATTGGGAGGTCGCCCTCTCGGCCCGTAACCTGTTCACGATCACGGGATATCGCGGGTTCGATCCGGAAGTGGGGATTCAGGGCAACACCAACACGGACGCCGCGAACTCCCGCGCGCTGAACGCGGTCGACGCGTTCGCGTTCCCGAATCTGCGGACCTTTACGATTCGCGTGGGCACGACTTTCTAAATCCACGGGCCGGCCGGAGCGGCAACGGCATCCGGCCGGCCCAGCGGTGCACCTTCATTTATGGAGCGCAGCTCTATGAAGAAGCGCTATTTGTGCGGCAGTCTCGTGGTGCTCCTCGCCGGGGTGGGCGTGGTCGCGTGCGCGGATCCGCTGAATGTGCCGAACCAGAACGATCCCGACCGCAACCGCACTTTCAGCAATCCCCAGGATCTGCAGGTGTTCGTATCGGGTCTGTACGCCGTCGCGCTCCAGGCCAACATCACCGGCAGCAATGACGGGCTGCTGACGCAAATGTACGTGATGTCGATGGAGAACACGTCGGGACTCGCAAATTTTGCGATGGGCCCGCGCGGCGCAATTCCCCGCGCCCCGATCACCAATCAACGCGGCTCGCAGGGGAACGCGGGAAATTACTACGACTTCTTCCGCGGTCATCGCGCCGCACGCGAGGCCGCGCTCGCGATTGCGGCTCTGAAGAAGCTGAACCTCGGTCCAGCCACCGCCCAGGATCGCGCCAACGCGTTCGCGCGGTTCGTGCAGGGCGTCGCGCTGGGCAACCTGTCGCTGGCGTACGACTCGGCCGCGATTCTGACCGAGTTCGACAATCCTGAAGCGGACGCATCGGTGGTCGTGGCGCTGTCGGGCGCGCGCGACGTGAACGCGGCGGCGCTGCGCTACCTCGACTCCGCGATCGCGATCGCGCAGGCGGATAAGGACGCGTTCCCGCTGCCGGTGCAGGCGAACTTCTGGTTCAACGGTCTGGCGACGACGCAGGCCGAGTTCATCCAGCTCGCGCGCTCGTACAAGGCGATCTTTCGCGCCAGCATCGCGCGCACACCCGCGGAACGCGCGGCCGTGGCCTGGGACACCGTGATAGCCGACGCCAATGCCGGCATCACGGCGGACTTCGCGCCAACGATGGACGCGGCCAACGGCTGGGACGTCCAGTGGTACCAGCAGATCTACGCCGGCGCGCAGTGGCATCAGATGTCGCAGTTCTGGCTCGGCATGGCCGATACGTCGAGCCCGAGCAACTATGTCGACTATCTCAATAAGGCCAACAGCGTTCGGGTGCCCATCCTCATTGTCAGCCCCGACAAGCGCATCCCGTCCGGAACGTCGCGTACGACGCAAAACGCGGCCACCACCACGGCGGGCCAGCCGTTCGCGAATACGCCCTACTTCCGCAACCGGCCGTCGGGGAGCGACGTGTCAGGTGATCCCCTGCAGGTGGGAATGTACGACTTTTGGCGCGGGCGTCAGTTCCAGCAGGCCGCTCGCGTGGGACGCTACCCGGTCATGACGGCAGCGCAGATTCGCCTGCTCGCGGCCGAAGGCTACATCCGGACAGCCAACTTCGCCGAGGCGATCAGACGCATCAACGTGTCGCGGAACGGCATCGGCGGGCTAGCTCCCATCGACAGCACGATCACAGACACGATCGCGGTCGTGTCAGGCGGCAACAGCTGCGTGCCCAAGGTGCCGGTAATGACGTCGCCCCGCACCTTGAAATGCGGCAATGTGTGGGATGCCCTGAAGTACGAATACCGGATGGAAACAGCCTATACGGGTTACGGCTCGTGGTTCTTCGCGATGCGAGGCTGGGGGGACCTGCCGCAGTATACCACCACGCAGTGGCCCGTGCCGTACAACGAGATGGATGCCCGGGGCGAGGGGTTCTACGGCTTCGGCGGACCGGGTGGACAGTCGGCTGCGGGGCCGGGGAACTATGGGTTGTTTAGCGGAGGCGTTTACTAGATGCTGTGGTGGCGTTTCGTAGCACGCCTCGGGCTCGCCCCCGTGCTGCTCGGGGCGTGCTACACCTATCATCCCATCCAAACGCCGTCACCTGAGCAGAAAGTCTCGATGGTATTGACCGACTCTGGCCGGGTCGAGTCGGCCCGGCAGATCGGCCCCGAGACGCAGCGCATCGAAGGCAACTTCCTGTCGGCTGATGACACCGCGTACCTGCTCGCCGTCGCCAGCGTCAAGCCGATCGGGCGCGACTGGGTGCGCTGGAGCGGAGAAGAGGTCAGTGTGCGCCGCGAGTATGTCGCGCAGTTGTACGAGCGGCGGGTCCACAAGACCCGCACGGCCCTGCTGATCGCCGGCGTGAGCTACGCCGTGTTCACGGCCATGGTGCGGTTCGACATCCTGGGGTTCGGCCGGTTCGACAGCATCTCGATCCTCCCCGGCGGCGGGGACCCCGGAGACCAATAGCAAGAGTCGGCAATCCTCAACTGGAGACTGAGCGTGCCTATGAATCGATTTGCGTCTTTCGTGTGTTGCGTTGCCCTGGTCGCCCTGGCGGGTTGCAAGAAGGACGCAACCTTCACGGAACCCATCGGCGACTTTGCCTCCATCACCTGGGCCAATCTCGTGCCCGATACCGGCCAGCTCGATACGCGGGTCATCGACATCGTGAGCAATGCCGGCCTGTTCCGGGCCCCCTTTCGAAGCGCCTTGATTTACCCCACGGGAATCGAGGCCGGAACGCGGCGGATCAAAGTGTTCCTGCACAGCGACAACCCCGACACCGCCAAGATGTTTTTGGTGGACACGACGTTCACATTCGTCGCCAATGAGCCGTACTCGTTCTACCTCGCGGGGTTCGCGCGCACGGGGATGAGCCCGCGGATACGGGCGGTCATCACGCCCGCGACGCTGCCCACGCTCGGCGCCGGACAATTCGCGATTCGCGTGCTGAATCTGGCGCCGTCAATGGCCGGGTCGACTGCGGCAGACACGACCGCCGCCGTCGACGCCTGGATCAAGCCTGTGACCGCGGTGGCGACCGGAACGCCCGAAGTCTCGAACGCGGCCTTTGGCACCGTGTCACCCTATGTCGTGCTGGACACGGGGCGCTACGCGGTCTCGCTCACCCCGACGGGCACGGGCGCCGCGTCGTTCGTCGCGGCGGCGGTCGTCCCGGGCACGCGCGGCACGCCATCGGTCGATGCCATCGGTGGGTCGATCGTCGGAGGCACTGTGTTGACGGCAGTCGTAATGCCGCGCTCGGTGCCGTTGTCGAAGGCGCCGCAGGGCGGGTTGCCGAGCTCTCGCGCCACCGACACAACCGTGGCGGAAGCGTCGCGCCGCATGTACCTGAGCGGTGATACCGTCACCGTGCAAAGCGGATCAGTGAGTGTCCTGGTGAATCGCAGCGGCGGCAAGGCCGATTCCACGGTTGGCGGCACCGGCACGCGCTCGTCGACGGGAGTCGCACGCGGCGACGTGGTCCTTGTATCCGGGGCGACGCAGCCCGAGTACAACGGCTGGCAGAGTGTTCTGGCGGCGGCCGATTCGTTGCTTTGCTCGATCGTGGATGCACGGGACACCGCGACGAAATGCTTTGCGGCCAATGCGGTTGCCACAACGTGGTTCCGGTTCCGGTACAAGATTGCCGGGACGCCGGCCTCACCGGCCACCGGGACGCCCGTGTATCGGCTCTATCCACCGCTCACGACGTCCGACTTCACCAAGCCGTTCATCCTCTTCATGGTGGACAAGCGGCCGCCGAGCACCACGCCCTAACCCACCCAATGCACGAACGCCGCCGGCAACCTGCCGGCGGCGTTTGTTTTTCTGTGAACGGCCGGCTCAGGGTCCGGGACGCCAGCGCGCCATCGACTCGAGCCGTTGCGTGTTGCTGGTCCGCGTAATGCGCACGCGGTTCCCGCCCGCCGAATCCGACACCCAGATGTCCCCGTCGCAGTCATATGCGATGCGCAGGCCGTCCGGTGCCCAGTCCGGCAGCTCACAGTCCGGATTGTCAGGACTGATTCTCTTGGCATTGGCGCCGGTCGTGTCCATCACCCATATCGCAAAGCCAGTGGTATCGCGGTCGGAGTGAAACGCGATTCGCGCGCCGTCGGGAGACCAGTCGGGCGCGAGGTCCGTCGCCCCATCGTTGGTGAGGTTCACGGCCGCGCCGCCCAGCGTGTCCATGACGTAGATGTCGAGGTTCCCGCTGCGATTCGAGACGAACGCGATGCGATCACCGGTCGGAGACCACGTGGGCTGGGCGTCGTCGTGGGGATCGCTGGTCAGCCGATGGACATTGGCGCCATCAGGGTCCATCAGGTAAATGTCGAGACCGGCACTGTCTCGATCGGACGCGAACGCGATGCGAGTCCCTGCGGGCGACCAGGCGGGTTGCGAGTGGGTGAAGCCGCTGTCGAAGGTTATCTGCGTGACGCTCGAGTTCACCATGGTGAAGATGAAGAGGTCCAGCTTTGTCGAGTCGCTGCGGTTCGATTCGAAGACGAATTGCGAGCCATCGGGGGACCAGCTGGGCCAGAAGTCGGACGCGCTGGTGAGCGTGAGGTTCGTGTCGACGCTGGCGTTCGCGCTGAGGCGAAAAATGTCGTAGCGGCCGGCGATCCCGAAGCTGGCGTAGGCGAGATCCCGGCCCGGCGCGATCGGCGGCAGGATCTCATCGGGGCTCAGCGCGCAGGCTCCCAACGTGACGGTGGCCCAGACGATGAGCATGTTGCGCATCGGGACGGCGATCATGCAAGCAAGCTACCTCGACGAAAGGCGGGGGGCCACCGATGTAGGGGTCGCCTTGCGGGGCCGTCGCCGCGTGTTCACTATAAAAGGAACCGTCACCACCTCGGAGGCGCCATGGACCAAATTTCCGTGCGCTGCGTTCTCCATCTTCAACGCAACATCATCATCCCCGGTCGATGTAGTCGCTAGCGGCCAGTCATAGTCGTCTGTGCATGGCCGCTCCGGTCTTCGCACCGGATAATCGCGTTTTCCAATCCGATTCCTTCAACAACCAAGGAAGGGGACTATGCGATTTGCGACTTCGAGAACATTCCTGCCCCTGGCGCCCGCGCTGCTGCTGGCGTTATGCGCGTGGCCGGCGGCGGCGCAGCAGGCGACCATCGAGGGACGGGTCGTGGATTCAACGTCCCGTCAGCCGCTGATTTCCGCCGAGGTGCTCGTCGTTGGAACGACGATTCGCGCGCTGAGTGACCGGGAAGGACGGTTTCGCATTGCGAATGCCCCGGGCGGCGCTGTCACATTGCGGGCGAAATTCATCGGGTATCGCGTGGCCGTGCAGCGCGTTACCACAATCCCGGGCGAGACAGCGACTGTGGATTTTCCATTAGTCGCTGCACCCGTCGGCCTCGAGGCGGTCGTCGTCACGGCTACCGGTAACGCGCTGCAGCGGGAACAGGGCAACGCCGTGCACAGCGTCGATCCGACGGACATCATCTCGAAGGGTGCGCCGACCACGCTGGCGGACGCGCTGAGCGGGCGGGCACCGGGCCTGTTGATTCAGAACTCGGGCGGGACCACCGGTACCGGAACGCGGGTCCGCATCCGCGGGTCCAACAGTCTTTCGCTGTCCAACGAGCCGGTGATCTACGTGGACGGCATTCGGGTCGAGAACGGCTCGAGCTCCATCTCCGTTGGCGTCGGTGGACAAACGCCGTCACGGCTCAATGACATCGATCCGAACGACCTGGAACGCGTGCAGATCGCGGGTGGCCCGTCGGCGAACGTGCTGTACGGCACTGACGCGGCGAACGGCGTGATCAACCTGCAGACGAAGCAGGGGAAGGCCGGCCCCACGCGGTGGGACGCGTACGCCGAGGGCGGCATTTCGAATGAGATCACGACCTATCCGGCGAATTACCGCGGCCTCGACGCGCTGGATTCCCTGTGCACGCTCATCTCGACGGTCCGTGCGAGCAACCCGTGCGTGCAGACGCGGTTACTGAGCTTCAACCCGCTCGAGACCAACAGCCCGTTCCGCACCGGGAATCGCCGCCAGTACGGCCTCTCGGCGTCGGGGGGCACCGAGCAGACGACGTACTACCTGGCGGGCCACTTCGCGGACGAGCAAGGGGTGTATGCCGTCAACAGGAACCGCCAGACGAGTTTTCTGCTCAACGTCCATCAACTGGTGGGGGCCAAGTTCGACGTGCTGGCGCGCGCCGGCTATACGTCGTCCCGGCTGCGTCTGCCGGAAAATGACAACAACTCCAACGGCGTGCTGTCCAGTGGGTTTCTGGGGCGGGCAGATACGATCAACCAGGGGTACGGTTTCCTCACGCCGCAGCAGAGCTTTTCGATCCGCACGTTCCAGAACATCGACCGCTTTACCGGAAGTATCCTCCCGACGTACCGACCCCAGGAGTGGCTGACCTTTAATGGCGCCCTGGGCGTGGACTTTACCAGTCGATTTGATGAAAAGACATTCGTGCCGGGAGCAATTCCGGCGTCGTTCAGCGCAACCTCGAGCGCAGGCAGCCGGGCGGCGAATCCGTTCCAAATCTACAACTGGACCGCGAGCGTGAATGCCACCGCTTCATTCGTCCTGACGCCATCGATCACGTCAGCGACGACGGCCGGTTTTCAGTACTTCCGGGATATCTTCCACGGCGTGCTGGCCAGCCGTCAGAATCAGACGGCGGGCACGGGATCCCTTGGTGGAGGTGTGATTCCGGCCGACAGCGAGACGACGCAGCCGGTCGCGACGCTCGGGAAGTATCTCGACGAACGTGTCGGCATCAACAACCGGATCTTCTTCGACGGCGCACTCCGCACCGACAAGAACTCGGCCTTCGGAGTGAAGTTCGGCGACATCCTCTATCCCAAGCTGTCCGTCTCGTGGGTCATTTCGGAGGAATCGTTCTTCCCGCGCAGCGACAAGGTGAACACGCTGCGGTTACGGGCGGCGTGGGGACATTCCGGAGTCCACCCCGGCCCGCTGGATGGCCAGGAGTACTTCAGTCCGACTCCCGTCGTTGTGGGCAATGTGGATTTGCCGGGGGTCACCGTCGGCAATCTGGGCAATCGCGATCTGAAGCCCGAGCGAACGCGGGAAGTCGAATTGGGCTTCGAAGCCGGGTTCTTCCGCGATCTCGCGCATCTCGACTTCGCGTACTACGACAAGTCGTCGAGCGATGCGCTGATCGCAGTCGTTCTCGAGCCTGGTCTCGGCGGCCCGACGACCCAGTTCGAAAACCTCGGGCGAGTGTCGAACAAAGGCGTGGAGATCTCCGCCAACGTGACGCCCGTGCACCGTCCAAATCTCGAAGTCAACGTGAACGCCAGCGCGTGGGGCAACCGCAACCGGCTCATCGAGCTGGGACCCGGCATCGCGCCGATCACGTTCGGCTTGGGAGGCGCATCACAACGGCATCAGCCGGGCTATGCGTTGGGCAGCTACTTCATGACCCCGTACACATGGCGGGACGCCAACAGCGACGGGATCGTGGACACGACCGAAGTGACGCTGGGCAGTGCGCCCGCGTTCTTCGGACAGCCGTTCCCGGATCACGGCCTTGCACTCTCCGCAGACGTCACCATTTGGCGTCGCGTCCGGCTGTATGCGCTGCTGGACGGGCGCTTCGGGAACAAGCTGTTCAACAGTACCGAACAGTTCAGGTGCCTGCCGCCCCGCAACAACTGCCGCGCCCTGAATGACACGGCCGCGTCGCTTGCAGACCAGGCCGCCGCGGCCGCCAACCTCAAAGGGACGCAGGCGGGCTACATCGAGGATGGTGGATTCACGAAGCTGCGGGAGGTCTCCGTAACGTTCTTCGCGCCGACCGCGTGGTCTCATGCACTCGGCGCGAGCGACCTCAGCTTCGCCATCGTGGGCCGTAATCTGGCTACGTGGACGAAGTACAGGGGGGTCGACCCCGAGTTGAACGAGGCCGGTCAGAACAATTTCACGACGGCCGACTTTCTGACACAGCCGCCCGTCCGGTACTTCATCGGACGCGTCAACATCACCTTCTGAGCGCGAGGACAACAGCCATGACTGCCAAGTTGCATGACACGATCGGCCCATGGTCCCGGCGCTCCCGCGGGGCATGGGTCAGTGCGGTGTCGCTGGCCGCGATGGGAATGGTATTCGCAGCCTGTCATTTGCTGGACGTCTCCAATCCCGACATTGTGCCGCCGGAGGGCTTGAACGGTACCGCGGCCCTGCCGACGATCCGGGCGGGCGCGATCGGCGACCTGCACATCGCGTACAGCGGGTCCGGCGCGCAAGGATCTGGTGGCACGACGGAGGGCGTTATTCTGCTGGGTGGAATGCTGGCGGATGAGCTCATCAACACGGAAACATTCCCCGACCGGATTCTCGCCGACGCGCGCCGGCCGCAACGCGAGAGCGTCACCCTGACGAACGTGTTCCGGAATGTGCACCGGGCGCGGCGCGCGGCAGAGGTTGCCGCCGGCAAGTTCCGGACGTATTCGCCGGATACCACGCTCGACGCCGGGTTGGCGGAGATGCTGAACCTCGCCGGGTACGCTTACGTCTTCCTCGCCGAGAATTATTGCTCGGGCGTCGCGGTGAGTACGGTGAACGCCGACGGCTCCTTCACGTACGGCGATCCATTGACCACGGCCCAGGTGTTGGACACGGCATTGAACCGGTTCCAACAGGCGCTCACGGCTGCCTTGGCGCTGGACACCGTAAAGGCGTTCGCCGTCGGCGATAGTTCGTTGCTGAAATCGATCAGGGCGAGCCGGACGACCATGAGTTCCCTGGCGCGCGTGGGCATCGGGCGCGTGCTCCTCGATATGGGCAATGCGTCCGCGGCAGACACCGCGGTGGCCGCCGTCGCGACAGCGTTCGCGTATCTCATCCAGCATGATCTGAACACCACGCGGCAGCAGAACGGCGTCTTCAACGGCGTGCGCAAGTTCAAGCGCTATGGCGTTCCCGATGTCGAGGGACGGGTGGGGCTGGCCTGGCGGTCGCTCACGGATCCGCGCACGCCGTCGTTCCGGACGCCGGCGACGAACCTCGGCTTCGATGGCTCCACCCCGCAGTGGGACCAGAACCGCTATGTCGACGAGAAGGCCGCCACGCCACTGGCATCAGGCCTCGAGGCTAGACTGATTCACGCCGAGGCCGCGCTGCTGCGCGGGGATACCGCCACTTATCTGAGTACGTTGAACGCCCTGCGGTCGACACCGCCGAGCTACATTCTCAGCGGAACGGCGGTGCTGGCGGCGATCGCGCCGGCGCTGACGTCACCCGCCGATTCGAACGCGGCAGTGACGCAGCTGTTCACGGAGCGGGGACGCTGGCTGTGGTTGACCGGTCACCGGCTCAGTGATCTCCGGCGTTTGGAACGGCAGTATGCCCGTCCGGACTCCCTCGTGTTCCCGAACGGCGGGTATTTCAAGAGCGGCCTGCAGTACGGGGCGGCGACCAGCTACCCGATTCCGCTCGATGAGGACAACAATCCGAAATCCCACGGCTGTTTGAGCACCGCGCCCTAACCGGCCGGGCTCGCGACATGGGGGAGGGGGGAGGGGGGAGGCACAAGCCTCCCCCATGTTATTTCAGATTTTCGTTTTGAACAGGATCACACCGCTCACAGCATTCGAGCCGTAATACGCAGTGCCCTCGATGCCACTGAGGATCTCGATGCTGAGCAACGTACTCGCCGGGATCTGATTCAACGAGCGGAAGTCCGAAAGTTCCGCGCCATCCATGAAGACGAGTGGGGCATCGCTCAAAAGGATGCTGGTGCGGCCGCGACGCTCCAGGCCACTCGGCTGGCCGTTGCGGTTTTCACGAAACGTGAATTGCGGCGCGAGACGCTTCAACGCTTCCCACGCGGTCTGCGCACCGCTCCGTTCGATTTGGTCCCGGGTGATAACGATATGATCGCCGCCCGAACGCCCGGCGGGAATCGCGTGGGGATGACAACCGGCGAGCAACAGCACGACAACGAGAATCAACCGTGTCGGCTGGGCGACCATACTAGATAAGAAAGAAATGTCCCGGCGACGTCAAGCGTGGCCGGGACTCGTCATCACGCATCTGTTCTGACCTGTCAATCCACGATGGCATCCGGCAGCACGTACTTCATCGGATCGACCGGATGGCCGTTCACCCACACCTCGTAGTGGAGATGCGGTCCAGTCGACAAACCGGTGGAGCCAACGTTCGCGATCTTCTGGCCGCGCTTCACGCGTTGGCCGCGAACCACCCAGATCTTCGAGCAGTGCGCGTAGCGCGTGACGAGTCCGTAGCCGTGATCGATCGTCAGCATGTTGCCGTAGCCTTCGACCCAGGAGACCTGCGTCACGACCCCCGCGGCCGGCGCGTCGATCTCCATGCCCATCGGCGCGGAGACGTCGATGCCTTCATGGGGACGCGCCAGGTGCAGGATCGGATGCACACGCTCCCGCGCGAATGCGCTCGTCAGCCATCCCTTGGTCGGCATGATCGACGGCAGCGCGGCGTAGCGCGACCGCTGGCTCGACGCCGAGTCATACGCTTCGTTCAGGGAGCGCACCAGAATGTTGGCGCGCCGCGTGAGCTGATCCATGTCCATGCGCGCGGCGAGCGCCTGCTTGCCGTTCGGACCCGAGCCCGCGAGACTGTCGCGCTCGAACCATTGTCCGGCGGGACCGCCGATGCCGGCCTGCTGGACGTCTTTGTCGATCGGCGACAAGCCGGCGAGCAGCCGCAGCGCCTGCTCGCGCTCGCCGAAGACGTTCAGCGTGTCGCGCAGGCCGACGAGCCGCTCGCGCAGCCGCTGGATCTCGCTCGCGAGCAATTGATTCTCGCGCTCCAGCGCGCGGCTCCGCGTGACGTTGACGCCGCGCGACAGCGCAGTGCCGCCGAGGACGAGAAACAGCAGCGCGACCACGCTGCCGATGCCGACGAGCGCCTTGACGACGGTCTGCGACACCTCCACGGCGCGGGACGACCCCGATCCGTGGGGCACCAGCATGACGGTCCAGCGGCGCTCTGCGCTCTTCTTCTTCATAGGGGGATGAAAACATAAGACGGGGCGCATCTCCCCGTCAAATCGGGAGTTGTGCGCTCCGTCACGCTTTTTGGGGGCAAGTAGGCTAAGCGGGTGGGGGCTTGGGGAATGGCGGGGGCGGCTTGGAGACCCGCTGCCCGCCGACCGAAAGTTCCGCGAAGTCCGCCAGCGATACCGCGGCGAACGACCGCTCGCCCCCCAACAGCGACCAGATCTCCCGTGCCTTCTCGGGGATGAATGGGCCGGCGAGAATCGCCAGGCGCGCGACGCTGCGGACCAGATCGGCGAGCACCGTGTCGAGCTCGGCGTCGCGTTTCGCTTTGGCGAGCTTCCACGGCGCCGTCTCTTCAACGTAGCGATTCCCGCGCGAGGCAAACTCGATGACGAGCGCGGCGCCCTGCTGCAGCTGCTGCGCGTCCATTGCGCGCGTGTACCCGGCCAGCGTCTCGCGCGCCGCCCGCTCGAGCGGCGAATCGCGTCTCGACCGTGAATCATCGGGCACGATGCCGTCGCGATAGCGTTGCACCATCGACAGCGCGCGCGACACGAGATTGCCGAACGTATCGGCGAGATCGGCGGTGTAGCGCGCGTCGAACCGGTCCCACGTGAAGTTGCCGTCGCCCTCGAACCCGACCTCGCGCATGAGGAAGTAGCGCAGCGCGTCAGCGCCGTGCCGCTCGATTGCTGTATCGACGCTCACCGCCACGCCCGCCGTCTTGCTCATCTTGACTCCTTCCCAATGCACGTAGCCGTGGGCCCACACCTGGCGCGGCAGCTCCATCCCGGCGGCGAGCAGCATCGCCGGCCAGAGGGTGCAGTGGAATCGCGTGATCCCCTTCCCGATGACGTGCAGGTCGGCCGGCCAGAGCCGCTCGTACCGGGGGTCGGGAAACCCGGTGGCGGAGAGGTAGTTGATGA